>Ga0335397_10000482_pt1 | contig 51668 bp, 40 predicted proteins | sample MAT04_FD_205740 | JGI IMG/M metagenome (GOLD analysis project Ga0335397, IMG submission 205740) | Freshwater microbial communities from Lake Fryxell liftoff mats and glacier meltwater in Antarctica - MAT-04 (spades assembly) (version 2) ...
CGTCCGTCGACGTGGCAGGTGTCGCCGTTCGCGGTGACTCGCGCGTGCCCTTCCGCGGCGCCTTGATCCTGAACGATGCGTGGACCACCGACGCGAAGCCCGGCGAGCGCAGCGCCCAGCCGGTCACCTCGCTCCGCAAGGTGCGCGGCATCCCGACCACGTTCTTCCCGACCGAAGGCGGCGCGCTCGAGATCCGCTTCGACGTGCGGCCCCTCTTTCGTGGGGCGGACTTCTCGAACCTCGCCGCGAACCCGGCCGACAAGGACGGAACGAAGATCCTGGTCCAGTCGAAGACCGGAAAGTTCACGACCGACCAGGTGATGCGAAACGTCTTCCAGGGCTTGCGTGCGTCCACCGGGACGTACGCGGTGCGCTGGGTCGTGCCTTGAACCGTCTGCTTGAAGAAGAGGTGTTTCCAATGTCGATGCCGAAGATGCTCAGTGTGATGGCGCTCGTTCTCGCGGGCTCTGCGACGTACGCCTGCAGCGATGACTCCAGCAGAGGGACGCCGGCCCCCACGCCGACCGCCGACGGCGGAGTCGACGGGTCACCCGGCGATCCCGACGGAGGGCCCGTCGCGAAGAAGAACGGCTTTCAGTTCACGGTGAGCGGCGAGGATCTCGCGATCAACGGCTACGACTTCGGCGCCGATCCCAAGGCGAACGGCGACCCGCCGGCGTTCGTCGACGGGTGGGAGGTCAAGTTCGAGCACGTGATCGTGACCGTGGACAAGATCCGCCTCAACGCCGACCCCGACAAGGACCCCGCCAATCCCGATATGCAAGGACCAGTCGTCGCGTCCGTCGACGGGCCGTGGGCCGTTGACGTGAGCATCGGCGGCGACGTGCTCGGCAAGAGCGGCTCTCCGGACGAGAAGACCGTGACCATCGCCACCATCGACGCGAAGTCCGACGGTACGGCGTTCGACCCTGCACAGCGCTACGCGTTCAACTACGACGTGGTGTCGGCGACCGCCTCGGCGAAGCTCGTGAACCTCGATGCGGCCGGCAAGGCCCTCTACGAGACTGCAAAGACCAACGGGTGGTCGATGATCTACCAGGGCACCGCGACCTACAAGGGCGCGGCCCCCGCGGTGGGGAGCGTGTTCGAGAAGATCCCGAAGGAGGTGAAGTTCACCCTCGGGATGAAGAACCCGTCCTCGTACATCAACTGCCAGAACACGGACCTGCAGGAGATCGCCGCGGGAGAGTTCCCGCGTGGGCTCCAGGCGAGCGCGGACAAGGTGACGGTCGCGCAGATCACCATCCACACCGACCACTCGTTCTGGAGCAAGCTCAACGTCGAGGGCACCGAGCTCCACTTCGACCCCATCGCAGCGCGTGCATCCACGTACGGCACGGTCGGCGCGGCGAGCGGCACGGTGACGCTCGACGATCTCGTAAACGTCGACGTCACGGGCTTCAAGACCAAGAACGACGAGGTGCTGCCGGCGCGGAGCGTGGTCTCCGACTACACCGCGCCCGCGGGCCAGCTCGCGTTCGACTCCAACGGCACGAGCTTCACGAAGGCGAACAGCTACGCCGCGTACCTGCAATACTCGGCCAGCTCCGGCGGGCACCTCAACGCCGACGGCCCGTGCAAGGTGAAGAACAACTACACGCCATGAGCGCGTGACGGCTGAGGTCGAGTGTGGGGCGCGACGTCTTGCCACGCCCCGTGCCGTCTCACGGCGTGGCAAGGTTGGGCGATGGGTCTTCGTGCACGCCTGCGCAGGGTTCCTCCGCTGGTCCTGGTGTTCGGCCTCGTGTTCACGCTCTCCGTCGTTGCCGTGGCGATCCAGTTCGCGCCGGCCGTCGCGCTTGCGTGCGGTTCGGGGACCTACTCGACGCGGGGCGTGGTGAAGTCGTTCGGCCCGGACCGCAAGTTCGTCAACATCGCTCACGAGAAGATCAGCGGCTACATGGAAGCCATGACGATGTCCTTCGAGCCGCGGACAGCGGACCAGCTCGCGGGGCTCAGCGCGGGGGACAAGGTGAGCTTCTCCTTCACGGAGACCGACGACGGGCGAAGGCTTCTGAGCTCCGTGAAGAAGGAGTAAGCGGTCCGCACCGGAGCCAATCCTTGAGGCGTGCTCAGCCGCCGAGCTGGAAGACCTTCTGGAAGGTCATGAGCAGCTCGACGTCGTTCGACTTGATGGCGCCCGACATGAACTCGGCGGGGCCCGGGGTGAACGCCTCGCGGACGATCTTCGTGAAGATCTCCGGGCTCGTCTTGAGGACGCAGTCTGCCGTGCCGCCCTCGGGCTTGCCGGCCTTCACTTCGCACTTCTCCTTCGAGACGCGCACCGTCCACTTCGCGTTCGCGTCGTCGCCGAGCGTGAAATAGAAGGAGAGCGGCTTCACGACGGCGGCGCTGTCGAACTTCTTCTCGAGGTCGGCGAACAGCGTGACGAGCGGGTGCTCCTTCGGGCCGTCGAGCTCTTCGAGGCTCTTCAAGCGCGACACGTCGATGACCTGGCCGGTCTTCAGCGCGGCGACGGCGCGACGCGCGAGCTTGGCGACCTCGCGCGCGGCGTCGGCCGGCGAGAGACCCCTGGTGAGCCGCTTCATGTCGGTCACGGTGATCGGCGGGCCGATGCGTGCGAACAGATCGCGCTTCAGCGGGACCTTGCTGCCCTTCGGCATCGCATCGCGTGTCCCGCCCAGATAGAGCGGGAGGATATCGACGCCGTACGTGAGCGCGAGGTGGCCGAGCAGCGGCTTGAACTCGTGGACCTCGCCGTCGGTCGAGCGCGTGCCCTCGGGGAAGATGAGGGTCGTCTTGCCCTGCGAGAGGATCTCGCCGGCCTGACGCTCGCTCGCGCGGAGGCCGCTCTTCCGGTCGATCGCGCGGAGGTTGGTGAGGTTCTCGAAGAACGCGCGCTGGAGCGTGCCCTTCTCGAAGAAGTAGTCCTGAGCTGCGAGCGTGACGATGTCCTCGCCGTAGGTGCCGAGCGCGTGGCGCGCGAAGCCCATGTCGAGGTGGCTGCCGTGGTTCGCCGCGACGATCGTATTGCGGTTGTGCGGGATGAACGCGCTGCCGCTGATCTTCGAGCGCATCATCTCGCCGTAGAAGAAGTCCTGGACCTTGCCGATGAGCTTCTTGCCCTGCTCCTGCAGCGGCTCGGGGAGGACGATGTTCTTGTCGGCGCTCTTGCTGCCGCCTCGGCCCTCGATCTTGTAGCGGGACGCCGCGAGCGCCTGCGGGCGGAGGCTCGCGCGCTCCGTGCCGACGAGGGCCTCGACGCCCGCGACCGTGCGGCACGACTGGAGCTGCTTCGGGTCTAGCGTGCCGTACTTCGCCTCGAGGGCGACGAGCAGCTCGGTGAGCGCGAGCGAGTCGAACGCGAGCTCGTCGGCCATCGTGAGGTCGCCGTGGATCTCGCTCGGCTTCTTGCCCTTCACGGCGGCGATCGCCACGCGAACGGGGCTGGAAGGCGCCTCGCCGTCCTCGTGCCGCGAGGTGGCGGCGATCATGCGCTCCAGCATCTTGCGAGCTTCGGTGCGCTTGACCTTCTTGGTCGCCGTGCGGGGCAGCGGTGCGTCGTAGAGGTGCACGATGCTCGGCTGCTTGCCGTACGGGAGCTTCGAGATCGAATCGCGGAGAGCCTTCTGCGCGCGCTCGAGGCGCGCGGAGCGCTCGATCGTGTCATCCGCCTCGGGGACGGCGATGCAGCCGACGCGCTCGCCGCCGCTGCGCCCGGTGACGCCGACGACCGCGAGCTCCTCGATGTGGGCGATCTTGCCGAGCATGCGCTCGATGTCGTCCGGGTAGACGTTCTCGCCGGTCGACGTGACGATGACGTCCTTCACGCGGCCGACGAGGTGGAGGCGCCCGCTGCGATCGAGGCGGCCGAGGTCGCCGGTGTGGAGCCAGCCGTCCTCGGACTTCACTTCCTTCGTGGCCTCGGCGTCCGTGTAGCCGGCCATCACGTTTGGGCCGCGCGCGAGCACCTCGCCGACGCCGTGCTCGTCGGGGGAGTCGATCTTGATCGTGACGCCGGGGATCGCCTTGCCGACCTGGCCCGCCGGGCTGCCGGCCTTGGCGACGGTGAGCACCGGACCGGCCTCGGTGAGGCCGTAGCCCTCCGTGAGCTTCAGGCCGAGGCCTGCGAACAGCTTGCTCGTGTCCTTCGGGAGCGCGGCGCCGCCGGAGATGAGATAGCGGATGTTCCCGCCGAGCCCCTCGTGGACCTGGCCGAAGAGGATGCGACCGAGGTCGATGCCCGTCGACTTGCCGAGCATGCGATTGAAGTCAGCGCCGATCTCGAACGCCTTCTCGGCGATCGGCCCGTGCGCGGAGACCTGCGAGAGGATGCGGCGCTCGAGGAGCTGCCACACCGCCGGCACGCCGACCATCGCGGTGACGCGTGCCTGCTTGAGGCCTGCCGTGACGCGATCGCCCTTGAGCTCGTCGAGGTACACGACGCGTGCGCCGCGCGAGAACGGCAGCACCATGCCGCACGTGAACTCGAACGTGTGATGGAGCGGGAGCACGCTGAGCACGCGATCGTTGCCCGTGAGCGGGAAGAGCGGTGCGAGCGCAGCGACCAGCGAAGTGAAGTTGGAATGCGTGAGCATTACACCCTTCGGCTTGCCGGTCGTGCCGCTGGTGTAGATCAGGCTCGCGACGTCGCTCTCGAGCACGTCGACGTTCGGACGCGCGAGCGAGTCCGGGTCGCCGGGCTGTGCCGTCGCGGGGGTGACGGCCTCGAGGTGGCGCGTGGTGAGCGTAAGGAGCTGCGCGGCGAGCGCGGCCTTGCAGGCGGTCTCGACCTGCGCGTCCCACAGGATGACGCGGGCCTCGCTCTCACGAACGACGTTCGCGAACGCCGCGGGATCCATCGCCGGGTCTACCGGCACGGCGGTGCCGCCTGCGCGCACGATGCCGAGGAACGAGAGCGGCCAGTCGGGGTGGTTGTGCGCGGAGAGGACGACGCGAGAGCCCTTCTTCACGCCGAGAGCGGCGAGCCGAGCGGCGACGGCGTTCGAGCGCGTCTGCACGTCGAGGAAGGTCGTGCGTGCGATGCCGTCCTCCTCGAGGCGACCGAAGGCGACCGCGTGCTCGTAGCGCTCGGCCATCTGGTCGACGAGCGAGGAGAGGGTCGCGTGCGCCTTGAGCGGCGCGAGCTCCTTCTTGTACTTCTGCTCCATCCACGGGAGGACGCGCTTCTCCATGGCCGGCATGTGCTGGTTCATCCAGTAGTCGGCCCAGTCGATCTTCTCGGGGTACCAGGGCAGCTTGGCGCGGTCCTCGGGCGTGAGCCGCGCGTACGCGGCGTGCGTGTTCGCGCAGGAGAACGGGCCCTTCTGGTCGAGCGTGAACGGCGCGAAGAGCTGGAGGATGAAGTCGATCTTCTCCTCCTGGCGCGCGATGTTCTCGAGCGCCTTGGCGGCAGGGCGACCGAGCTTCGCGGTCGGGCCGGGCGCGGACTTCAGCATCTTCGCCATCGTCTTCGACACGCGCGCGAGCGCGCCCGGACCGACCGCGTTGAAGCGATCGAGCTCGACGATCGCGGGCTCGAAGTGCATCTGGAGGAAGTTGACGAAGGGGTTGCCCTTGCCGGTGCGCTGGAAGTACTTGCGCTTGTAGAGGCCGATGAGCTCGCCGAAGCGCGCGCTGGTGGCCGGGTTCACGTCGCTCGCGCCGTACTGGTAGACGGGCTTCGCGGTGCCCTCGAGCAGCTCGGCGAGCGTCACGATCATGCCGGCGGTGACGACGTCGGCCGGGATGAAGTCGAGGATCGCGTCGGTGCCGAGGAGCTGGTGGTGGCCCTTCATCGCGAGGAAGATGATCGGCGCGGAGGTGCCGATGCCCTCGTTCCAGCCGGGGAAGGGGAACTCGATCGTGCTCTCGCAGCAGGCGGGGCGCGCGATGGTGAACGGGATGCCGGCGTTGGCGATGATCTGCTCGCCGATGCTCTTCGTGTACGTGTAGATGTTCGGCCAGCCCCAGTGCGTGGCGCGCTCGAGCCCGGCCTCGACGAGGCGGTCGCTCACGTACTTGCGCTTCACGGACTTCAGCTCGGCCTCGAGCGGGCCCCCGATCGTCGGCTCGCCGCGGCGCTTCAGGTTCTTGGTCGCGCGCTCGAGGAACTCGCTCTGCCGGAAGGCGTCCTCGCAGCGGCTCTTCGCCTGCGCGATGAGGTCGAGGCAGTCGGCGATCTCGCCGTTCGGGCTCCACAGGTCGCGACCGAGCTCCTCGGCACGCGGGAAGGGGAAGCGCTCGCCGGGCTTCTCCTCCATGATGAGGCCGTCGCGGTTGCCGACGACGTAGCACGTCGACGTGTGCATGAGCGGCGCGTCGCCGAGCGCCTTCGCGAGCGCGACGAGGTTCTGCGCGCCGAAGGCGTTCGTGTCGAGCGCCTCGTCGAGCGGCGGGTTGAAGTCGACGACGCCGGCCACGTTGACGACCGCGTCGATGGTGCCCCTGAGCTCCTTCACGAGCGCCGCGTCGATGCCGCAGTTCTCGAGCCCGACGTCGCCGTCGATCGCGACGATCTTCTCCTTGAGGAACGCCTCGAAGCCGTCGCCGTGCAGCGTGCGGAGCGGGTCGAGGCACTCGCTCGTCGCGATCTCGCTCCAGAAGCGCTGCTCGCTCGTCTTCGTCTTGCTCTTGCGGACGAGCAGGTAGATGCGGCCGACGCTCGGGAAGCGCGCGAGCATCATGACCCAGAAGATCTTGCCGAGGAAACCGGTGCCGCCGAGCACGAGGAGCCGCGAGCCCTCGAGCTGGGCGCGGACGTCGAGGGTCGGGACGGGCGTCGCGGGCGCGGTGCTGCCGTTTTTCCCGTGCTGCGCGTGGCTGTCTGTCATGGGGGCCGCTTGATTACCCTACGATCCGGGGTGGAGCAACCGCCGCACCGGCGGCGTCGGAGGCGCCGGGTGCGGCTTGTAAATGCAAGCAAAATCAGACGCTTGCAATCGTTCCGTGGCACGACCGAGGCGTCGCGCCTGCGGTCCCACGGTACGTGGATGGAGCTTGTCACCCCTCCGGGTGACTGGCCGTACGACCCTAGGGCCTTAACTCTCACTCCACGGCGGCGCTGCCACCCTCCGGCTGCGGCCCCCGTCCCCAAAGAATGCGTTCCTCCCTCCCCCCCGCCGTCGCCCATTCCTCCGCTGCCCAGACGGGCACGATCGCTTCCATGCTCCGCGGCCTCCCGGTCGGCGCGAAGCCCTCTTCGATGTGGCGGACGGCGGCCTTCGCGCTCCTTCGACTGAACGCGAACGAGTGCGAGGCGCTCGGGCTGGTGTTCGAGGACGAGTCGGCGAGCGACGAGGTCCGCGGCTGGGTCCTCGACCTCCTCTCCGGAGCTGGGACGTTCGAAGCGCAGGTCGTCGTTCGCCGCCTCCTCGCCCTCGGCGTCGCTCGCCGCAACAACCGCACCTTCGCGAGCTACGTCCAGCGCCTAGGCATGGTCGACTGCCCGGACGGGCCGACGCTCCGCTTCCTCATGAGCGTCTACGCCGAGAGCCGCAGCGAGCCCCACGACGTCCGCGCGGCCTGCGCGTACGCGCTCGGCGCGGCTGCCGGCCACGCGTTCACGGCAGGGGACCCCGACGCGGCGGTGCGCGCGTCCGATGTCCTTCGTCGCGATCTCCTCGCGGCGGGCACCGTCATCGAGAAGTGCGCGCTGCTCACCGCTCTCGGCAACGCCGGCGTCCCGAGCGACGTCGTCGTCATCACGCGTTTCACGCAGGATCCCGACGCGCAGGTGCGTGCGTCCGCGGCGCTCGGCCTTCGCAAGATGACGGTCCCCGAGGCGACCTCTCAGCTGGTCTCGCTGCTCGCCGATCCCGAAGGCAAGGTCACGCAGAGCGCGCTCCACGCGCTCGCCGATCACAGGCTCGACGAGGAGGAGCTCGATCGCCTCGCCGACATGGTGCTCGCGGGTCGCACGTCGCACTCGATCGACGCGCGCATCCTGCGCCTCGTCGTCGCGCAGAAGCCGCGCCTCACCAGGGTGCCGGGGCGCGCAGTCGCGATCGAGCGCGCACTCCGCCTCCTGCTCGGCCGCGTCGAGGCCGCCGCGAACGGAGAGCTCACCGGCTCCGGCGAGCGCGCCGTCGCCGTGCAGCCGATCGCGTTCATCAGCCGCCAGGCCGTCCCCGCCAAGCAGCAGGTCCGCACGCTGCTCGGCAATCCGCAGCAGCCGGCCTCGCTCAACCACAACCCGCTCGCGGCCACGGTCATCGACATGCCGCCGATCCAGGTCGGTTCGGGCACCTACAGCGTCGTGAACCGCGGCGACTCCGTCGAGACCGTGCGCGCGCGGATGCTCGAGCTCGGGCTCGACCCGAATGCCCGCGCGTCCATCATTCCGGAGCCGCCGCCGCGTCGCGCTGCGGGCGCAGCGCCGATTTCGAGCCAGCCGACGGCCGTGCTCCCCGTCCGCGGCGTCACTCGCCTCCAGCCGAACGCACTCCAGCGCCATAGCCGCTGAACGCAGCGCGCCCCGCCGCCGTTGTCAGTAGGGCAATGCGGCTGCGCGCGACTCCCTCAACGACGGCATCCCACAAGATCCTGATCGTCGACGACGACGCCGAGCTCCTCGAGAGCACGGTGCGCCTGCTCCGGCGTGAGGGGCACGATGTCGTGTCGGCGACGACCGAGGCGGAGGCGATCGAGAGCGTGCGCTTCTGGCACCCACACCTCGTGCTCCTCGACTACTACCTGCGCGAGAGCACGGGCGAGACCGTGGCGCGCTCGATTCGCGCCATCGACGAGCTCTGTCAGGTGCTCCTCGTCACCGGCTACGCGGCGGAGCAGCCTGCACGCAAGCTCCTCGCCGAGCTCGACATCCAAGGCTACCACGACAAGGCCGACGGCCCGCAGCGCCTCATGATCCTGGTCGACGCGGCGCTGAAGCACTACCGCGCGCTCCTGCGGATCGATCGCCAGCGCAAGCACCTGCGCCACGTGCTCGACGTCGCGCCGCGCATCTGCGCGATGCAGCCCGTCGACACGCTCCTCGAGGTCGCCCTCGCCGAGCTCTCCGGCCTCCTGCGAGGCGGAGACGGCTTCATCGCGACCTCGAACAGCGGTCTGTTCGTGCTCGGTAGCGCGCACGAGACGGTGAGCGTTCACGCGGCCACGGGTCGGTTTGCGGGTATTCGCTCGATGTCCGAGCTCCCGCTCGGCCTCGGGTCGATCGTGACCTCTGCGCTCGACCGCGCGACGCCGTACGCGCTGGAGGGGCGATACGTCATCGTCCCTCTCCAGACCCGCGGCGGCGATCGCGGATGCATGATCGTCGAGTCGGCCGAACTCCACGTCGATGCCATCGAGGCATGCGAGATCTACGCGCGGCAGGTCACGCAGGCGCTCGAGAACGTCATGCTCTACGAGCGCGCGACCGTCGACGGGCTCACGCGTCTCTACACGCGCGACTTCGGGCTGCAGCGTCTCAGCGAGGCCTTCAGTCTCGGCAGCCGGACCGACGAGCCCACGAGCGTCATCATCGGCGACATCGATCACTTCAAGCGTGTCAACGACACGTTCGGCCATGCGGGGGGGGACGTCGTGCTGCGCGCGGTCGCTTCGGCGATTCGCGAGGAGTGTCGCGTGACCGACGTTGCGTCTCGCCATGGCGGCGAGGAGTTCCTTCTCGTCCTGCCTGCCACCGACTCGGCCGGTGCTCGCGTCCTCGCCGAACGGATTCGTGAGCGGCTATCGCGCCAGCGCATCGTCTTCGACGGCGTGACGATCGCCGTCACTGCTTCGTTCGGCGTCGCGAGCATCGCCGCCGACACGTACGCTCGATTCAAGCCCGAGGACCTCCTCAAGCGCGCCGACGACGCGCTCTACACGGCGAAGCGCGGCGGTCGTGACAGTGTCGTCGTGCACGTGGACGACGCGGAGCACGTGAATGCCTCGGCTGCGTGAGGTCCTGCGGCCGATCGCCGACACGGAGCTGCCCCACCTGAGGAACCACAAGCTGCACAGCGCAACCGCGCTCGGCTGGGTGCTCGTGGCCGTCGTGGAGCTCTACGACGTCGTCAACATCGTTCGCGGCGAAGCCGCCCTCTCTCGCGCCGTCTTCATGATGGTCGTGAACCTCGTCGTCTGTGGCGGCGCGCTCGCGCTCGTGAGGCGGCCGAGCGGGCAGGCGAGGCCGGACGCCCTGCTCTTCGGGCTCGCGCTCGTGTTGCTTGGCGACATGGCCCTCTCCGGCTGGGTGACCCGCCAGGGCCGCAACGACATGCTCGTGTACGCGCCGGTCGTCCCGCTCATCGTGGCCGTGTTCGTCCCCTGGCGGCCGTCGTATTCCTTCGCGCTTCTCGTGCCGTCGGTCGCGTGCGTCGTGCACGCTTCCGGGCCGGATACGCCGTTCGTCGAGAGTCGGGCGGGCCTCGTCTTCGTGGCCGTCAGCATGGCGGTCGCGAGCGCCGTGGCGAGTCAGGCCCAGCGTCAACTCTGGCGCAGGCTCGAGCGCGCGAACGCCCAGCTCGCCGCCGCGGACCGGATGTCGAGCCTCGGCCGGATGACCGCGGGCATCGCGCACGAGCTGAAGACGCCGCTCGCGGCGGTGATGAACGGCCTCGAGTCGATTCACTCGCTCTCCACCGAGCTACGGGAGAGTGTCGGGCATCCGGACGTGACCACCGCCGACCTCATCGAGATCGCCACCGAGATCGGCGAGGTCGTCGTCACGTCCGAGTCGGGCGCGCGTCGCGCAGCGCAGTTCGTGAGCGCCATTCGCGCCCAGACCGTGCAGATGACCAAGACGGTTCGCGAGCCGTTCGCGATCAAGGACGCCGTGACGAGCGCCATCACGTTGCTCGAGCACGTCCGTCGTCGCTCCGGCATCACGATCGATGCCTCGGGCGTCGCCTCGTCGGTCGGCGCGATCGGGGACCGCGAGAAGCTCACGCAGATCGTCTCGAACCTCGTTCGCAATGCGCTCGACGCGTGTCACGACCTGCCTGGGACGCGCATCACGCTCACTGCGACCGAGAGCCACGACACGATCACGCTCGTCGTCGAGGACGACGGCTTGGGGATTCCCGAGGCGCACCGCGCTCGGATCTTCGACCCGCTCTTCACCACCAAGGGCGCGGAGGAGGGGACGGGGCTCGGCCTCGCGATCTCGAAGGACATCGCCGAGGGCGCGTTCGGCGGGACGCTCAAGCTCGTGCCGAGCCCGCGCGGCGCACGCTTCGAGCTGTGCATCCCGCACGAGGCCTCACGCGTCTCCACGGTCTCCGGCGCGTGGGCACCGGCCCAGGTGGGGCTCCGCCCCTCACGCTTCGCGTGAGCCTCCCCGTCGCGCCACCTGTCCGGCGTGATTCGCCTTCGGCGACCGGCGCCGCAGCGGCGCCGGTTTCACGCCTCGGTCGGGCGAGGCAGTGACCTTTCAGTCTGTGAGGTCTCGCGATCGCGCGGATCGGGAAACGGCGTGCGTTGCGCACGCCGGTCGGCGCGTAGCGCCGAATCTTCCTGGGGGAGGCTCGCGAGCGGGGCGAGTGAGGAGGACCGGAGGTCCCTACAAGCCTAGACCGTGACTTCGGCCATCACGATCGGCGGCATGTGCATGAGCACGATGTCCGGGCTCGGCGGCGCGGTGTCCTTCGCCATCTCGAGCGCTTCGTTCATCGTGCGCGCCGTCTCCCAGCCCATGAGCTTCGGGATGTACTCGTTGTCGGCGCCGACGACGATCACGCGGCCCGTGTGCTGACGACCGGCCTCGCCCCAGTACCACATGAAGAACGGGTGAGCCGGGTGGTAGGCGTGCCCGGTGCGGTACGCCTGGATGTACGCCGGGTTCGACGCGAACTTCGCCTCGTAGCGCTTGTGCAGCTCGAGCGCGTCGCGCGTCTCGGGCAGCAGGTTGTGCACGAACTCGATGTACGGAGCGTGATGCTCCTTGTCGAACATGTCCGTGCACGGGTGCGTCACGATCATCGTGCCGCCCTTCTTCAGCAGCGGCGCGCCCTTGTACATGTTGAACAGGTACCCGTTCACCATGACCTGAACGAGCAGCGGGTTCAGGAACGAGTTCACGTTGTACGGCGAGATGTACGGGACGCCGGTGACGAGGATGTCCGCCTGGCCCTTGATCGGCACGAGGTACTGCTCGTAGGTGCGCGCGAGCGTGTGCTCGTGCACGGCCTCGGTCGAGCCGGCGAACACGCCGGTGACGCCGTAGGGTGAAGGCACCCTCTGGAAGATCGCCTGGCGCGCGGACTGCGGCACCTTCGCGAGCGTCATCGTCAGCGCCTTCAGCGCCGTCTTCTCCATGCCGGAGAGGTCGTCCTCGTTCTTGTGCAAGAACTCGAGGGGGCGATCGAACATGCGGTTGTTGATCGTCGTCTCGATGGTGAAGACGTTGAGCTTCTTGTTGGCGAGCTTTCCCATGCGCTCGACGGACGTCGCGAGCGCAGAGCTCTTCGGGTCCATGTACGAGTGGCACTTCCGCATCGTCTGCGGGTTGTGGTGCGCCTTGAGGCTCTTGTAGCCGCAGAAGCCGACCGCGACGGACTTGTGACCGCCGTCCATCGGGACGAGGTTCAGGTTCACGTAGATGAGCAGATCGCTCTCGACGGCCTTGCGATTGAGCTCGACGACCTCACCCATCTCGGTGGTGCCGATCTCGACCATGTTCTTCAGGTCTTCGGCGTCGTGGTTGTAGAGCCGATCGGGGTAGTACCCGTTGTAGATGCGGTCGCCGACGATGTGGCGGATCTCCTCGCCCGTCATGCGGCGGTGGACGCTCGTCGCGATGATCAGCGTGACGTCGTCGACGCCGTGATCCGCGAGGGTCTGCAGCACGACGGTGAGCACGCGCTCGCGCACGTCGGGACGGCGCATCGGCGGGAGCGGCAGCGAGATGTCGTCGATGCCGATGACGACCTTCATCCCGGGGCGGAGCTTCGCGTGGAGCGGCTCGGAGTCGTACGGGTGGTTCAGCGCGTAGCGGATCGCCGCCTCGACGTCCTTGAGCGGAGCGATGGGCGCCTTCGGATAGATGCAGCGCGTGCCCGGCGGGAGGTCGACCTCGACGAGGCGGTCTCCGCTGAAGATGGTGCGCGGGGCGCTCTTGCGATCGAGAGTGACGACGAGCGGATGGGACATGACTCTTCTCAGTTGACCGACTTGTCGAGCGTGAGCACCGGCCAGCCGTAGGTGCGCGCGAGACGTTCGAGCTTGCTGTCCGGGTTCACGGCAGCGGGGTGGCCGACGACGCTGAGCATCGGGACGTCCGAGTAGCTGTCGGAGTACGCGAAGCAGTCGTCGAGATTGTGACCACGCTCGCGGGCGTGGTCGCGGATGAGGCGCGCCTTCTCGGGACCCGCGACGACGGGACGAAGGAGGCGCCCGGTGGCGTAGCCGTCCTTGATCTCGAGGCGGTTCGCGATGACGTGCGTGGCGCCGAGGTGATCGGCGAGGCGGGTCATCAGGAAGTCGAGCGCGCCCGAGACGAGCACCACGTCGTGACCCTCGTCACGACAGCGCGAGATGAGGTCCTTCGCGTGCGGGTAGAGCGCCTTCTTCATGATGTCGTTGAAGGCGTCGTCCGCGAGGATCATCAGCCGGTCGTGCGAGATGCCTTCGTACGACGAGAAGAGGATCTCGTTGAACATGCGGCGGTCCTGCATCTCCGCCCAGATCATCTGCGGCGTCTTCCACGCGGCGCGCGCGAGCTTCTGCAAGCTGCGCATCGGCGTGCGCTGGTGCATGAGGTACCAGAGCGTCGGGTGGACGAGGTTGGTCCTGATCAGAGTCCCGTCGACGTCGAAATAACTGGCTGCCACGGCGGAAAGCTTCTTCTCGCGGCCGTCCGGCCCTGTCAAGCGGAGCGGCCTATCCGCTCCGCCAGGCGCTCGACCGCGCGGCCCACGTCAGGGCTCGTGCGCAGAAGCGTTCGCATCGGATCGCCGAGCTTCGCGACCCGCGCTGGGACGGTCTTCATCGTGAAAGTCCGGGGATCGAGCGAATGGTCGACCTCCTCCCAGGCGAGCGGCGTAGAGACCGTCGCGCCTGGCACGGCGCGCACCGAGTAAGGAGCGACGATCGCGCGCGTCTGCCCGGTCTGCCCCGTGTCGACGTACACACGCGGACCACGGCGGGCGACGACGCGCTCCATGGTCGCGATGTCGGGGAGCTCCTGGACGAGGAGCTTGCCGAGCAGGTCCGCGAGGGCGCGTGCCGTCGTGAAGCTCTGTCCCTCGCCGAGCGGCACGAGCACGTGCAGGCCCGACTGGCCCGACGTCTTTGGGAAGCTCGGCAGGCCGATTTCCTCGAGGTGCTCGTGCAGCCGCTTCGCGAGCGTGATCGCGTGCGCGAGCGACGACTGCTTCACGTCGAAGTCGAGCGTGAAAAAATCGGCTTGCTCGAGCTTCGGCAGCCGGCACGCGAGGATGTGGAGCGGGATGCACGCGAGGTTGGCGATATAGAGGAGCGTCGAGGGATCATCGAGGAGGAAGCCTCGCTTCTGCTCCTCGCCGGGCTCGCCGACGGAGAGCGTGCGGACCCACGGCGGCATCCCCGGGGGCACGTTCCACTGGTAGAAGTTCTTCCCGGCGATGCCGTCGGGGTAGCGAACCAGGATGACGGGCCGGTCCGCGAGGTGAGGGAGGATCACGTTCGCGACGCTCGCGTAGTAATCGCAGAGGTCGCCCTTCGTGTAGCCCTCCGCCGGCCAGAACACCTTCGCGCGATTGCTGACCGGCACGTGCCGGTGAACGGCGCTCGCGTCGGCCGCGCGATGATCGATGGTGACTCGCGCGTGGGGTGGCCCGCCGGCGTCGAGCGAGAGCCATGGCGCCTTCTTCGCGTCGACCGAGTACGGGGCCGCCTTCTTCTTCGCGATGACGCCCGCGACTCCGTGCTCGGCGCAGAGCGCGAGGACCCGTGCGAGCGCTCCCTCGAGCGGCGGTGCACTGCGCACGAAGCCGAGATCCGGCAGCAGCTCGGCCAGGAGCTTGCGGCGCGCATCGAGCGGCAGCGGCCGCACGTCGGCGCCGCCGAGGGCGAGGAGGTCTTTTGCAACGAGCACGACCGGCATGAGCGTCGTTGCACGATGCGTATCGAGCTTCGCGATCCGCTCGACGCGCTGCGCCAGGAGCTTCGAGCTCGGATGACCGCTTGCGTCGAAGGCGACGAGCTCGCCGTCGAGCACGATGCGCGTGCAGGGAAGCGCTCGCAGGGCGCGCACGACGTCGGGATAGAAGTCCTCGATCGACTGCACGGCGCCGTTCGCTCCCCACAGCCGAAGCGACACGATGTCGCCGTCACGCGTCGCGAGGACACGCACGCCGTCGAGCTCCGCGTCATAGACCCATCCGCCCGTCGCGCGCGGCAGCACGCTCGCGTTGCTGACGGCGGCTGTCACGAGCGGCGAGCTCTCGGGAGCGAAGAGCTCCCGCGCGCCGCGCGCGGTGAGCTTTGTCGCACCGCGCGCCAGCGCACGCTCGACGTGCTCCGAGCCGATGCGCGTCGCATTCGGAAGCTCCTCGACGGTGAGCCCGGAGAGCACCGAGCGCGGCAGCTCCTCGACGATGTTGCGCTCCTTGCTCGAGTGCTCGTCGGCCTTCTTGAAGAGCAGCCACTCGTCGCCTTTGATCGACTTCGCCAGCTTCACGAGCGCGTAGCGCCCGCGGAGCTTCAGCCCTCGCAGCTCGACATGGAGCTTCCCGTTCGCGACCTCTTCCTCGGCGGGGCCTTCGAGATACGTCACGGCGCCGCGATCCCACGCGATCATCGGGCCCGCGCCGTACTGCTTCGCCGGGATCACGTCCTCGAAGTCGAGGTACTCGAGCGGATGGTCCTCGGTCTTCACCGCGAGCATCTTCTCGTCCGGATCGACGCTCGGCCCGCGCGGCACGGCGAAGCTCGCGAGCACGCCGCCAACCTCGAGGCGCAGATCGTAGTGACGCCTCGTCGCATCGTGGAGGTGAACCACGAAGGCGCCCGAGAGCGTTCCCTCGCTCGCGCTCTCGGCGACCTCGCCACCGAAGGGCTCGTTCGTCGCCTCGGGGCGCCTCTTCCGGCGGTAGTCGCCGAGCTTCGATCCCGCGCGTTCCTTCATGACGAGCCGCGTCGCAAAGCGTAGCTCGACACGCGATGGGATGCGGGATGACGACAGCACTGCGTCCGACCGACCACGCTGCGCGCCACGCATTTCACGGCTAAGTGCGAACCGTCATGCGCACGCGCACTGCGTCATCGGGCATTTGAGCCGGATTCGTGACCACGCTCCCAGGGGCACGTAGTTTGCGTCTATGAGAGCCATGTTCGCAAACAAGGAAGTCGCGACGCGTCATCTCCCCATCGCGCTGGGCCCCGCGCCGCGCGATGCGAAGGTCGAGAAGACGGAGAGCGCCCGCGACCGTCATCCGGAGTCGCGCCGCACGAGCGAGACGCGCCTCCAGGCGGCCGTCGTCGCCGAGCGCAAGCGCGACGACGTCGACCCGTACGCCGACGTCCCCTGCACCGATTAGTCAGGTAGGGCTCCGCCCCTCACTTCGTGAGCCTCCCCGTCATGCCACGTGCCCGGCGTGACTCGCCTTCGGCGAACGGCGCTGCGCGCCGAGGACACGCCTTCTATGAGCTGCTCCTTCACTTCACTTCACTTCACGATGCGCGGAAGCCCACGAGCTCGTTGGGCACGCCGCCGAGGATCGCGAAGACGACGAGGTCCTTGCCACGCGGTCCGGTCGGCAAATTGCAGAGCTCGTCGCCCATCGCGCTCGGGAGCGACGCCGCGAAGAGGGGGTTCGTGCACTTCGGCGTGCCGAGGTAAGGGCCGACGACGTGGGCGCTCTCGGTGTGCTCGCCTTCGCGGTCCGGAACCATCAGCTTCGTGAAGCCGTCGGCGTAGCGGGCGATCGGGAACTGCGGGTCGATCCCGAAGCGCTCCTTCATGCGATGGAAGCGGACGTTGAGCTGCTCCTCGGTCGGTCCGTAGTAGCCGCCGTTCTTCTGGCACTCGGGATCGTTCTTGATCTTCTGGCAGGCCGCGTCGGCGGAGTTGCACGTCGCCGCGAAGCCGCAGGAGGTGCAGTCGGGTGAGCCAGGGTTCGTGGCGCATGCGCTCGTGGCGCGCGGAGCGGTCGTCGTCTTGCCGTCCGCGCGGAACACGGTCGAGCCCGGGAACTGGTTGGACATGAACGCCCAGCCCTGGCCTCCGATGCTGCGCGGGTCGGCGCTCGAGTCGTCCTCGTCGGTGAGCATCACGACGACGACGAGCGAGTCGGGGCGGAGGAACGCCTTGCGCTGCGCGAGCAGGACGTCGTCGACGCCTTGCAGCTGCGCGATGTTGTTCGTGTCGAGCGCGACGCTCTGCCACGGGTCGGGCTGGACGAGGAAGCGATACGCGCTCTCCAGCTGGGCCTCGAGCCCGCACCCGCTCTCGCCGACGCCGTTCACCAGCGTCTCGGCGTCGGCGATCAGCGTGTCGACGCTCGCCGGGGCGCCAGCGCCGTAGCTGAGGAAGCCCTTGGCGGCGCTTGCGAGCGGCGTGCTGCCGGGGCCGACGGTGCTCAGATGACCGAGCGAATTCTGGCTCCCGCCCGCGCATACGTCGCCGCCCATCGCGCCGAGCGACGACGTGATGACGCCGACGTGAACGTCGCCGGCCTCGGCCACCTTCCTCAGTAGCGGCGAGAGCGAGCTCGCGAGGAGCTTCGCCTTGTCACCCATCGACGCGGAGTTGTCGACGACGAGGAGGAGGTCGACCTTCGACGCGGTCGTCGCCCCGACCCGCCCTCGGCAGGCGGCGTGCCGCCGTCGGCGGGCGTGCTCTGGAGCGCCGTGCTCCCGCCACAGTGCATGGCGAGGGCAGAGGCTGCGAAGAAGGGCACGAGCGCGAGAGAGCGGAATCGCATGGGACCTCGGGGGGAGAGGGACGACCGGCGAATGGCCGGCGGGACGTGACCCCGTCTGAGCAATCGGTAGGCCTGGCCGCCAGCGCGACAAACCCCGCAAATGCAGGGGTATCACGGGAGGCGGAACGTGCCGGTCCTCTCCCGTCGTGACACGCCTGTCAGACCTCGGCCCTCAGCGGCGGACGATGAAGACCGTGAGCCTGCCGGCCATCACCTTCTCGACGCTCTGGTTCCTCGCGGCGAGATCGCGCTCGGCGGCGGCCAGGTCCTCGCGAGAGCGGCCTGGGTCGTGCACGTACGCGAAGACCGGAGCGGCCTCGAGCTCGCGTCGATAGGGTGCGTGACGATCCTCGCCGGGGTTGGTCGGCACGACGACGAGCTGCTCGCGGAACAGGTACGTGAGGCGATACGAGGTCCAGTAGTCGGCCATCGCAAAGCGCAGGTCGCGCGCGCGCAGCATCGTGAACAGCGTGTAGTCGTCGCGCAGCTCGGGCGTCTCCGCGACGGGGAGCGGGCCGTGGACGAACGGCCCGTAGCCGACCCAACCCGCGATCGCCGACGCGAGCAGGTGCGGCGCGAAGATGGGCGCGAAGCGTCGGACACCCAGCGCCTGCGCGGCCGGAGCGATTGCAAACGGCGTCATCAGCGTGAGCACCGCGAGGTACCGCATCGAGAAGTGGTCCATGACCATCACGGACACGAGGAACGCGGAGATCGCGAGAGGGAAGGTGAGCGCACCCGTGAAGCCGAGCCGTCGGACGTTCGCCGGCAGGTCGCGGCGGAAGGGTGACGCGAGCCCGTACACGACGAGCCCAGCGAGCAGTAGCGCGCCCATGGTCCCGAGCGCACGGAACCATGCGGGCGCGTCCCACGCCCGGTAGTTCATCACGTCGTGTGCATAATACACCTTGTAGCTGAGCGCCCAGGGGAGGCACTCGTCGACGAGGAGCCGCCAGTGGTGCGCGAGCATGCCGGTGGTGAGGCCCATGGGCCCGCTCTTGGCGCCCGCGAGGCGATGGATCACGACGAACGGCACGAGCCCCGCGGCGCAGCCTGCGCCGAACACCGCGACGCGCCTCACCACGGCCGTGAGCCCGTCACCCTCCCAGGCGATCATCGCTGCATAGAGGCCGACGAGGGGCAGCAGCAACATCGGGTACGGGTCGGCTGACACCGCGAGCGTCGAGAGCAGCCCGCCCGCCGCCAGCCACCTTGCCCTCGCGCTCGCGGTCACGCGCGCCGCGGCAACGTCGATCGCCCAGAACGCGGCGAGCACCAGCGTCAGCGACGCCTGCCGCGGCGGATAGAGCGCGTAGCTGTGCACGGAGCTCGGGCTCACGACCATCGGCAGCGTGAGCAGGAGCGCGACCCACGGAGCGAAGCGCCGGCGGAGCATGGCGAAGACGAGGAACGTGCCCACCACGTGCATCGTCAGCGCGGAGAGCATGAGGACGAGCGGCGAGGGACCGAGCACCGCGAAGAACGCCGCCGCCACGAGCGAGTCGGCGGAGGTCTGGTAGCCGCTCCCCCAGAGGAACGGCGAGAGCTCGCCGCGGAGCATGTGCATCGCCTGGAGCCCGACGACGGCCGCGTCCGAGTTCGTCGAGCGAGCGTTGAGGAGCGGCGGCAGCCGGAACGCGTACGACGCGGCGAGCAGCGCGAGCGTCGGCAGTGACGGAACGAGCGCGCCACCGCGCGTATGTTCGGCTGCGACGCTCATCAGGGCGGCAGGAAGCGACCTTCGACGGCCGCGTAGTCGACCTCGACGTCGAGACGCGCGAGCACCGAGTAGAACCCGAACTGCAGGCGGTTCATGAACAGCATCTCGCCGGGCATCGCGAATACCTCGGCCTCCGGGAGCTTGCGCGCGCTCATCGCCATCGACTTCATCTCGTCGACGAGGCTGGCGGCATAGCTTCGAGTGATGCGGTACGGCGACTTGAACAGCGGCTCGAAGCAGAGGCGAGAGTACGCGCGTGCGAGCCGTTCGAGCTCACCGGGCCGCGCGTCGACGAGGACCGAAACGCACCGGTTGAAGCCATGCTCGTCGCGCGCGACCGCCGCGCGATGCAGCGCATGCGCGTGCGGGCGGCGCGCGTGCGGGATCACCTGGACGCATCCGTAGTCGAGGAACGCGATGCGCCCGTCGTCCTGGAACAGGTAGTTCCCCGGGTGTGGGTCGGCGTTGAACATCCCTCCGACGAGGTTGCCCTTGAACACGAAGCGCCAGAGCGTCTCCGCCCACGCGCGCCGGGCGCCTTCGCTGTCGGAGACCACCTCCTCGAGGGTGCGCCCGTGGACGAGCTCGGTGGTGAGCACGCTCGCCGACGAGCGCTCGGCGACGAACCGCGGGATCCGGATCGTCGGGTCGCCCTCGTGGAGCGCGGTGAAGGCGACGAGCCGCGCGGCCTCGAGCGCGTAGTCGAGCTCCTCGCGGAAGCGCGTGCGCAGCACCTCGAGGTGAGTCTTGGTGTCGAAGCGACGTGCGCCGAGCATCGCGCCCATGCCCTCGAGGATGCCGGCGTTCGCGAGGTCGCTGTCGACGGCCTTGCGGATGCCGGGGTGCTGCACCTTCACGGCCACCTCGATCCCGCCCATCACGTCGGCAGGCAGCCGCGCGCGGTGGACCTGCCCGATCGACGCGCTCGCGATCGGCTCGTCGTCGAACGAGTCGAAGAGGCGATCGATCGGCGCGCCGAGCTCCTGCTCGATGACCGCGCGGATCTGCGTGGGGTTCGATCGGGGAGCCTGGGAGCGGAGGACCTTCAGCGACGATTCGAAGGCGTCCCGCTGCGCCTCGGGCACCAGCCCGTCGACGTAGCTTGCCATCTGTCCGACCTTGGCCGCGAGGCCGCGCATCGTGCCGAGCACATCCGCCGCGCGATCGGCGGCCGCCTTGCCGTCGTCGGCGCGTCCGAGGACCGCCCCGGCGCCCGTCTTGAGGCCAAGCGCAGCCAGACGCGCCATTCGACCGAGTCTTCCGCCGGGAACCTTCTTCTCCATGGCCGAAACGCTGATCTAGTGCGGCCTGCGCGGGAGGACCATGGGCCGCCGTCCTCGGCACGGCGATTCCGTGCTAGATAACACCGCTCGATTCATGGACGAGGTCTCCGAACGCTTCCTGTCGCTCGCCCAGCGCGAGCTCTCGGCCGACGACGTCCGGCTGCTCGCCCCTGGCGAGACCCCTCCGGACGCCGCCAATGTCATCGTCGCGCGTCTGCAGGACGGAAGCCACGTCGTGGCGAGCTTCGGGACCGCGCCCGCGGAGCCGGACGTCCTCACCCGACGGCTCGCGATGCTCGCCGGCACCTTCGCCGAGGCGCTTACCGCGCCCAGCAAGTCCCGCATGCCCGTCGTGAGCTCGCTCCACGAGGAGCTCAAGGCGCTCGCGGTGCGCGCCCGAGCCCACGACGTGGTCGTGATCGACGGTGATTCGCCGGTCGTCTGGGGCTGCGCCTCGGTCTCTGCGAAGCCCCGCGCCCGCAACGAGATGCTCCTCCGCGACGTCTCCACGCGCGAGCTCTCCTCGCGCGACGAGCCGTCGGCCCCGGGCGGTGTCCTCCACGCCGTGGCCGCCTCCGACGACTCGGGCCCGCTCCAGGACGCCACCGCGCCGACCGGCAACCTGCGCATGGCCCCGCCGCCCGCGGAGTCGGCGCCGATGCTCACGGGCCTCGGCCAGGCCCACGAGGATCACGATCACGATCACGAGCCCGCGGCGCACGGCGAGCAGGAGGAGCCGGAGATCACGCGCAACGCCATCGCGCTCATCCGCAGCCTTCCGCAGCTCGATCTGCTCCACAAGGGCCGCCACCTGCGGCACGTGTCGCGCGAAGGCTCCTCGTACCTCGTCCTCTCGTTCTCCTCGATCTACCTGCTCTGCATCATCTTCGACGGTGACTTCGACGAGCTGCGTGCCGAACGCGCGGCGCACGAGTCGCTTCCCCGCATCGAACGCCTCGTCCTCGCGCTGCCTCCGCTCGACCCGGATCCGCAGCCCATGGGCGACGTCGTCGCGCTCCGCCGCCCACGTCAACGGAGATGACCTCGTGAGCGCGGGACACATACCGCCGATCTTCGTCTCTCACGGCACGCCGGCCCTCGCCGTCGACCCCGAGCGCGGCCGCGAGCTCGCGCAGTGGGGCCGCGACCTCGGCAAGCCGCGTGCGATCCTCGTCGTCAGCTCGCACTGGAAGGCGTCGTCCCTGTCCCGCGGGTCCACGGCCGCACGCCCCCGGCTCCTCCACGACTTCGAGGACCACGCGTCGCAGTCATTGCCCAACTCGCTGCGGGAGGTCACGTACGCGGCGCCCGGCGCGCCCGACCTCGCCTACGACCTCCACTCGCTACTGCCTGTCGAGCGCGAGGCCGATCGCGGTTGGGACCACGGCGTCTGGGCGCCGCTCGTGCACCTCTTCCCCGAGGCCGACGTGCCCGTGCTCCAGCTCTCGCTCGTCGCGGGGGCGAGGCCGCGGGCGCTCTTCGCGATCGGCCGGAAGCTTGGGCTGCTGGCCGCGCGCGGCGTGCTCCTCGTGGGGAGCGGCGGCATCACGCACGGGCTCGCCGAGCTCGATCCGCGCCCGGACGCACCTCCGGCCGACTGGGCGCGCGAGTTCGACGGCTGGGTCGCCAACGTCCTCGCCGACGCCGAGCTCGAGGACCTCCTGGAGTGGCGCACGCTGGGCCCGAACGCCCGGCAGGCCCACCCCACGTCCGACCATCTCGAGCCGCTCTTCGTGATCGCGGGCGCGGCGTCGCTCTACGATCACGCGGTCGGCTTCCCGATCCGCGGCTTCGAGCACGGCACCCTCAGCCGCCGCTGCATCCAGTTCGGACGCTAAGTCTCCGAGCGCGATTCTCGTTCCTCGAATCGTGCTCGGAGACCTAGCTCTACTCCGGTGGGGACTTCGTTCCCCTCGCTCGCTGGTCGTGTGACTCACACGACACGAGCTCCCGAAGGTCGCTCTGCGCTCCCGAGCCTCCCCGACTCGCCTTCGGCGACCCGTGCTGGCGCACGGACGAGACGTGAATCTCTCTGTTCTCGTCGTCGTGCTTGCACGACGGTCGCCAGGGGCGATTCGGGGTGGTTCCGACACGAAGTGGCGGAGGGGCGGAGGCCCACAAGGGTGAAAGCTAAATGTCCGAGCTCGATTCGTCTCCGAATCGTGGTCGGGCATTTAGCGGCTCGCGACGCAGAGCGCGCTCGTGCGGCAGCTGTCGAGCCGCGAGATGGTGTCGCCCGCGTTGTTGCAGCTCTCGCCACGGATCGCCTCCACGCAGCTGCTGGTGGCCGCGATGTCGATCCCGTACGGACAGTTGGCGGGGGAGATGTCCGTGCCGACCTTCGCGCGCAGCTCGCGCGCGCAGGCGTCGTAGCTCACGAAGTGCTTGTCGGTGCCGATGTTGTTGCACGCGGTCTCGCGCGTGCAGCGGGCGACGATGATGCGCTCGGTCGCGGTGTCGCTGCTGATCGAGTGGATGTCCGCGCCCGTCAGGGTGGTCGTGCCGACGCCGCTCCGGTCGGTCGCGCCTTGATCGAAGCTCCGCTCCGCGAACCCGTCGCGATCGACCTGGTCTCGCCTGCTGCAGCCGACGCCGGCGGCCGCGACGAGAGCCCCCATGCATGTGGCCGCTGCGAGAATGCGATGCGCTCGCGTCATGGTGGTCACCTCTGCATCGCCGCCATGCAACAGAGGTGCCTCGAGGAAGCTCGAGCACGTGAAATGCGCAAATTTGCCAGCAAATGCTCGGCGAGCGAAGCCGTGCGCGTGGGATCAGCTCACCAGGGGAACCACTCGTGCGGCACCTTTTGCCACGCGGTCGGGCGCCGCGGGTCGCCGTCGGGCATCACGAGGGAGCCCACCGCGTCGGCGTGCTCGTACACGCTGCCGATCGAGCGCGAGATGCTGTCGAGGTCGATGTCGCTGACCGCGCCGTTGCTCGTGGCCTTGTAGAACTGCACGGTGATGCGGATGGGGAACTTCGGATCCCGCTCGATCCTCAGGCGATGCCCCTCGTTGAAGGGGCCGACGTTGGGTCCGTGACCGAGCACGGCCTGCTCGACGTCGCTCTTGTCCATCGCCGCCGACTCGGCGGAGGCGCTCTTCTTCGCGGAAGGCTTCATCGGCGAAGGCGGGGCTGCTGCAGCGGGGGCCGGGGCCATTCCACCGGCGGCACCGCCGGAAGGCAGCGCGCCGCCGAGGCGTCCGAGCTGCGCGTGCTTCAGCGGCACCTGCACGAGGAAGAGGACGTCGGCGCCCTTCTGGAGCGCGGTCTTGTCGTCCTCGGTCCTCGGCCCGCCCTGCGCCGCGATGCGGTCGGCGACGTCGCTCTTGCGCTCCGCCGTGAACGCCGCGCGCTGGCCCTTGTTGTCGAAGTAGAGTTCCTGGCCCCAACCCGCGGCGGTCGCGTCCTCGGCCTTGTTCTCGATGACCTGCATGCTCGTGCCCTGGCGGGTAACGAGGATGGTGAGCACAGCGGGGGAGCCCGGCGCCGACTGGTAGTTGAAGAGCACCGGGTTGAACTGCGCCTTGCCGCTCTTCGGGATGGGCAGGAACACCGCCTGCGCGCTCACGAGGAAGTGCGTGTCGCGCCCTGCGAAGACGTTGCCGTCGCCGAGGATCGAGTCAGGCCTCGCGGCGAAGCCCTTCAGGTTCTTGAGGACGTCGGTGAGCGGAAGGCTCGTGAGGTTCTGCCCTCGCTCGTTGCCGACGCGGACGAAGAAGCGATCCGACGGGACGTCGCCCGTGCGATCGGCGAAGTTCGGCGGCCGGATGACCGGCATGATCGACGACTCGAACTGGCCGTTTGGGTCGCGGCGCCGGACCTGGAGGCTGAGGTCGGAGATGTTCGGCCCGAGGACCGAGCCCTGGGCGCGCCCCGTGTCCTCGTAGGCCACGTTGACGAGCGAGAGCTGGCGCCGGCGGACGCGGGACGAGAGATCCGGGTCCGAGACCATGTTGGCCACCTTCGCGATGACCCGCTGGTACTCCTGGCTGTCGCTCGGGTTCTTGATGCCCCAGTCGGCCTCGTCGTCCCCGGTCGGCCGGTCGCCGTCCTTCGCGAGGGGCTGGTCGCCGTCGCTCGCGACCGGCTTCGAGCCGTTCGGGTCGCCGGCCGGCTCCTTGACGACGATCACGCGCTCGCGCGTGACGCATCCGTTGCCTACTGCCGCGAGAAGAACCAACGAGGTGAACAACACGACTCGCTTCATGAGCTTTCAACGCCCTCCGCGAGCCGAGCTTACACGCGAACGCCGTTTTCGACCCTGCGCGAAACCCGCATGCCTAGCACCCGGATCTCGACGCGCACGCTCTTTCTGCTCAGCTCGCGCAGGATGCGCAAGAACGGTTCCATCGCCGAAAAAATCGGCTCGCGAGCCCATCTTTGATGGTTTGAGTCATTGACCGAAGGGTTTCCAAATCGTACTGCGAGGCCTCCTCAGGAACCGATCTCGACATGGCACTGAACCTCAAAGGGAAGACCCTCTTCATCACCGGCGCGAGCCGCGGCATCGGCAAGGCCATCGGCCTCCGGGCTGCCCGCGACGGCGCCAACGTCGTCATCGCCGCGAAGACGGCGGAGGCCCACGCGAAGCTCGAGGGGACGATCTACACCGCCAAGGCGGAGATCGAGGCGGCCGGCGGCAAGGCCCTGGCCTGCATCGTCGACGTCCGGTTCGAGGAGCAGGTTGCCGAGGCCGTGAAGCTCGCAGTCGCCACGTTCGGCGGCATCGACGTGCTCGTGAACAACGCGAGCGCCATCAGCCTCACCGGGACGGTCGACACCCCGATGAAGCGCTACGACCTCATGCACGGGGTCAACACGCGCGGCACGTTCGTGTGCTCGCAGGCCTGCATCCCGTACCTCGCCAAGTCCGACAACGCGCACATCCTCAACATCTCGCCGCCCCTGAACATGGAGGCCCGCTGGTTCTCCCCGCACGTGGCCTACACGATGGCGAAGTTCGGGATGAGCATGTGCGTGCTCGGGATGGCCGAGGAGCTCAAGCACCAGAAGATCGCGGTGAACGCGCTCTGGCCGAGGACGGTCATCGCGACCGCGGCCGTGCAGAACCTGCTCGGTGGCGACGCCACCATGAAGGGTAGTCGAAAGCCCGACATCATGGCCGACGCGGCCTATGCCGTGCTCACCCGGAAGAGCACGGATTTCACGGGGAACTTTTGCGTCGACGAGACGCTCCTGCGAGAGGCCGGCATCACCGACTTCTCGGCTTATGCGATGACACCAGGGATGAAAGATTCGGAGTTACTGCCGGACTATTTTCTCTGAAGCGCGAGCAAAGCTCACAATTCGGCCAGAAACACCTGGCAGGTTGTTCGCTTAATTCTAGGCTGATGAGGCGAGACGCTGGCACTGTGGGAGGATGCGACGTTCCATGAGAAGCCCTACGAAGCAGGACGGGACTGATCGACGCAAGACCGAGCGTCGCGGAGACCTGAAGACATCAGGCGCTCCGAAAGGCGAGCGACGCGTGGTCGAGCAGCGAGGTGTCGTCACCTCGATGGTCGATGCGCTGGAGGACATCCTCAAGTGGGAGCGCGCGAGCGAGCGTGTGATGCGCGTCGCGACGGCCGCGAGCCCGACGAAGCTCGACCCTTCGAACTGAGAGAGTGATGGCGATGCGCCTCGTCAGACGACTGGGCGGGGGATGTTTGTTTGCCGCGACTGCCGCGATCACGACGCTCGTCGTGGTCGCCTGCGCGACGGGTACGGCGACGACGATCGACCTCGGCGAGGGCGGTACGGTTCCGGATGACGCCAGCCGCGACGTGAACGTCGTGCCGCTGCCCAAGGATTCTGCTGCGCCCGAGGACACCGGCACGCTGCCAGGTGACGACTCGGGGAGCTGCTCGCAGAAGGTCGTCATCAACGAGGTGAAGACCGCCGGGACGACCGCCGACGACGAGATGATCGAGCTGTACAACCCGAGCACGTGCGCCGTGCCGCTCGGGAACTGGACGATCAAGTACTCGTCGGCCGCTGGAAGTCCTGCGACCGGAACCACGCGCCACACGTTCGCCAGCGGCGACAGCATTTCGGCGAAGGGCTTCCTGGTGCTGACGCCGGGCGGGTCCACCGACCTGACTCCCGGCATGGCCGCCGGCGACGGACAGGTCGGCCTTCTCGACGACAAGGGAACGACCGTCGACGGCGTCGCGTACGGCACCGTGACCGCGGCCAACCGCGTCTACGGCGAGGGAACGACGGCCGTGAGCCCCGCATCGGGCGGCTCGATCGGCCGCAGCCCCAGCGGCGCCGACAGCGACAACAACAAGACGGACTTCAAGGCGTACGGCACTCCGAGCCCCGGCATCGCGAACCCCTGACGGTCGCAGGTCGTCGTAGTATCGCGGGCGCCGTGTCGGTTCCTGGGCCCTCTCGCCGCAACGTCGTCCGGACCTCGTTCGTCGCGGCGCTCCTGCTCGCTTCGCTCTCTCCGCGTGCCGCGCGCGCCGACGACGTGGACGCCGCACGTCGCGACTTCGCGGAGGGCGTTCGCCTCTACCAGCGCGGCGACTACGAGGGCGCACGCCGTCTCTTCAAGAGGGCCGACACCGAGCATCACGCCGCGTCGATCGTCTACAACCTCGCCCATGCCGAGGAGCGGCTCCAGCGTCCGCAAGCGGCGGTCGACGCCTACGAGGCGTACATCGCAGAGGCGGGCGAGAGCGGCGAGTTCAGCGGGGCCGCGGTCGTCGCGATCGCGCAGATCAAGGCGCGCTCCACGCGGCTGCGGATCGACACGAAGCCCTCCGGCGTTCGCCTCTTCGTCGACGGCTTTCCGTTGAGCGACCCTTCGCCCGCGACCCTGCTCGTGAGCGGCGGCCATCACGTCGTCGTCGCGCAGGGCGACGGCTGGCGAGCCGAGGCAGACGTCGAGGCGCAGGGAGGAGGCGATACGCTCGCCGTCTCGCTCCAGCCGCCGGAGGGCGCCGTGTCGAGCGCGCCTCCGCCTGCGTCTTCGCTGGCCGCGCCGGTCGTGCCCGTGGCATCGCCTGTCGTCGCGGAGCCGTCGAGCCCTGGGCTTCCCGACGGGCTCGTGTGGGGCGCGGCGTTCGCGCTCGCGCCGTATCACCTGCTCGGCGCAGCGAAGGGCACGTCGAACGACCAGAGCACGACGCAGGTGGTCGCCGGCGCGATCCTCGAGATCGGTCATGCCGTGACCGATCGCTTCGAGTTCCTCGGTCGCGGCTTCCTCGCGCTCGGGCCCGACGGGCACCCCACGTACGCGTTCATGGGCGGGCCAGGGCTGTCGCTTCGTGTCGGCTCGTCGCTCTGGCTGGGCGCGACCTTCCTCGGCGGCAAGCTGGAGACGGAGTCGCGGGACGTCCGCTACGGAACTGACCTCGTCTTCGGGGCGATGGCCGAGGCGACCGTCGCCGTGCTCGCGACCACGCGCGGGCAGTGGACGTTCGGCGTGCAGCCCGGCGTGCTCTTGACGGACAAGGAGCGCGACAACACCGCGTTCTTCTTCCCGCTCACGTTCGGCTATCGCGCGTACTGAGCGACCTTCGGGAGCTCGTGTCGTGTGAGTCACACGACCTGAGCGACCTTCGGGAGCTCGTGTCGTGTGAGTCACACGACCTGAGCGACCTTCGGGAGCTCGTGTCGTGTGAGTCACACGACCTGACGGCTCAGTACGACACGGTGACGTGCGGGTCGCCGTTGATGTACGTGTTCGAGCAGGTCGAGCCGCCGCCGTAGCCGATGCCGAGCGCGTCGAACACGCCCTGGCTGCCCTCGAAGTCGTGCGAGACGCTGACGTCCTTGATCACGGCGGTCGTGCACGTGCTGCCCTTGCAGAACTTCACGGTCTTGCCGCAGTAGGCGCGCGAAGGGCCCGAAGCCCAGTGCTCGGAGTCGACGCACACGTCGCCGTGACCGAGGCAGCCCCAGTTGACCTGTCCCGCGGGGAGGTTGCGCGAGTAGCTGTCGCAGCGGTGCAGGAACGAGCAAGAGCCCTGGTAGACGATCGAGATGTTCCTGGTCGTGGAGTAGTTGCCACCGCCCGGGCTGGGCGTCGCGTCTGCGCGCGAGAGGTAGCGACCGAAGACCCAGCCTTCGTCGCCGTCGTGGCTGACGCGGTAGAAGCCGTTCTGCGGCGCAGCGATGACGACCTTCACGCTCGCGTCGTTGGCGATCGTCGTGAGGCGCGTGGTCGACGTCGTGGGGCCCTCGCGCATGCTCACCGCGGAGGTCGCGTGGAGGATGGTGCCGACCGGCACCGACTCGCTGACGGCCTCACCGGTCTCCTCTGCGGGCGTCTCTTCCGCGGCGTCCTCTGCGCTCGAGCAGGCGACGAGCGCGGCGGCCGAGAAGGCGAGGATGGCGAGTCGGGCGAGGGAGAGCTTCATGACCGTCCTGACAGGGAAGGAGGAGATGTAGGTCTCCCTGCGACCGCCGTGCCAGACCGATCCGGTCAGGCTCGGTCAAAACCCTCGTTCTTCCGTGATCTCGAGCCCGGGTAGGGCGCCTCCCTGGATCGTCGGACAGCCGGCGCGGCTCACCGGCAAGGCGCCAGGCCAGGGGCCGCGTCGGACGCGCGAGCGGCTACTTGCCCTTGCTTGCGCAGAGCGGCGACTCGTTCGCCTCGGGGCTCGCCGCCCACTCCGCCGGCGTGCGCGACGTGATCGCGAGCGCGTGGATGCCGCCCTGCGACGGCTTCTTGCCCATGATGTCGCCGAGCGCGCCGTACACGAGCTGGTGCCGCTTCACCGCCGACACTCCTTCGAAGAGCGGTGAGACGACCACGACCTTGAAATGCGTCTCGGAGCCCTTCGCGACCGAGTGCATGTGGCTCTCGTTCACGACCTCGAGGTGAGCGGGCGTGAGCTTGTCGCGAAGGAGCGCTTCGACGTTCTCTCGAACGCTCATGGCTGTCGTGCTCGCCTCACTGCCCGCCGATGTACGTCTTCAGCTTGCGATGCTGCGAGGGGAGGCGGAGCTTGCGCAGCGCCTTCGTCTCGATCTGGCGAATGCGCTCGCGCGTCAGCGAGAAGCTCTCGCCGACCTCCTCGAGCGTATGGTCGCGCGGCTCGTCGATGCCGAAGCGCATGCGGAGGATCTTCTCCTCGCGCGGCGTCAGCGTCTTGAGGAGCTGGCGCGTCTGGTCGTTGAAGCGCATCTGCGCGTACGCCTCGTCGGGCGGGAGGCCCGAGTCGTCGGGGATGAACTCGCCGACATGCGATTCGCCGTCGCTGCCGACGGGCGTCTCGAGGCTGATCGGCTCGCGCGCGATCTTCATCACGGCGCGCACCTTCTCGACGGGGATGCCCGTCGACTCGGCGAGCTCCTCGGGGGTCGGCTCGCGGCCGTACTCCTGGAGCAGCGAGCGGCTCATGCGCGTGAGCTTCTGGAGGCTCTCGTACATGTGCACGGGGACGCGGATGGTGCGGCCCTGATCGGCGATGGCGCGCGAGATGGACTGACGCACCCACCACGTCGCGTAGGTCGAGAACTTGTAGCCGCGCTTGTAGTCGAACTTGTCGACCGCACGCATGAGGCCGATGTTGCCCTCCTGGATCAGGTCGAGCAGCTGGAGGCCACGATTGACGTGCTTCTTCGCGAGCGAGACGACGAGGCGGAGGTTCGCCTCGACCAGCGCCGACTTCGCGCGGTCGGCGAGGCGCCGACCCTCGGCGAGGATCTGGAGCGTGCCGGACGTCATCTTCTTTGCCGCGGGCATCTCGCGCTGGATGATGCGGAGCTTCTTCTCGATGCGATCGATCACGCTTCGGTCGAGCCGAAGCTCCTCGAGCATCTGGACGATGGCGTCGCGTGCAAGCTCGGTCTTCGTCTTGCGGGCGGTCTTCTTGGCCGTCTTGCCGGCGGCGGCCTTGGCCTCGGCGGCCTTGACCTGCTTCGTGCCGTGCAGCTCCTTGAGCGGTCGCTCGAGCAGGCGCCCGATGCGGAGCATCGTGGCCTCGTCGAAGGCGTCCTCGTCGTCGACGTTGCGGACGACGTCACGGACCTTGAGCTTGCCCTTGTAGAGAAGGCGGCTGATGTGGTCGAGCTCCGCCGCGGCGAACGCCGAGTCGACGATCGCGCCGATGATGCGTCGCTCGCCCTCCTCGATCTTCCGGGCCAGCTCGACCTCGCCTTCGCGAGTGAGCAGGGAGACCTGCGCCATCTTGCGGAAGTACATGTCGACCGCTTCTTCGGCCTCGGCCGGCGGCGTCATGTTCGCGATGGGGGCCTTCGAAAGCCCCGATGGACGACGCGGCGCGTTCGCCGCGCTGCGGGGTTCTGCGGTGGCAAGGTTGGTGGTCGAAAGCGTGGCGGCGGACTTCTTCAAGGCGACCCTTCCAGCAAAACTTCTAAAAGCTAAAACGTTCGACGGACGGACCCGGTCTTCGAGCTTTGGAAACTTCCATGACTCGCTCGCGTGGGCGCTCTCTCGCTCGAGAGAGTTGCGTGAGCAGTCGCGCTCGTTCGCGTCAACTCGCCTGTCACTCAAGGCACGCCGAATCGCCCGAATTTGGCTGCCGATAAAAGTGTGGCACGTCCGAGGCGGACGGGCCAAAGTCGGAGAGAACCCCACATGAAGGCGGACCACGACCTGCGGCGATGGAGCGCGGTCCGGGACCTGGCCATCGCCCGAGCTCCACGGCAGCTCGGCGCCGAGCGGGGGCCGCTCGCGGTTGCGATCGACCCCTACAGAGGACGGTTTAACCCGCGATCGTGGGGAGATCGAGCTGAGCCGTGATCATTGCAGGCGACAGGTGAGGGGGAGGGCGGCCTGCAGTCGGGCGAGATATTCGCGCCGCGGGACCTCGACGCAGCCGAGCGACTCGAGGTGCGGATTCTGGACCTGGACGTCGAAGAGGGCGAAGCCCGCGCCGCGCAGACGCTCCGCGAGGGTCGCGAAGGCGATCTTCGAAGCGTCGGTCCGGAGATGGAACATCGACTCGCCGGCGAACATCCCGCCGATCGCGATCCCGTAGATCCCGCCGACCAGGACGCGCTCGCTCGAGCCCGGTGAGCGCTCCCAGACCTCGACGCTGTGCGTCCATCCGAGCTCGTGCAGCTTCACGTAGCCGGCCTCGAGCTCGGGGATGATCCACGTCGCCTTCGCGCGCGTCTCTCCGCAGAGGTGCATCACCTGAGGAAAGTCGGCGTCGAGCGTGACCTCGTAGGCATGCTTGCGGAGCGTGCGACGCAGGCTCCGCGACCAGTGCGGCTCCTCTTCCAGCGGGAAGATGGTGCGCGGGTCGGGCGAGAACCAGAGCACGAGCGGCTGGCCGTCCCCCTTCCCACCCTTCTCCGGCTCGTCGCCGTGCGGCCAGGGAAAGATGCCGCTTCGATAAGCGGTGAGCAGCGTGCCCGGGCTGAAGTCACAGCCCATCGCGACGACCTCGGGCGAGCGGGGTCGTCCGGGATCGGGGAACCTCACACGCGACGGCGCGGGCTCGATCGGCGGATACGGCGGTGCGAGCCCCACGGGGTGCAGCATAGCCAGCTCACACGAACAACGGGGCGGTCACGAGCGAGACGGTGCCGAGCAGCTTGATGAGGACATGGAGCGATGGGCCCGCCGTGTCCTTGAGCGGGTCGCCCACGGCGTCGCCCACGACCGCGGCGGCATGCGTGCTCGAGCGCTTGCCTCCGAGCTCGCCGCTCTCGATCACCTTCTTGGCGTTGTCCCACGCTCCGCCGCCGGTGTTCATGAGGAGCGCGAGGAGGACGCCGGTGATCGTCCCGACCATCAGCGCGGCGGCGACGGCCTCCGCGCCGAGGGTCGCGTCGTCGCGCGTCGCGAGGAGCTTGAAGAGGACGCCGACGAGCACGGGCGTGGCCACGGCCAGGAGGCCCGGCGCGATCATGCCCTCGAGCGCGCCGACCGTGACGATGTCGACGCAGCGGTCGTAGTCCGGCTTCGCGCTTCCGCTCACGATGCCGGGGCTCTCGCGGAACTGGCGGCGCACCTCCTCGACCACGCGGTTGGCGTCGCGCGCCACCGCGCGGATCGCGAGAGCGCTGAAGAGGAAGACCACGCCGGCTCCGATCAGCGCGGCGATGAAGACGGGGAGCTTGCCGATGTCGACGTGCTCGAACCGATAGGAAGCCCACGCCGCCTCGCCTGCGGCCCGGAGGCGCTCGCGCGTCAGCAGCGTGACCTGGTCGAGGTAGGCCGAGAAGAGCAGGAACGCCGCGAGCGCCGCGGAGCCGATCGCATAACCCTTCGTCAGCGCCTTGGTCGTGTTGCCGACCGCATCGAGGCGATCGGTGCGCTTGCGCGCGCGCTCGGGCTCGCCGGACATCTCGGCGATGCCGCCGGCGTTGTCGGTGATGGGGCCGAACATGTCCATCGAGAGCACGTAGGCCATCGTCGTGAGCATGCCGGTCGTGGCGACGGCGGTGCCGTAGAGCCCGGCGCCTGCCACGCCGGGCAGTGCGTGTAGACCGCATTGATACGACCCAAGGAGGGCTGCGGCGATCGTGAGGACCGGCAATGCCGTGGACTCGAGCGCGATCGCGAGGCCCGCGATGACGTTCGTCGCGGCGCCCGTGACGGAGGCCCTCGTGATCGAGCGAACCGGACGATAGCTGGCCGACGTGTAGTAGCGAGCGATCGATGCGAAGAGGAAGCTCGCGAGGAGGCCGATCATCGCCGCCAGGAAGAGCCATCCGCTGCCTCCGAGTAGGGCGGCGATCGCGACGTACAGACCGGCTGCGGCGAGGACGGTCGTCACGAGATAGCCGCGTGTCATGGCCGACATCGGGTCGTCGTCCTCGTGCTTCATGCGTACGGTGACGACGCCGGCGATAGAGGCGAGGAGCCCGCACGCGCCCGCGACCAGCGGGAAGACGACGCCCGCGATTCCGAAGCGAGGAAACAAGGCGACGCCGAGGATCATCGCTCCGATGTTCTCGGCGGCGGCGGACTCGAAGAGGTCGACGCCGCGTCCGGCGCAGTCGCCGACGTTGTCGCCGACGAGGTCGGCGATCACCGCGGGGTTTCGCGCGTCGTCCTCGGGGATCTGGGTCTCGACCTTGCCGACGAGATCGGCGCCCACGTCGGCGGCCTTGGTGTAGATGCCGCCACCGAGCTGCGCGAAGAGCGCCACGAAGCTCGCGCCGAACGCGAAGCCGACGAGCTGGAAGGGGACCTCTCGAGGTGACGCGAGGCCGCCGAAAAGCACGAACAGCGCACCGACGCCGAGGAGCGAGCTCGACACGACGGCGAGCCCAGCCGCCGCGCCGCTCCGGAGCGCGAGGCGAAGCGCACCGTCGAGGCTGGCGCGGGCGGCATTCGCGACACGCACGTTGGCGCGCAGCGAGACGAACATGCCCCAGTACCCTGCGGCTCCCGAGCAGAAGGCGCCGGCCACGAACGCCACGGTGGCCTTCCATGCGAGCTCGGCTCCGGCCGTCCGGTAGAGCGCGAACACGAGCACGGCGAGGCCGAGCCCGAGCGCGGTCACCGTCCGGTACTGGCGCCGCATGAAGGCGTGCGCGCCCTCGCGGATGGCCGCCGCGACGCGCTGCATGGCAGGCGTGCCGGCATCCGTCGCGAGGCAGCGGCGCGCGAACAGCGCTGCTGCGGCGAGCGAGATCGCGCCGGCCACGAGCACGAAGCCGAGCCATGGGACGACGGACGTCATCGGCGGGGCTTCAGCGGCGCGGCGAGCGCGTCTGCTCGGCGATGCCCGCTCTGCCGTGGATCCGCTCCGAGAAGGACTCCTCCTCTCCATCCGTGCGTCGCACCGTGAGCACTGGGCAGGGGGCGTTGCGGACGATGCCGTCCGCGACGCTTCCGACGAGCGCACGGAGGCGACCCACGCGCCCGTGCGTGCCGATCACGATGAGGTCGGCGTGGTCCGCCGCAGCGATCTCGAGGATCTTGCGGATGGGCTCGCCCGACTCCGTTCGCCGGCTGAGCCGATCGCCGAGGAGGGTCCTGGCCTCGCCGATCGCGCTCTCCATCTCGCGCTCGGCCTCGGCGACAGATGCGTCGGTCGCCGCGGTCGACGACCCGAGCTCGAACCGATCGGGAGCGTAGACGTGGAGCACGTCGATCGCCGCAGCCAGCTCCTCGGCGAGCACCAGCGCTTCCTCGAGCGCGGCAATCGACGACGGTGAGCCGTCCATCGGCACCAGGATCTTCTCGATGTGGCTCATGCTCCTCGTGGAGCAATCGCCGTGCCTGAAAACGGAAGATGTCTCGTCGCCCGAAATGCTTAGCTAGCGAACGAATGCGGCGAGCCCTCGTCCTCCCGGCGGTGCTCCTCCTCTCTTTCTGCGCGGGAGGGGGGAGGGGGGAGCCGCTCGCGCTGCCGGCGGCGCCGGGGCCCGCCGGCGTGCGGGCCGATGCCGGCGCGCGCTGCGCGGAAGGAGGCGACGTTCGCGAGCTGCTCGCGCGTCACGCGCGCGCCTATGGGACCGGCGAGCAAGCGCGGGCGCAGCTTCCGATCACGATGAGCGGCACGCTCGCCCTCGAGGGGCGGAGCGGTCGCGTCGAGACCGTGCTCGCGCCGGATGCGAGTCGCGTCCTGATCTCGGTCGCCGGGATCATCGCCGCGAGCGGCGTCGACGCGAAGGGACCATGGACGATGGATGGCGGCAGCGGCGTCGTCCTCCGCCTGTCGGGCGTCGAGGCCGTCGGCCCGATGCTCGATGACTGGCTCCTGCGGAGGTCGTACGTCACCGCGTTCAGGCCCGGGCTCGACCCGACGCGATGCGAGGACCTCGGTCCCGAGCCGAGCCGCGGGGCGCGTGTGGACGTGGCGTTCGCGCGGCCCGAGCTCGGCTCGCCGGTGCTCTCGTTCGATCTCGAGAGCGGTGCGCTCCTCTCCGTCTCTCACGTCGAGGCCGACGGCGTGAAGTCGCTCACGACCTACGAGGCGTGGTCCGAGCCCGACCACGGCGTGCGCTGGCCACGGAGGAGCACGGAGCATCCGCTCGTCGGCAGCGCGTCGAGCCGTGAGCACGCACCGGTCGTCCACGGCCTCGAGTGCGTGCGCGAGGCCGTCGCCGGCGCTCCGATCCCGGAGCGGGGCGCGGCGTGCACCGAGCCTTCGCAGGATCGCTTCGTCCTCCGCTGGCCCGCAGGCGACGACCCGCGCGTGCGGCTGCCGCTCACCTATCTCGGTAGCGAGCTGATCGTCCGCGTGAAGCTCGGCGGTCGCGAGGCGCTCGCGTTCCTCGACTCCGGCGCGGGCGCCACCGCCGTCGACGCGACGACGCCGGCCGGCGCGGAGTTTCGCTCCACGATGGAGGTCTCGGGCGCGGGCGCGACGCAGCGTATCCGCCTCGGCTTCGGCGAGCTCGCGAGCGTCGACCTCGGCGAGCTGCGCGCCGAGCATGTCCCCACCGTGAGCGTCCCCATCCCGGCGCTCGACGTGTTCGGCGACAAGCGGCCGGAGCTGATCCTCGGCTACTCGTTCTTCGCCAGCGCCGTGGTGCGTGTAGACTACAGGCGTAAGGAGGTCGTCTTCGGCAAGAGCGCCGTCGGCCTCTTCGCCAAGGGCACCGAGCCGCGGAAGGTGCCGCTCCGCGTGCTGAAGAGCAAGATCGTCGTCGACGGGACCGTCGAGGGGAAGCCCGCCGCGTTCGAGGTGGACACGGGCGACGCCGGAGGCCTCGACCTCTACAAGACGTGGGCGGCGCGGCACGGCCTGCCCGGCACGCGCGAGGTCGTCACGATGTCGGGCCGATACGGCGCCGGCACCAAGGAGACGATCTCGACGTTCTATCGCCTCGCGACCGCGACGCTCGGGCCGATCGCGTTCGACGGTCACCTCTCGAACGTGGGCGACCCGCCCGCCTCGGGCGTGATCGCGGGACTCGCGGGCAACGAGGTGCTCGCGCGCTGCGACGCGGTCGTCTTCGACGTCGCGAAGCGCACGCTCTGGCTCGAAGGCGCGTGCGACCGGCCCGTGCCCGAGTCGCGCGCGGGCTGGCGCTTCGAGAAGAAGGTCGACCCCGCACATCCCGATCGCCCCTGGGTGATCGGCGCGCTCTGGCCCGGCGGCGCCGCGGAGCGCGCAGGCGTGCAGAAGGGCGACCGCGTCCTCGAGGTGGGCGGCAAGCCGGCGACGAGCGACGTCGCCCCGCTCTGGGCGCTCGAGCAGCAGGCGGTGGGCACGAAGATGCCCGTCGTCGTCACGCGCGCCGCGGCCCCGAACGGCCGCGTGCGCCTCACGCTCGAGCTGCGCTCGCCGCCGCCGTGAGCGGCGCGCTCAATCGAGCTTGATCGAGTAGACGAAGTTCGGCTTCGGCGCCCTGAGCACGCGCTCGGTGACCACGTCGTGGACCTTCTTCTTGTCGCCGGTGACGTCGACGAACTCCTTCACGAGCTTCTCGGCGCGCGCCTTGTCGCCCTTGCCCTTGATCTGCGCGACCTCGGTCATGAGCGCTTTGACGGCGACGGGGAACTTGTCGAGCGCGAGGGAGAAGCAGCCCTTGTCCTTGTCGTTCGCCGCGGTCTCCTCGGCCTTCCACGCGACCGCGCCGCTCTTCATCAGCCAGCCGAGCTGGATGGCGGCGAGCTGGCTGTAGTTCCGCGGGTGCTTGTCCTCGTCGTACATGCCGCGCGAGATGTGGCCGAAGCTCCAGACGATGTCGCGGACGTGCGCCTTCTCGGCCTCCTCCGCGGTGATCTCCTTCCTGGAGGCGAGCCAGTCGGTGAAGAAGAGCGCCGCCGTCTGGGCCTTGAGCTCCTCGAGCGTGCTCGCGAGCGGACCGCCGAAGGCCTCGCGATCGGTCTTGCCGTTCGCCTTGTACTGGTGCGCGGGGCCGAGGTTGTGAGCGGCCTCGTGGAGCACTGTGCTCATCAGCTGCGGCTCCTTGTCGGTCGTGTACTTCGCCATCGAGTCCTTGCAGAAGAGCGACTCGGTCGTCCCCTTCAGTGCCTCGATGCTGTCCGGGTCGGAGTAGAAGTTCGTCATCGCGACGGTGCGGCCACGCCCCTCGTTCGCGACGGGCCCGAAGTTCGGCAAGGACTGCCCGATCGTCGCGCCCGAGGGCGGCCGCGAGTCACCAGCGTTGAGCGCGACATCCATGAAGTCGGGCAGCTTGAAGCTCACCTCGCGCGCCTTGTACGGAGCGCCGGCGAGATCGGCGAGCGCCTTCTCCATCTCGGCCTTCAGGGGATCGAGCTTCGTCTGCCACTTCAGGGACCCCTGATTGATGAGGCCGAAGCTCACGTGGTAGAGCGCCTTCGTGCTGCAGGGCTCGCGGTAGACCTCGTCCGGCGCGATGCGCAGGTAGTACTTCGAGTTCTTCGCATCCATCTTTGCCCACGCCTCGTCGGCGGGCCACCACTTGTCGTCCGTGAACGCCTGCGCGGCCGCGAGCAGGTAGGCCTTCAGCGCGGGCTCCTTCTCGCCGAGCGCCTCGGCCGCGGCCTTGAGCTGTCCGCTCACCGCGGTGACGTCGTCCTTGAAGACCTCGTGGTACGGGACGGCGAGGAAGGCGTCCTTGCCCGCCTTGCCGCCGTCGACCTTCTCGCCGGCCGCGGTGACGACGGTGAAGGGATCCATCAGGACCTTCTCCTTCTTCCCCGCCTCGAGCTTGGTGAGGTCATCGCAGAACTTCGGGTTCTCGAGCAGCGAAGCCGGGTAGAGGCCGGAGAGCTTGCCCTTCGGCCCGTCGGGGATCGCGTTGCACGCCGGATCGTTCTGCGTCTGCGGGGCCTCGCACTTCGGGCCCTGGTTGCGGAAGAACATCGACGTGCTGGCCGTGTCGCCGGCGGGGATCTTCGCGCGCAGCTCCAGGGTGCCTTCCTGCTTCGCGTAGAGCTTCTCGATGAGCTCTGCGGCCTGCGTGATGAAGCCGAGGAAGCGCTTCTCCTCGGACGGCGCGCTCGAGAGGTCCGTCGCGACGAGCGTGACGCGTCCCTGCGCGAGCTCCTTCTTCACCGCCTCGCGACGTGCGACCTCCTTCGGGTCGACGCCTGCGGGGGCCGCCGTCTCCTTCGAGCGCTTCACGATGCTCTCGACGGCCTCGGTCCCCTTCGTCGTGAAGCCCGTCTTGTCGACGTACTCCGCAAGCTTTGCACCGGGGACGAGGCCCCAGTAGACGGCGGCCTCGTCGGCGTCGATCGCGCCGTCCTTGTTCTTGTCGGCGATCCAGAAGATCGGGAGCGCGAGCTCCGCGGCGAGGCGGTTGAAGTCCGCGCGCGTGAGCTTCTCCAGCTTGATGCCGGCGGGCTTCGCGGGCGCCGCGTCGGCGAGCGCGCCGCCCGTGATCGACGCCGACGTGGCCGGTGCCGGCGTCGACGCCGGTTCGGGCTTCTTCTCGCAGGCCGAGGCGGCGAGGGCGAGGAGGATCGCAGACGTGAGGTGCGGGATACGGAGCGAGCCGCCGAGGATGGTCAATTTCATCGCGCGAGGGTTTTCGCGCGAGGCCGGTCGAGCGTCAACTGGTAGGCTCCGCGCGAGGGCGTTGCAAAACGATGCGTTTTTCGCTTCCCGTCGATCCCGAGGTTCGTGAGCGTCTCGAGCAGCTGGAGATCCCGTTCAACTCGTACGGGGTCGATCCCTATGGAATCTCGAAGGCCTACCTGGGGCCGTCGTTCACGGCGCTCCGGTTCTTCTTCAAGCATTACTTCTCGGTGGAGTCCCACGGGATCGAGAACGTTCCGGCCCGCGGCCGCGTCATGCTGGTCGGCAACCACTCCGGCGGCGTCGCGCTCGACGGGGCGATGGTCGTCGCCTCGCAGTTCCTGGAGATGAATCCGCCGCGCCTCGCGCAGGGCATGGCGGAGAAGTTCCTGAACAAGGTGCCGTTCGCCTCGCAGCTCACGAACCGCTGCGGCCACCTCACCGGCCTGCCCGAGCACGCCGAGCGTCTCCTCGCCGACGAGCGCATGCTCATGGTCTTCCCCGAAGGCGCCCGCGGCACCGCGAAGCTCTTCAAGGAGCGCTACTCCCTCGTCCACTTCGGCACCGGGTTCGTCCGTCTCGCGATGAAGATGAAGACACCCATCGTGCCCTTCGCGTTCCTCGGCGGCGGCGAGGCCATCCCGACGATCTCGAACGCCGTCTCCATCGGGAAGCTCTTCGGCGTCCCGTACATCCCGGTCACTCCGTGGCTGTTCGCCGTGCCGATCCCCGCGAAGCTCGAGGTCTACTACTCGAAGCCGATGGTCTTCGAGGGCACAGGATCGGAGGAGGACGAGGTGGTGAACGCGCACGTCGAGAAGGTGAAGGAGCGCATCGCGGAGCTCATCGATGCCGGACGCCGTCGTCGTCGTGGCGAGCCCGCGCGCGATGCGGACAGGGGAGGGGCCGCATGAGGGTCCTCGTTCCCGGCCTCAGCGGCCGCCTCGGCAAGATGCTCGCGGAGCGCCTCCTCGAGCTCGGTCACGACGTCATCGGCATCGATCGCCGCCCGTTCCGCGACGCGCCTGCCGGCGTCGAGATGCACGAGGTCGACATCCGCAAGCGCGCCGCGGAGGACGTCTTCCGCAAGTTCCGCCCGCAGGCGGTCATCCACATGGCGACGGTCACGCACCTCGTCGTGCAGAGCGAGGATCGCTACCGCATCAACCTCGGCGGTACGCGCGCGGTGTTCGAGCACTCGCACACGTACGGCGCCGAGCACGTCGTGTTCGTCGGTCGTCACACCTATTACGGCGCGGCCGCCGACTCTCCGCTCTTCCACAACGAGGACGAGCCGCCGATGGGCCTCGCCTCGTTCCCCGAGCTCGCCGACCTCGTCGCCGCCGATCTCTACGCGGGCTCGGCGCTCTGGCGCTATCCGAGCTTCACGACGTCCGTGCTCCGCATGGTCTACACGCTCGGCCCCACGGGCCACGGCACGCTCGCCACGTTCCTCCGCGGCAAGCGCGTCCCCACGCTGCTCGGCTTCGATCCGCTCTTTCACTTCATGCACGAGAAGGACGTCGTGAACGCGCTCTGCACGACGCTCGACAAGCGGCCGCGCGGCGTCTTCAACGTCGCCGGTCCGCAGCCCGTGCCGCTCTCGATGGTGATCCGCGAGACGGGGCGCACGAACGTCCCGATCCCCGAGATGATCTTCTCGATGATGCTCGGTCGCCTGGGTCTGCCGAAGCTGCCTACAGGTGCGCTCGAGCACATCAAGTATCCCGTCACCGTCGACGGCAGCGCGTTCAAGAAGGCGACCGGCTTCGTCCACGAGATCGACGAGAAGGGCGCGATGCGCGCCTACCGCGACGCCTTTCCGCGTCCCACGCACTGAGCGGAGCGCGCCCCGAGGCTCGCCGCCCGCAGGCTGGAGGCCTCAGCTTGCGCATCGGCTCCCGCGCGGGCATGGATCGTTCGACCCCCACATATCCATGGGGCAGGGACTTTCCCGACGAGATTTGCCGGCAACGGACCAGACCAGGGGTGGCTCGGCTCCTGCAACAGATGGACCCGTGCTGCCGTTCTCGAAACGCCCCCCTCCCCCCGACGAGTACCTCCTCCGTTCCGGAGACCTCGAGTGCGCGTCGCCCATGCGGCAGGAGCCCCATTCGATCCGTACCCCGGCGCCGCAGTCGTACGCCCCGCAGTCGTACGCCCCGCAGTCGTACGCCCCGCAGTCGTACCCGGCCCCCGCGCCCCAGTCCTACGCTCCCCCCTCGGCGTTCGTTCGCCAGGCCGCGCCCACCCCCTACGGATTCACGCAGCAGCAGTACGGCCACCGCAACGATCTCTCCGCACCGCCCCCGCCGCACTCCCTCGCGCCGATGGCGATGAGCGCGGACTCGACGAACCGCCAGTTCTCGACGACCGGCGTGACCCGCGCTCACAACGGGACGATGAGCGGCCGCGAGAAGCCGAGCCTCAAGTGGGGCATCATGATCGCCCTCAGCGGCGCGCTCCTCGGCGGTGTCCTCGGTCTCGGAATGGATGCGCGCCGTCAGTCGGCTCGCGCGGCCGCCGCTTCCGAAGCGAAGGATGCCGCTCCGCCCGCGATGGTCGCCACCGCTCTCCCGGTCGCGCCCGTTCAGCCCGTCGTCGTCGCCCCGCGCGCCGCGGCGCCCGCCGCTCTCCCGCTCGCGGCCAACGCGCTCACGGCTCCCGCCGTCATCGCTCCGCCCGCCGCTCGGGCCCCCGTCGTTCTCGCCGCCGCTCCCGCGATCGTCGTTCCGAAGACGGCCGCTCACCCACGCGCGGCTCTGAAGCCCCATGCCTTCCTCGCCGCGAAGGTGACCCCGCCGTCGCGCCCCGCGCCCGAGCCCAAGGTCGAAGCGCCCGAGCCCAAGGTCGCAAAAACGGAGGCGCCCAAGGCCGCTCCGAAGAAGGACGCGAGCACGAGCGACGCGATGAAGATCCTCGAAGCCGCCAACAAGGACACGACCAACACGCTGTAAGTGGGGCTCCGCCCCTCGCTTCGCGAGCCTCCCCGCGATGTGGACTTTCCGGCGTGATTCGCCTTCGGCGAACGGCGCTGGCGCGCCGAAGACACGCCTCGGTAGGGCAGGGTCCTTCCTACTTCGCGTCGCCTAGCTCGATGCTGTAGCTCGCGTACGCCGGTTGTTCCGGCACCGGGAGCGCGACGCCCAGCGGGGCGAACGGCGCCGGCGCCTGGTTCTCGACCACCACGTAGTACGTGCCCGGTGAGAGCGGGAAGCGGAGGTTCGACTCGCCCACGGGCAGCGTGCCCTGCGCGATCACCTGGCCCGGCGGGGCCGCCATGGGCTGCGCGCCCTCGTAGGCACGGCGCCATGCTTCGCCCACCGAGCGCTCCACCACGCTGAAGACGAACGGACCGCCGTCGACCTTCGCGCGGAAGAACAGCGCAGCACCCTTGTTCGTGACCTCGAACGGACCGAGGTAGTCGCGCGACTGCGAGGGCACCTGGGTGAGGTCGCTCGCGAGCACGACGCGATCGGCTCCGCTCTTGAACTGACGCGCCGGCTTCTGCGGCGGCTCGAGGTGCCCGAGCGTGAAGTCGTCGCCGTCGTCCTGGCGGACGACGGTGAAGCCGCGACCGATCTCGCTCGCGACGAGGCCGTTGCCGAGCGCGGTCGCGACGTCGCCCGCGGGCGTGCGCGTGGCCAGGTTCACGACGGGGTTCTCGACTCCGACGATGCGCAGATCCGGAGGCGACACGAAGCGGCTGAACTGCCCCCACACGTACATGGCGTCCGACTCGAGGCGGAAGTCAGGGACGTACTCCACCGTCATGCCGACGTAGAAGCCGACGCGCCGCGCGACGGGCAGCGTGGCGTAGCCGGTGCCCGAGGCGCTCATCACGATCGCCTTGCGCGTGTCGTCGACCTGCACGAAGCACTGGTTCGGGAAGAAGCGCCCGACGCTTGCGTTGCCGAGCTGAGGCAGCTTGAGCGGCACGCCGCGCTTCAACATCTCCGGGCAGAGCTTGGAGGCGCCGAAGTTCGAGAAGAGCCACCAGCGCAGCTCGGGGCTCGCATTCACCGCGGAGTTGACGCACGGACAGCCCGCGCCGCCGAAGGCGAGCGCCAGGACCAGCATGCAGAAGAATGCGCGTCGCATGAGCGACGCGACGTTAACACGTCGAGCGCTTCAGCGCGGAGGCGTCGTCGGCGCGCACGTCGAGACGCCGGCGCCGACGATGCGGAAGCCGCCGACGTCCTGCTTCACCGTCGAGAGGTTGCCGTCGGTGCTCGACTGCTTGCGCGTGAGCACCGTGAACATGGGCCTCACGGCCGTGTAGAACCAGAAGTCGCCGCCCCAGAACGAGAACGCCCATGCGTCGCCGGTCGACACGCCGGTCAGGGTCGACTCGTCGGTCGTCGCCCCGGTGGCGGTGTCGATCCGCGCGAGCTTCGCGTCGGGCTTCGTCGTGAAGAAGCCGTAGAGCCGACCGTCGCCGGTGCCCGTGAGCTCTGCGCCCTGACCCTGGAGGTCGCCGGAGAAATCGCCGATGGTCGTGAGCTTCATGCTGGTGAGGTCGATCTTCGCGAGGCCCTTGCCGGCGTTGACCCCCTGGATGCCGACGACGTAGAGCGTCTCCTCCTCGGAGGTCGCGCCGTTGGTCGCGAAGGCCATTCCGTAGGTGTGGAAGCCTTCCTGATCCGGAACGTAGCTCGTGGCAGCACAGGACGCGTCGGTCGTGCTGACCTTGAACAGGTTGCCGTCCGAGAAGTTCACCCAGGCGACGCCCGTGCGATCGACCGCCATCGAGTTCGGCGTGGAGCCGCTCGGACATTTCAGCTCGCCGATCTTCGCGAACGTGCCCGTGTCAGGCTTGAAGCTGAAGAGCTCGTTGAGATCCGAGACGACGTAGACGAGCTTCGCCGCTTCGCTGCATCCCCTCTGGTTCGAGCCGACGCCGCCTTCGGTCTTCCCGCCGCCGATGGTCCCCGACGACGAGCCGCCGTCGAGACCGTCGCTCGCGGGGGGCGCGTCCTGGAACGTCGACTTGGCGGTGCCGCACGCGAGCGCGAGCGTCGTCAGAGCAAGGAGAGGAAGGAGGGGAGTCGCGAGGCGCATGCCGTGATCCTTGCAAAGCTCGCGCGCGTTGACCATCTCCATGCGTCGTTTCGCGGCCGACGGGCGAGCCGATATTCGACATTGATTCCGCGGGTATCCTCCGGCGCCTGCCCACGTCCTCCGACGTCGTGCCACCGGTCCTGTGAGGGGCCGTGGGCGAGCGGGCTGGTGCCTTGTCGATCCACACCCCAACGGGTGACTTATGGAGCGCAGGCTCGTCGTGTAGCCTCGGTCTCGGAGGGTGTTCGCATGCGCAAGGCGGCTACGACGATCGGCATTCTGGCAGTCATGAGCGCGATGTCGCTGCTCGGTTGTAAGAAGCAGGTGCCGACAGACATCGTGCAGAAGTCGCTTCGCAACGCCCTGCGTTTGCATGCGCCACTCACCACCTCGGGAATGTGTGGAGCCACGGTGAAGGGGCTCATCAACGCGAACGTCACGAACGTCGTGCGCAAGCCCGACGGCGTCACGGGGACCGCGCACATCAGCGGCGCACCGTGGACCGCGCCTGGTGCACCCGCGCTCTGCGAGGGCGACGTCGAGTTCAAGTTCACGTTCAGCCAGAAGACGACCGGCCCGCGCAAGCGGAAGACGACCACCACCACGTGGTTCCTCGATCACGTCAAGCTCACGGGCGTCCAGACGAAGGGTGTCACCTTCAAGTCGGTCGACGAGAACGCGACCGACGACGACGACGACGAGAAGTGATGTCGTGAGGGAGGCGCGCTCAGCGAGCGCGCTTCCCGTGCTCGCGTAGCATTCGATGGAGCTCCGCCGCGGCGGGCGGCAGTCGATCGCGTCCGCGGTGTACGAGAAAGAGGGGCCTCGAGATCGGCGTGTGCTCGGTCGGCAGCACCACGAGCTGCCCTGACGCCACGTCGCGCTCGATCGCGCGCCGGCTCACGAGCGCGACGCCCACTCCTGCGCGCGTGTTGCCCTTCACGGCGGCGATGCTGCCGAGCTCCATCGCGATCGGGACGCCGGGGAAGTACTGATCGACCAGCGTGCGCGTGGTCGCGCCCCGGGCGAACGTCACGAGCGACGCCGTCTTCGGGTCCGCTCCGGGCGCGCCCACCATCACGAGCTCGTCGTCGGTCCACTTCTCCCGCGCGAGGCCGGAGCGCGCGGCGCGGAGGAGGTCGCCGCCCGGCGCACCGCGCTGGACGACGCGCGCCAGGATGACGAGGTCGAGCTCGCCGGCCTCGAGCGCATCGAGGAGCGCGTCCTGGTTCGCCTCGCGAAGCGAGATCTGCACGCCCGGATGACACGCGCGGAACTTCGCGAGCGTTCGCGGCAGGTAGTAGGTGCAAACGGTCGCGCCCGCACCGACGCGCACCGAGCCCGCGGCGAGCCCCATCACCTCGGCGACCGCGCGTCGTCCCTCCTCGACGGCGGCGAGGGCCGCTCGGGCGCGCGGCAAGAGCGCCTCGCCCGCGGCGGTGAGCGTGGCGCCGCTCGGGCCGCGATCGAAGAGCTTCGCCCCCATCTGCCGCTCGAGCCTCTGGATCGAGGCAGTCAGGCCGGGCTGCGTGACGTGCGCATGGCGCGCCGCCGCGGTGAACGTGCGGTGCTGCGCGACCAGCGTGAAGTGGCGGAGGGGCTCGAGCACGTCCACTCGCGAGCATAACCAAACGTGATGGACATCATCATTGGAATCGATTGGATTGATGGTCTTGCGGGGCTCATTCTCTCCTCATGACCCTCGCGCTGGCACTCCTCGGGCTCTGTGCGGGTGTGCTGACCACGCTGGCCGGGCAGGGCGGCGGGCTCTTCCTCCTGCTGGTCTGCTCCGTGCTCCTCGGGCCCAAGGTGGCGCTCGCGATCACGGCCCCGGCGCTCTTGCTCGGCAACCTCCACCGCGCCGTGCTGTTCCGGCGCTTCATCGACCGCGCGGTGGCGACGCGCATGATCCTGGGTGCGGTCCCGGGCGCGTTCGTCGGCGGCCTCCTCGCCGGCAAGCTCCCCGAGTGGGCTCTGCACGTGCTCCTCGTCGGGCTCACCGCGCTCTCGGTCGCGCGTGCGCTCCGCTGGCTCGCGTTCGAGGTCCCGCGCGGCGCGCTCGGTCCCGCGGGCTTCGTCATCGGTGCGATGACCGGCACGTCGGGCGGCGCGGGCGTTCTCTTCGCGCCGGTGTTGCTCTCGTCCGGCCTCCGAGGACCGGCGTTCGTCGGGACGATCGCGACGGTTGCCTTTGCCACGCATCTCGGGCGCGTCGTCGCGTATGCCTCGAGCGGTCTCTTCACGCGCCAGCTCGTGCTGCCGATCTTCGTCGTCGCCCTGGCGATCACCGTCGGCAACGCGGTCGGGGAGCGCGCGAGGGCGAGACTGCCAGTTTCGGCCACGCTGCGCCTGGAATATGGGGTTCTCGTGGTGTGCGCGGGCGTTTCCCTGCTCGGGCTGGGCTGACCGCTCGTTCGACTCGCGGCCCCGCCCGCACCGCCCGCCTTGACCTGCCCTCGCGAACCTCCGATCCTCGAAGGCTGATGAACGTCCCGTCCACCGACCCTCGTGTGCAAGCTCAGAAGCGAGTCGGGCAGACACTGAACAACAAGTGGACGATCGACCGTCTGATCGACATGGGCGGAATGGCCTCGGTCTACGCGGCGACGCATCGGAACGGCAAGAAGGTCGCCATCAAGATGCTCCACCCGCACATCGCGGCCCACGAGGACGTGCGCGAGCGCTTCCTCCGTGAGGGGTACGTCGCGAACCAGGTCGACCATCCCGGCGCGGTGAGCGTCCTCGACGACGACATCACCTCCGACGGCGCGCCCTTCCTCGTGATGGAGCTGCTCGAGGGGGACTCGCTCGAGGGCTGGATGAACAATGCCGGCGGAGTCCTCCCCGTCGCGGACGTCCTCGCCATCGCCGATCAGGTCCTCGACGTGCTCAGCGCCTTCCACGCGCGCAACGTCATCCATCGCGACATCAAGCCGGGCAACCTGTTCGTCACGAAGTCGGGCGTCGTGAAGGTCCTCGACTTCGGCCTCGCGCGGCTGCGCGACCCCAAGTTCACGGGGGCGCCCACGGCCACCGGGATCGTGCTCGGGACGGCTTCGTACATGCCGCCGGAGCAGGCGCAGGGAAAGAGCGATCTGGTCGACTGGCGCTCCGACATCTTCGCGGTCGGCGCGGTCATGTTCCGCGCGCTCACCGGGCGTGCCGTCCACGACGCGAAGGGCGCGACCGAGCGCCTCTTCCAGGCGATGAAGGAGCGCGCCCCTTCGCTGGGGATCGTCGCGCCGCACCTGCCCACGTGGGTCGTCGGCGTCGTCGACAAGGCCCTCGCCTTCGACAAGAAGGACCGCTGGGGCACCGCCGACGAGATGCGCAAGGCGGTCCGCGAGACCTTCGCGCAGCTCAAGGAGCAGGCCCAGCGCGTCCGGCCGCTGCCCGGCGCGCCCGAGCCCGAGCACGACGGGTCGATCGAGGTCAGCCAGATCTTCGGCGCGATGCTCGAGCCGAGCATCGTCGTCGACGTCAGCTTCGCCGACGTCGCGGCACCTCAGCCTCCGCCGCTGCCGAAGAAGTAGCGGCCGTCTCCGAGGGGAGCGAGAGGCCGATGGCCTCCATGTCCGCGACGCGGACGACGTCGCCGCGCGCGTGCGCGACGAGGCGGGTCACGATCGAGGCGAGCTCGTGGTCCTCGCCCTCGAACGGATGCTCGACGAGCCGCGCGAAGGCCGCCGCGTCGATCCCGATCGGCTTGCCTCGGACCCTGAGCCCCTCGCGGGCGAGGCGATCGGCGACGATCGAGAACAGATCCTCCGAGCGCTCGCGCAGGCTCGCGAGCTCGATCGGCCTCGCGGCGCCGTCCTCGAAGCGCGCGTAGAGCTCCGGCGCGAGGAGGCCCGCCTCGACGAGGGCGTCGGGCGCAGACGTCGCGGTCAGCGCGGCGGCGACGTCGAGCGGCATCGCTCGCTCCCACGGCGGCCGTCGTTCGCTCAGCGCGCGGGCCACGAGCACCTGGATGTCGCGCGGCAGCGCGGCGCCGTCGACGAGGACGAGGAGCCCGCGGTCGGCGAGGGCGAGGGGAGAGGAGTCCTTCTCGCGCCATCGCTCGATGTCGTGCTCGCGCGACGACGTGCCGTCGACGATCACGAGCGGGCGCTCCTTGCGCGGCCCGGAGAGATGCGCGCGCGCGATGTACGGCACCGGGTCGACGCCCGCGCGAGCGACCACGACGACGGGCGCCTCGTTCTGCACGCGGCGCTCGAGGGCGTCGTAGGCCATGCGTGACGCGGCGGAGTAGATGCCGACCGTCGCCGGGCGCGCGAGGCGAGTCGATGCGAGCATGTTGCGGGAGCCGTCGAGGGAGGACGTGTGCCTCACCGTCGCGAGCTCGTCGTCGAGCCGCTCGATCTCGGCCTTGAGCTGGCGCTCGCGCTCGAGATGGCGCTCGCGCGCGCTGCGAGCCTGGCAGACCGCGACGAACGCATCGGCGAAGAGCTTCGCGGCCTGCACCTCCTCGATCGTGAGCGGCTCGGTGCGCGCTCCCGCGGGGACGATGACGACGCCGTCCGGCTCGTCGCCCTCGGCCACGAGCGTCGCGAAGAGCGCGCCGCGGTCCTCGAGCCAGCGAAGGAGCGGGCGCAGATCGGCGCGCCTGACCTCGAGCGCGTTCAGGACGTCGACGCGCACGGTGCCGCCCGGCTCGCCCTGTGCGATGTCGAGCAGCATCGGGGGCAGCTCCGCGGGCTTCTCCTGCAGATACCCTGCGGAGTCGACGGTATAGATGCGTGTAGGATGCAATATCCAGAGCTCGGGCTGCGCGGCTCCGTGGCCGGCCGCCTCGCGGAGGCGGACGAGCGCCTTCGCCATGGCCGAGCGCGCCTCGCGATCGTGAGCCGCGCGTGTCGCCTCGGCGAGCGCCTCGAGAAGGCGGCCCTTCACGGGAAGGAGCGGCTCCTCGAGCTTCGAGGCCGCCGCGCCGATCGCCAGCGTCGCGAGCGCGACGAGCAGCGCGATCATCCCGGCGCCGGCCATGCGGCCCTCGGTGGCGAGCGCGGCCAGCATGGCGACGGGGCCACCGAACAGGGCGAGCGTGAGGACGCGACGCCCGCGACGGGCGAGCACGAGCGGATCGCGCGAGCGAGCGAGGCCGACGACGACAGGGCAGGCGAGGGCGCCGCCGAACGCTGCGGCGGCGTCGGGGTGAACGCCCGTCGTGATCGCGATCGCGATCGCCGTCACGAGGCCGATGCCGACCGCGGCCGTACACGCGAGCGCGCGAGGGGGAGCTCCGAGCTCGAGCCTCCGCGCGCCGGCGGTGAGGAGCGCTACCGCTCCGACGACGAACAGCGCGGCGGCGCCGCCGGCGGACCCGGCGACGGGCGCCCACTCGGCCGCCCCCGGAGCGAGGCCCGTCCACGCGAGCGCATCGAGGAGCGCGGCCGTCCCCATCGCGAGCGTGACGGCGCCGAGCGCGAGGCGCTGCACCGAGGTCGCCGCGATGCTGCGCGCAGCGATCGCCTCCGTCGCGCGTGAGCCGAGCCCCGGATCACGGTCGATCGCGCCGATCGCGCGGATCGCCGCAGAGAAGGAGAAGACGAGGGCGACCTCGCGAGCAAACCCGATCCACGCCCACCGCTCGGTGAGCGCGCCGCTCGCGATCGTCAGCGCCAGGGCGCCCGAGGTCCAGAGCCGATCCCGACCCTGGCGGGTGGTCTCGCCCGGATGGGACAGCGAGCCGAAGAGGGCCACGGCCAGGCCGATTGCGATCGCCAGCCACGCCCTGGGCGACGACTCTCCGATCTTCACCGCGCTCCCCGCCACGTAGAGGACGGGCAGGGCGAGGACCACGGCGCGCCGCCAGGCCAGCCGTGTGCGGCTCGGCTCGGCGGGATCCACCTTGTCGACTCGCGAGACGCTCATCGCCCGCCGGACAGTAGCACTGCTGGCGGAAGAGGCGATCCTGTGGTCTTTTCGATGGCGGATGGCCGCCCCCGCCCCGCTCCCGGATCCCCCGCGGCCCGCGCGCGCGCCGGTGGCGCTCCTCTCCCTCCTCGTGCTCGGGATGTCGCTGGCGCGCCGCGGCATCCTCCCGGTGGCGTCGATCGCGATCTGCATCTCGACGACGTTCGCCCTCTCGCTCGTCACGGGCGTCCTCTCCTCGCGTGGTCCGCAGTCGCCGGCGCACGACGTCCCGCTCCTCGCCTCGAGCGCCCTCGCGTGGGGCGGAGGCTTTCTCCTCGCGTTCGCGGCCGCCGCGCATGCGCTTCGTCGCGATCGCGCCGAGGGCATCCGCGCGCTCTTCGTCGCGCGCACGACGTCGCTGCGCGGCTATCTCCTCGCGCGGGTCGGCGGGCTCGCGGTGCTCATCGCGCTCTGCGTCGCGGGCGGCACGCTCGTCTGTGGGCTCGTCGGCGCGGCCGGTGCCGCACGCATGGGGACGGTCCCGCGCATGCTCCAGGCGACGGGCGCAGGCGTCGTGTTCTCGCTCGCGTTCTCCGCGGTCGTCGCGCCGATCGCCTTCGCCGCGCTCGGTGCGCGTTCGCGCATCGGTGGGTATCTCTTCTTGATCGCCGTGGTCACGTTGCCCGAGGTCGTCGTCGGGCTCATGGGCTCGGCGCTGCCGGAGACCGTCGCCGACGTGCTCTCCATTCCGTCGGCGCTCGCTGCGCTGCGCACGGCGCTCGCGCCAGGCACGGTCGACCTGTGGCGCGCGATGCGCGCGATCGTCGCGCTCACGTTCGTCGTCGCGTTCGCGATGGCGCTCGTGCGGCGCGACGCGATCCTCGTCGACAATCCGGAGCCGGCCACGTGATCACCCTCGCCGGCCTCCATGCTCGTGCGGGCGCGACCGGGAAGCGCCCCGCGTCGCGGCTCGAGAACATCACGCTCACGTGGGAGAAGTGCGTCCTTGCCGTCCTCGGTAGTCCCGCCGACGGAACGACCGCGCTCCTCGAGGTGCTCGCCGGTCTCTTGCCGGTGCGCGGCGGGACGGCCACCGTCGCGGGCGCTCCGCCGCGCGAAGCACGCGCCAAGGTCGCGTACGTCCCGCTCGAGCCCGTGCTCCCCGACCCGCTGCGCGTCGAGGAGGTCTGCGAGCTCGCGTCGCGCCTTCGCGGCGAGCCCGCGATGACCGCGCGCGCAAGGCTGTCGCCGCTCGGCATCGAGAGCCTTGCCGACCGACGCGTGCGCTCGCTCTCGCCGGGCGAGGTGCGCGCCGTCGCGCTCGCCATTGCGCTCAGCTCGACGGCCCCCGTGCTCCTGATCGAGGAGCCGCTCGCGGGGCTCGAGCCGTCGGCGTCGGCGCACGTGCTCGAGGTGCTGCGGGCACGTGCGGCGGCCGGTGCATGCGTGGTCGTGACGACCGCGTCGGTGCGCGACGCGACGTCGTTCGCCGATCAGCTCGGCGTGCTCACGCAGGGGGTCTTCACGCATCTGCCTCCCGCGCTGGCGCACGTCGGCATCGGCGCCGCGC
>Ga0335397_10000483_pt1 | contig 51658 bp, 49 predicted proteins | sample MAT04_FD_205740 | JGI IMG/M metagenome (GOLD analysis project Ga0335397, IMG submission 205740) | Freshwater microbial communities from Lake Fryxell liftoff mats and glacier meltwater in Antarctica - MAT-04 (spades assembly) (version 2) ...
TACTTCTTTTTCATAACATCCTGTCATTGCAGTTTAAAACAAGATTCGGAATGTAAATGAATGAGTATATTATTTCAACATAAACTGAAATCAATCTATCCTAAGATCGTGTGTTGATGGAGCACTATGCTGTTTTTGGCAATATTCTTGAATTAAGTTCAGGCAATTTGCCGGGTTGTTCTTATTCATCTCAATGATCTCTTTAACAGCTTTAACTCCATCAGGAAGCGTTTTAAAGGGGTTACGGACTTTATCTTGCCAAAACCCTTCCTTATTACAAATGGTTTCAATTAATTTTATTAAAGAATCATTTGCTTGCGCTGCCTCATCAATGGCTGGAATAGGCACTACTGTAAAGGGACTCTCCATTACATCAGGTTGACTATTCACTTTATTTGACGGGCGCGTAAGCTGCTTCTCCAGATAAAGACAAATCTTAACAAAGGTGTTCGTCTTCACTTCTGTAAATTGTTCATCTGTCAAATGCTTACAAAGGTGACAAACTATATCCCTATATTTTTTTTGGTCTATCGTCTCTTCGTTTGCTATTGATTTAATGATGTGGAAATTATTGAACTCATCGGACTCAACGAATTCACTCATACTCACCATTGAACTAATTTCATCATGAGTCAAATGCGTCTCAAGGTGCTTAAGTATGTCAAGATGGCCATGTTCTACAGCCAGTTTAATTGCCAGGAACCTACCTTTTTTTACCTCTGTATCTTCTGTATCTTTATCTAAAAAACCGCTCTTTTTTAGATCGCCTGTTTCAGAGCCAGTAGGATCATATTTATCAATTTTTACTGCATTATGTCTTTCTTCTTCGGACAAATGCCCTTCCAAGTGTTTAAGTATGTCGATATTACCCTTTAAAACAGCCTGCCGGATATACGAGTAATTATGACTTCGCACCAGCTCATTTAGTTTTTGAGGTGTCAAATACTGTTCAAAGCTTTTAAGCTTATCCAAATCACCTTTTTCAATTGCAAGGTAGATAAGAACATCGAAATCTACTTTTTTTTCTTCGTTTTTAGGAAGATAGCTTACCAGTAATGCTATGGTGTCAAGATGTTCATTGTAAAGCGCCAATTCAATAGCTTCGGCAACTGACATTAGCTTTTCATTTTTTTGATATTCACGATAGAGTGCCTCTATGTGACTTAATTTTCCATAAAGAGCACAGATAGATTCAATTGTTAATTCAGATTCTTCAACATGATCATCATTTTCAAGTGCAAGTTTTACATTATACCTCTCCCCTATAGGTTTTTTTAACAAAGAAATATTGGCTGGTTCACTTGTTAAAAACTCCTTCAAATCCTGGTGTTCAGCGATAGTATCTGCGGTAAGGGCAATTAAATTAGGCATAATAGTTCACATAGAGTTTAATTTTCTTATATTATACATTAAACACGCATGATGTCCAATTATCATTCACTTTTAGCAGGAAGCGCTATAAACTTCACCACGAGTTAGCTTTTATGACACCACTGAAGCGGTCCCATTGTATGGACTGAATTTCCTTCCGTATCCACTGCAACGACTACCGGCATGTCCTTGACTTCAAGTTCATACATGGCCTCCATGCCTAATTCTTCAAATGCTAAAATCTTGGCAGACTTAATGGCTTTAGAGATTAAATAAGCAGCCCCACCCACTGCAATACAATATAATGCCTTATGTTTTTTTATAGCCTCAAGGGCTTCTGAACCGCGTTCTGCCTTACCAATCATCCCGATTAATCCTGTTTTATCTAACAATAAGTCAACAAAGCTATCCATTCGGTTTGCAGTAGTAGGGCCTGCTGAGCCAATGATTTCACTACCTGTTTTAGGAACCGGGCCTACGTAATAAATAAAGCGATTTCTTAAATCCAGATTTTTTGGTAAGCCTTCACCTGATAAAATCAATTTTTGCAAGCGTTGATGAGCCGCATCACGGCCAGTAATCAACTTGCCTGAAATTAATAATGACTCACCCACTTTAAAGGATAGCAGCGCGTTTTTGTCTAGCTCATCCAAATTAATTCGTCGACCTTGCTTGATAAAACTATTGTCTATTTCAGGCCAGTTCTCCAGGGTTGGAGGCGTTAATTGACAAGGACCACTCCCATCAAGGGTAAATTTAACATAACGTGTCGCCGCACAATTGGGTATAATTGCGACAGGGAGCGATGCCGCATGCGTCGGGCTGTCTTTAATCTTGACATCCAATACGGTTGTAACCCCACCTAAGCCTTGAGCACCAATGCCCAGTTTGTTAATTTCCTCATACAGACTTAACCGTAACTCTTCAATGCGGTTGGTTGGACCTCGCTGGTAAAGCTGCTGGATATTAATGGGTTCCTCGAATAAGGCCTCTTTCGCATTGGAAACGGCCTTGTCCGCTGTACCACCGATACCAATACCGATAATTCCTGGCGGGCACCACCCTGCCCCAAGAGTTGGAATAGTCTTTAGTACCCAGGCACTGATATTATCGTGGGGATTTAATATTTTTAATTTTGCCTTATTTTCTGAGCCAAACCCTTTTGCCGCTATAGTTACTTCAATTTTATCACCACACACAATCTCGGTGTGAATAACAGCAGGCGTATTGTCTTTTGTGTTAATACGCTTTCCTGCCGGATCGCTGACAATGGATGCTCGGAGTGGGTTGTCAGGATTTAAATAAGCACGACGAATACCCTCGTTAATCATTTCCTCGGGGGATATGTTTGCATCCCACTGCATGTGCATGCCAACCTTCATAAAAACACATACCATACCGGTATCCTGACATATCGGCCGATGAGATTCGGCAACCATGCGCGAGTTAATGAGAATTTGTCCTATGGCATTGCGGGCGGCGGGGTTTTTTTCTTTTAAATAAGCTTCGTGCATAGCCTTAATGAAATCAATAGGATGGTAATAGGAAATAAATTGAAGACTATCGGCGATACTGTCGATAAAATCTTTTTGCTTAATAGTAGTCATTATGCGCTCGCTTAATTTAAGGTTACTCCGTATAAATTGGAATACTCAACTTTTGAAAAGGCATTTGTTGCTGAGCGCCGAAAACGTGAAACTTTGACTGTCTGACAGGAATCTGCTCTATAAGCATCAATAATATCCAAATTATGTGGATCAACATTTCCTGAATAATTCGTCAAACCTATTGATACTTGTTCAGTGATCATTGTTTCGTGAAGCTCCCATCTATCTCCGTTACATTATAGACAGTGATATTAAACAATTTTTTGATAAAATTTTCATTTTTTTGTTATATGGAATAAGTTCCATATGTAGACATGTATTAATATTTTACAAACTGATTTTTTATTATGTCGTTCCCGCGAAAGCGCTGAGTGATCCTGGCATATTTTTATACAGGCTCGTGTTCATTTATATGAAATCTAATTATAGCCATAAGATTAGTCATGAAAATAACATTAGAGAATCCTTGGAATTGCTTACGACCCATCCCTTTCTGTATAAATAAAAATCGAACCGTCCTGAAATTACTGGGAAATAAACATACCTATTGTTTTTAATAAGATCAAATTTAAGTATACTATATCAAATTTAACATAAAGAGAGCTATTATTTATGCCTATTACAATAACTGAACTACAACGCACTGAGAAAGTTCAGTATATTTTTAATAAGTTAAAAATTCAGGGACTAAAAATTAAAACGCCTGAGTTATCTAACTTTGCAATAAGGATTGAGGAAGTAGCTTACGAGTCATCGCCAAATAAAAACAGCTATGAAAAATCAATCGATAAAAAACTGGTCGCCATTGCTCTTAAACTAAAAAAAGCACCAAAAAACGGCAATAAAATACTTAACGAAATTTCATCCGCTCAAATAGCAGTCGCTCCTAAAATCCAAATTACTATCGAACCAACAAAAAAATGGGAGCTTCCCATACAACAACGGATGGTTTTATCTTACAAGACATTGACTATTATAGAATCATTTAATGATGATATGACACCTGAACTGTTGAAAAAAGCTGCTATAGCCATTGAAAATAAGGCTTATACAGAATCCGATTGCTACGATAGTTATCTTCGCCAAATGGCTACTGCAATTCACGATATACAAAAACCAAAACTGAATCCTTCTCCAGCATTTTTCAAAACAGAAGAAAAAAAATCATACTCTGACATGAATATTGATGAACTCAAGCAGTGTACAGAATTTCTCAACGATCCGGATATTAAGTCTTTACTAAGTACTGATGCTTATTCAGGATCTCTTAAACCACAAGTATAGAGGTTTCTTTAATGCCCAAACCACAAACCAATAACACTACACAGCAGATAACGTCTACCCGTAAACGCAAAACCGTAATCTCTCACCCTGCTACAAAAAGAACGCGTAAGCTATCCATCGTTTCGACTTCTGAAACAAACAACGCCGTTACTCCATTCGTAGACAATCCACTACCAATAGCACCTGATCTGGCTGCAAAGTTAAATAGATGGGGAATATCTGAAAATACTTATCAACAGGCTCGCTCCACACTTCTTGCTCTTGAGTATAATGATACTCAGATTAACCAAATTGTTGTGCGCAAATATCACAGTAATTCTCTTAACACCTTAATCAAATTTCATGAGCAACTGATTAACAAAAAAGTCAATCATGCGCAAATCACCTGCATGGTAAAAGAAGATGGTGGCGGTCGTAATCTTCAAGCTTTTCTAGATTATTGTGATACGTTACTGCAAAATCCTTATTCCCTGACCATTGAGGATATGGTTAAAATCGCTAGCTATAAGGGCGGCTCTCATAATCTTGAAAGTGTAGCCAGGTTGGCTGAAGAACTTATTAAACTAGGCTATTCGATTAACGACATTATAAGAATGGCAGCTCATAGTGGCGGTTCATGTGCGCTTGGGCAAGTAAAAAAGCTGACAGAAGAACTTAAAGCGTTCGGTTACTTGATTGAAGATATTAGAAAAATAGCTGCTCATAATGGAGGCTCTCGTAATCTTGAAAAGGTAAAACAACTGACTGAAGAACTTAAAACACTCGGTTACCTGATTGAAGATATTAGAAAAATGGCGGCTCATAATGGTGGCTCACGTAATCTTGAACAGGTAATAAAGCTTACTGAGGAACTTAAAGCACTCGGTTATGTAATTGAATATATTAGAAAAATGGCGGCTCATATTGGCGGCTCCCATACTCTTGCGCAGGTAAAAAAACTGACTGTGAACCTTAAAGCACTGGGTTACTCTATTGAAGACATCAGAGAAATGGCAGCTCATGGCGGCGGTTCCCGTACCCTTGAACACGTCAAAAGGCTCACTGAGGAACTTAAAACGCTTGGTTATTCGATTACAGACATTAGGCTAATGGCCTCTTATGATGGCGGCTCACATAACCTGAAAACTATCATTATTCATGCTACCTATTTAAAGGACCATCAGATTCCGGTTGGGGATATTTTGTCTATGGTTAACCAAAAAAGCGGTGGGTTAAATCTGCATGCATTTGTCTATCTGATGGAACACGGCAAAAAAGAAAACGGAGAAAAATTAGACAATGATGATATTGCTTTCCTCATCCATCATCTGACGAAGGGGATAATAGGGCGAAATAAAGTTTATCAGCATTTTTTACCAAAAGCTGATGCTACCTCGACATCCATAGATAATCTCGAAAATTTATTATTTACTGATAACACAGAAAACTGGTTAGTCTATACCGATCAACTTTATAATGACATGTTCCAAAATCTGGCAAGTCTTGACTCGAGCACGACTAATATAAATGAAGAAAACATTTTTATGGCACAGACATCACCACAGTATGCACCTCCCCCTCACTCCCCAACAGATGCCAACAATAGATATCGTTTTCATTGCCATTTGCCAGACTTGTTTGCTTTTGAGGAAACACCTTACTCGCCACCGTTAAACGAGTTTAATTAATGTAGACAGATAACAATACTTAGCCAGGTTATTTGATAATGATAATTACTGCTTAACCTGTCTATAAATCTGATTTGACAGCTTTTTCAAGTGTGTTTTATTGGTATTAGTCAAAATAATCACACTGATTTTTTCATCGATATGGCGCGTCATTCTGCTTGAATAACCACGGATCGCTCCGTCTTTCTCTGCAATAAGTTTATTATTTTGATAACTAACCTGCCAACCTAATGACCACGCCCAGTTTTTATGGCCTGCGGGGTTACCATTTTTTAAAAAGACCGGTGTCCAGAGTTGTCTGTAGCTTTCTGATGATAAAAGCTGACCTTCAGTCATCGCAGCGTCCCATTTGGCCATATCGTTAATCGTTGAGACAATACCGCCTGAACCCCACATTTGTAACCACGGTCTGCGATTGCTGTTTATTTGCATTTGATTATTTTCAAATCGATATCCCGTTGCCAGACCCACAGGAAATAACTGATTTGGAAAACCGGTTTGCTCCATGGATAAAGGATTAAAAATTTTCTGCTGAAAGTAATCCTTTGTTGTTAAACCACCTACATTCTCAATTACTCTGCCTAGCACTATATAACCAAAATTATTGTATTTGGTATTCGTTCCAGGCTGAAATTCCATGGGTTTTGCACCAACTGTTCGCCAGGTTTTTAACCAGGGCAAATGAGACCCCTGATGTTGAGGTATACCGCTTGAATGGGATAGTAATTGCCTGATTGTTACTGCTTGCCATTGTTTTGGTGCTTTGGGAATATACTTTAATACTGACTCATCCAAACCAACTTTGCCTTGTTCAACAAGCATCATAATTGCAAAGGACGTAATAACTTTGGATACCGAGCCAATAGCAAATAACGTGTTAACAGTCATTTTTTCAGGTGGCTGAATGGCTGCATTACCATATCCTTTAATTACCAAAGGCTTCCCATCGACCATAACGGCTAACGCTAAACCGGGAATATGATCCTGTTGCATAGCTGTATTAACGATGTTATCAATTTGCTCTAAAGATTGTTGAGCAAAACACCTGGTTGTAATTAAAAATATAAGACTGGTCGCTATAACTAATTGTTTGCAAGCCATAAATTATCCTAAACAGACAATATTTTAGTAATATTATAGTGTGTATTAGATTTTATTTTGATATACAGAGTAAAAATATACGTTATCCCCTAGACGAAACCACCTGATTTAGTTGGTTTTTTTGTTTATATCTTTCCAAAAATAGTGCAGTATATTTACTTTATTTTTTTAATTAATCTTATGACAATTAAAGAACGACAACAGCAAAACATCAATGAAAAATCTGGCTGGCTCTGTTCGAGCTTTGCTCAATCCACTATAAAAGCATTCGTGACAAGTACTACTGTTGCATCTGTTTTATATCCTGTTAATTTATGGCAAACACGAATGCAAGTCGGTGCTACCGGTAATTTCTCATCTAATCCCTTTATGCTTGCTTATGGTTTTTTAAATGCAAACAGACAAAGTCTGTTAAAAACATCCGTTTCCTCCAATCAGGAGAGTTTGACCGAATGTATCGAATCAGCAACCGGCCGTAAAAAAGCTTTTTTTAATATGTTTATGAGCTCTGTGATCATTGCCTTTTTGGATACATTTTTAACCCAGTATTATTCAAATAGTAGGGTTTTAAACGGTCTCCAAATTATTCCAGTGATCAATACGCGTGCATTAAAATTTATTTTGGCAAGACAAGGTTTGGAGGTTCGATTAACAAGAAATTTTATTACTACACTGGGATGCATCGGCGGTACAACAACCTTAAGTGATATTGTTAATCCTTTTTTAGCAAAAAATACTTACCCTTTACCACATTTTGCAGCCACCACTTTTGTCACTGCAGTGCTACTCGCTCCTCTTATATCCGCGTTGGACGTAATAGGTAAAAATCAACTCAAACAAATTAACCCGTTCACTTTACAAACACCCTCTTATCAGGAAGTTATCAAAGAATTATTTTCTAAAGGTGGCCTTTCATCGTTTATGCGCGGTTGGCACATTAATATTATTTATACAACTACCGCCTTTGGTATTATTCATGGTGTTTCGTGGGGATTAAACGAGTATGTTTTTAAACCCGCAGCTATACCCGCCAACAATCCTCATTCCTTTTTTAAGCCTCAGAAACAGCCTGCAGTTACAAGCAATGATAATCCGAGCCGCGACTGTCAAGGAGCGTTCACGAACAAAATTTAATAATCCGCATGTTGCGGATCAAAAATATCGCGTACAGCGTCAGCAAACAAATTGCTTGCCAAAACTAATATAAACATAAACACAAACGCAGCCAGCATAGGCCACCACACGATAGGTTCGCGGGCAAGCTCAAGGCGTGCACCATTAATCATATTACCCCAGCTAATAGTCATCGGTGAAACACCAACGCCGACATAGGATAAAACAGCTTCTGCCAGCACTAAAAAACTAAAATCCAAAACAAGAGTAATCAAAACAATAGACATGACATTGGGTAATAAATGCTTGTAAATAATTCTAAACGAACTGCTTCCCAAAGCACGCGCAGCAAGAACAAAATCAATTTCCCTGAGTTTCAAAGCCTCTGCCCGTAATAAACGACATAAACTAGTCCAGCTTGTAACTCCGAGAATAAGACATAATGCAAACAATCGTGCGTCCGCACTTTTATCAAGAGTATCAAATTGTTCAGGATGATTGGCGATGTAAGTTTGCATGGATAAAACCGAGGCGGTTATTAATAACACACCTGGAATCGAGCTTAAGGTGGTGTAAATATATTGAATAATATCATCAATAAAACCACCATAATATCCGGCGGCAATTCCTAATAATAAAGCTAAAGGCATCATAAATAGCGTGGTTAATGTTCCAATAATCAAGCCAGTCCTTATACTTTTAACCGTATAATAAAAAATATCCTGACCTATTTTTCCAGTACCAAAAAGATGGAAATTTCGTGATAACTTATAACTGGCCAATATAGCAAATAAGCAGAAAAACAACGTTATTAATGCGGTAAGCGTTAATTTCCTGTCCAGTTTCATAATACCGGTTAGAACACCGTACAAAACGATTAAACATAATGCTACTACCAAAAATGATTGCCAAACAATGTTATAAATTAACTTATGACTGTCAGCACTGGTCTGTAATTGAGAGGATGGGTATTTTAATCGAGGATAAATCTGTTGGATTTTGCCATCTTTAATGACTGTTTCTGTACTATAAAGCGTTAACGCGAGTGGGGCTGAATACGTTTTTTCATAGGTTTGTCCCAAGGGCATTAATGCTTTATCAAGCAACGATGATAATTGACCGCTGCTTTCACGCAAATGAATTGAATCCAACACGCCTATCAATAAAAAAAACAATAAAATTATGCCAGAACTTATTGCCAGTGGCTTGTGAAATAATTGCTGCCATATTCTTCTTGCAGGCACTTTCTTCAGACTTGACAACATAAAGATTACGCCAAGAATTAACATCGTCAGAAAACACCAGTCAGTCCACAATAATTCCATATTAAGAAAACCTCACACGTGGATCGACCCAGGTATAGGAAATATCGGTTAATATTAAACCCAGAATATAAAGTACTGAGCCTAAATAAACCATGGCTCTGACAATAGCAAAATCCTGCTGGGCAATGGCATCAATAATATAACTTCCCAGTCCAGGGACACCAAAAAAGGATTCTAAAACCAGACTACCCATGAATAACGAAGGGATAATAACAACTATACCGGTTAAAATGGGTAACATTGTATTTTTAAGCACATGTCGAAAAAGCACGCTTACATCTGACAATCCCTTGGCTCGCGCTGTTTTAACATATTCTTTATGCATCTCTTCAAGAAATAACGTGCGATACCAGCGAGAACCTGCACCCAAACCACCCAATACAGCTACAAACACAGGCAGCATTACAAATTTAATACTTTCAAAACCTCCATCGTAACCAGATATGGGAACAAGCCTTAATAATTTACCAAAAATATATTGCCCGCCTATAATATAAAACAGGCTCGAAATGGACATTAGAATAATGCAAAAAACAACACCGCTTAAATCCAGATAAGTCGATCGAAAAAATGCCATACTCATGGCAAAAATAATATGGATAATAATGCTAAAGATCAGCACTGGAATTGCGATAGCAAGGCTTGGCCACATGCGATGTGAAATATCAAAAGCTATATCGCGCCCACCATCTGAAACACCAAAATCAAATACAAATAATTTGAGTGATTTTTGATAAAATAAAGTCTGTGTTATTTGCTTGAATCCAGCTTTTTCAGAATTGTAAAACAGTGGTAAATTATATCCATGCTCTCGTTTCCACTGCATAATCGATGCGGGTTTAACATTTTTTTGCCCAAGTTGCATTCGCGCCATATCATCGGGCGAATTGACCATAAAAAAAAGGGCAAATGTTATGATATTGATAGCAAACAAGATGGGAATTGCATATAAAATTCGTCGTAATAAATAATAAGCCATTATTTCATTCTCGCAGCAAAACGTTTTTCTTTGCGATAATACGCAAAAACCAAAGGCAAAATCGCAACGATAAAAAGAAGTATGAGTAATGCAATGGGCCATAAAACAGGGCTGTTCCAGGCTATTTGCATTTTGTTGCGCTCACTAATGTCTACTGCCAGATATTTTAATAAATTAAGACTAATCGTATTAGGTTTTGCCAAAGAAACCCATTGTTGAGTAAGAATGAGGCTTTGGGTGTTAATCCCCCAGACCATCGGTGCATCCTGGCGGACAATTGCGACCATTTCATCAATAAGTTGTTGACGCTTCGCATCATTGGGGCGATTTTTCATTAAATCAAACAACCTGTTATATTGTGGATTGTTATAATTAGTCGCATTTTCACCGCCATGCAATACCTTACCATTCTGACCATACAGCATAAATAGAAAATTTTCCGGATCAGGATAATCCGCATTCCAGCCCCAGCTAAATATCTGTGCATTACCGGTACGCATTTTTTCCTGGAAGCGATTATATTGTGTACCACGAATATTCAGATCAATACCAATAGTGGCAAATTGTTTGCGCATCCAGTCCAATTGAGCTTTATCATCAGGACCTCCTGTTATGGGCAAATCATAATGAAGAATCAACGCACGCCCGGTTTGCGGATCAATACCGCCGGGATAGCCCGCTTCCTTCATCAAAATCTGCGCTTTTTCGATAGGCAAGCGTTTCATTTCATTATTTTCCCATCGATATACATAAGGGTTAATTCCTGCTTCCCCCTCTTTAAAACCAAAAATGCCTGGCGGAATGGGGCTTTGTGCCGGTTTGCCGCGTCCGTTAAAAAATATTGTTATATTTTCATCGTAATTAACTGCAATTGAAATGGCCTGTCTTAATTTCCTGGCTCGCTCACTATTTCCGCCAACGATTGAATCCATCATATTAAAACCGAGGTAATAAATACTGGGATCGGTGGTTTGCGTCAGTTTCATATTTTTCTGTTTCATCGAATCAGCCAATATGGGTTGGCCTGTTTCGCTAATCTGAATTGCCTGATCAAAGCTATCATTACTAATTCCAGACATATCATAGTAACCCTGCAAAAACTTATTCCAGCGTGGAATAGACTCTTTTTCCAGCGTATACATTGCTTCATCAATTAATGGTAATTTTTGTCCCATATTATGTTCATAACCCTCCAGTTTATCAGCGGCTGAGCCATGTACAGGAAAATATTCGGGTCTGAAATTGGGGTTTTTAATTAATAGCATTCGTCTGTTCGGATTATTTTCAGTTAACATAAACGGACCCGTGCCAACAGGATACCAATCAAAACTTAAATTCTTGTCATCCATTCCCACTTGCCCATAAAATTTATCAGCTTCCCATGGAATCGGTGAGAAAAATGGCATCGCCAGCCAAAACATAAATTGGGGATACAAGCCATTAATTGCAATTTCAAATGTATAATCATCAATTTTAGTAAGCCCTGCTAGCGGGTATCGCCTTAAATCAATAAACGCCCCTTCTGCTACATCAGGCAAGACCGCTGCAAAATCACGAAAACCAACAATATGCTCACTCATCAGGCCATATATTGATGAATTAACCGACGGACTGGCGATGCGTTTAATTTCATAGAGATAATCATCAGCGATTACTTCTCGCGTACCGGTGTATTTAAAATCACCCAGCTGAGAAATACCCTGCTCATCCAGATAATCCGCAGGCAGATTTAAATAACGATAATTTCCCTTTTCATCTTTTGCCAGTGAGGGATGGGGTTGATAGAGAATCCCCTTTTTTATATGAATGGTATAAATACTGTAAGCTGGCTGTTGTTCTTGTGGATTTAACAAGGGCTTATAGAATTTATCAACATAACGCACTTCTGGCATAACCGTGGCTGTAAGAGGAATCAAGGTATAGGGACGGATAAAATAATCGTACTGCAAAACCGGTTCATAAATTTGTGCAATAAACTGATATTCATTACTGGAATAGGAGCGTGCCGGATCGAGTGTTTTAGGCTGTTCACTAAACGAAGAATAATAAATTTTTTTAGTTGCATCCGTATCGGGATAAGGATTATTAAACACCCAACCTTGTGCATGGCAGGTGATTAATAGACCCATCAGCAAAAAAGCGCTCCCTGCCTTATAAAATTTGAGCAACATTTATCCCTGCAATTTCAATACCTTATGATGTGTTTGCACGATTTAATAGTCAAGTAGTTGTTAGGTTAATAAAATCTTGTTCACTTAGAATCGTAATCCCTAATTCAGTTGCTTTTGTAAGTTTTGAACCCGCATCACTACCAGCAAGTAAATAATCTGTTTTGGCAGATACACTGCCGGTTACTTTTGCTCCGATTGATTCCAGTTTTGCTTTTGCCAGCTCACGGCTCATGGTAGGTAACGTACCAGTCAGTACTACTGTTTTACCAAAAAAGGGGTTTGTTTCATCAATAGCCTGGTATTCTTCTATTGGCCAATGAATTCCGGCAGCCAATAATTTATCAATCACTTCGCAATTATGTTGTTGAGCAAAAAAAGATACAACATGATGCGAGCCAACCGGGCCTATATCTTTTAGTGCCATTAATTGTTCTACCGATGCCTGTTTCAGTGATTCAATATCACAAAAACGACTTGCTAAAACGCCAGCACTCACCTCGCCCACTTCACGAATACCCAGCGCATAAATAAAACGTTTAAAGGTGGTTTTTTTGCTATTTTCAAGCGCCTCTAATAAATTCTCGGCGGACTTAATACCCATTCTTGGTAACGATGCCAATTGCTCAAGGCTTTGATGATACAAATCGGCAACATCTTTAATCAGTGACATATCAACGAGCTGATCGATAATAGCCTGGCCAAGTCCATCAATTGCCAGCGCTTTTCGTGATGCGAAATGCCAAATCATCCGTTTAAGTTGCGCAGGGCAAAATAAACCGCCAGTGCAACGGGCAACAGCCTCACCTTCTTCTCTGATAACATCAGCATTACAAACAGGGCAATGATCAGGTAAAGCAATGGCTGCGGTATTGGCTGGCCTGTCTTTCAAAACGACTGAAACAACCTCGGGTATTACATCACCGGCACGACGGATGATAACCGTATCGCCAATCATGATGCCTTTACGCTCGATTTCATCCATATTATGCAAGGTCGCATTACTGACTGTCACACCACCAACACTTACTGGTTTTAAACGTGCCACAGGCGTAAGCGCTCCGGTTCGGCCAACCTGAAAGTCTACGGCTATAATTTCTGTCATTTCTTCATGCGCCGGGTATTTATGCGCACAGGCAAAACGGGGTGCGCGTGCAACATAACCCAAATCCTGCTGCTGGCGAATACTATCTATTTTATAAACGACGCCATCAATTTCGAATGGCAGATTGTCACGCTTGTCATGCATGGCTTCATAGTATTCAAGACAACCCTCCAATCCTTTTACCTGACGATTTTCAGTTGATACACGAAAACCCAAGGCCTGCAGGAATTTTAATTGTTCAAAATGGCTGCCAGGTAAAACGGAACCTTCATAAGCACCAATCCCATAGAAATAAATTGATAAAGGCCGTGCTGCTGTAATTTTGGGATTTAACTGACGTAAACTGCCAGCGGCACCATTGCGCGGATTTGCAAACGTTTTTTCACCTGCCTGACGAGCCTTTTCATTAAAGGCGGCAAATCCAGCTTTGGGCATATAAACCTCTCCCCGCACTTCAATGAGGTCAGGAATTTGGTTGCCTATTAATTTTAACGGGACTGAGCCTATTGTTTTAATATTGTTGGTAATATTTTCACCGACTGCGCCATCACCCCGCGTTGCTGCATGGACAAGGACACCGGCTTCATAAGTCAGATTAACCGCCAAACCATCGAGTTTTGGTTCACAAGTGAACAACAACGATTGCTCATCACATTCCAGACGTTCTGCAACCCGCTTCATGAAAGCTTGTAACTCTTCGAGGCTAAAAACATTTCCCAGAGATAACATGGGCTGGCGATGCGCTATCGGCTCAAAACCATTCGCTAAGGCTCCACCTACTCGCTGAGTGGGAGAATCAGGCGAAATTAACTCAGGATATTGCGTCTCAATTGACTGTAGTTCTTTAAAATTACGATCATATTCCGCATCAGGAACCAGAGGTTCATCCAGAACATAGTATTGATAGTCATAAAGTCTGATTTGTTGACGTAAATTTTCCAGGTTAGCCAGTATTTCAGGGGCAATCATTTCGCAATAGCCTGTAAAAAAAGAAAAAAGTTTAGCATTAATCAGTTCTGCTTAATAATAAATTTCGGAAAATATTGCTAATCAATACGAAGCATCTTAGTATCTGATGCTTCATTGCTTCGGCGTAGCCTTGATGCAGCGCAGCGTAATCAAGGTTTGTTCTAACTCATTTGGTGCAATGCCCGTCTTTGCGAGCGTTAGCGAAGCAATCCAGCCATCGGAGCACGGAACTCTGGATTGCTTCGTACCTCGCAAAGACGGACAGAGTTCCAACTCTCGCCGACAAGTCGCGGGACGTCGGAAGGCATAACTTCAGTTCAAGCAGAATAACATGATTGATTTTTTACAGATTTACCTAATTCAATGTCTGGAAACAGCTTTTGCTCTGCAATTTCTTTTTATTTTACTGATTTTGATACGGCAACGAAAACAACTTGCTCTTCTCGGCGAACAGGATTTTCAAAAAGAATTAAATTCACAACTGCATCAGCTTAATTTACACATTAACGAAAGTCTCCATACAGGCCAGCACCGCATACTGGAAAAGCTTGCTCAGGATAGGTTAATGATTCAACAATTAATTAATCAAACCATCCAACAGCAGATGACCGATGTCCGCGAGCAAATTAATCACAGTTTTAAACAGCATGCAGGTTCTTTAACAACCCATTTGCAAACACTTACCGAAGAAACACGCAGTCATCTGCATAATCTGACTTTACAGGTTAATCATCAATTGACCGAAGGTTTTGAAAAAACCTCCTCGACATTCACAGATGTTGTCAAGCGGCTGACTATTATTGATGAAGCGCAAAAGAAAATTACCGAGCTGTCTTCTCATGTGGTCAGTTTGCAAGATATTTTGGTTGATAAACGTGCAAGAGGAGCTTTTGGTGAGGTTCAACTGGCTACATTAATTGCTAACATGATTCCGCCTACTCATTATCGTTTGCAATATACCTTGAGTAATCAAAAACGAGCTGATTGCATTTTATTTTTGCCGGAACCTACAGGTAATGTCGTGATTGATGCCAAATTTCCCTTGGAGAACTATCAAAAAATTATGAATAGTGAACCTAATTCAAATGAACGAAAATTATTGCAGCAACAATTCCGTCAGGATGTGCAAAAACATATTAAGGATATTGCCGAAAAATACATTATTGCGAATGAAACAACTGATGGCGCAGTTATGTTTATCCCTGCTGAAGCAATTTTTGCTGAAATTCATTCCAATTACCCGGAAGTTATATCCCTCTCACAACGATTAAAAGTCTGGCTGGTTTCACCGAGTACGCTTATGGCAGTTTTAACCACCGCCAGAGCAGTACTTAAAGATGATGCGACTCGAAAACAGGTACATATCATTCAACAGCACCTACACTTTCTGGCAGAAGATTTTCAACGCTTTGAAAAACGGATGGATAAACTGTCCAGGCATATCGACCAGGCTCATCAGGATGTAGGAGAAGTTGCTACCTCTGCTAAAAAAATTACCCAGCGATTTCAGAAAATTGAGTCGGTGGAATTAAATGCCGAGATTGAAGCAGGTCGTTTGGAAACCGTCGAATAGTTGGGAAAACTCTAAAATCCGCAGGGCAAACGCATCTAATTGTCAAACAAAAACTCTAATACTCTACGTTCCGCGCTTTATGCGCGGAATCCAGCCAGATCCCGATGTTAAAACGCTCTGGATGCCGTGCATAAAGCACGGCACGTGGGAATCAATTGGAAATTTATGCTCAAAATTTAGATGCGTTTGCCCTGCTAAAATCCGATTGATTTGTTTTATTGTTTAAAATTTAGGATAATATACCAAATATTTTACCTTACTGAGAATTTATGACACAAAATAAGCTTACAGCTGATCTGTTAAAAACGCTTGTCGATCGTGCTTCAACTAATTTTGAAGGAAATACCGCCGATTATATTCCTGAATTAGCAAACGTCGATAAAGAGTTAACAGCCATTGCTGTTCAGGCGATCCAAGGTGAGATAGTATCTTACAGTAATCAGTTTAATTCCCCTGTCACGTTACAAAGTACGGCCAAATTGATCCCTTTGATTGGTCTTTTGGAAGAGTTTGGCCCTAAACAGCTTTTCGAATGGGTTAAAGTCGAGCCATCAGGTGATGATTTTGCGTCAATTACCCGTCTTGAACAATTTGGCCCCAAACCGTCAAACCCATTTTTAAATGCCGGAGCTATAACGCTATGCTCTCAAATTCCCGGCGAAGCTGAGTATCAGTTTGCCTGGCTTGACGGTTGGGTACAAAAATTGTTCAACCAACGCCTATCGATTAATCCTCTTGTTTTCGCTTCAGAAAAACGTACCGGAAATCGTAATCGCTCGCTTGCCTATTTATTAAAAAGCCGCGATCGATTAAAAACTGACGTTAAAGCAACGCTGGATCTCTATTTTACGCTTTGCTCTTATGAAGCAAATCTTGAGCAAATGCTCTACCTTCCTACTCTGCTTGCCAATGCTGGTCGCGATCCTGTTAGTGGTGAACAAGTTATCTCTTCAGAAACCTGCAAAATAACGGTAGCAATTATGGCAACTTGCGGTTTATATGATGAGACAGGTACACACATGGTTAAAACCGGTATGCCTGCCAAAAGCGGTGTTTCGGGTTACACTATTGCAGTTGTTCCGGGTAAAGCAGGTATTGTTGTATTAAGTCCGCGGGTCAATTCTAAAGGAAACAGTATACGCGGTGAATTGATGCTGGAAGGCTTATCCCAAGCGATGGATTGGCACTTTGCCTTGCCTTAACTAATCAATTGTATACTGTCCAAAATACTATCTTTTTGTGGGGTGTTGCTATCAATATTCCACCTGCTTTTTAAATTAGCCAGATGACTATCAAAATCAGACGCAACTTTCTCTAACTCAGTATGATCAGGTTTTAGCATTCCTTGTAAAAGCATGGTTCGAAAAGAATGCACATCGTTACCACCATTCTGCTGCAAGGGATCTTCAATGTAGGCAATCGTTTTTTGCCTTAATTCATTTAAATTATCTATTGATTTTATTGATTCTAAAAATTTGGCACCATTTATCTGACTATCAGCCCCAAGAAATTGAAAAAAGGCATGCAATCTGCGTTTTTTAGAATTAACTGCATGGTTTTTAGAAACATCGACGATTTTTTCTTTAAGAATATCACTGCGATTAACCCAACCATCATCCAGACGAACTTTATTAACCGTATCGGGTAATATTTTTTCTATATCTTTGACGCCCAGATTATTGCCTCGTAAATCAACTGTAGAAACAGTTGCATGTAAGTTAAGAAAAGAACGTTTGAGTTCTTCTTTAGAAAATGTTGATCTAAGTGAGTTATTACTTAAATCAACAGAAATTAAGGTCTTTGGTAAACTCTGCAGAAGTAAAGTTAAACCTGTTTCTGTCATTTCATGAAGATTATTACCACTTAGCCCTATATACTCAAGATCGGATTGCAAACACTGTAAACAGCTTATTAGTGCATCTTCTAACTTGTTACCGGATAAATCCAGGCCTTTCAGTGTTTTAGAAAATAACTGAAATAACTGTTCTGGATTGTTCAAACAATTCAAGCTGTTATAACTCAAATTAATATTATCAATATTCTGATTTTGCAAAAAATCTTTCAGATATTCAAAATGATGTCTACCGAAGCGATTTTCACTTAAATTAATTGAATTTAATGTAGGTATCTGTTTGGTTAACTGATTTAAAACCGGTATGCATTTGTCGTTAAAGCCCAAACTATAATCAAGCTCTGTTAATTGGGATGGTAAATTACTTGAAACGATATCATCTTCGTCTTTTTCGATTTTCAGATCTGAACTAAATACTTGTAAAGTAAATTTTTTAACCCATTCCGGCAGAGCTGCAAATGCTTTTCTGGTTTCAGGATCAAAATCCCAAATTGTATTTGTGGTCTGATGTAGTCTTAAACTTTCTATTGATAAAGGAATATATTGCAAAACGTTTTGCAACTGTACGGGTGAAAAATGTTTAACTGAATCCCAATTAATAACCAGGGCGTTGATTGCCGGTGGTAAAGCCTGCAGGATTTTTTTAAACTGCTCTACAGTAGGTTTATCCGAAAATTGCTCATCAATTTTTAAATTCAGCTCAATACCTTTGACCGATATACTGGATAAAATGATATCCAGCTCATTTGCTCGTCCAAGTAATTCAGACAAATTAAGTTCCAAGTGGGTTGTATCAGAGTGAAGATTTGCTAATATATTTTTTATTCGACCCACAGGATTTTTTGAGTTCATGTTTACTAATAAGCTCATTTTACTAGCCTCTCGCCTCTAAATACTTATTAAACAAGTAATTTTAGTGTACTAACTGATATAATTAATTGCAAATTAATTATATCATTAACAATTAAAAGAAAGAGACGACTCAGCGAGCGTAGCCTCACTGCCATTAAATTATGCCCAGATCCTACGTCCCGCGGCTTGTCCGCGGGATCCAACGATCCAGGCATAAAGCGAGATTTCTGGATCCTGCGTACAAGCCGCAGGACGTCGGGAAGCAGTGACTCGTATTAGCGATGCGTAATACGGGAATTCATCTGGCCAAGGAAAACCTTGATTACACTGTGTTGCATCAAGGTTACAATTGTTTCCCTTCCTTACAGAACAAATTATTTAACGGCCTTAGGAACACATAAATACCTCAAATTTACCTGCTTTACAAATCAATTAAACTGAGCTAAAACATTCAAAATAAACAGTAAAAAATAAGCTAACTAAATACTGTATAAAGCGTCTGGTTTATTCTTATCGTATTCAGTTAAAAATAAGTCTTGCCTTCTAACGCTTTTTCTTATAAAAATCACTTTCTGCACGCGGATGCATGAAAAAATGTGGACAAATTAAATTATTGTTATACAATTTGTTCCCCTTTTAAATTTATTTGAGAGAACAGACAGTCAGTGACTACCGATGAGAACAAATCAAGCTTACCGATTAATGATGGCGATTACAGGCGCGGATTAAAAGATCGACACGTTCAATTAATTGCACTTGGTGGGATAATTGGCTCTGGCTATTTTCTTGGCACTGGTGCTGTTATACATCAGGTAGGCCCTTCGGTATTTATAGCCTATATTTTTGGCGGTCTGATAATTTATCTCACCATGTTATGCATGGGCGAACTTGCTGTTGCCATTCCTATTTCTGGTTCATTTATCACTTATACTGCTGATTTTATTTCTCCTGCTGTTGCTTGCGGCGTTGGCTGGTCTTATTGGATTAGCTGGGTTGCCTATATACCAGCCGAATGTATCGCCGGCGGTATTATCATGCAGCATTTTACAGGGGTAAACGGCTATGTCTGGGCTGTTTGCTTTGGAATGCTCATTACTTATATAAATATTGCCAAAGTCGGAACTTTTGGAGAAATTGAATTCTGGCTGGCTATCATCAAAATACTTGCTCTAATGGGATTTGTCATTCTGTCCGTTTTAATTTTCTTTGGTGCAATTCACGGACCACAACCCGGTGGCATTTTAGGTGGTAAATATATATTTGATCAGGGTGGTCTGTTTCCTCACGGTGGCATGGCGTTGCTTACTGCTATGGTGCTATTGCTGGTAAATTATCAGGGTTCAGAAATCATTGGTCTGGCAGCTGGCGAATCCATTGATCCGGCGCGTATGATTCCACGTGCTGTGCGTAATGTAACGTTTAGAATTTTGTTTATCTATATTATCCCCGTATTTTGTCTGGTGTTAATTTTCCCCTGGCAAAAAGCTGGCCTTGCCAATTCGGTTTTCGCAGACGCATTAAATTTTTATGGTCTTCGTTGGGCTGGTGCTGCGACAAGCTTTGTCACTTTGACAGCTACTTTATCATGCTCAAACTCTGGTGTTTATGGCATCGTTCGATCATTAAATGCCTTGGCTCGCAATGGTATGGCTCCCCATATTTTAAGCAAACTTAATCGCAATGCTGTTCCACAAAATGCAGGAATTGTAACCTTAGTTACCATTTGGATTTTGTTGATTACCAGCTATTTTTTTGGCCAATCAATGCTCTATATTGCGTTGCTGCTCGTTTCTGGATTTACCGGCGCTATTGCCTGGATTTCATTGTGTTGGTCGCAGATTAATTTCCGTAAACGACTTTACAAAGCAGGCTATACTGAAAAAGATTTACGCTATAAAACACCAGGCTCACCTTACACAGGACTTGTTGCTATATTTCTTATGATTATCTGCCTCATCTTTTTACTGCGTAACGAAGATCCCACTTACAAAATTGCTTTTGCTATGGGTTTTGTCAGTTTTGTTGGCCCTATGTTAATTTATAAATTAGGTGGTTTTCATAAAAAAAGACCAGCTATTATTGAGCGCCATAATCAGTTGCAATTTAAGGATATTTTCCCACAACGCCATGAAGATAAAAGCAAATAATCGTGCAGTGACATAAAATTGACTTAGCCGCCCATTTATTGTATATTTTTCCACCTAAATTTAAGAGTAAAATTGAGGATGTTTTATGCCTGCTATTGTTCCTGCTTCGACTGAATTTGACTTGGAAATACTTAAAGAAAAACTCCGCGGCATTTTGTTAGATATTTGCATTGAAAAAAAATTAAAAGCGGATTTATCCAGTAAAATCAGTGCTGATAATCAAAGTTTTTTTACCTTACTTGAATTAGCTGCGCATGTAGATTTTAGTCCACAATTATTAGATCGCTGGAAAAATAAAAAAACTGAAACAGACGTTGATGTTACCGATCCACTGCAATTTATATATTTGGGTCGAATGTTTGCACACAATAAGCACGTGTTACTAACACTTTCCACTATAAATCCAAAGCAGCTCACACAAAAAGAAATTGAACAACTTAGCAGAGATACGTTAAATCCGGTCAAAAATAAACTGAAAGCAGACGACTTAAAAAAAATATCTGAATTTATGCCTCATATGATTCCCCTTAAGGATGTGAAGGGGGAAATCTATCCAATTCATTCTTACATTATGGCGTCATTTTCAGAAGCTGATAGAAATGTCGCTACCATGTTATATGATTTAAATAATGCGCATAGCGATACTATTAACCCACATCCACAGCCTGCTTTTGTAAAAGCAACAAAAGAAGCACGTCAATATTTAGTTCGTGATGTTTTAAAAGCTTATCCGACAATGGAAGAAAATGAAAAAAGAGCGCTTGGCTCTTTTATATCTGCCTTACATGATTTTGATAAGAAAATTGCACTTGGTAATACTGATTCTTTAGATTTCGAACTATTTACTGTTAAGTTCCGCGGTTTTGAACAAGCCATGGATCCTAATCTTGGTAAATTACGACTTCCGAGTATTGCCTTTCTAAGAGCAAAGCAAGCCTTAGCTATGCTCGGATATGCAATGGGAGTGGGTTTTCTACTTATGGGAATATCCAGTTTCTTTCTTATCCCTGGTGCTACAGGTGCATTTTTTATTATCCCTTTAGTTCTTAAGCTTGCTAGCTTAGCCGCAGGTATAGCTGCCAGCATATACACTGTAAATTATGCTCATAAAATTAATAACGATAGCCGTGCAAAACTTCGCGAAAATTCAGTCTCAACCTCTGAAAATTATATGATTAAAAATTATAAACATAATGCTTCTACCTTTTTTAATGAACCTAAAGAAGAACAGAACGAAGGAGTTTCTTCAAGAGAACATTTTGTAATAGCGTAATGAGTTTTTTTACTCTTTTGTTGGTTATTTAATTTTGCAGGATGGGCAACGTGAGCTACTGTTTGTCGTTCCTGCGAATAATTGGGCAATAACTCGTCAATCATTTATACTTTAACAATATTATTCAAAAAAAAATTTATGAAACTTATTTTCAACCGCCTGTTTGTAGCAATTTGTTTGTTAGCAAATACTGCTTTGATGGCAAATTCTATTATCATCAAGGATCTCGTCGTATTTGGCGATAGCCTTTCTGATAACGGCTACTCCAAAGAAGGTGGTTTTAATCATTATTCAAATGGCCCTGTCTGGCCTGAATATTTTATTAAACACACAACTATTAAACTACATGACTACGCTTGGGGTGGTGCGCGAACTGATTTCAACAACTATCATGCAATGAACTGGTCTGGGCTTTTATGGCAGATTGATCATTATTCAGTAAACAGCAAACCTGATAATACACTTTATGTAATTTGGGCTGGTGTTAATGATTTGGCTGATGGCGATAATAGCAGTGTCAACTCGGCAAAAAATATTATGGTAGCCGTTGATAAATTAATTGATGATGGTGCAAAACACATTGTTATCTTCACACTCCCGGATATAACCTTAGCGCCAGCTTATAATAATCCCAAGCTGGCTGAATATGCACATTATTCAACTATAAAAAATAAGGTTAAAAACAATATAGTCCATTTTAACCAGCAGCTGGAATTCTTTATAAATCAAAAAAAACAAGCGTTGCCTGCTAGTGGCATAACTATTAATTTAATTGATTATTATGATTTTTTTAACCAACTGACAACGAATAAATACTATCAAAATTACCTTGATCCATGGTCAGGTACTTATGAGTATCCCAAGTATGATTCTTACATGTGGTGGGACGCTTGGCACCCTATGACCAATGTACACAAACGCATTGCAGATTATGCAAAACAAATGTTACAAAAATCGGGATTTGTTATAAGATAATCTACAAAAATATTACACTTAGATTAATATGAGTAATGAATGCTATTGGGTCTATATCTTGCTTTGCAGTAATAATACTTATTACACAGGCTATACCAACAACTTTACCAAACGCTATCAATCTCACCTCGATGGCACAGGAAAATGTAAATACACGCGCAGTTTTAAACCGATTAATATTGCTCAATGCTGGAAAATTAATGGCGATAAAGCGCTAGCCATGCAACTGGAAAGGACTATCAAAAAATTATCGCGCCGCGAAAAAGAAAATATTATAGCCAACCCGTCTTTGCTGTCAGAACATGCGTCTACAATTTCCCCCTAAAACCAGGACAAGAACTAACTTATTTCGTGCAACGCCCGTATTTGCTCAAATTTGTGTAGCCTTGATGCACTTGCTAAAGAGACATAACTGAAAGCTTGTCATTTATTTCTGCAGTTGAATCAGTGCTGAGAGGAAAAAAACTGATAGATATAGGGTCTTTATCATCCTCAGACGTTATAATTTTACCTGCATTTATTTTTTCAATAATTTTATCAATTTTCGTATTGTAGCCAGAAACTGACTTCTCAGATAACCAGGCGTTTTTTTCATGCCTGTCTGCAAGAGAACATATTGTAGAGGAGGATAAGTCATGTTTTTTTATTTCTACGACTTGTCGAATAGTACGTACAATTTCTTTAACTTGCTTTTCGCGCATATCGGGTGAGACATCTTTATGCCATTCAAAACGAGGGTGAGACTGAAGAGGTTTACGCATAGATAATATTAAATCACTTAAGTTAAGTTTTAAGCAATTTTAATCTAAAAAAGAACAAAATGCTATTTTTATTAATACTAATATTTTGGTGTCGCTACCAGTAAAGCACTCGTTAGAGTATTAAATCAACTTCCAATTGCGATTTGAATTCTGGTACCAGGCTTTTTATTAAAATATATAATTCGTCACTTTGATGTTTATCACATGCAATTGTTAATAACCGCATGGTTTGCACTAACTCCTGCCAGTCAAGTTTGCGAAACCGGGCTTTGAACAATTTTGCATGCTCTGTCTGCGTCAATTGCTCTGACTCGTGAAATAATTCTTCATAGAGCTTTTCACCTGGGCGCAGGCCTGTATATTTAATTTCAATATCTTTACCGGGTTCTTTTCCAGACAAACGTATCATTTGTTCTGCCAGATAACTTATTTTAATTGGTTCACCCATATCCAGAACAAAAATTTCGCCACCAAATCCGTTCACCATGGCCTGCAAAATCAACTGTGAGGCTTCGGGTATAGTCATAAAATAACGCTGAATATCAGGATGAGTTACCGTCAAAGGGCCACCCGCCTGTAATTGCTTATAAAATAATGGAACAACACTGCCGGCAGACCCCAGGACGTTACCAAAACGCACGGTAATAAATTGTGTTTCCACTCTTTCATTAAGATTCTGGCAATATATCTCAGCGACTCGTTTTGTAGTACCCATCACATTTGTTGGATTTACAGCTTTATCGGTTGAAATTAAAATAAACTTTTCAGCACCAACTGCTACACTTGCCTCAGCTACAACTTGTGTACCCAATACATTATTTTTTATAGCTACGCGTACTTGATCTTCTAACATTGGGACATGTTTGTAAGCCGCCGCATGAAAAACTATATTCGGCATAAACTCACGAAAATGAAAATTAACAGCCGTCTCATCAGTAACAGAAATAAGAACCGGTTTTATAATAGAAGCAGGGAATTTATCTTTTAATTCTTGTTCAATTTTGTATAAATTAAACTCAGAATTATCAAGAATCATAAGTTTACCAGGGTTCAACTCAAGAATCTGACGGCATAACTCTGAACCAATAGAGCCACCACCGCCAGTCACAACCACGTTACGTTGATGAATAGTTGCCGCAATTCTGTCCCATTGCAATTGCACTTGATCCCGACCTAACAAATCCTCTATATTTACCTGACGCAGAGCATTTACCTGAACGCGCCCTGTGGCTAAGGCTGTAAGACTGGGCAACGTACGGAAAGGAATTTTGCATTCCTCACATAAGTTAACAATGCGTCGCATTAATGCAGAGCGAGCAGAAGGGATAGCGATAAAAACCAAATCTATATTATACGTGGCAACAATTTCATTAAGATCACGTATAGATCCGACTACTCGCACCCCATGAATTTCCATATCGCGTTTAGCTGGACTGTCATCAACCAGACCGACAGGAAAATAATCCTGGCTACGCTTTAAATCCCGCAATAAATTTTCTCCAGCCTGCCCCGCACCAACAATCAATACACGATGCGCAGTAGCATTTTCTGTTTTATAGTACTTGTCTCGATAAATGCGTTTTAACAAACGTGCACCGCACAACAACGCCATAAGAATCATAGCGTATAAAGGAAAAACAGAACGTGGAACAGAATGCAGAAGAGACGCCAAATATAGCGCAGGTATTAATAACAGGGTAGCAATACAGACTGATTTAATTATTCTTATCAAGTCATTAACGGATGCATACTGCCATAACCCACGGTACACTTTAAAGTAATAATAAGAGGCAGTTTGTACAATAATTATTGTACACAACGTTTCCAGAGAATCAAACGTTGCCAAATTGCTGGGAAAAGGCCTTAAGTTAAAGCGCATCCAGTAAGCAAGATACCAGGCGAGCGGAATAGCAAGAATATCAACAGCTATAACTGGTAATTTTTTGTATAATTTATCGAAAAATAATCCCATAATCTGCATTATTAAAACAATCCTTTAAAATAATCTTACCATCTTTGCAGTGCTGCAAGCTTGTATCCAAGATGTGGAACACGTGCCAAACTAACTTGTTTGGCACAATGCCGTCGTTGCGAGCGCCTAGCGAAGCAATCCAGAAATCGACGCACGGAACTCTGGATTGCTTCACATTCGTTCGCAATGACGGTCGGTTCGCTCGCAATGGCGGATGGATCGTGTGCCAACTGGAATTAATCAGGAGCAAAGTATAATACACATTTTAAAGCATGTTGACAATTCATCCCACCACTGGGCCAGGGCAAACGCATCTAAATAGCATAAATTTCCAATTGATTCCCACGTGCCGTGCTTTATGCACGGCATCCAGAGCGTTTTAACATCAGGATCTGGCTGGATTCCGCGCATAAAGCGCGGAACGTAGAGTATTTGAGTTTTTGTTTGACAATTAGATGCGTTTGCCCTGCCACTGGGGCAGAGCAATCTCGTCCTTCCTCCTGTACTATCTCTAATTTTTCATAGCAATCATTGTCAGTACTAAAAAGCACAGCAAATTAAAGCGTGACAAGCCGTCACTGAAAAATAAAGAAACAGGGTCATCACTATCACCTTCACTGGTCGCCAGCCATGAAAAACGCCATAACCCAATTGCGAAAAATGGCAGCGTTAATAAAAAATAAGACGACTCTTCACGATCAATAAAAATATAAGACAGGTAAACAATAAAGCTGGCTATTACTGTTAATGAGATAAGAATATCCAGTTTATAAGGAGTGTATTTTTTTTCTGCAATCTGATTTGACTGCTTAAAGAACAATTGCTTTTCAAGTCTTCTTTTGCTCAGCGCCATTAATAAACTTAATAATACTGCAACCAAAGCAAGCCATGAAGTTAAGGGCAAGCCTATACCTATTGTTCCTGCTAATACACGCAACATAAACCCACTGGCAATGCAAAGTACATCAAGAACAGGCAGATTTTTAAGCATGTGGTTATAAGCAAGGTTTATCAATAAATAAACCCCTAATAATGCGGCCAGTTTAGGAGATATTAACCATCCCAATACCAATCCGCCTACTAAAAGAAAACTGAACATGCCTAACGCAAAATCAAGATTAATATCGCCGCTGGCTAAGGGGCGTCGGTGCTTATGAGGGTGCAAGCGATCCTCTTCCCTGTCCTGAAAGTCATTATAAATATAACCCGCACTGGCAATAAAACAAAAAGCAAGTGCTGCAAACACAGCCTCGGGTAGATGCTCAGTGGATCCAGAATAAATTACGCCGAGAAAAACAAATATTGCCTTACTCCAATGAGATAATCTTAGAAGATAGAAAAATTGCCGGATTGATGTCATAGCCAATTTAATTTTATAAAATTACCTCGCACTATATCATTTGTTTTTCAATTGGTTAAATTTATTAATAAAAATATATGCAACAAATAAGTAAAATTTAGCCATTAAGATTGCATTTACGTAATGAGCACGTAATATAAATAATGGATATTTAACATTCAATGGATTGAGGTGGCGTATGAAAGATGAAAAATCAGCTGTAGATACCGGGACAACTTATGAAAATGATCGATACATTTCACCTGATGATTTTGATATAAAATTTGATTCTCTCAAACAAATCTATGAATCAATAAAAAATATATCGTTAGATGAAGCAAAGCAGCCCTGGATAATCTTCTGCTTTGCCGGAGCAACTAATGTTAAAGAAAGGAAAGATAATTTTGCATTTATCGGTCAAAGCTCACGTTTTTTTGCGGGCAAAACACAGCTTAATTTAAGTACATCGACTCCTGCACAATTAAAGGATCATTTTCAAGCTCGTATAGTCAAAACAGTTATTGCCATTTATATAAAAGCTCAAATACTTGCAACTTATAAAAAACCCTCGTTAAGTTTATCCAAACTGGTGGAGATCATTGATGACACATTACAATTAAATGAACATAACAAAATGGATGATGAAACATGGGCTGCCTGTTTATTAGAAACAAAGAAATTTTTTCCTGTATGGGTTGCCAGGCAGCCAAAAGCAATGCAGAAAATGAATGCTGATTTTTTAAACTATGTTAATAAAGAACTTGGGGCTTTGGAATCGAAACACCCTCAAAAATATCCGATTACCGAAGCAATAACACCTTATATTGAAACAGCATTTGGAAAAATTGGCTATGGCACGGGGTATGTTATTGGTGAAACACTAAGTCATACAACGGCGTTAGTACCGGCTAAGCTTAAACTCATTGCCTATGCGGGCACAGGCATAGCTTATATAACCGGCTATCCGGCTGTGATTGTTGCGGGGCTTTTTGCACCCCATTTCGTTGATAAAATTGTGACAAGTATCTGCAGCTTTACGATGGCAGATGTTACAAAATATATTGCACAGAATATAGGCAAAGGAGCAGGGATGTCTGTTGGCTTGACAATGGATCTCAGCGTTAAGCTAGTTCAGTATTCAATTGCATTGATAGCGACAGGAATATTAAATTCGAATAAACCAAAAATGACTGGGGTAAGATTGCTGGATTTTTTAAGAGTTGAAAATGGCGTGATTATCGATGCACAATTTGAAAAAATGATTAATGAGGTGACTGAACACGCTGATGACATACACGTCTATAAAAAAGAAAATACCTGTTATATTAAAATTGGCGAAAAAGAAATGGTTATTGCCGAAAATCACTCTGACTTGATTAACACCTTGATCCAAACAATTGCCGCACAAAAAATCGAGCCAACGCCTACTCACGTAACAGTAGAAAATCCATTTTTTTAATCCATGTATCCTTGATGCAGCGCAGCGAAATCAAGGTTTTATTTATTGACGAAAGTTTTTCTAAATAGTGATCGCTGGTGGAGGAAACCTTGATTTCGCTGCGCTGCATCAAGGCTACCAGGGTATAATTCTGCTAGTCTTTTAATATGAGCAACTCTTGTACTACGCTGGTGGCATAACTGCCTGCCGGTAAATCAAAATTTATTTCTAAAGAATCCTTCTCCCAACACCATTTTAAATTAGACACCGCTAATACCATAGAGCGATAAGCACGCTCCAATCCGTGATTTTCAAGTGCTTGCATCCATGCAGTATATTCGGCAATCGCTTTAGTCTGGCTTGACAAGGCATCGGCTGTAACTCTTTCCTCTCCCTTACCCCATAGTGGTGCGGCAGGAGAAATATCAAACGTTGTAATACGCTTATTTATAACTTCATCTGGCTCTTCAACATTGAAAATGCTGTGGGTTCCACCTAACTGCATTACATCACCTGCCAACGCTTTATTCCAATTACCTTGACTTACTCGTGCAGAAAGAATCAGGTTAAAGAGATATGATCGCGCGGCGGAATAATAAATACCTTTTAAAAATCGATTTTTGATTTTTTTATTTTCCAGCAAAACTTCTTTAGCTTTTACCAGATTCTGACCATTATGGCCAAAACGCTGCAAGCCAAAATAATTGGGAACACCAATCTCGTTTATTTTATGCAGACGCTGTTCTACTTCATCTTTGCCTTCTATATTGCGGATTACCAATGTAAATGCATTACCTTGCAAAGCGCCTGTTTTTAACTTTTTAAGACTGCGTTTGCTGTCAATTATCCGCCAGCCCTCTCCGGAAACTGAACTTACATCAATCTCCTCGCCTGGACAATGAATGGATAACCACTGCGTTGTAACCGCCTGCCTGTCTTTAAGACCTGCGTATGAAATTATTTTTGGAGATTTCCCTATAGCTCTTGCAAGAACATTAACCAGTTCTTCAGTATTTAAACCGCGCTTTTCGATTAATAAATAGAGATGTTCGCCTTCACCGTTTAATTCAAAGCCTAATATTTCATTAACTTTAAAATCATCAGGGAATGTTTTAATAGTTCCCGTTGCTGCGGGTTTACCCAGAGCAAATGCTAAATTGTTTTCAAACATAAATTAATTTTCACTAAATAGGATTATCGCTATCGATAAAATGATGCTGAAGATTGAAATTATCCGCAAGATGCGTTCCCACAGCCTGAATGCCGTATCGCTCCGTAGCATGATGTCCACAAGCAAAATAATGTAAACCCAGTTCTTTAGCCTGATAATAGGTGCGCTCGGATACTTCACCGCTGATGTAAGCATCCATACCCAACCCATGTGCCTCTTCTATAAAATCTTGTGCAGCACCGCTACACCAGGCTACATTTTTAATGGATTTGTCACTGCCCGCTATATGCAACGGCTCGTGTCCGAATTTTTGCGTCAATAATGTTGACATTTCATCAGCAGTTTTACTGATCGCAAAAGAACTTGACCACAATAAACCACGTGTATTTCCAGCACGATGCGTTGACGCCGTATGCAACTCCAGCAACTTGCCTATACAGGCATTATTACCAAGCTCTATATGGCAATCCAACGGTAAATGATAAGCGAATAAATTTAAATTGTCTTGTAATAATTGAGAAATCCGCGCATGTTTTATACCCGTAATTACAGGGTTTTCACCGCGCCAGAAATAACCATGATGTACTAATAATGCGTCTGCCTGTAATTTGGCAGCTTGTTGAATAGCAGCTACTGAAGCAGTAACCGCTGTACAAATCACATGAATGTGCTCTCGACCTTCTACCTGCAAACCGTTAGGTGCATAATCATTAAAATCATCGCAAGCTAGCAGGCTTTGCAGGTAAGTAGTCAGTTCCGAACGTGTAATCACCGTGACGAAGCTCGTTTAATGTCAGCACCAAGCATGGAGAATTTTTCTTCAATACGTTCATAACCGCGATCCACATGATATATACGTTCCACATGTGTTTCACCTTCAGCGGCAAGCCCTGCCAGAATTAAACTGGCTGAAGCGCGTAAATCCGTTGCCATAACCGGCGCACCAGTTAATCGCTCAACGCCATTTATCATCGCAGTATTACCATTTAGATGAATTTGAGCGCCCATACGTTGTAGTTCCTGTACGTGCATGAATCGATTTTCAAAAATATTCTCAATCACTGAGGAAGCACCTTCAGCAATTGTATTGAGCGCCATAAACTGGGCTTGCATGTCAGTTGGAAAAGCCGGATAAGGCGCTGTAGCAATATTAACTGCCTGCGGTCTTAAGCCATGCATATTTAAAGTGACCCAGTCTTCACCAAGAGTCAACTCGGCACCCGCTTCTTCAAATTTACAGAGCAAGGATAATAAATTATCCGGTTTAACCCGACGCACGGTTACCTTGCCTCGTGTTATAGCGCCCGCAGTTAAATAAGTACCTGCTTCGATGCGATCGGGCATTACGGTATAAGAACCGCCTGACAAATTCTCAACACCTTCTACTTCAATTGTTCCTGTACCAGCTCCGGTAATCTTTGCACCCATCTGATTCAGGAAATTGGCTAAATCAACTACTTCTGGTTCACGCGCGGCATTTTTGATAATCGTTTTGCCATGAGCAAGCACAGCAGCCATTAATATATTTTCTGTTCCTGTAACCGTTACTGTATCAAATACCAGTAATTTACCTTCAAGGCGTCCTTTCTTACAACGGGCTTTAATATAACCATTTTTAACGGTGATATCGGCTCCCATTGCTTTAAGTGCTTTAAGGTGTAAATCAACAGGACGTGTACCAATCGCACAACCGCCCGGCAAAGAAACGTCAGCACGGCCAAAACGTGCAAGCAAAGGCCCTAAAACCAGAATGGAGGCACGCATTGTTTTCACGAGTTCATAAGGTGCTACAAATTCACTTACATGACTTGCATCGACCTGGACATTCATTTTTTCATCAACAGTTAACTGTGCACCCAGCTGCCCCAAAAGTTCCATCATCGTTGTAACATCTTTAAGATGGGGTACGTTGGCAACTGTTACATTGTCGGTTGCAAGCAATGTTGCTGCCATTATAGGCAAAGCAGAATTTTTTGCACCGGAGATAATGACTTCGCCGTGTAACGGCTTATTACCATTAATTATTAATTTATCCATGCTTTTGCTCCCATTCTTCTTTTGTCCAGGTCTTCATCGATAAAGCATGAACCGTACCAGATGTTATATAATCTTTTAATTTGCCATATACCCATTGTTGCCTCGCAACCGCAGATTTGCCAATAAAGGAATCCGAAACAATAGTTAACTGATAATGATAACCATCTCCTTCAACTTTTACATAGCTAACTTCCGACATATTGCGCAAGTGTTCTTCTAATGCTTCATTACTAATCATACAACAATCTCACAACTTAAGTTTTTTTAACCCACATCAGACAATAATATTTTTTCAACACCGCAAAATTGAGCCAACGCTTCAACACTTTGCGGCATACCTTCAATCTTGCAGGATTTTTTATGTTGACGCGCCAGTCTTTTTGCTTCAATAAGAAAAGCAAGACCGGCGCTATCACAATGAACGACTGCATCAAGCCTCAACGTCAATGTTAAAGCCTTTAAACTTTTACAGTATTCAAGAAGACGCTTTCTATCCGCTTTAACGGTTAAAAACGTCATTTCAGGTGACGGTTGGAAAGTTGTATCTTTCATCAGGCAGCCTTTTTATTACTGCGTTCACGCATTTGCTTTATCAAATCCTGAATATTTGAATTTTGTAAAGCTTGAGAAAATTGTGTTCTGAAACTTTGCAATAAACTGACTCCTTCCACGCTTAAATCATAAATTTTCCATTGACCATTAGCAGCAACCAGGCTGTAAGCCAGAGGAATATTATTACCATTAGAGCGAACAATAACACTGTTTACCCGTATAAAACGGCTGTCTACAGAACCACGTATCGGTAAAAATTTAACTGTTTCATCAGTATATTCGGCCAGAGGGCTTGCATACGTTCGGATAACCAGCTGAGTAAATGCCTGTGAAAACTGACTACGTTCTGCCGGTGTCGCTTTCATCCATACCTGTCTGCCTAATACCGATCTGGACATACCTGCTACATCTACTTTTGGCAATAAATGACGTTCGACGGCGTTAAAAATAACCTGCGGGTTATTTTTAAGGCTGGATTTATTTTGTTTTAGTGTGTCAAGAATCTGGTTGGCAGTATCTTGTAGCATAGGAACAGGCGAGTTTTGCGCCCATATGTTTTGAGTTAATAATAACGCTAATCCAATACCTATTAATTTAATCCGTTTCATTAAAATCACCCTTTTTTATTAATATTAAATAATAATTGACCAATAAGATTTTCAAGGATAATTGCTTCCTGAGTTTTAGCAATTACATCCCCTTCACGCAGATAAGCGTGCTTATCATTTGTGTCATCATCAAAACCCGGCACAATACTGATATAATTGGAGCCAAGCAAGCCTTCTGTCAGAATGCGTGCTGAGGCATCTTCATAAGGAATTTTTTTATCGCTACGCAACTGCATTGTTACTTTGGCGTTTAAATCACCCGGTTGTAATTCAATACGCGTCACTTCGCCAATTTTCACACCCGCAACAGTTACAGGCGCTCGTACTTTAAGACCACCAATATCAGCAAAATCAGCGGTGACATGGTAGCTCTTTTTAGACGACAAGGCTGAAATACCACTGACCTTCATGACCATGATTAACAGTGCAAGCATACCAAGAACCATAAAAAGCCCTACGCTAATATCAATATAACGCTGTTTACTATTATTCATTACCAACCTCCGATCATCATCGCCGTCAATAGAAAATCAAGCCCCAATACCGCCAACGATGAATAAACAACCGTTCTTGTTGTTGCCTGGCTAATCCCTTCTGCTGTAGGAACACACTCAAAACCCTGAAATACCGCAATCCACACGACTACGAAAGCAAAAACAATACTTTTAATAATGCCGCTTAACACGTCCAGTTTAAAATTGACCGCGGCCTGCATATTAGACCAAAAGCTGCCTGCATCAACCCCCAGCCATTCCACACCAATAAAATAACCGCCATACACCGCAACAGCAGAAAATATTAAAGAAAGAACAGGTAGCGAGATAAAACCGGCTAAAAAGCGAGGATAGATAACCCGACCTAGTGGATCGACACCCATCATATCCATACTGGCCAACTGTTCTGTAGCTTTCATCAGACCAATTTCAGCGGTAAGTGCAGAACCTGCTCGCCCTGCAAATAACAACGCACTGATTACCGGCCCCAGCTCACGAGAAATACTCAATGCCAGTAATTGTCCAAGCTGACTTCCAGCACCAAATTTCTGTAGGGTATTGTATCCTTGTAAACCGACAACCATACCAATAAACAACGCTGATACAATAATAATAAGACAGGATAATACACCAACAAAATGTAACTGAAAACGCAATGCTGGCCATAAACGAGGCAAATCCGGATTGCGAAGAAAAATCCGTAACAAAAAAATTCCTGAATTGCCGACGGATTGTAAGGTTTTTATACCATGATTTCCAAGTTGCGCTACTTTATCAAGCATCTAATAATTCCTCAATATAGGAACGTGCAGGGTAATGGAAAGGCACTGCCCCATCTGCTTCTCCATGCATAAATTGTCTGACATCCGGCTGCTCGGACTGTTTTAATTCCTGCGGAGTTCCTTGTCCAATCAAACGACCGCGAGCAATCAGATAAACATAATCCGCAATTGAGCACGTTTCTTCAACATCGTGCGAAACAATAATTGTTGTAGTATGTAATAACTGATTAAGTCGCTTAATCAATCTAACCAGAACACCCATGGAAATCGGATCCTGACCGGTGAAAGGTTCATCATACATCATCAATTCAGGATCAAGAGCAATTGTCCTGGCCAGTGCAATACGCCTTGCCATACCACCTGATAGTTCTTCAGGCATTAACTCCGCTGCTCCACGCAGTCCGACAGCCTCAAGTTTCATGAGAACAATGTCACGAATCATAGCTGAATTAAGGTTGGTATGCTCGCGCAAGGGAAAGGCGACATTATCAAAAACAGATAGATGAGTAAATAAGGCACTGCTTTGAAATAAAAGACCCATTTTTTTTCGAGCCTGATATAAAGCTTTACGCGATAGCTGATGAATATTGGCTCCATCAACTATAATTTTTCCGTCATTCGGCTGTAATTGTGCACCGATGAGACGTAAAAGCGTTGTTTTACCACTACCGCTTGGCCCCATAATGGCTGTTATCTTTCCGCGTTCAACTGACATATCAATATTCTGAAAAATATGTCGGTCCCCTCTTGTAAAAGAAAGATCGGTAATGTTTACCAGGTTATTATGCATTCAGCATCAGCCCCATTTAATAGTTAAAAAGAATTATATTTGAATTTAAAAAAAATCGATAGGATTAAGCGTCAACCCAAGCTTCTTTTTTTCTCGTCGTTTGTGTTATGCTGAAGGCTTATGAAAACATTGGAAAAAATCATGTATTCAGTTTTTCGCCTGTTATTCGCTTGCGTCCTGCTTTCCTTAGCAGGAATATCTGAAGCCAGTCGTTGTGGTAACATTAACAATAGCCAAGGGAAGTGTCAAATCGAAAAATGCTGCTCAAACATGGGAGGCGTGCAATATTGTGACTCATCCGCAGGCCGGCTGGTTTGTCAGAATGGTTATTATTCTTCTTGCTATTGCACAAGACATGCGATTATGGATTTACACAATGTTGAAGGATGCTGTTTGTGGCAAGGCGGGGTTATGACTATTGATGAAACTGGATTGGTTATTTGTAATAGCGGCGGAGTATCCGAATTATGTACATTACAGATTCCAACAGAACCTGTTGCAGCCTGGTAAGCGCGACGTTTCATTGCAAGCCAGCTTCTGCTTAAGACTAAAAGAAGACTTACTCAAATACGCTACTAAAAAAATAATTGAAAAAGACAATTTATGATCAATGTGGTCAGGGCAAACGCATCTAATTGTCAAACAAAAACTCAAATACTCTACGTTCCGCGCTTTACGCGCGGAATCCAGCCAGATCCCGATGTTAAAACGCTCTGGATGCCGTGCATAAAGCACGGCACGTGGGAATCAATTGGAAATTTATGCTCAAAATTTAGATGCGTTTGCCCTGTCTCTAGTGGTTTTTACTGGACAACTGAGATGCCAGGCTTCATAATTAGCCTTTTTTTCTAAAGTGCGCATGACGACACCTTTAATCGAAATTCGAGGTATTCACAAGGCTTACGATAAGGCTTTAATACTTAAGAATATTTCATTTTCCATTTTTCATGGTGAGTTCTTAACCTTGCTTGGCCCTTCGGGCTGTGGAAAAACAACGCTTTTACGTTTGATATCTGGCTTTGAGCAACCATCACAGGGTGAAATTTTAATTAACGGACAATGTGTTAATGAATTGCCGCCACAAAAACGTGATGTTCATACCGTGTTCCAAAGCTATGCGTTATTTCCTCATTTATCAGTATTTGAAAACGTGGCCTTTGCTTTGCGTTGCAAAAAAGTTGCCAACGAAGAAATTAAAACACGCGTAATCGATGCCCTTAAACTGGTAAGGCTAGAATCATTTGCCTATCGTGATATTAAACAACTGAGTGGCGGCCAGCAACAACGTGTTGCAATTGCTCGGGCGATTATTAATCGACCACAGGTTCTGCTACTGGATGAACCATTAAGCTCTCTTGACTATCGTTTGCGTAAAGCGATGCAATCCGAACTCAAACAGTTACAAAAAATGTTAAACATGACATTTATTTTTGTTACTCATGATCAGGAAGAAGCCCTATCAATGTCTGATCGGATCGTTGTATTTAATCATGGAGAAATCGAGCAAATAGGTACTCCGCGTGAAGTTTATGAAACACCGGCAAATCTCCATGTAGCCAAATTTATTGGTGAAGCTAATATTTTTGACTGTCAGGTAAAATCCGTTTTTGAACAGGATTTGATCATCAATGTTGAAGGTGTAAATCTGACTTGCAGAAATACAGGAAACTATCAACCTGGCGACAATGTTCATTTAATAGTTCGTCCCGAAGACATTCGAGTTTGGAGCCTTTCAGAGATTGATAACTCAGAAAATATGTTACCCGGAAAAATTGTTGAAATAGTTTATAAAGGATCAACTGTTGATCTGAAAGTTGAGTTACCCTCCGGGTTGATTATCAGCGCATCTACTTTTTTTGATGAAGATGACGATAAACTTGAATATGTACCAGATGAAACAGTATGGGTGGAATGGCTTCCCGGATGGGAGGTACTCTTACCTTATGAAAGTTAAATCTTATTCACTTTATTTTTTATACGGCTGGTTGCTGCTTTTTTGTTTTATACCATTGTCTCTGGTTTTCATCGCCAGTTTTCTTTCTAAAGATAGCGCCAGTCTGGTTAATCTTCCTTTTACATTAACTAATTATCAGACATTGCTAACACCTGTATTTGCAAAAGTATTATTTCGTTCGCTGACCATCGCCCTGATTACCACTGTTTTATGTTTGTTGTTGGCTTATCCATTTAGCTATTTGCTGATTAAATCAAAACATCAATCCATTTTAATGCTGTTAATAATCATACCTTTCTGGACAAGTTCTCTGGTCAGGACTTATTCATTAATTGCTATTCTTAAATATAAAGGCGTATTAAATGCACTTTTGTTAAAATTTCATTTGATTGACGCCCCACTATCTCTCCTTTATACCAATTTCGCTGTCATATCAGGACTGGTTTATAACCTTTTCCCGTTTATGGTCTTACCCATTTTTACCAATATGGAACGATTTGATTTTCGCCTTATTGAAGCTGCGAAAGATTTGGGCGCTAATAGATGGTCAATTTTTTTCCGTGTTTTTCTACCCAATACTGCTCCAGGAATTATTTCGGGGTGTTTATTAGTGCTGCTCCCAGCAATGACGTTATTCTATATTCCCAACGTCCTTGGTGGCGCTCGCTCTATTTTGCTGGGCAATATGATTCAAAATCAATTTCTTGTCCTTGAAAACTGGCCTCAAGGATCAGCAACCAGCGTTATACTTACTGTTTTGTTGATTGTATTATTAATTATTTATCGTCGCCGCACGCCTGAGGTTGCAGTATGAAAAATATTGCGCAGAAAGCATTTCTTTTTTTTGTTTATGCAATGCTTTATTTCCCCATCCTTCTCCTTGTCTTATATTCCGTTAATAACGCAAAATTTTCTTTGCTATGGCATGGTTTCTCATTGCGCTGGTATAACGAGCTATTTCATGATCGGGCTTTATGGGCTGCATTTTTTAATTCGGTTATTCTTGGTTTATTCGCATCTATTATTGCGACAACGCTTGGGTTGCTCACTTCCGTTCATTTGTTTCTTTTCCGATCGAAGCATGCACAGAAACTATATACTTTATTACTCCTGCTAATCATTATTCCCGATCTTGTTTTAGGAGTAGCCTTACTCATATTTTTTAATGCTTCTCATTTACCGTTAGGATTTTTAAGTTTACTGATTGCCCATATTACTTTTTGTATTCCATTTGTCATTTTAACGATTAATGCCCGAGTTAATACACTTGATCCTACTATTTATTTTAGTGCACTTGATTTGGGAGCCAGTCGCTATATTGCCCTGACCAAAATTCTTTTACCCTTGCTTTGGCCTGCTGTATTAAGTGCGTTTCTTTTATGTTTTACCATGTCATTTGATGATGTGATTATCAGCTATTTTGTGGCTGGCCCTGATTTTAATATTTTACCATTGACTATTTATTCATTAGTAAGAGCAGGCGTAACACCAGAATTAAATGCTCTATGTACGTTTACCTTCGCTATTTCTATGGTAATGGTCGTGATTTCTTACCGTGTATCGGGTAAAACAACATGAATTATTTATTTTATTTATTTTTATTATTTTTTACACAGGTTGCTTTATGCACACCTGTCGTAAATGTATATGTATGGGGCGGCGAAATTCCAAAAAAACTGGTTAAGGCATTTGAAGCAGAAACCGGTATTAATGTTAACTTCTCGACATACGACAGCAATGAAACCATGTATGCAAAATTAAAAGCCAGTAATAATTCTATTTACGATGTAGTCTTGCCCTCCGGCTATTTTGTGGAACGAATGGTTAGGCAAGGCATGTTGGAAAAACTTGATTTCAGTCAATTGAATAATAGGATCAATATTGATCCTCAATTCACTAATAACGATTATGATCCAGGTAATCATTATAGTGTTCCATTGATTTGGGGTACTACAGGGATTTTTTTCAATCAGAACAAGATAAAATCTCCTCCCTCGAAATGGCAACAATTATGGGATAAAAGATGGCGTGAGCAGGTCATGCTTCTTGATGATTCTCGTGAAGTGTTTGCTATTGCTTTAATGAGCCTTGGTTACAATCCAAACGATAACGACCCTAGTCATATTGAAGCTGCTTTTAATCATTTATTGGAACTCGCTCCCAATATTAAACTTTTTTCAAATGACGGCATTCAGTCGATAATAATAGATGAAGACGCTAATTTGGGTTCAGCATGGAACGGAGATGCTTTAAAGGCACATGCCGAGAATAGTGCTATAAATTTTGTTTATCCGGAAGATGGCTTTGTCATCTGGGTAGATTGTCTGGCTATTCCAAAAAATCCACCTCATCTCAAAGAAGCGCTATCCTTTATTAACTTTATGCTTAATGCGCAAAACAGTGCGCAAATCGCTTTGATTGAAGGACATGCTATTACTAACGCACCCGCCCAAGCACTTTTACCTGATGATATTCGTAATAACCCGATGATTTATCCATCTGCAGAGATTTTAAAACGCGGTTATTTTCAAAGGGATTTGGGTGAGGATACTTTGAAACTTTATAATCAATACTGGCAACAATTAAAATTGGCATTTTAAGCAGGTGGTCTGGGTCATTTTTGACCAAGCAGTACTATGCATAGGTGTCAAGCTAAGGATTTGTGTATATTTAATATACTGTTTTCCTACGTACCGCGCTTTATGCGCGGTATCCAGGATTACAAGGTGAGTAATTCCTGGGCCACCGGATACCGCGGACAAGCCGCGGTACGTAGAGATTGGCAGCTTAGCTTGACGCCTATGGGTCAAAAATGACCCAACCTACGAGCTATGCACAGATTAAAGCTCGCAAAGCGTGTGATCATAGATCATAAACGTAAATTAGTAATTACTAATTAGACTATTTTATTAATTTAGGTATGATAGACATATATATATGTTAATTATCATGATCTTGAGGAAATAAATGAATAGAAAGGAATATCTGATCTATGGTTGTGCCATTTTTTTTACCGCATCAGGTTTTGCCTCTGTCCCATCAGAAAAACAAACAATTTTCTCAGCTCTGCGCGAATTAAAAAAAGGCAAATTCATCATTCAGGCTGGTGGATATTGGAGCAAACCGGGTAAAGCACAGCATATTAATATTGATGGTTTGATTGGAAATGATTTTACAGTAAGCCATCAACATGGTGGCAATGGTCTGGCAGGTTTAGGTTATCTTCTTGACGGCCCGGACAAAGGCTGGTTTCGAATGAATTATGGCATTAATGCATTTTATCTGGGTAAAACGCAAGTTGCTGGTGTGGTAGTTCAGGAGAACACTTTTGCTAATTTATCTTATAAATATAAGATAACTCATACCCCCATTTATTTTTTAGCCAAATCTACAACAGAACCGTTTCATTCCAAAAAAATGGCATTAGTTATTGACGCAGGCTTAGGGTCAAACTTTATGAAAACAGGTGACTTTAGTGAGTCATCGTTGGATGGTGGCAACACACTGCCTGATAATCCGTTTTCAGGGCGTACAACGGCCACCTTAAGTGCTATGATTGGTGTTAGCCTCAAGTTAAACCATGTTTTAGGCAATGAACCATTAGAATGTGGTTATCGCTTTTTTTACCTGGGTCAGGGTCGATTTAATAAAAATACTAATCAATTACTAAATACGCTTAATACTGGCTATATCTATGCAAATGCTTTGATGTGTTCGGTAAGTATTTAAAGCGTCTTTAGAAGCAATCCAGAGTTCCGTGCTCCGATTTGTGGATTGCTTCGCTAGGCGCTCGCAATTGACGGACAGTGTGCCCGCGAGCGCCGACGGAACTTAAAGTTAGTTCACTTTCGCTACATGCGAATTGAGGTATGTGCATCCATCTTCTGCCAATTATTTGCAGGCATAGCACTCATTGCTATTTTACATATTTCCAGAAATATTTCATTTGGTACGGACTCCTGAACGGAGGTTAGAAAAAATTGAGACTCAGCTGGGCTTATTGCAGCAAATAACAGGTTTAATGACTGCATCGCTTCTTCTACAGGTTGTGATTTTTTAAAATTATCCATCACTTCATTTAAGGCAGATAAATCATAATGTGCACGTAGCGCAGTCATTATGGTTGTTTCTTCAAAATTTAAATGATTTAAATAGACGCTGGCAAACTGACAAAGTTCTAAATAAAACTGATTGCTATATTTTAGACAGGCGGTTTTGTTAGCAGCGTCTATTACCTGGATAAATAAATTCTCTAATCCTGATAATAGCGCCTCGGATTCTTCATGCTCATTGCTTAGCAAATTGAATTCAGCGGGCATATTGTTTAATAAAGGGTGAATAAATGTTTCTTCATGGCTGGCATGATTTCTTAAAAGCTCAAGTAACGCATTAAATTTATTTTTAAAAGTATCTAATGATTCTTTATCATATAAATCAGTATTTCCAACCAATATACATGTTTCAAAAATCTCTTTTCTTACTAATTTGTGAACGTTTGTATAGAAGCTAAATTCTGGAATTGCCCGGTCTGGAATATAATTAGTGGTATTCATGATCAATTTTTACCTCAATAAAGAATGAATCTCTATTATGCTTAAACGTATACATTTGATATTGTAAAAATGCGACAAGCTTGCTCTATCGACTACTAAATTTCTGTGGAGTTGTATTAGTAAATTGCTGGAATTCTTTAATGAAATGAGACTGGTCATAATAGTTTAACGATTCAGCAATCCTTTCCCAGCATTCACCCGCTTGTATTTTTTGCAAAACTTGCTGAAAACGTGCTGTAATCATAAATCGTTTTGGACTCAAACCTATCGTACTTTGAAAATGACGCTCAAGACTGCGTTTACTATACCCATAATGACTTGCAATTTCTTTTACAGATAATTGAGATGGATTTAATGCAAGATTTTGCGCTATTTGAATAACACGTTGTTGCTGCAAATAGTTATGATTATTGGTCAGGTATAATTGAACAAGGCATTCCTGAATAAAATTAACCATTTGCATTGGATCAGTAGTTGATTGTATTTTTTCCTCAAGAATAGCTACTACCTGCCCTGTAATAATATCGGCTAAACCCAATGATTGATCTGTTAACACAGCAGCTGATTCATTAAATAATCCGGGAATTGCCCAAGGATATAAAATTATGAGGATTGTTTTTGTCAATGGACTATGAGTCTGAAAGCTTCTGCTTTCGGTTAATAATCCTGTAATACCAATTCGTTTAAGCGCTATCTTTTTATTTTCTTTAGTTAAAATACCAATGCCACCCTCATATTGAAAACCCATAACAGTGTATAAATCAGGATATACTTTATAGGGTTCAATTGATTGTATGGCGTCAATTATTTCAATTTTTTTGATATAAGGGATTAATAGATGATGTATAGGTATGGGATGATTTGTCATTTCGTTCTAATCCTGCTGCTCCCTCAGTAACAATTTAAGCTGATTCGATAGTTAAAAAATATCCTGAAATTTTGAGGTTTCAAAACCAAAATCCTTATCAGGATAAAGCTGTTTTATGCCGCGATAAAATGTTCCCTGTGCGCTCATTACAGCCATTAAAAAACCGGCTTTACCATCCATAAATCCGCGTTGCAGTATAAAGCAGCGTAAATACATCCAGACCGTACTTAAAAAAATGCTGGTTACAGTGGGCGGCGTCTTGTTTTCACGGCGTATTTTAGCGCTATAAGATGAGTAGCGATTAATTTTATAAAGGGCGTGGCTTACATCCTGAAACGATTGATGAGTAATTGGTGTTGATATTTTACCAATACGGTTGCTGGTATCCGGTAAAACTATTTTTTCATGGACAATGTCATCACTATAAGATGCGCCTTCACGCTTGAATAAACGAATATGTCGCTTTGGACTTGCAGAGTGTTTTAAAGGTTTACCGTAAAAATTCATGCAAATGGGAACACGGTAAGCATCATAATCATTGGAAGCAATAGCATGCTGAATAATATTGCGCAAATTTTCATCGACTGATTCATCTGCATCAAGATTTAATACCCAATTACCAGTAGCATAAGTAAGTGCACGCTGTTTTTGCACCCCGTATCCTTGCCAATCTTCATTGATATGAACTGCGGATGTGTATTCTTTGGCGATTGCTACTGTATTATCTGTGCTTCCAGAATCTAGCACAATAATTTCATCAGCCCATTTTATCGACTCAAGACAGCGTTTTATATTCGCTTCTTCATTTTTAGTAATAATAACTACGCTTAACATCTGTAATCGCAATAAAAATTCGTCTAAGGGTATTCTACTTGGTTAAAATTAGCTTGTCGTGTGAAAAATTGAATTTTGGTTAAAAAAATGCCATGCAGAAACTGCATGGCATGTGTTAGAGCGATCTATATGTTAAAAAACACCTTCACGATAATCATGGCTGTCAAAATGCAATTTGCCATCTTTTACTTTAATTGATACATGCCCACCGTTAACTAATTTACCGAACAGTAATTCATCGGCCAACGGTTTTTTAATATTTTCCTGGATAAGACGTGCCATCGGACGTGCGCCCATACTGCGGTCGTAGCCATGCTCTATAAGCCACTCACGAGCAGCTTTATCAACCTTGAAGGTGACACCTTTATTGCTAAGCTGTTCATCCAGCTCCATGATAAATTTATCAACAACCAGGCCAATTGTGACATGATCGAGCGGCTCAAAGTTAATAATAGCATCCAAACGGTTTCTAAACTCAGGACTAAACTGGCGTTTGATAACTTCAAGCCCGTCATTACTATTGTCTTGCAAGGAGAAACCAATGGAGTTTCTGGTAATTTCACTGGCACCAGCATTACTGGTCATCACCATAATAACGTGACGGAAATCTGCCTGACGGCCATTTGTATCGGTTAATGTGCCGTGATCCATGATTTGCAGTAACAGATTGAATACATCAGGATGAGCTTTTTCAATTTCATCAAGCAGCAATACTGAATGAGGATTTTTGGTCACTGCCTCTGTCAACAATCCGCCCTGATCATAACCTACATAACCTGGAGGTGCGCCGATTAAGCGAGAAACAGTGTGTTTTTCCATGTATTCTGACATGTCAAACCGTAACAGTTCAATACCCAATACATTAGCTAATTGCCGTGTAACCTCAGTTTTACCTACACCAGTAGGCCCCGCAAACAAGAAGCAACCAACTGGTTTTTGTGATTCACGTAATCCTGAACGTGCCAGTTTAATTGCAGAAGCCAGAGCTGTAATTGCATTATCTTGTCCGTATACCAATAATTTCAAATCACGCTCAAGATTACGCAATGTATCTCTATCTCGCGCAGATACTTTCTTGACTGGTATACGCGCAATTTTAGCCACCACATTTTCAATTTCAGTTACGCTGATAATTTTTCGGCGTTTGTTAGCAGTTAACAGGTTTTGGTATGCACCTGCCTCATCCACTACGTCAATTGCTTTATCAGGCAGGAATCGGTCATTAATATATTTTGCTGATAACTCAGCTGCTGCTCTAAGCGCAGGGATAGAAAATTTGACATTGTGATGCTCTTCCAGACGGCCTTTTAAACCTTTAAGGATTTCAAATGTTTCATCGATAGTTGGCTCACTAATATCAATTTTCTGGAAACGTCTTGCCAAGGCGCGGTCTTTTTCAAATATACCGCGATACTCTTGATAAGTTGTTGAACCGATACATTTCAACTCGCCATTTGCTAATAATGGCTTAATCAGGTTAGAAGCATCCATTACACCACCAGAAGCTGCTCCGGCTCCAATAATGGTATGTATTTCATCGATAAACAAAACAGCACCATCTTGTTGGCTTAATTGTTTTAATACTGCTTTTAAGCGTTTTTCAAAATCGCCACGGTATTTTGTACCGGCAAGCAAGGCTCCCAAATCCAGGGAGTATACAACACAGTTATTGATGGCTTCGGGAACTTCTCCATCTACTATGCGTCTTGCAAGGCCTTCAGCAATTGCTGTTTTACCCACACCCGCTTCGCCTACCAGTAAAGGATTGTTTTTGCGACGGCGACAGAGAACCTGGATAGTACGTTGAATTTCTTCATGTCGTCCTATTAAAGGATCAATTTTGCCTAATCGTGCACGCTTGTTAAGATTCATACAATAGCTTTCAAGCGGCGACTCGTTGCCTTCTGGAGACATTGTCTCTTCATCCATCGAATTCATATTATCGTTCATTTCGTTATTATGGAATTTTGAAACACCATGTGAAATATAATTAATCACATCAAGCCGGGTAATATTTTCACGGCGCAGGAAATATACCGCCTGACTTTCCTGTTCGCTAAAAATGGCTGCGAGTACATTCGCCCCCGTTACTTCTGTTTTGCCGGCTGACTGCACATGGAACACTGCGCGTTGCAAAACGCGCTGAAATCCCAGTGTCGGCTGAGTTTCTCTATCAATCTCCCCCTCTGGAATTCTAGGGGTTGTTTCGTCAATAAATTCAATTAAGTCGTGCCTGAGGGCATCCACGTTAGCATCGCAAGCTTGAAGAACATTGCCTGCAGCGGGGTTATCGAGCAAGGACAACAATAAATGTTCAACCGTCATAAATTCATGACGTTTTTCTTTGGCTTCCTTAAAGGCAAGATTTAAGGTGAATTCCAGTTCTTTATTTAACATTTTCGCTGCTCCTCTTCACCCACCTGCATTATTCCGGTTCCATGGTACATAACAGTGGATGCTCATATGACCTTGCATAATCATTCACTTGAGCAACCCTTGTTTCTGCTATATCCCTGGTGTACACACCACAAACACCTTTGCCCAGCACATGAACCTGTAACATCACTTGCGTTGCCATTTCTTCACTTAACCGAAAGAAGCGCTTTAACACATCTACTACAAAATCCATCGGTGTAAAATCATCATTCAGCAACAAAACTTTAAATTTTTTGGGCACTCTGACCGCAGGCAAAACTTGTGATTTTGCTACTCTGCGTTCAATAATTTCCTCTAAAAACTGCCCGCTCATGTTATACACCCTTTACTAATTTTATAGACTTACAAATAGCATTTGGCCAGTAAAAAAATAATTATATTATCTAAAAAATTTAATTTTGTGATAATGAATGTCACCTTGCCCAGACAACACTCACTATGCATTTTTTTATTAAGCCAAAAAACAAGCAATTTTACATATGGCTTATCATTGCTCTACCAAATTCTGAACTGCTCAAACAGGTTGCGCCTTCCATCATTCGCTCAAAATCATAAGTTACTGTTTTGGCTTCAATTGAAGCAGACATTGCATCAATAATTAAATCAGCTGCCTCTGTCCATCCTAAATGTCTGAGCATCATTTCAGCTGATAAAATCAGTGAACCCGGATTTACTTTATCAAGTCCTGCATATTTCGGTGCTGTACCGTGAGTTGCCTCGAATACTGCGACACGATCACCAATGTTAGCGCCCGGAGCAATTCCAATACCACCTACCTGGGCTGCCAAAGCATCAGAAATATAGTCACCATTGAGGTTCAACGTGGCGATAACACTATAATCTTCAGGCCTTAATAAAATCTGTTGTAAAAATGCATCCGCTATTACATCTTTAATTATAATCTGTTTACCGGATTTTGGATTAATTAATTTCATCCAGGGGCCACCATCAAACTCTTCGGCACCAAAATCATCACGGGCAACCTGATATCCCCAGTCTTTAAAAGCACCTTCAGTGAACTTCATAATATTGCCTTTATGGACAAGTGTTACTGAATCACGATCATTATCAATTGCATATTGGATCGCTGCCTTGACCAGACGTGAGGTTCCTTCCTGAGAAACCGGCTTGATGCCTATACCGCAATGCTCGGGGAAACGAATTTTTGTAACGCCCATTTCTTCACGAAGAAATTTAATAACTTTGTTAGCAGCTTGCGAATCAGCCTGCCATTCAATACCTGCATATATATCTTCAGAATTTTCACGGAAAATAACCATGTTGGTTTTCCATGGCTCTCTGACAGGGCTGGGTGTGCCTGCAAAATATCGGATGGGGCGTAAACACGTGTATAAATCAAGTTCCTGGCGAATTGCTACGTTTAGCGAGCGAATGCCGCCACCCACTGGTGTTGTAAGGGGACCTTTGATTGATACTACGAATTGCTTCATAGCATCTAATGTTTCCTGAGGCAGCCATTGATCAGAACCATAGACCCTGGTAGCTTTTTCGCCGGCGTACACTTCCATCCAGCTAATTTTTTTCTTGTCACCGTATGCTTTTTTCACAGCCGCATCAACAACTTCTATCATGGGTGGCGTCACATCGACACCAATACCATCACCTTCAATAAAAGGAATAATTGGGAAATCAGGAACATTTAACGAAAAATCTGCTGCAACAGTTATTGCCTGGCCTTGAGTTGGTATAGTAATTTTTTCAAAGTTCATTGATTTCTCCACCGTAAAAAACAAATATCATAGCACGCTAAAACTCTTTGCCCCAAGCAAGAATGCAAGGCATAATAGGATTTTTATTTATCCGTCCATTTTTTAAATACTGTGCCTGAAATTTTACTTTTTAATAAACCCTATAATGTTCTTTGCCAGTTCACTGGTGAGAAAAATGAATCAACTTTAGCTGATTATATCCAATTGCCTGATTTTTATGCGGCAGGACGGTTGGATAAAAATAGCGAAGGTTTATTAATTTTAACGAATGATGGACAAGTGCAACATCAATTGAGCCATCCGAATTACAACAAAAAAAAATATTATTGGGTGCAAGTTGAGGGCATTGTTCAGGAAACCGATTTACTACCTTTAAGAAAAGGACTGGTTTTAGATAAAATACGCTTTTTACCCGCACAGGCAACCTGTATTCCAGAACCTGCTCTTTGGCCTAGAACCCCACCTGTACGTTTTCGCAAATCTGTCCCTACCAGTTGGCTGGAAATTGTTTTGCAGGAAGGTAAAAATCATCAGATTCGTAAAATGACAGCAGCAATTGGATTCCCGACATTACGCCTGGTTCGTCATCGCATTGCTGATTGGTCGCTTGGTGATTTAATGCCAGGTGATTGCAAATTAGTTACAATTGCTTAGAAAACCAAACTCGAATTTTGCTTTTATCTTGTGAACGCTCCTTAACAGTCGCGGCTCGGTACTCGGTATGAATTACCTGAAATCACCGTCTAAAAGGCAGCTTTACCAAAAGCGTATCTTCGGCGATTAATCTGACCCAGGGCCACAAAACTACACTGGCAATGCTACTGCCAATGGCGCTGATAAAACTTATATTAAAGCCTGAAAAAGCATCAATGGTGACAATAGTGAATTGGTATAACAGGCTAAAGACGGCGATGAGTCCCATTTGTTGGCCAATGGAAAAAAAGTAAAATCGTCTTGTTTTACTGCTCGCAATCCAGCTAACCAGCGTCAAGGCAAAAGCATGTTCACCAATGACTGTTGATAGCAAGACATCCATAATTAAACCCGTTGTAAACAGAATGCCTACATTAAAACGTTCAGGAATGTAATATTGCAGATAAAGAGCCAGTAATAATACCCAGGGCGGCCTTATGCCAATCAGCAATTCCGGCAGCGGTAAAATGGTTAAAGCCAAGGCCAGCAAAAAAGCAATAAATAAACGGGCATTTAAAGAACTCATGAAGAAGCACCTGCGGCATTCATCCGCTCATTAATCTGGGCAGTCAATGCTGCCTGACCTTTATCAGGCCAAATAAGTAAAACCAGACGGTTTCTGTTTAATAATGCGATTGGGCTGACATCTACTTTGATAAACGCTTCACCAGCAACACTTTTCACATCGACGACTCTGCCTACAGGGTATCCTTCCGGATATAGACGACCAAGACCAGAAGTAACAAGCAAATCATCTTTTGCAATACCAGAAGTTCTTGGCAAATTCACCAAAGATAGTTGACTCATATTATTCAGACCAACCAAAATTGCCCGCTCACCAGTTCGATTGTTTCTGACTGGCACCGCACTTTTGGAATCAGATATCAGCAATACGGTACTAGTCATATATCCAACATCAATAATCTGCCCCATCACTCCTTTTGCATCCAAAACTGGCTGACCAACATAAACACCATCACGCTTGCCTTTATTTAATACGACAAGCTGCCGCGAAATGGTTGTGTCAACAGCGAGAATCTGGGCAGCCATAGCTTTCATTTTGGCTTTTGAAGATGTCAGTAATAACTCACGTAATTGCGAATTTTCCTGTTTAATTGCCATCAGGCGCTGCAACTCCGCTTCCAGCAAGGTTTGCTGATAACGTAACTGCATATTTTCATTAATAAGAGCTGTTTTAGCGCTGACCAAAGACTGGAACCAGCCAATTATCCGCACTGGATAATCAACCGCGTACTGTAATGGCGAGACGACAAAAGAGAAACCACTACGAACACTATCAAGGAATTTGTAATGGTAATCGGAAAACATTAAGGCAATAGACAAAATGAAGGCAAAAACAAAACTTACTGTTCGTTGTTTGCCTTTTGTAAATAGCCTGTTTCTGGAACTATTCTGTTGAGAGGAAATCACCGCCGCGCAAATCCATTGTTTCGAGAGCTTTACCGCCACCACGCGCTACGCAGGTTAAAGGATCTTCTGCAACTAATACGGGTAGTCCTGTTTCTTCCATTAGTAGGGTATCCATGTTTTTCAACAATGCGCCACCGCCAGTTAATACCATGCCGCGCTCGGCAATATCCGCTGCCAATTCTGGTGGTGCAAGTTCCAATGCTGCTCTTACTGCGCCGACTATTCCAGATAATGGCTCTTGTAATGCTTCAAGGATTTCAGCACTGGTCAGTGTAAAGCTTCTTGGCACACCTTCAGCAAGATTACGGCCTCTGACTTCAATTTCAAATAAATCACGGCTTGGGAAGGCAGAACCGATTTCATGTTTGATGCGTTCTGCAGTTGTTTCGCCGATTAATGTGCCGTAATTTCTACGCACATAAGAAACAATGGCATCATCAAATTTATCACCGCCAATACGTACTGATTGATGGTAAACAATACCGCTTAACGAAATAATAGCAACTTCAGTCGTTCCGCCGCCGATGTCAACAACCATTGAACCGCTGGCTTCTTCTACTGGCATTCCTGAGCCCAAGGCAGCAGCCATTGGTTCTTCAATCAGGAATACTTCACGTGCACCGGCACCCATAGCTGACTCACGAATAGCACGTCGCTCTACCTGTGTTGATCCACATGGTACGCATACTAAAACGCGTGGGCTTGGTCTCAGGAATTTGTTTTCATGAACTTTATGAATGAAATGCTGCAGCATTTTTTCAGTAACGAAAAAGTCTGCGATAACACCGTCTTTCATTGGTCGAATAGCGTTAATATTACCGGGAGTTCTGCCAAGCATGCGTTTTGCTTCAATTCCGACCGCAGCTACGCGCTTTTGGCCTGATTCGTTTCTTAAAGCAACTACAGAGGGTTCATTCAGAACAATCCCTCGATCCCTTACATAAATCAATGTGTTTGCGGTTCCCAAATCAATGGATAAGTCATTGGAAAAAACACCCCTTAATTTCCTAAGCATGAGCTATACTACCTCGGTTCTTTTTTGGACTGTACTTTATCCTATATTTGGATAAAAATCGACAGATCTTTACGAAGAATTATTATTAGTTGTTAATAATGACTCATATCATACTTTTTAAATATAAGTTAATCATTTCGAATGAAGGGAAACCGAACCGCACACGTTAGCAAGTGTTTTTTGGAAATAACAATGCTCCAAAAAACAGAACCTTGCTCTTATCCGGTGAACGCTCCTTGACAGTCGCGGCTCGGTATTTCAAAACAATTATTTTAAAATAAATACTTTTTGTAATTGTTCATTATGGGTATTAACAAAATTTTTACCTAAACCCGGTACCTGGCTTAAATCGTCAATCGATTTAAAATTACCATGCGATTCCCGATATTTGATAATTTCTTCTGCACGCTTCACACCAATACCTTTAATCGATTTGGATAGAACGTTAACATCAGCTGTATTCAAATTAATTTGTGGAGTTTGTTGTGGAGTGATTGTCGCAGGAGGTGGTGGCGTGACGGCAGCCATAACAGGCGGGGCCAAAACACAGGCAGATAATGCTAAAGCAAGGAATTTTATTCTCATTATTTTTCTCCTTATTGGATTGGACTACAGGATTATAGATCCTGCACATACTCTTGTTATCTTCCATAACAAGAGTCGCGCAGTATAGCAGTTTTTATTTATCTGTCGAGAAAACTTAATGTAAACTCCAGGGCAAGAGCGTCAAAGTTCAAATTCCTAACACCTTTTCCCTATATTCGTCATAAAGACTCGCTTTTCGTCTTTTTCGAGGAACTGAAAACGTTGATTCCGACTCTTTTCTTATCAAATTCAAT
>Ga0335397_10000484_pt1 | contig 51651 bp, 45 predicted proteins | sample MAT04_FD_205740 | JGI IMG/M metagenome (GOLD analysis project Ga0335397, IMG submission 205740) | Freshwater microbial communities from Lake Fryxell liftoff mats and glacier meltwater in Antarctica - MAT-04 (spades assembly) (version 2) ...
CCCAATGGACGGCGAACCCCTCGAGGGGAACGGCGAACCAGGCGCGATCGAGCCAGCCATCGGCGTCCTCGAGATGCACCCCAATGGCTACGGCTTCCTTCGCGATCCCAAGAAGAACTACATTCGCGAACGGACGGACCCCTTCGTCCCCGGCACCCTCATCGAGCGGTTCCGTCTGCGGGAAGGGATCCTTATCAACGGCCTGGTGCAGCATCACCGCAAGCAACAGGGCCCGCGGTTGAAGGAGATCGTGGACGTCGACGGCCGCAGCCCGGCCGAGTACGCCCAGATCAAAGACTTCGACTCGCTGACGCCGATCAACCCCGAGCAGTGGCTGCGACTGGAGACGGGCCCGACCCCGCTCTCGCCGCGCGTCATGGATCTGCTCACGCCGCTGGGCAAGGGGCAGCGTGCCCTGATCGTGGCCCCGCCGCGAACCGGCAAGACCGTGCTGCTGCAGCAGGTCAGCCAGGCGATCGCGCAGAATCATCCCGAGCTGAAGCTCATGATGCTGCTGGTCGACGAGCGGCCCGAAGAAGTGACCGACATGAAGCGGATGGTCAAAGGCGAAGTTATCGCCAGCAGCCTGGACCGCGATGTCGAGAGCCACGTCCGGCTGTCGCAGCTGATCGTCGAACGTGCCAAACGCATGGTCGAAATGGGCGACGACGTTTTCCTGCTCATGGACTCCATCACGCGCATGGCCCGGGCGTTCAACAAGTGGGTCGGCAACACCGGCCGGACCATGTCGGGCGGTGTCGACGTGAAAGCGCTCGACATTCCCAAGAAGCTCTTCGCAACCGCCCGCGCCTTTGAAGAAGGGGGCTCGCTGACGATCGTGGCGACCGCCCTGATCGACACGGGCAGCCGGATGGACGAGCTGATCTTTCAGGAGTTCAAAGGGACCGGCAACATGGAGTTGGTGCTGGACCGCAAGCTGGCCGACCGCCGCGTGTGGCCCGCCATCGACATCAGCCAGTCGGGCACGCGAAAAGAAGAGAAGCTTCTTCCGCCCGACACGTTGCACGCGGTGAACATGCTTCGCCGCACCCTCAGCTCGATGCATCACGTGGATGCCATGGAGCAGCTCACCAGCCGTCTGGCGAAGTACAAGACGAACGACGAGTTCATCAAGTTGATTCACTCGGCGCGGGTGGGAGTGTAGGGAAGTGGTTAGTGGTTAGTGATTAGAAAAAAGAACGAGCCGGCTGCGAGGGAACTCGCGGCCGGCTTTTTTTGTGTGCGCTGAGGTTAGTCGAGTGAATCGCAGGGTGCGCAGAGTGAAACGAGGCGCGTCGGCTCGTGGATTGCGCCCCCTGAGCATGGAGCGCGAGACGCTGGCTGCTCGACGCCGCATACGGGTGCTATAATCGAAGTCAGGAGACGAATCATGGCCGACGTTCAATCGCTGCTCGCGGATGCTGCCCAACTCCCCGTTGCGGAACGCATTCAGTTGATCGAGGCCCTGTGGGACACGTTTCCCGACGATTCGCTCCCACCTCTCTCCGCAGAGTGGCTCTCGGAGATCCAGAGACGATCTGCCGAGTACGATTCGGGTTCGGCCGTTACGGTCTCTTGGGAAGAAATTGAAGCGAATGCTCTCCTTCGCCTGCCTCGCAAGTCAGAGTGATGCAAGCCATCCGGTACCTTTCAGATGCTCGTCGGGATTTCGACGAATCATTTGACTGGTATTCCGCCCGAAGTCCCGGCGCAGCCTTGCAGTTTGTCGAAGCTGTAAAAGCCGCGATGTCGCGGATTCAAAGCTCTCCGTCGCTGTTTTCGTTCGTTGACCGCGCACATCAGGAATGCCCAATCAAGCGATTTCCATTCCGAATCATTTATCGGAGAGTGGATAGTGAGATCCTGATTGTAGCCGTCGCGCATGCCAAACGTCGGCCAGGATTCTGGACGTATCGTTCGTAGAGCCATGTAGGGGGAAGAGTGAAACGAGATCCACAGTCCCCGGTCGCTCGTGACTACTGTATCAAGGGGGCAAGATGACGCCATTCCTTGAGCCTTGGACGACGGACTACCTACACTCTGCGGACTAGCACGTCCCTATACAGGGTGGAGCAGAGTGAGACGAGGCCCACCGCTTCGGCTCGAAGGTGACGCCCCTTCGTTTTTTCTAATCACTAATCACTAATCACTAACCACTACACTCCCACTACAAAGCCCGTATGGTTGCGACGCTCACCATGGCAGCGGGTAGCCCGCGGGAAGCTCCGTCAGATCGTGGTAGCCGATTACGTCCACGTCGTTGCTATGGTCGCGCACCAGGCAGCGCAGCTGAGCAAGGCTGGCCCGACGTGCGGCATCGTCGTCGGCCCGCTGGGCGGCAACGGCCGACACCGGGTGATCGTCTTCGCTCAACTCGACGCGCAGGTAGTAGGCATCGCCCCCGTGCAGCAGCCACTTGTTCCCTTGCTGGACCGCCACCCCACAGTGGCCCAGCGTGTGGCCGAACAGTGGGATCAGCAGCACTTCGGACGAGAAACCGATGTCGACCGACCGCGCCTCCATGCCGAACCATTGCCGGGGCGAAGGCCCGTACGTCTTCCACACAGGGCCATGGGCGAACTGCGCCGCCACATACCGTTCAGACCCGCTTGCGATGTGAGCCTGTTCCTCTTGGGAGAGATGGACCAGGGCCTTCGGGAAATCGGCAAGGCCACCCGCGTGATCAGGATCGCCATGTGTCAGCACGATGTGCTGGACGTCTTCGGAGCGAAGGCCGAGCGCCTCGATCCGGCGCACGGCCGTGTCGGATTCATGGAGTTGAAAACCGGCCATGTCGATGAGCGACTGCCCCAGTCGTTCCCGCGGATGGCGAACATCCTCGAGGCCGATTCCGGTATCGATGAGGGCCAGGCGCCCGTCATCTTCCAGCAGCAGGCAATGACAGACGACTGTGGGATACGTAGGGACCAGCAGGGTCCCGCAATTGATGTGGTTGATCGTGGTCACGCTGAGCCTCGCGCCTTCCGCTGCCGAAATTGCAACGATAGCTCAGATCACCGGACTGCGTCAGGGGAGGTACGCTGCCGTTGAGGCATACGTTCGAGAGTGCAAGGCAGGCCGGACGCCTGCACCACAAATACTAGATCTCGTCGTTGGGCAGCGTGGCGGCCTGGCGCAGGTTCTCGCCCAAGGCGATCAACTGGCGACGCCCGTCGGAGTCGATCTCCACATCCAGGCGGCTGATCTTGGTGATCTTCCCCTTGTACTGCCCCACCTCGATCGAGTCTCCCTCGAACAACTTGAGTAGCTTGCCCGAGGTCCGGACCAGCACCCACACCTGCGGGCGGTCATCAACCTGCACGATGGCCGAGATGATCGTGTGCTTGGCGTCGTCGAACGCCGGCGGCTTAGGGGCGGCCACTGGGGGTGGAGTAGGACGCTCCACACGCGGAGGAGCCTTCACGATGGGCGGAGGAGGAGGCACATACGCTTGGAAGACATTCCGCGCGCCGATCAGCTTGGTGTAATCCTCGACGCTGGCCAGCGCCAGGCGGTCGGCCGTGCCGAGTTTGTCGGGAACCGTGGGGCTCGCGCCGGGAAGCACCAGCGCCTCGACGGTCAGCGTGATCTTGATCTGCTTATCTTTGAGCGGCTGGAGGGCCATGGAGCGAACCCGGTGCAGCAGGTCAGCCTTATAGAACTCGTAGAAAAAGCGGACGAACTGGTCGATCGTCCCCTGCGCGTTGATCGTGTACGGAAGCTGGTTGTAGGCGGTGATCGTCTGCCGATTGGAGGTCGTACGCGAGACGGCCACGGTCCGCTCGGGCTGCACGTGCGCGTTGCCGAGCTTGACCTTCTCGATCAGGTCGGCCAGCCAGTTCTGATAGAACGACCGGGCCAACGTGATATCCGAAGGGAGCGACTGCTTCTGCCAGCGAGTTACGCGTCGCTGCGCATGCTGCGCGACGACAACTTTGTCGCGCTGGGCCTCGACCTGTTTGGTCAGCTTGGTCAACTCGGCCTGCCGCGCGGCGAACGGGTTGGCAAACGAGCCAGCCAGGTATTGTCCCCCGCCCAGCACGACGACGGCCGCAGCCACCAGACCCAGGATTTTTTCGCGTTTTTGCATAGGATCAGCCTCCGCTCTTGGCCTGGAGTTCGGCCTTGCCCGGAGGCGCGGTCTTTTTGGCCTCCTCTTTCTTGGCGTCGGCTTTCTTCTCTTCCGGTTTCTTGGCGGCCAGCCGCTCCTCGTAATACTGCTTGTCTTCGCGTTTCATTTCCAACGTCGAGTCGAAGCGCTGGGGATACTTCTTGTCCGCCAGGTCTTCGCGAACTCCGCCGCTCTTCACGGCGCGGTGATCGTCTCGCAGATTCTGCTCCAGCTTGCCGACCAGGGCCCGCGATTGAGCGGCGCCTTGCAGCAGGATCTGCCCGCCGGTGGCCGTGGCCGAGATGTTCATCCGCGTGACCAGCGTGTCTTGAGCCGGGGGAAGATCGCGCGAGATCGCCGCCAATTCGTCCAGCCAGTTCACATCGCCGGCCTGCCAGCCTTGCAAGGCCTCGGCGGTCTTCGATTCCTTTTCGAGCGATTGCTCGGTCTTGGTCAGTTGCGCCGATTCCTGGCGGAGTCGGGTGATCTCGCCGTCGTAGTAGCTCGACTCGGCCCAGTACCAGCTGCCGATCGCCAGCACAAAGACTCCTGCGGCGATGCTTCCCAACATGGCGGGACGCTTCTTGCTGGGCGGAGCGGGCCGCCGCTTGGGATGCAAAAAGTCGAAATCGTGCCGCGCGCCTTCAACCGGCGTCAGCTCGTTCAGAACCATGCCGACCAGCGGAGTGAACCGGCCCCGCAACTCGGGCCGCAGGTTCCCCGCATCCGAGCCTAGCTCGCAGCCGGCAAACGGATCGAGGACCACGCTGGCCAGTTGCAGCTCGCTGCCGATCTTGGCCGCCAGTTCGTTGAACTCGCGTCCCGCACCCGAAAGGGCGATCGACTCCACCCGGCGGCCGCCCAACTGATTGGCTACCGCGGCAATCGTACGCCGAATTTCGGACACCAGCGGTCGACCGCTCTCGGGGCTGGCGAACAGATCTTTCGGCAGCCGCGCGGTGCGAGTGAGCACGATCCGCGCGCCGACCAGCACCGTCAGGTCGACTTCTTCGGACTGCAGATCGACCAGCATCCGCACCTGCTCGGCCTCGCCCGGCAATCGCCGCACCAGCAGCGAAGCGGAAGCGGCCGGACGGAGGACCAAGCGTTCCGCGGGGAAGAGGGCCGACAGGCAGACGCCTTTCAACTCGGCCAGCGACTCGGAGGTGATGGCCGCGGCCAGGATGTTGCGCTGCTTGGTCGGGTCGCTGTCGAGCGGAATGAAATCCAGCACCGCATCGTCGGACAGCGCATGAAACTCGCGACGGCCCTGAAAGCGGGCCAGATCGGGCAGTTCCTCGTCCGGAGCGGGGGGCAGCGTCAGGCTCTTCAGCTCCACGCTCGAGCGGGGAACCGCCGTCAGCACCGGCCCGCGCTTGATGCCGCGTTCGCTCATGCCGCGGGCGATCTTCTCGCCCAGCTCGGCCGGCGTCGGTGCAGGGGACTCACTGCCGTGAGCGACGGCCGGGGCCAGTTCAATCGCAAACGCCTGTTCCAAAGCTACGCCCGTCCCGCGCGTGGCGGCAACCACGACTCGGGCTTCTCGCGCGTCCCATTCCAGGGCGATGACACGGGGCATAGGGGGGAAGTGGTTAGTGGTTAGTGGATGCTTCTCACTCTGTAGGGAACGCCCTCCGTGGCGTTCCGCGAAGTTGGAAAACCTTCCGTTACTCGCGGAACGCCACGGAGGGCGTTCCCTACAGAGTCGTTTTTCGACTCAGGGCTACTCCGCTTCAATCCCCAGCGTTTCCAGGGCGAATCCTCGCCCCAAGTGACTGATATCTCTCCACATTACTACGCGGGGTTCCTCGGCGGTAGCATCGATTACCGTCTCGATTCGGGTTGCCGGACCCCCATCCTCGAAATAACCGACAACTTGAGCACGATAGACATGCCCCCCGCCGCACACGAAAGGGGACATCTGCTTCATCAGTTCCAGATCTACCAACCCCTCACCCAGCAGCCAGGTTTCGCTGCGGCGGTTCGGTTTCTCGGCCGACACCTCCGGCTCGCGCTGCGAAATGATCTGATCGGCGATCTCCTCGGTCATGCCCGGAACGCCCATCAGGATCGTCTTGGGGGCCTGATTTACGTTGATCCGCCCGGGAATGATGGGGGACGGATTGGCCGCCACGTTGTCCATCAGGATCGGCAAAAAGGCGTTCATCACCAGCGGCAGGTTGGGGAAAGGGGTTTCCAACAGCACGGCCTGGCCGTCCCCCTCGAACTTGACCTGCACATTGGGCCCGACCAGGTCGAGCGTGTTCTGGATCGTGGTCTTGGCCGCCTGCGTCAGATCGAGCTTGCGTCCGTTGGCCTTCTCGGGCTTGAGGGTCGTCGTGCCGGTGGCCGTGTAAGGCCCGTTCTGGCGATAGGCCACAATGAACGTAGCAAAGTCCGCCCCCATCACCGTTTCGAGATCGGTATAGAGCTGCGTCAGGTCCTCGGCATTCAGGTCGATGCGCGGGGTGCCGTCGGGGCGAAGGTTGCGCTCCATGCTGTAGAGCGTGAGATAGGCCGACCAGCCGCGATTGAGGACTCCGGTCGAGTTGTCGATTCCGCCGACATTGCCCGCCTGTGACTCCTGTGGGTCCATTCGGCCGTTTCGATTGGCATCGGGCCCAAACAGCAGGATCGGCGTGATGTCGCGGACCAGCAGCAGTTCTTCGACCGTCTCCAGCGGGCCGTTCTTCGGCGCGTAGGGAGGATCGAGACTCGAGTAGTAGTCGGCCTCGGCCCCGAACTCGCGAGTGTCGCTGTCTTCGTCTATCCAGTCCAGAATGGCGTCGGCAATGGGCTCGGTCATGCCGGGGAGCGACATCAGCAGCGTTCGGCCGCCGTTCTCCTGATACTGATCGGCCAGGACCAGCGTGTTCAGGTTCAGGCGGGTCGATTCGTCTTCGAGTCCGAAGCGAACGCCATCGGCCAGAACGCCTTCTTCAATGATGGGGGCCACCACGGTAAAGCGTCCACGATCGTGCGCGGTGGAGAGTTCATCCCCTGTGACTTGCACCCCTTGGAAATGGTCGGGGTTGTTGTAGATTCCTCCCGCTTCACTCCGCAGCTCTTCTTCCTGCACGACGAACCGCTTGACCATCTCGACGCCTGAGTCGGCCAGCGAACGGCTTTGGAGCGCTCGCCCGTGCAGATCGACCGCTTGATGCTCCGTGTACATCAACTCGGTGAAGGTATAAGCCGAGAGACTGAGCAGGGCGATGACCACCAAGACCAGCACCAGGATCATGCCGCGGCGCTGCGGGGCGGATCGCCGCGCGGAGCATCTGCGCACGCCTCGACGGGGCTGGTTCGTTGTTCGCGATTTTGCGGGGTGGCTCATGGATTGGTCGTCCCTGCGGGGGGAGTGACCGATGTGCCGATGTTCGTGTTGCTGGAACCGCTGCCCGAATTGGTGGACCCGGATCCCGACTTAGACGATCCCGAGCCGGACTTGCTGGAGCCGCTCGAACCGCTCGAACCCGATTTACTGGAGCCCGACGAACCCGACTCGGTTGTCGGCGCCGGCTGAGGTTGAGCCTCGGGTTGTTCTTCGGTCGTTCCCGTGGCGGCCGCGGGGTCGGGCAGACGCGCGGCAGGAAGATGTACGACCAGGCGATAGATGAAGACGCCCCCTTTGCTGGCTTCGTCCAGTTCCGAAACGGTTCGGGCGCCGGTCCAGGGCTCTTCGGTCCCCGAGCCCGGCGAACGGATAGCCAGGGACACGTCGACCGCCAGGGGAAGCCCCTCGCTGGCTGTCGAATCCCAGGCATCGAGCCACTCGGTCCCGTCGAAGTAGCGGAACTCCAGGGCTACGACTTCGGGGGCGAGCAGCTCGCCGCTGGAGTCGAGCCCGGACAGGTTGCCGTTCTCGGCCGCCCAACTGGTGACCGCCCGATCGAGTTCTCGCCGCACCAGCCCTCCGCCGCCCGAGGTGGAACTGACATTGGTGGCTGACGTGCTGGATGTGGGCCCGCTCTCACCCAGGTAGTAGGCGACGCTCTTCACGTCGCTCGTTTTGTCGCGAATCGCGCCCTGCGCGGCGAAGGCTTCGTACTGATCGAGTCGCGGCAGACGGCTGACGTCGACCTGCAATCCGTAGCGATCGCCGTAGATGCCGGGGATCGCCTTGGGGGCAATCGCGTCGGCCGGCGTTTCGGCAGGTGTCTCGCTGGAGGTCTCGGTGCTGGCCGGCGTTTCGGTTCCGGTTCCCGTGGCAGTTCCACCTGTTCCACCAGTGCCCCCCGTTCCGCCGGTACCGCCCGTCCCCGTCCCCGTCCCCGTGCCGGTGGCCGAGGCGAGCAAGCTGCTGGCCGCATCGGTGGCGCTGGGCATGGTGACCAGCGAGGCCACGTCGACCGGCTCATAGCGGACCGCGCTCCGCAGATCGTCCGAGATCTTTCGCAGGATGGCCCGGGCGAGCTGCGCCTGCTCGACATTGGTGCGCGTCGTGTCCGTGACCCGCAGTTGCAGGTCGATCGCCACCCAGAGCGCGGCCACCAGCAGCGAGGCCAGGCCCAGGGCCAGGATCACCTCGAGCAGCGTGTGCCCCGAACGTCGAGCCATCACACGTGAAATGCGAAGCGAGCGCGTCATGGCGAGGCCCCTTGTCCGGTGCTGGGTGTTGAAGCGGCTGCGCCCGTTGTCGACGTAGTGGAACTGCTGGCCGCGGCGGCCGCTTCAGCGTCGGCCTCGGATTCGGCCAGCACCACGCCCGGGTCGGGAATCCAGCGAACCAGCGAGAATCCGACCGGTCGGGCGAATCGCCCCGGATCCTGCGAGACGGTGAGCCGGACCGAGACCAGGCCCGCGGGGCCGTCGACCGCCGCCATCTCGACGGTGTAGACCCAATCGCTCAGTGCGTCGTAGCCTTGCTCTTCGCCTTCGGTCTCCACAGCCCCGGCCAACGAGACTTGCGAGACGGACTCGACAGCCACCACCCCGGCAGTGATCTCGGCCATCTTGGCTTCGCACAGCAGTTGAGCTTCGCTGGCGGCGCTGGCCATCTGCGAGTGCCGCAGGCCGACGTCTGTCAGCACGCCGATGGCGGCCATCGACCCGGCCAAGATGGCCAGCGACAGAATCACCTCGAGGAGCGAGAAACCTGAGCGCAGACGTCGATGGATTCGTGATCGGTGCATGGCGGAGTTCATTCCTCCACCAAGGTGGCCACGCCGGTCAGGCCACGCAGTTGCACCACGATCTGCCGGCCGTGCTCGTTGGTCAGCAGTACCTGAGCGGTCGACGTGGTCCCATCGGGATAGAACAGAATCGGCGTCGACCAAGCTTCGCTCATCGCGCCGGCCTGGGGAGCATCGCCCCCCTTGGCCGGACGAATCGAGTCGGTGCTGTTGCTGATCTGCACGGTCCCTCCGCCTTGCAGATGGGCGGCCCGGGCATCCTCGGCCACCTGATCGGCCACAAAATGGATCCGCTCGGGGAGCGTGCCGCCAGGCGAAGCAGGCGCCGTGCCGACAACATAAGGCGTGGCCGAGAAGTCCTCGGCCCCTTCAGGGGGCGCTTCGGCCTCTTGGAACTCCCAGGGCTCGACACGGAAGTCGCCGGTCCCGGCCTGGTACTTGAAGGAGTGGACCAAGCCAGTGCTCATGGCCTGCACGCGAGCAGAAGTCCACTGAGCCCGCACCAGGTCGGCCGACTTTCGCAGCCGCGCCGACGCGAAGGGTTTATCGAGCGAAGGCCACAAGAGCGCGGCCATGCCTGCGATCAGGGCCAGCGTGAGCAGAATCTCAACCAGCGTGAAACCTTTCACAAGCCCGACGCGCCAGCGAGGGGAACGCCGGACGATCGAGCCAGACGTTTCCAGGGTTCCCCTCGCTGGCGCGTCGGGCTGGTGATGGAGCAGGACCGCGGTGCGCGCAAAGCGTCGCCGCGGTCCTTCTCTTTTCGCAATCGTCAGCCAAGGCTTCGCCATGGATCACGCGTCCGGCCAGTTTCCGACTTCATCGCCCGAGCCATCGACGCCATCGGGACCCATCGACCACAGATCGAACCCGCTGGGGTTCCGCTGGCCGGGGTACGCGTATTGATAGGGATTGTTCCAGGGGTCCATCGGAACCGATCCCTTATCCAGGTACGGGCCTTCCCACTTGGCCGGGTTCCGCACGTCGGCGGGCCGCGCGATGAGCGCGTTCAAGCCCTGCGCCGTGCTGGGATACTCGGCCATCGCCTGAGCGTAGAGCTTCAGCGAGCTCTCGAAGCCGCCGATCTGCACCCGAGCGGTGTTCTTCATGGCTCCGCGCTGCGTGTTCATGAGCGGCAGGCCGACAAAGGCGACCAGCGCCACCAGGATCAACAGCACCAGCAACACTTCCACCAACGTGAACGCCGAGCGACGGCTCTTAATCATCCGTTTCGTAGTCTTCATCGCGAATCCTCCTTACTTACCCATCGTAGAACTGAGCTTGAAAATCGGCATCAATAACGCCACGGCCACTACCAGCACAATGCCCGCCAGGACGACGAGCATCAAGGGCTCCAGCAGCCGCACGGCCAGATCGAGCTGACGCCAGGTGCGTCGATCCAGGCCGTCGGAAATGTCGGTCAGCACTTTGTCGAGGCTGTTGGCCTCTTCCGCCACGGCGATCATCTCGACCACCGCTGGCGGAAAGTATTTTGATTCGGCCAAAGGTTTGGCCAGGGTCGCTCCGGCCGTGACGTTCTCCCCCGCCTTGTCGATGGCCATCGACAGCACCTTGTTCGTTGTCGCAGCGCCACTGACCGAGAGGGACCGCAAGATCGGCACGCCGTTCTTGAGCATCGTTCCCAGGACGCGGCAGAAGCGGCTGACGGCCAGATTCAGCAGAATGCCGCCGACCAGCGGCAGGCGGAGCTTGTAACGATCGCCCCACAGTCGGCCTTCGTCGGTGCCGAGCCATTTGTGGAAGAAGTATCCGCCAATGGCCAGGGCTCCCAGCAGCCACAGGCCGTAGGCCTGCAGGTTCTCGCTCAGCCACAACAGCCACTCGGTGATCGTGGGCAGTTCGCCCCGCTCGCGGAGCCGCTCGAACAGTGTGGCGAACTTGGGGACGAAGAAGACCAGCAGGATCGTGACTACCAGCGTACCGATGCCCGCCAGCACGGCCGGATAGGCCAGCGCACCCAAGGTGCGGCTCTTCAGGTCCTGCTGCTTCTCGGTGAAGTCGCCCACCTGGTCCAGTGCCTCTTCCAGGAAGCCGCCTTCGCCACCGGCCCGAACGACGTTCACGGCCATCTCGCTAAAGACCCGCGGGTGCCGCGCCATGGCGTCGGCCAGGGTGCTTCCCTCTTCCACATCGGCCTTCACGCGCCCCAGCACTTCCTTCAAGCCGGAGTGCGACGTCTGCCGCTGCAGCACGTCAATCGAGCGCAGCAGCGGCACGCCCGAGCGGAGCAGATCCGCCAGCTGCCCGTACGTAGTGGCCATCATCTGGCCGCCGACCCGTCGAGCGCGCCAGGCCGTGGTGGCCGCGCTGGTCTCGCTCGAGACCTGCACCGGAAAGAGCGACTTCTGATCGAGCACCGCCAGCACTTCGCGCTCCGTCTGCGCAGTGATCCGCCCGGTCACTTTTTGACCGGCGAAGTCGCGCGCGATGTAAGCGAAGTCAGGCATGGGGGGAAGTGGCTAGTGTTGTTGCAGCGCTGCGGATTGTTATTTGTAGGGAACGCCCTCGGTGGCGCACCGTGAATCACGACCGATGTCACTTATTCAGGGGATCTGGCATAGGGGGGAGTTTTTCAGAACGCTCGGAACGCCACGGAGGGCGTTCCCTACAGACCTCACGTCGTCAATCCATCCGCCTTGGCCACACGCACGACTTCTTCCACCGTCGTCTTGCCGCCGACCACTTTTCGCCAGCCGTCGTGCCGCAGCGTCCGCATCCCCTGCGCGACGCCGGCTTTCTTCATGGCCCAACTGCTGGCCCGATCGTGGGCCAACTGGCGGACCGCTTCGGTGGTGACCAGCAACTCGAACAGCCCTTGGCGACCGGTGTAACCCGTGTGGCGACAGGCCTTGCAGCCCTTCGGGCGATACAGCTTGCCACCGGCTTCGGCCAGGTCGTCGCGCGGGAAATCGGCCGGCAACTCTTCGTCGTTGGGGACGTAGCTCTCTTTGCACTCTTTGCACAGGATCCGCACCAGACGCTGGGCCATCACCGCTTCGACGGTGCTGGCGACCAGAAAGGGCTCCACCCCCATGTCAATCATACGGGTGTACGCGCCGGCAGCATCATTGGTGTGCAGCGTGCTGAAGACCAAGTGGCCGGTCAGTGAAGCTTGAATGGCGTTCTCGGCGGTCTCCAGATCGCGGATTTCACCCACCAGCACCACGTCGGGGTCGTGACGCAGGATGCTGCGCAGCGAGGCCGCGAACGTCAGGCCGATCTTGGGATGGACCTGGATCTGGTTGATCCCTTCCAACTGGTACTCGACCGGGTCCTCGGTGGTGATGATCTTGGTCTCTTCGTCCTTGATTTCCAGCAGCGAGCTATAGAGCGTGGTCGTCTTGCCCGAGCCCGTGGGGCCGGTGACCAGGATAATGCCGTGCGGCAGGCGGATGAGGTCCTTGAAGATCTTGTACTGATCCTCTTCCATCCCCAGCTTGCGGAGCGAAAACTCCATGCGTCCCTTGTCGAGGAGCCGCATCACGATCCCTTCGCCATGCAGCATGGGGATCACCGATACGCGCACATCGATCTCGCGCCCGGTGACCTTCAGCTTGATGCGGCCGTCTTGCGGCAGGCGCTTCTCGGCGATGTTCAGTCGGGCCATGATTTTCAAGCGACTGATGATGGCCGCCTGAAAGCGATGAATCTCCGGCGGCACCGGCTGAGCCTGCAGCAGGCCGTCGATGCGATAGCGGATCTTCATGCCCGACTCTTGCGACTCCAGGTGGACATCGCTCGCGCGGTTGTCGACCGCTTCGATCAGAATCTCATTCACCAGGCGGACGACCGAGGCCTCTTGCGCCTCTTGGGCCATCTCCGAGCCGTCGCTCTCGATCTCTTCCAGCAGCTCGACCTTGCGGTCGGCTTCGCGGGCCATCAGCCCTTCGATCGTCTCGCTGCCGACGCCCAGGTGCGTTTTGACCAGCCGAGCGATCTCGTTCTTGCTGGCCAGCACGGGCTCGATCGACAGCCCCGTGGCATTGCCCAACTCGTCGAGCGGATACAGATCGAAGGGGTCGCTGGTGGCGACCGTCAGCGAGCCGTTCACCCGGCGAATCGGAAACAGCCCCTGGCGATACAGAAACCGCTGTGGAAAGTTGGCCAGCAGCGTCAGATCGATCTTGGTCTCGGACAGATCGATAAAGTCCAGCCCGACCTCGTCGCCGATCGCGCGCAGGGCGGCTTCTTCGGTCACAAAGCCCAGGTTCACGGCCACCTGGTCCAGCCGCGAGGCCTCGCCGTTTCCGTTCCCCAGGTTCGTATAGGCGGTCCGCGACAGATCCAGTTGTCGCTGGTCCAGCAGTCCCCGTTTCAGAAGAATTTCGCCAGCTTCCATCGACTACCGATCAACGAAGAGAGAGGTCGCGTGACAGACTTCAGACCATCTTTGTGGTGCAGGCGTCCCGCCTGCTTGCCTTATTTGTGGTGCAGGCGTCCCGCCTGCTTGCCCCTCGCGGGATCTTCCCCGTGAGTGGCACCACGTTCCAAGCTAGTTCGCAGTTACCCTGAATCCACAGCGGATCGGCCGGTTGGCGTTGGCTTTCCAGCGATTTACAGGTGCCGCTGGGCCGATTCGTCACAACCGCGCCAATCGATCGAATGGGAAACCTTGAGTGTACGGTTTTTGGCCGGGGCGCGCACCCCGACTCTTTGGTGGACCATGCTCTGAATAGAGTTACCGCCGAAAAGGGGAACTGGTTTCAGATCCGCCTCAGGCTCAGACCTGTAGGTTCGCAAAGGGCCCCCACGGCCGGCGACTTTACAAGGTCTGCGTGAAAACACCCTCTGGCCCCACGGCCAGAGGGTGCAAGATTTGACCTCAAACACTTGCTAAAGACAGCAACGGGTTGCTACTCGGCCTTCTTCTCGCCGCGCTTCCCCTTGCCAAAATTCCCGCCGCCGAAGCCGGCGCCCTGGGGCATCTCGAACTTGGGGCCCTTCAGCTTCTCAAAGGCTTCCTTTTGCTCCGACGTCAGCACGGCCAGCACGCCCTCTTCCGACTCCTTGCGGAGTTCGGCGAATTTTTCGCGGGCCTTTTCGCGGTCCTCGCCCTTGCCGGCGCCTTGGAACGCTTCGCGCATCTTCTTGCCCGACTCTTCACGAGCCGCGGTCAGCTTCTGCTTCTGGTCGTCGCTGATCCCCAGCTTCTTGGCTACGTCCTCGTCGGTCAGGGCCGACAGGCCGCGCTGCTGCAGGCTGATCTGATCGAGCCGCTCGCGCTGGTTGGCCAGCAGGACCTCGGTCGCCTTGCCTTCGACTTCCTTGGTCTTCTCGGCGACTTTCTTCCGCAGTTCTTCCATCTTGGTCTCGCGCTCTTCCTTCGACAGATCGCGGACGCCCGAGAAGATCTCGCGGGTTTCCTTCGCCACTTCGTCGCTGATCCCCTTGAGCGAGGTCTTCTGCTCGTCGCTCAGATCCAGCTCTTTCTGCACGGCCTCGTTGGCCAGCAACATCAGCTTGCTGCCGCGGTTGAAACCGCCGGCACCGCCGGGACCGCCGCCGCCGAACTGCCCTCGCTGCTTCTTGGGCTGATCTTGGGCAGAAACCATGGCGGGAACAGCCAGGAACATCAACAGGGCCATGCCGGCCCAGGCAACTGCCGCCATCGGTTTGGTGCGATTCGTCACGGGTGATCCTTTCAAAGCGAGTCAGGTGGGGTGACCAGGCGATCGAGCCAACAGACGCGGATCGGCCGGCCAAGGGGGGACAATCACATGAGAATTTTGGGGAGGTAAAGTGTGCTTGCGCGCTCTCTCCAAGAAACTAACCCTGCCCAGCGGGGCGAGTTCCGGCCGAAGTTCGATTTTTTTGTCTCCAATCGACTCAGAAGCTGATGGGCCCGCACAAGATAAGCTGGAACCAGGTTCCCGCGGGACCTAAGATAGAGGTGCGGGGTTCAATCCTCGTCGCACCGGCTCGTTCTGGGCTCGCGGTGCGCAAAAACTCGCCTCTTGCTAGCACGTGGAGCCGTCCCTCCCATGGCAACAACACCGTTGTTTCGCCGGTTCGCCTTTGGAATCACCCTCCTGGCAGGGGGCATGGCAAGCGGACTGCTCTGGGCGCAAGACCGCGAGGAACGGGAAGGGCGTGAATCGCGCCGCGAGTTTCGCGGCGGGGATTCGAAGGGGGGCGAAGGCGGTGAACGCCCTCGCTTTGGCGGACCTGGCGGCGGCGGCCCCGGAAGCGGGGGCCCCGGCGGTCGGGGCAATACCGAAGAGATGCTGCGAAATCTTGACACCAACAAGAATGGCATGCTCGACCCCAACGAGATGGAAGGACCGGCCAAGTTCTTTGTGCCGCGATTGGCCAGCGAAGCCGGACTCGATCCTTCGCAGCCCATGCCTATCGACCAACTCCTCTCAGCACGCGAAAAGATGCGAGCGTCCGGTGGCAGCCCCTTTGGCGGGCCTGGCGGACCGATGGGCCCTGGCGGTTCCGAGCGGGGCCGTGAAGATCGTGATCGCGAAAAAGACCGCGACCGCGAAAAAGATCGTGACCGCGATTCGCGTTCCAGTGAATCGGTCAGCTCAGGCTCTAGTTCTAAAACCGCCGACAAGCCCTTGGTCCCTGGCTTTGGTGAAGACCTGCAGGTGGCGGCCGTGGCCGGTTTCGGCGGCCCCGAGGGGCCCATCGCAGGACTCGCCGGTCGTGACAAGGCCGATGAATACGCCAACGATCTGCTCAAGCGTTACGACAAGAACAAGGATGGCGCGATCGATTCTGAAGAATGGAAAGACGGCCGCTGGTCCCCCGAGCCGACCGAGTCCGATACGAATCGCGATGGCAAACTGACGCGCGACGAGCTGCTGGCCCGCTACGCCCGCAAGAATCCTCCGAAGACGAGCGGCACAAGCGGCGGTTCGACGGCCACAGTCGCCGCGCCGATGGGCGCGGGTGGTTCCAGCGCCGATCCCGACGGCAAGCTGCTACGCTTCGCCGAGAGCATGATGAGCCGCTACGACGAAAATAAAGACGGCATCCTGCAAAAGGAAGAATGGTCGAACATGCGCGGCGATCCGGCTGCGGCCGATAAGAACAACGACGGCCTGATCACCAAAGAAGAGCTCGCCGAGCGTCTGGCTGGTTTTGGCGGCGGAGGGGGCGGTTTTGGCGGCGGTCCCGGTGGTGGCGGACCCGGCGGCGGCGGACCCGGAGGCCGCGAAGGGCGTGAAGGAGGCCGCGAAGGGGGAGGCGGCTTCGGCGGCGGAGGCGGCGGGTTCGGCAGCTCCTCGGCCTCGTCCAAGGCGTCCACCAAGACGACGGGGGGCAAAGCCTACAAGTTCATTTCCCCCACGGCCCGACTGCCCAAGGGCGTGCCGACCTGGTTTACTCGCAACGATGCCAACGGCGACGGTCAGATCGTGATGTCCGAGTTCTCAACGACCTGGAGCGATTCTAAAGTCAGTGAGTTCAATAAGTACGACATCAACGCCGACGGACTCATCACGCCCGACGAGGTGCTGGAAGCGGACAAGAAAAAGCCCTAACTTTCTTCGCAGTTGGACACGTCCGTTTATCCTGGCCAGTTTGATCCGCGCCCATCGGCAGCCAATGCTGTTCGGTGCCCAAATTACGTAAGCCAGACTTTGTAGGGCGCGTAACCGTAGTATTTCGGCCGCGAGTCCAGACGGACGTGGAGCCACGACACTCCGTAGCCAGCTGTGCTGAGCCAGATCGGCTTGGCCGCGCGCCAGAACCAACTCTTCGATCGAAGCTTGTCGTGCATCTCGTGCCCCACGCACTTCCACAAGGCATGTACCTGCTCTTCAGGGGCGTTCCGCACGAAATCAGCCAGATGGCCATAGGCCAGCGGTCCCACGACAGGAATGGGGGCGATCAGAAAACTGCTGCCGCTGAGATTCGGGAAGCTGACGACTCCGTCGGTCGCCTGCGGGAAGTGCTTGGAAAACGGCTCGGGATCCGGAGTTCCCTGCAAGCCTGGACTGTTGAGCAGCACGAACTCGAACGGTTGGCTCGCCGTTGCCAGGTTCACGGGCGGAGTCTCCCAACGAAAGGCGCCGAACGCTGAGGATGCCAGCACGTGGACGAAGAACTTTCGGAAGACGGCGTCGGCTTGCCAGAGTTCGATCGTTCGCTCATAGGAGACCGGCAGCTCACCTTCGAACAGAGAATGCCGCTCGATGCGACCTTCGTCTTCGACGACCTTCAGCGTATGCCACATGGAGAAGTCCTGGATAGCGCGGGTCGTCGTAACGGAATCTATCGCAAAGCGATGAAGAGGTGCGAAATTGACCTTCGCCTTGCGGGGGCCTATGCTGACCTCACTGTAGCTTAGTTCAATGGTTTCGCGGGAGGCAGACCTTCAGGATCGGGGAGTGGGCACAGCGACTTAGCAATCTGTCCGGTGTTACGCCGGGCGTGCTTCCGTGCCAGTCATTCGTCACGTGTCCGGTCTTCACCCGAGAACTCACGCTAGTACCGGCCCGCTACTGAGTCGAGACCTCCGGTCTCCGCGGGCCCACGGTACTAGCGGAGTTCTCTTAAGTGGACCAGACACGTCCGCAGGGCGTACGTAAATCCCGCCCGCTCTCCGATCCCGAAGGCCTGCACCACAAGGGCGGCTTGTGTCATGTGCGGAAGATTCACGCTGCGTGCGGCTCCTCAGGAACTGGCTGACTACTTCGACCTGACCGAGTTGCCCGATCTGGTCCCTCGCTACAACGTAGCCCCCACGCAATTGATTGGCGCGGTGCGGGATGTAGCGGGCGTGCGGCAGTGGTCGTTCCTTCGTTGGGGACTGATCCCGCGCTGGGCCAAGGATCCCAAGATCGGCAACTCGCTGCTGAATGCCCGCAGCGAGACCATCGCCACCAAGCCCTCGTTCCGCTCGGCGTTCAAGTCGCGGCGCTGTCTGATCGCGGCCGATGGCTTCTACGAATGGCAACGCCAAGGGAAAGCCAAACAGCCGTACCACTTCCACCGGCATGGCGACCGGCCGATGGCCTTTGCCGGCTTGTGGGAGAGGTGGGAAACCCCCGACGGCCGGATGCTGGAGAGTTGCACGATCGCGACCACCTCGGCCCACCCGGTCGTTGCTCCCGTGCACGACCGGATGCCGGTCGTGATCCCACGCGACGACTTCGCCCGCTGGCTGAATCCCGCATCGAGCGTCGATGAACTGCAAGCGCTGCTGCGGCCGTATCCCGGGGATGACCTGGAAGCGGTGGCCGTCTCGTCGACGGTGAACAGCGCGAAGAACGAAGTGCCGGGTTGCCTGGAAGCGATTGCGCTGTAGGGAACACCCTCCGTGGCGTTCCGTGAATAAGGAACGGTCTCCCAAATTCACGGTGGTCCACGGAGGGCGTTCCCTATAGACGCTACTCGGCGTGTTGCACGTGACGGATCACGCCATGCGGGCTTCGGACAAGTCGTCGAGCCAGCACTCGATCAGATTCGACTGATTCGCGTTGCGGTCGATCTGGTTCAGGGTTTCGACGCACCGGTCCAGCGAGGCGGCGGTCAGCTCCTGATTCGCCGGCCAACCGGCCAGGGCATGGGTCGCGGCCTGAGCCAGTTCAGCATCGCTGGAACTGGGGGCCCCGCATTGTCGGCGGAGCATCTCGCGGTACAGATCGGCGGCAAAGCCCACCACCAGCCGCAAGCGATCGCGGCGCTGAGCGGCCTCTTTGCCCGCCTGATCGACGAACTCGGAAAGCTCCGCCGCAAAGGCCGCGCTCTTCTTGTGCGGCGCGGCTGCATGTTGCAGCAGCCGGGCCCGAAACGTCCACAGCTCGGGGTCGGCCAACTCCATCGCCCGTTCCAGGCTACCTTCGCAGTGCAGCGACAGCCGGCGAGCCTCAGCCGGGTCGTCGACGGCGCCGGTCGAAAGAAGCAGACGTTCCACAATGGCCGGCTCCAGCGGGCGGAAGCGAATGATCTGCGACCGCGAGCGAATCGTCGGAAGTTGCCGCTCGGCGCTGGTACCGATCAGAATCAGCATCGCCTGCGGCGGCGGCTCTTCCAGCGTCTTGAGCAGGGCGTTGGCCCCCTCGACCTTGAAGTGGTCAGCGTCGTCGATCACGGCGATCCGGCGTCCGCCCATGAACGGCTTCAGGCCCAGTTCGTACAGCAGCCCTTCGCGCATGCGGTGCTCGTCGCCGCCGATCAGCAGTTCGAGCGGTATGGTGGCTTTGTCCTCGGGCTTGGAAACCCGCAGCAGATCGGGGTGCGATCCGGCGGTCACCTGCACACACGAATCGCACGTTCCGCAGGCGGTCTTCGCCTGGCAAAGCAGCATCTGCGCCAGCTTCACGGCGAACGTCCGCTTGCCGATTCCGGCTGGCCCTAGAAACAGGAACGTGCTGGCCAGACGCCCTCGCGCCAGCGCCGTCTCGAACTCGGCGGCGATCTCGTCGTGTCCTTCGATGCCGTGCCACATGGGATGGAAGGGGCTAGGGGAGAGGGACTAAAGGTTCGAGGCAAGTCGCTAGTGAGGACTCGTCGGCAGCAGACGCGACACGGCGGCACGCAGGTCGCCCGCGACGCGTTCGATTGGCTGGTCGGCGTTGACCACGACGATGCGTCCGGGCGTCCGGGCGGCTTCTTTCAGGAAGCCTTCGCGGCGCAACGTCCGCGAGTCGCCCCCTTCGCGTTCCATGCGGTCGAGCGGACGTCGCAGCCGGGCTACGGCTCGCTCCGGAGGCATGTCTAAAATCATCGTCAAGTCGGGCAGGCGTCCCTGGCAGGCGACGTTGCCAATCGTCCACAGGCTCTCGACATCCAACCCGCCGGCGTGCCCCTGGTAGACGACATTCGAGACCAGGAAGCGATCGGATACGACCGTCTTGCCTGCCGCCAGGGCCGGCTCGATCACCTCGGCCACCAACTGTGCCCGGGCCGCCATGTAGAGCAGCATCTCGGCAGGCCGGGCAATGTGGGCCTGGCCATCGAGCAGGATGCCGCGCAGGGTCTCGCCAAGCTGTGTGCTGCCCGGGTCGCGACAGGTCACGACCTCGCGACCCTGGCCGCGGAGCCAGGAGCAGAGCAGATCCATTTGCGTGGTCTTGCCGACCCCGTCGATACCGTCAAAGCTGAGGAACATGTCCGGGATTGTAGCGGACAGACGGGGCGGATCGAAGGACCTGGCCCAGAACGGGGGCGGTCACCCGCGCGAGGCGAATTCATCCAGCTTCCCGCGAAGATGAAAACGCATCGCAGCGGCCGCAGTGTCCGGACAGTCGGACTTCATTCCCTTGAGCAGCGTCTCGTGGCTGTGCGGATCTAGCTTGTGTTTCTGCGGTGGAGAGAGATCGTTGGCCGCGTGGAAGAGGGCCAGGTTCACCACCCGATCGAATGCGACCAACAGGGCCGGGCAATCCGCCAGCTCCATCAACTGCCGGTGGAACTGCAATTCGAGTTGCCAGTTCCGAATGTCCCCCATCGGACTGCGATCGGCCTCGCGTGCCAGGGCCATCAGTTCCTTGGAACGATTGCGGATCGGCCTGCCGCAGTTCATTCGCGCGGCCTGAGTCTCGAGCGCTTCGCGCACCGTCAGCAGACCGAGCATATCCTCGAGCGTGATGCGGCGAATGCGCGTCCCCTTGCGCGGCAGCGTCTCGACGAACCCTTCCAACTCCAGGCGGACCAGGGCCTCGAGGACCGGGGCCACGCTGACTCCTTGCTGCTCGGCCAGATCGCGGCGTTTGATCATCTGGCCCGGCGTCAGCTTCTGCGCGTGCAGTTGCCGCACGATCGATTCGTAAACCTGATTCGACAACGTCTCATCCACCGTGGCACTCCGCGTTGCACGCACCACCCCGCAGACGCCGCGCTCCAGCGGTCCGCACCTGATATATCTTAGCGTCGCTTGTCGCCCCCGGTCCAGGGCGTCAAGCAGATGGCACATTGGAAAGATGCGTGTCGTAGCCACGTTATTTCGCTCATTTCGGCTAGTGTTCCCCGTCTTTGACGTTTCCGGAAAAGCGTTGACTCGCCCGGCGGCATCCGTTACGGTCTGATATATCAGAGTTGGCCGCCCCTGGCCCGGGGCGATTTCAGTCGGTGAATCAAAGGGGGTAGCGATGCACGGAAACCTCGCGCGCACGAGACAGAGGTGGGTGGACAGCAAGCGACATCAACACGGGAGGGGCACCGAGGGGTTCACGCTGATCGAACTGCTGGTGGTCATTGCCATCATTGCCATCCTGATCGCGCTGCTCCTCCCCGCGGTGCAATCTGCCCGCGAAGCGGCCCGTCGGGCCCACTGCGCCAACAATCTGCGGCAATTGGGGCTGGGCGTGTTGAATCACGAGACGGCGCAGAAGACGCTGCCGGTGGGGGTATCGGGGACATCGCAGTTGGCCTGGACTGTTTATGTCCTGCCCTATGTCGAGCAGGGGAGCCTGTTCAACCAGTTCGACCTGCGCGAAGGGGACTACACCAAAGCTGAGAAGAACCGGCCCAACCTGACGCGCGTCAACATCTTCCTTTGCCCGTCGAGCAGCATCGAGCGCTCAAACCTGGGGAACGATCAGGATTTGCTCGACGGACAGAAGCCATTTACGACGCACTATTACGGCAACTTGGGTCCCAAAGGGACCAATCCGCGGACCGGCAGGCCCTATCTCGATGACGGCAACAGCAGTGAACTGCACGGCGGCTACGGTTTGCAGGGGACGCTGCTCAAGGACCGCCCGGTCCGCATTGCTTCGATTCGCGACGGCACCTCGAACACGCTCTTGATCGGCGAGGGATCGCACAGTGAAGGGAAGCGGTTCCGTGGCTGGGCTCGCGGGGCCACGTTGGGCGAGGCCGGCAGCCGCGTCGCCTCAGGGAGTTCCAAGAATCTGGTGCAGCAGATCAACCGGGGGGATCCGGCCAAGTTCAACGATGGCTTCTTCGGCAGCCACCATCCTTCCGGCGCCCACTTTGTCTTCTGCGACGGTCACGTCCAGTTCCTCTCGGACGAGACGGATCTGGGCGCGCTGCTGGTGATGGCCAGCCGCGACGGACTGGAGCCGGGCGGACCTCCGCAATAGCAGGGTGCAGTGGTGCGTGGACTATGCTTACCAAGGTCACTTAGAAGATCCCGCCACAGCCTACCCTACTTTACGGCGAGTTGGCCAGGCACTTGGCCACGTCGGTTTTGTAAGCGGCCATCGCCGGCAGGTAGCCCACGATCGAAGCCAGGCCCACCAGCCCGCCGACCAGCAACAGCTCCAGTGGCAGCTTCACGGAGCCCGAACTGCCGATGTCGACGTTGACCAACTGCCAGAAGTTCACCGTCACGCCGGCCGTATCAGCCAGCCACAGCCAGCCGATCAGCCAGGTCAATCCGTGCCCCATCAGCCAGCCGGCGATGCCGCCGAAGAGCGAGAGCAAGATCGACTCCAGCAGGATGATCTGGAAGACAGTCGTTCGCCGGGCGCCCAAGGCCCGCATCACGGCCACTTCCCGCCGGCGCTCGTTCATTGAGTTGTAAATATTCACCAGCACGCCGATGCCGGCCACAAGCACCACCAGCACGGCCATGCCGATCAGCAGCATGCGCAGCGGATCGACAAAGGTTGCGAACAGCCCCGTGACCACGCGCACCGGCGAAGCGGCCTGCGCTTCGGTCCCCTTGTTGATGTTGCGGGCCAGCATCATGCCGGCCATGGGATTATTCGCCAGGCCACGGACCAGGATCGCCGTCACTTCGCGCTGGCTCTCGGGGAGCGGTTCGCGCGGGGCGTGCGCGTGACTATGGTCGTGACTGTGCCCATGATCGTGCCCGGCGTGTTCATGGCCCGTGTCCTTGGCGGCTTGATAGGCGAGAAGCACCGCCGTTTCTTCGGGCTCGCTTTCGCAGCCGCTCTTGGCATCGGCCTTCTTCTCTTCGGCTTTGGGCTCGTCGGCCTTCTTGGCGGGCTCTTTGCCGTGGTCATTACCGTGGTCCTCTTTACCGTGGTCATGCCCTGCATGATCGTCCTTGGCCGCAGGCGGCTTCTCTTCCGCAGCATGGTTGTCCATCAGATAGAAGCCCTCCATGTTGATGAAGAGGGCCCGATCGTTGGGGGTGCCGGTCGGCTTCAGGATGCCGACTACCGTAAACTGGTCGTCGTGCACGTGGCCGTCTTCGGCGAACGAGTGGGTGGGCGAGAAGGTGTCTCCCACGCGCAGTCCGGTCTCGCGGGCAACCGTGGCCCCCACGACTCCTTCGAAGAACTCGGACTGTTTGAAGTTCCGGCCTTCGGCGAACTCGTACTTTCGACCAGGGCCGTATTCAAAATCGGGATCGAAGATCCCCGGCACCGTTCCCACCACGCGGAAGCCTTGAAAATTGTCTCCCAGGCAGTAGGGAATCGCCCGCGACACCAGGCTCTTGAACTTCCCCTCGGGCGAGACGAACTCTTTGTAGTAGCTGTAAGGCAGGTTCTCGACCGGGCGGCTCAGGTGGAACAGTGTGTTCAGGACGAGTTGATAGTCGCCCCCCTTCTTGCCGACCACCAGGTCGTAGCCCATGCCCGGGTTGCGATTGAAGGTCTCGGCCACGACGCTGTTGATGACCAGCACCGACACGACCAGCGTGACCCCCAGGGCCATCGAGAAGCAGGTCAGCAGCGAAGCGACGCTGCGCGATTGGATGCTTCGCAGGGCGATCTTCCAGAGATTCATGCCACACCTGCCAGGTTGAAAGTCTCGATCGGCTCGACACGCGAGAACTGCCCGGCCACATCGCTGGAGTGGGTCACCATCAACAGTGCCACTTGCTCCTGCTCGCAGGTGGTGCGGATCAGTTCCACAATCTGCTGCTGGTGGCGGCTGTCGACATTGGCAGTCGGTTCGTCGGCCAGCAGCAGTTTGGGGCGATTGGCCAAGGCGCGGGCAACGGCCACTCGCTGCTGCTCGCCCACCGAAAGCTGCGACGGCTTGTGGTCCAGGCGATGGCTCAGCCCGACACGCCCCAGCAGTTCGCGGGCCCAGCTTTCATCGCGCTTGCCGCTGGCGAAGGTCATGCCGAGCTGCACGTTTTCCAATGCGGTAAACGCTCCCAGCAGATTGAAGGTCTGAAAAACGTAGCCGATCTTGTCGGCTCGCAGACGATCTCGGCCGGCTTCGGGGAGCCGCACCAGATCGATGCCATCGACCTTGACCGTGCCCGAGTCGGGAACGCTGATGCCGGCAATGATGTGCAGCAGGGTCGTCTTGCCGGAACCGCTCTTGCCGACCAACACGGCCTGCTCGCCGGCAGCCAGGGCAAAACGCTTGATATCGAGAATAGGAATTCGGCCCCCGCCTGGCTCTTGAAACGACTTCTTGACGTTCTCGAGTTCGAGCATCGGTGGCAAGCCTGCGGAGAGAATAGGGTCACGTTAACGCCAATTTACTGCAATTACAGACGAATTCTAGCGGCTCGGGTCCGCGCGCACCAAGGGCCGAAAAGCTGGCGGTGCTACGAACGCACACTCGAAAGGGTTCGCGCTGGCGATTGCGAGAGTCGGCAAGGACGGCAGGCTCACCCCGAATCAGCGGCCGTTCAATGCCTCGATCACATCGTTCGTCAGGTTCAGCTCTGGCCGGTGGAAGACGATGCCGTTGTTCAGCAGCTTCAGAATCTGCTCGGGCGACTTCTGGCCTTCCCCCTCGACAGTCGGATCGTTCATGCGCAGGACCAGCGACATCTTGCGGCGCTGGGCCTGCCGGCCGACCTCTTCCGAGACCTGAGCATAGGCCGCCTCGTAGAGTTCCGCTTCGCGCTTCAGAAACTCCTTCTTCTGTGTGTCGACAAAGGTCTTCAGCGCCAGTTGAAGCTTCTCCATCTCGGGCTTGTCTTCCTTCTGCTTGTCCGGCGTGAGTTTGCGGTGTTCTTCGACACGCAGCTTGAACTCTTCGGCTTTGACCTTGAGTTCGCGGTCCTTCACTTCGACTTCCTTCTTGAGCGCGGCGGTCTGCTCCTTCAGGCGATCGAGTTTCTCGAAGACCTGCTTCAAGTCGACCAGGCCCACCTGAAAGTCGCCGGCAGCCGGCTTCTCGTCGGCCTTGTTGCCCCGCAGCTCGCTGGCCAGCAATGCCGCCAAGATCAGTCCGCCCAACCAGATCGCGCGATGGCCCGCCATGTTGCACTCCCAGGTGTAAGATTCCTGCTCCCCGGGCCAAAGGGCGCAGCGGGAAACGACCTGGGCATTGTAACCGCAAGAGGACGCGAAGGGATCAGGCGCGTAAAGTAGCAGGCACACTCCGTGTGCCGTCCGCTGGAATTTGTTCCAGGTCCGCAATGGGCGGCAGTTGAGAGAGTCATAGCGGACGGCACACGGAGTGTGCCTGCTACTTTACGCTCCCCTGATCGATGAATACGTCCACTTGCTGGCCTACGTAAACAGGGGCCTCGTTCTCTCGCTGCCGCAAGGCGTAGATCACCTGCAGTACGCGCGTGTCGACCCGTTCGGTGTTGTCACCGGTCAGCGATTTCTTGGGGATCACGAAGGGCTCGACGCGGACGAACGCGAGTTCGAACTCGCGGCGGGGCATGCCTCGCACGACTGCCCGGGCGGGACCGCCGGTGCTGAAGCGGGGGATGTCGTTCTCGTCGATGTCGACCCGCACGTGCAGTTCTCGCAGATTCCCCAGCACGATCGGCGGCTGCGACGGCGGAGCCGAGACATACTCGCCGGGGCGGACGTTGACCTTCAGCACGTCCCCGTCGACCGGCGCGCAGACCAACGCCCGCTCGATGTCGATCCGCGTCTGATTCACCTGGGCCTCGGCCTGCGCGATCGCGGCTTGGGCGATGGTTTTCTCAGGAGTCCAGGCGCCGGCCTTGAGCAGTGCCAACTCGGCTTCGGCCTGCGCCAGTTGATGCCGGCTGGTTTCGTACGTGAACTCGCGCTCGCGATGGCTCTCTTCCGATACCGAGTTGCGGCTCAGCAGCTCCTGCGACCGGCGGAACTGATCGGCGAGTCGCGACGCGTTCGATTTTGCGGCGCGGACCTTGGCCTCGCTGGGGGGAAGCTCCTCCATGCGGGGCATGGCCTCGAGCTTGGCAAGCTGAGCTTGAGCTGCCGCGAGTTGGGCCTCGTGGAACTTTAGTTGCGAACGGAGCGCCCGATCGTCGACGCGGAACAGCGGCTCACCGGCTTTAACTCGCTTGCCCACGGCCGAAGCCGGCACATAGACCTCCAGCACCACGCCGGCCAGGGCCGAGCCGATGGAGATGTTTTCGCTCTGTGCCTCGACAATGCCCGACCCGGCAACCGTGCGTGCGAAGGGAGTCCGCGGCGGTTCCTGCGGCGGCGCCGGCTTGGGAAGCGTCTGCTGCGAACGGGCCACGTGGAACGAAGCGTACATGAACATCGAGGCGGCGATGGCTGGCAGGACGAAGGCGCGGAGATTTTTCATGGGAGCACGCGAAGCTAAGACTTTTTGGGATACTCGAATGCGGAACGATACGGATGAATTTGAGATCTGAAATTTGAGATTTGAGATGGAGAATGCAGGCCATTTCAAATTTCAAATTTCAAATCTCAAATTTCAAATCTCAGATTTCAACGGCTCGCCATCTCTTCCCTCGACCTTCTCAACCAATCCATCATTCATATGCACGATCTGATCTCCAAAACCAAACACACGATTGTCATGCGTCACCACAATCACCGCTCGGCCCGGTTGCACCGCCACGCGGCGCAGTAGCTCCATCACGGTCTGGCCACTTTGCGCATCAAGCGCCGCAGTCGGTTCGTCGCAAACCAGCAGCCGGGGCTCGTGTACCAGGGCTCGCGCGATGGCCACCCGCTGCTGCTGACCTCCGGACAGTTGCGACGGCAGCGAGTGCAGGCGGCTGCCCAGCCCCACCCGATCCAGAAACTCGGCAGCGCGGGCGATGGCCTCCTTGCGTTTGTGGCCCAAGATGAGCAGCGGCACGGCGGCGTTTTCAGCGGCCGTGAGGGCGGGCAAGAGGTTGTACTGCTGGAATACGAAGCCGATGTTCTTGCCGCGAAAGCGAACCAGCCCCGCATGCGACAGGGCCGAGAGCGGCTGTCCCAAAACGGCGACTTCGCCCAAGGTCGGATCGAGCAGGCCGGCCACGATCGAGATCAGTGTCGTCTTGCCACAGCCCGAAGGGCCGACCAACAGGCACATCTGCCCGGCTGCAATGTCGAGATCGACGCCGCGCAGCGCCTTGGTCTTGGAGTCGCCGTCGCCGAAATGCTTTTCCACACCGCGCAGCGAGACCGCTACGCGGGTGTTGGGTGCTTCGGCCCCGACACGCGTTGCGATCTTTCGTCGATTGAAGAGACCTGCCAGCATCGCGCTACCCTCGGAAAACAACGGCCGGTTCCAGCACCAGGACCTTCCGCACGCTGACCAGCGCGGCTGCGATCACGATCAGTGTCACCGCGGCGCCGACACCCACCATCACTTCCCAGTACATGTGCAGCCCGGCCAGGTGCGTGATCTGATTGGTTGACTCGAAGAACGCCGCCGTGAGGCCAATCCCCAGTCCGTAGCCCAAGCCCCCGACAATTAATGCCTGCAATAGAATCATTCCCACGATGCGGACGTTGCTGACTCCCATCGCCTTGAGGGCGCCGAACTGCTTTAGGTTCTCGACGGTGAACAGATAGAACGTCTGCCCGGCCACCGCCAAGCCCACAATGAACCCCAGGGCGATGGTGATGCCGAAGTTCACGGGGATGCCCGTCGAACCCAGGAAGTAGTCGACTGTCTTCCAGAAGAACTGATCCTGCGAGAGGGCCATCAAGCCGGTCTGCGCCTGGATGCGGCGGCAGACCTCTTCAACTTCGACTCCGTCGCAGGGCTTGGCCAGCACGAACGACATCAAGTTGCGCTCGGGCGGAGCAAAGCGGGCCGCGGTGCTGTAACGGGTGTAGAGGACGGGCAGCGTGGTGAAAGGGGCCGACGCCTTGCAGATGCCGACCAGCACCGCCCGACGATCATTCATTTCGAAGGTGCGGCCGATCAGATAGGGCTCGCCGGGCCACATGTACTCGTAACCGGCCTTGTCGATCATCACCGCGTCGGTCTGCCGTAGATCGGAGAGCTCACCGATCAGCATCTCCTGCGGGGCGCCGACCATCGTCGAGTCGTCCAGCCCGAACAGAATCACGTTGCGAAAGTTGCCGTCGGCCAGGCGAGCGCGGACCTGCCCCTTGTACATGGCCACCGCCCAATCGACGCCCGGCACGCCGCGAACTCGTTCCAGATCCGAAGCTGGCAGGGCGGGGACCTCGTCGATGAAGCGGACTTTATTGTCCATCACCCAGATGTCGGCATCGCGGACATCCAGGATCTGGCTGGCGGTGCGGCGAATGATTCCTGCAAAGATGGAGATCTGCTGCGACATCAGGAGCGTGGCAAACATGATCCCGAACACCAAAGCGACATACTTGGTGCGGTCCCCCATCAGCATTTTGACGGCGATCCAGTTCACAGCGGCCCCTCGTTGGGACTTCGCAATCATTCATCGCGGCACGGCGCTTCGCGACAAATTCTATGAGCGCAGGCCAACTTGCCCACATTCCCCGCCTTGCTTCCGTTCCCGCGGGCGTTATGATTTCATGAGCAATCGCTCACATTCCTTATCGGCACAATATGAGCAATTGCTCACAACGTCAAGAGGTGGAATTCGTGAAGAAAAAGGCCGCCCCCCTACGGAGGGCCCCCCAACAAGAGCGTGGCCAGCGCCGCCTCGACAAGATTCTGGAAGCCGCCGGCAAAGTCATCGCCAAGGTCGGTTACGAAGCGGCGACCACCAATGCCATTGCGCGCCAAGCCCGCACTTCCATCGGGTCGCTTTACCAGTTCTTCCCCAACAAGGAAGCGATCCTGAAAGCCCTGGCCGATCGCTATCTGGCCGAAATGCGGGCCATGCATGACACCATGCTCGACGAGACCGCCGCGCAGCTTCCCATGCCGGAGTTGTACGACCGCATCATCGGCACGCTGGCTCATTTCCATGCCACGCATCCGGCCTTCCAGACGCTGTTCTTCGGTTCGACCAACTCGCCGCAGCTGGCCGCCGCGGCGAATCAACTGACCGAGGAATGCGTCGGCCGGGTGGAAGCATTAATGGCGGTCCGCGAACCGCAGCTCGACGCCGCGCGCCGGCGGATGTGCGCCACGATCAACGTGCACGTGATGAAAGCCCTGATGCACGTTGCGCAGGAATCGAAAGCCGACTTCCGCGCCGCCCTGCTGGCCGAGATCAAGACCCTGCTGCTGGCCCACATGAACGAAGTCCTCAAGACTTGACCCCGCGCAGGCGTTCGGCCAAAGTTGACGGCGTCTTTCCTTCCCTTTCGTCTATGTCAGCGCGCTCTATGAAACGCTCCTTTCGCGTCCTGCTGAACTCGCTTCTGCTACTCCTGCTGACTTGCCTCGCTTCGCCCACTTGGGCTGAGAACTGGCCCCAATGGCGCGGCCCGCGCGGCGACGGGACCAGCACCGAGACTGCCCTGCCGGTGAAGTGGAGCAAGACCGAGAACGTCGCCTGGCGACTTCCGTTGCCTGGTCCGGCCGGTGCCTCGCCAGTGGTGTGGGGCGAGCGGGTCTTTGTCACCTCGGTCGACGGCAAGGACCTGGTGCTGATCTGCGCCGACACCAAGGACGGCAAGGAACTTTGGAAGAAGACGGTCAGCACAGGCAACAAGGTCATCAACGGAGATGAAGGGAACTTCGCCTCGCCGAGCCCTTCGACCGATGGCAAGCACGTATGGACCTTCATGGCCAACGGCGACTTGGCCTGCTTCGACTTCGAGGGGAACGAAATCTGGAAGCTCCACGTCCCCGAGCGCTACGGCAAGCTGAACATCGCCTTCGGCATGTCTTCCACTCCGTTGCTGGAAGGGGACCGCATCTACCTGCAACTCATCCACGGAGACGGCAACAAGAAGACCCGCGAGGCAATGGTGGTGGCCCTCGACAAGACGACGGGAAAAGAGGTCTGGAAGCAGCCGCGGCCTAGCGAAGCGACCGACGAGTGCGAACACTCCTACGCCTCGCCCGCCCTGTATCGCGACGACAAGCAGGCCTATCTGCTGACCCACGGCGCCGATTACCTGGTAGCGCATCACTTGGAAGACGGCCATGAACTGTGGCGCTGCGGCGGACTGAATCTGCCGGAGAAGTACGATCGCACGCTCCGCTTTGTGGCCTCGCCGGTCTCGGTGCCGGGGCTGATTGTGGTCCCTTCGGCCAAGAACGGCCCCGTGCTGGCCCTGACGCCCGACGGCCAGGGAGATGTGACGGCTGATGAAAAGGTCCACCTTTGGACTCGCCCGCAGAATACGCCCGATGTGCCGACCCCGTTGATCCACGACGGAGTCGTCTATCTCTGTCGCGAGAACGGCAACTTGATCGCCCTGGATGCCAAGACCGGGCAAGAACTGTATCAGCAGGCCACCACGCGCGATAGGCATCGCGGCTCGCCGGTCTACGGCGATGGCAAGCTCTACCTGTCGGCCCGCAAGGGAGTGGTCACTGTGGTCAAGACGGGCCGCACGTTCGAGATCCTCGCGCAGAACGACATGCAGGAATCGCTGGCCGCTTCGCCGGCCATTTCCGGCGGCAGGCTCTATTTCCGAACGTACGACGCGCTGTACGCGATCGAATCGCCCAAGTGACCGCGCGGGAAAGCTCGATCATGCAGGAACCCAAGAAGGCTATCCTCTACACGCGCGTAGGCTGCCATCTGTGCGACGACGCCCGCCAGATTCTGGAGCGTCACGGGCTGACGGTGGAGCCTGTCGACATCGACCAAGACCCTGAGTTGGTGGCCCGCTATACGTTCGAGGTGCCCGTGATCTGGATCGACGGACAGGAACGTTTCCGCGGCCGCGTGAACGAAGTGCTGCTCAAACGGCTGCTGGAACGATGACACTCGGAGAGGGGATTTCATCTTGCCAAATCCCCTCGCCTATTCCCTATTCCCCTGGCGTCGCTAATATTACGCGATTGGGGTTCACCTCCTTTCGCGGCACTCCGCCAGCGTCGAAGCGTGCGCCTGGTTGCCGCTGCTAGCCTACCACCTGAGAGGCAGGGAGATGATCGACGAGTTGAATCGCTGGACCGCTCAAGAGTCGAGTGAACTCTACGAAGTGGCCGGTTGGGGCAAGGGCTACTTCTCCGTCGACCCCAACGGACACCTGCGGGTCCATCCCACCAAGGACCCCGGCCGCTCCATCGATCTCAAGTCGCTCATCGACACGCTCGGTGCCCGCGGCATCGTTCCGCCCATTCTGCTCCGCTTCGGCGAGATCCTGAAGCACCGCCTGGGGGAGATGGACCAGGTCTTTCGCACCGCGATGGGGGAGTCGGGCTACAAGGGCAAGTACTGCTGCGTCTACCCGATCAAGGTCAACCAGCAGCGCAAGGTGGTGGAAGAGATCGTGCAGTGGGGCCGGCCGTACGGGTTCGGCCTCGAGGCCGGCTCGAAGCCCGAACTACTGGCCGTGATGGCGATCGCCTCGAACGAAACGCCGATCATCTGCAACGGCTTTAAAGACGACGAGTTTATCGAGATGACCATGCTGGCCGCTAAAGTCGGCCGCAAGATCATCCCGGTCGTCGAGAAATACACCGAGCTGGGACTGGTGCTGAACTACGCCAAAAAGTGCGATGTTCGCCCGGCGATCGGCATCCGCGTGAAGCTTGCCACGCGAGGATCTGGTCGCTGGCGATCCTCAGGCGGTTACCGCTCGAAGTTCGGTCTGACCGTGAATGAGGCGCTCAAGGCCCTGGAGGAACTCAAGCAGCTCGACATGGGCGATTGCCTGCAGCTCCTGCACTTCCATCTGGGCAGCCAGATCACCAACATTCGCCAGATCAAAGCCGCGCTGAATGAAGCCGCCCGCATCTTCTGCGAGCTGCACAAGAACGGCGCGGGGCTGAAGTTTCTGGATGTCGGTGGCGGTCTGGGGATCGACTACGACGGCTCGCAGACGAACTTCGAGTCGAGCGTGAACTACACGCTGCAAGAGTACGCCAACGACGTTGTCTATCACATCCAAAGCGTGTGCGACGACACCGGCGTGCCTCATCCCACGATCATTTCCGAGAGCGGCCGGGCTGTGGTGGCCTATCACAGCGCGCTGGTATTTAACGTGGTCGGTATTTCGGGACTGAAGGAAGAGACCGAGAACGGCGCCATCGAACTGCCGGCCGACGCCGAGCAGCCCCTGAAGGATCTGCAAAGCACGCACAAAGAGGTCAACTCGCGCAACGCCGCCGAGAGCTTTCACGATGCGCAGCAAGCGCTCGACATGGCCCTCAATCTGTTTAATGCCGGCTATCTACCGCTGGCGCAGCGCAGCATTGCCGAGACGTTGTACTTCAACATCTGCCGCAAAATCCTGCGGATCGTGCACGACATGGACTACGTCCCCGAAGAGTTCGAGGGGCTCGACGCCATGCTGGCCGACACGTACTTTTGCAACTTTTCGCTCTTCCAATCGATGCCCGACAGTTGGGCCATCAAGCAGTTGTTCCCCGTGATGCCGATCCATCGCCTGTGCGAGCAGCCGACGCGGCAGGCCGTGCTGGGAGACATCACTTGCGATTCGGACGGCAAGATCGACCAGTTCATCGACCGCCGCGATGTGAAGCGGACCATCCTGCTGCACGCCTACAACGGGCAGCCCTATTATCTGGGGGCCTTTCTACTGGGGGCCTATCAGGAGATCCTGGGCGATTTGCACAACCTGTTCGGCGACACGCACGCCGTACACGTCGGCCTGAACGAAGCGAACGAGATGTGCATCGAAGCGGTCGTAAAGGGGGATACCGTTCGCGAGGTGCTGAACTACGTCGACTTCAACGCGGACGAACTGGTAAGCCGCCTACGGACCGATGTGGAAACCGCCGTCCGCGAAGGCCGGATCAGCGACCGCAACGCCGGCCGTCTGATGCGGTTCTATGAAGAGGGACTGGGCGGGTATACTTATTTGGAAGACCCGTTTGAGGATTAGGGGAGGAAGGGGGAAGGATTGAGGATTGAGGAACGAGGATTGAGGATCGAGGGCAGCAAGCCCCTACGGACCTGGATCCAGCGGGCCTCACTCTTTCCTATCACGCACCACCTAGCACTCCTGCGGGCTGGTCCTCAATCCTACATCCTCAATCCTACATCCTCGATCCTCAATCCTACCCTCCCCCCATGATCTGCGTCTCAATCGGCCGCGGCCGCATGCAGCAGATGATTGCCGAGCACAAGCTGCTCGTCGAACAAGGTGCCAAGCTTGTCGAGCTGCGCATCGATTACCTGGATCGACATCCCGATGTGGCCCAGATCGTGCGCGATCGCCCGGGCCCGGCCATCGTGACCATTCGCCGCGAGCAGGATGGAGGCCGCTTTCGGGGGACCGAAGCCGAGCGGCTGCAACTGCTGCGGCAGGCGATTGTGGCCGGGGTTGAGTATGTCGATCTGGAAGACGACGTCGCGGGCTCGATACCGCGCTACGGCAGCACCAAGCGGATAGTCAGCGTGCACGATTTCCGCCGCACTCCGGCCGACTTGCAGGTGATTCACGCCCGGCTCGCGGCGCTGGATGCCGACATCGTCAAGATCGCCACGCTGGCTCAGACTCCGCACGACAACGTGCGAATGCTCAGCCTGATCCAGAGCAGCCCTGTGCCGATGGCCGGGCTGTGCATGGGGGATATCGGGGCGGCGTCGCGCATTCTGGCCGGCCGGTTTGGTTCGCCGTTCAGCTATGCCACGTTCTCGAGCGAGCGGCAACTGGCCCCTGGGCAGCTCAGTTTTCGCGACATGAGGGATATCTATCGCTACGAGCAGATCACCAAGGCCACCGAGGTCTACGGCGTCATTGGCGATCCGATCCAGCACACGCTCAGCCCGCTGATTCATAACGCCGCCTTTGCCCACCTGGGACTCGACAAAGTCTACGTGCCGTTTCGGGTTCCTCGCCCCAACCTGGCCGAGTTCCTGGCCGACGCCCCGTCGATGGGCCTGCGCGGACTCAGCGTGACCATTCCTCATAAGGAAGGGGTCCTGGCCGCGCTCTCCGAGGTCGACCCCGAAGTCGAAGGGGCCGGCGCCGCCAACACCCTGATCTTCGAGAATGGCAAGATCCGCGGTTACAACACCGATCTGCAAGCCGCGCTGGAGAGCCTCGAGGACTCGCTCCGCTTGCCGGGCCAGCCCAAGGAAAAGAGCGCCGTCGAAGGCAAGACGGTCCTGGTGATGGGCGCCGGCGGAGCGGCCAAAGCGATTGCCTTCGGCCTGGTTCGCCGGGGAGCCGAGGTGGTGATCACCAGCCGTTCGCCGGAGCGCACGGCCGCGCTGGCCCAGCGGCTCAAATGCCGCTCGGTCGATTGGGCGATCCGGGCCAACGTGAAGTGTACGGTCGTGGTGAACTGCACGCCGGTCGGCATGCATCCCAACGTGAACGAAAGCCCGCTCGAGAAGCACCAGTTGAAGCCGGCCATGACGGTCTTCGATACCGTCTACAATCCCGAGTCGACGCTGCTGCTGAAGCACGCGCGGGCTCAAGGTTGCAAGGTGGTCACGGGCATCGAAATGTTCGTCCGTCAGGCCGCACTGCAGTTCAAGCTCTTCACTGGGCAAGAAGCGCCTGAGGAGTTGATGCGCGAGGTCATTCGCCGGGCCATCGCCCCGGTCAAGGCGACGGAAGCATCCGCGGGCACAAGCGCGCCGAGCAGACCGACCATCAAGGCCGAAGAAGACCTCCCCTCGGACTAGCGCAACGCTGTCCCCTACGGTCCGCCCACGACCATGGCCGCCGACTGTCCCGTTTGGCGGTTGTAGCTGATGCTCACGGCCACGCGTTTTGCCGTGGCCAGCGGCTTGCCTTGAATAACATGGACCGGGCACTGGGCATCCGGCGTCTGATAATTCAGCGTCGCGGGTACCTGCCCTTCGGCGACTGCCAGTATGCTCACGGCCAGTTCCACCGCGCCAGTGCCTGCTCCCAGATGGCCGAAGAAGCTCTTGGGGGCCGTCACGGGAGTCTCGCCCAGCACGGCTCGAATGGCCTGCGCTTCCGTGCGATCGTCGTTCACGGTCGAAGCGCCGTGGGCGTTCACATGCCCCACGTCGGCAGCCGTGATTCCTGCATCGCGCAGGGCAATGGCCAGCGCCGTGCGGATGCCAATGCCTGTGGGCGTTTCGCCCCGACGATAGGGCTCGCAGGCGGCCCCATAGCCCAAAATGCGAGCCAGAATCGGCGCGCCGCGAGCCCGGGCAAAGCCCTCTTCTTCCAGCACAAAGGCCGCGGCTCCTTCGCCGTTCACCAGGCCGTCGCGGCCGGCGTCGAACGGGCGGCTGGCCTCGGCCGGGCGATCGTTGCGATGCGAAACCTGATCGGTCAGCAGGCTGGTGACCAGGAAACGCGGATGGACGCGCGATCCCGTCCCGCCGGCGATCATCACGTCCGCCCAGCCGCGCTCGATCGTCCGCACGGCCTCGGCGATCGCCAGCAGGCTGGAGACATCGTTCTGAGTGATCGAATTGTTCGGACCGCGGGCGTCGTGGATGATCGCGATGTGACAAGCCGGCATGTTCGGCAGGTACTTCAGCATCCACAGCGGATTGAGGGCATCCAGGCCGTGTTCGCCCCAGTGCTTGAAATCGAAGTCCCCCGCGGGCGAGGCCCCGCGAAAGGCTGGCTCAAGATCCGTCAGCTCGCTGTACATCGTGTGGGCGCCGAAGTCGACGCCGAACCGCTCCGGATCGACGGCACCCTCGATCAGCCGGGCCTCTTGGGTCGCCAGATCGGCCGAGACCACGGCCAACTGGATGTCGCGGCACATGATCTTCAGGCTCTTCCGCTGCTTAACGTGCGGCTTGGGATCGAAGTTGCGGACCTCGCCCCCGATGGTGACTGGCAAGGAGCCCGGCGGATAGAACGACAGCGGGGCAATGCCGCTCTGGCCTGCCAGCAGCGACGCCCAGAACTCTGCCCGACCGGTTCCGATCGGGGTAGCCATGCCCAATCCGGTGATCACCACACGCTTTGAGGGCATAGCTTTTGAAATCGCTCGTACGCTGGACGAGATCGCGGGTTCTGGCGTTGGAATGAGGGGCCGGCGACGCAGTTTAGAATCTATCCGGCAGGGACGTCAACGTGGGGTTGCGAGTTCCTCGGCGGACAAAACTGCGACTTCCCCGCACTGAAACTCAAGGTGAGCGGAATGGAGCTAGCCGCCGGTGGCCCTGACTCTGCTTCCACATCGCTTGCGTACCGGATGTTCCGTCAGTATCGCCCCCGTTGAAAAACGATTCGCGGTGGAGCCTCCAACCGGGTACTACCGGCGGCTAGCGACATGCCGCTCACCTGCAACGTCGTCTCTACTGCTTTGCCCCCAGCGTGAAGCAGAACGTCGTCCCTTCGCCCAGGACCGACTCCACCCAGATCCGCCCCCCGTGCCGCTCCACGATCTTCTTCACGATCGTCAGCCCCGCACCGGTTCCGCCGCCGAACTTGTCGCGGCCGTGCAGCCGTTTGAAGATCCCGAAGACCGCTTCAAAGTGCTTATCCTTAATGCCGATTCCGTTGTCGCGGACGAAGTACACGGCCTCGGGCGGAGCGCTGTCGTCGGGCGACCGGCGCTCTTTCCAGCCGATCTCCAGCCACCGCTCGGGCTTGTCGTTGTACTTGATGGCGTTGGTGACCAGGTTCAGGAAGACCTCGCGGATACGAACCCGGTCGCAGACCACCGTGGGGAGCAGTTCCGGCATGCGGACCGTCGTCTGGTGCTCGGTCAGCATGATGCTGAGCGAGAGCAGAACGTCGCGAACCACGTCATTCAGGTTCGTGGCCTCGAAGGCCAGATCGACGCGCCCCACCCGCGAGAACTGCAGCAGCGAATCGATCAGGAGTTCCATCCGCTGCGAGAGCCGGGTGAGCGTGCCCAGCTTCTCGCGGCCTTCATCATCCAGGCATTCGCGATAGTCTTCCGTCAGAAACGTGGCGTAGTTGTGAATCCCGCGCAGCGGCTCCTTCAGGTCGTGCGAGGCAACGTAAGCGAAGTCGTCCAGCTCCTGATTGCTGCGGACCAACTCCGAGTTCCGTTTCTCCAGCTCCTGGGTATAAAACAAAAGCTGTTGGTTCTGCTCCGCCAGCGAACGGTGGCTCTCCTCCATATCGCGCGAGAGGGACTGATTGCGCTCGGCCAATTCGGCCTCGGAGTCGATCAGCCGGGCGATCTCCCCCTCGAGTTGGCTACGGCTTCGCTCGGACAGGGTGCCGGGGAGCGAGCGGGCAAGTGCGAAGACGGCCAGCCAGCACAGCACCACGGTTCCCAATTTCACGGCCGCCAGCCAGGAATGCACGGGCGCCACCTGGACCATCGCCTCGAGCAGGTTCTCGAGCCCCAGCACGGCGATGAAGGTGGTAAACCACCAGAAGAGCCGCGTACCGGTTTGTCCTCGTCGTTGCCGTTGCAACAACACCAGGCCGAGCACGATCGCGCCGCACGCCAGCGAAAGGGCCATGTCTTCCAGAAAGTTGATGCTCCCCAGGTTCCATCCCCAAAGAGTCGATTGCGTCGGGGCGGCGGCCCCTAAGAGTTCGTCCATCGCAGCATCCTTGCGAATTGACGCCCGATTGGCAACTCTCAGGTGTCGGGTGAGGCCAGAACGCGACACTTTCAGGGGGTGTTATCAGTTTGACTCGCAATTGCTACAGTTGTGTAGCGAGATAATTGAAGATCGCCGACCGAAGATATCCGATTGATGGCGCTGCTCGAAGAGAGTCGCCCACTCAAGCAACGGCTCTCAGGTTACTTGCGACATCCATAGCGAGACCTCGAAAACATGCCCACCGCCACGTCCGCGAACCGAACCGCCTCCTTCGATCCGAATACTCTGCCGACGGCACTCGCCCCGACGGCCGTTTCGCTGCTCGCGCAGTCTCTACGGCACGAGCAAGTTGATAGCTATGTGGCCGAAGCCTTGCCGCTGATTGCGACATCGGTCCAGGCTAACTTTGCCGCCCGGGTAGTCGCCGACGGCGGCCGGTGGACGGTTCGCAGCCAGTTCGGCAAGGTGGCCACGCTGCCGCTCGACTTTCTCGCCGATGTCGTCGATCGCAATACGGTGTCCCAAAGCCGTACCAAGCAAGGGCTGTGGCTAGGGGCTCCACTGGAGATCGCCAAGGGGACGCCCGAAGTCTTGCTGATGTCGGTTCCTGAAGCGGCCGTGGCCGGCATGCCGCCGAACGCTTCGGCACAACTGGCGGCATTGGCTGGCGTCTTCACCCAGGGCCTGCATGGCGTTCGGGGCCGCGATATCGACCACCGCCGCCTGCGTCGTCTGGAAGCGATCCTGGACATCGCAGGGCAGTGGAATCAGGCCCGCGAGATGGAACCGCTGCTGGTGCTGATGGCGGAGGCGGCCACGCGCCTGCTGGCAGCCGATCGCGCCAGCATCTTTCTGTGGGACAAGGCCAGCCACACGCTGGTCGGTCGCCCGGCATTAGGTGTGAAAGACGGCGAGCTGCGCATCCCCGACAACGTGGGCGTGGTGGGGCAAGTGTTGGCCACGGGGGAGACACGCCGGGTCGACGTAGGCCGGGACGAGAGCGAGATCCACCGCAAGGTCGACACCGAGTTGGGCTATCAGACGCAGTCGCTGTTGTGCGTGCCACTCATCGGCCGATCGGGCGAGCGCTTTGGCGCCTTTGAAGTGCTGAACAAGCGCGATGGCAACTTCACGCTGGAAGACGAAGCGGCCCTGCGCGAGCTGGCCGAGCACGCCGCCATCGCTTTGGAGAACACCCAGGAGCGGACCAGCCTGCTCGACATCCGCCGACGGATCACCGAGCAAGCGGCCGAAGGAGTCCGCCTGATCGGCGACAGTCCGGCCATTCAGGCCCTGCGTTCCACCATCCAGCGTGTGGCCACCACGGAACTGGCGGTGCTCATCTTGGGCGAAAACGGCACGGGCAAAGAGGTTGTCAGCCAATCGATTCACTACCTGAGCAACCGCCGCGACAAGCCCTTCATCGCGGTGAACTGTGCGGCAATCACTGAGACGCTGCTCGAGGCCGAACTGTTCGGCCACGAGAAGGGGGCCTTCACCGACGCGCGCGAGTCGCGGGCCGGCAAGTTCGAGTTGGCCTCGGGGGGGACGTTGTTCCTGGACGAAATCGGCGACATGAGCCTCGGCGGGCAGTCGAAGTTGCTGCGCGTGCTCGAAGAGAAGATTGTGGTTCGGGTGGGGGGATCGACCCCCATTCATACGGACACACGCGTGCTGGCTGCTACCAACCAGGACTTGGCAGCCATGGTCCGATCGAAGAAGTTCCGCGAGGATCTCTACTTCCGGCTCAACGTGGTCTCGCTCGATCTGCCCCCGCTGCGTGATCGAGGTGAAGACGCGCTGCTGCTGGCCGAGCATTTCCTGGCCGACTTCTGCGCCAAGGCGCGACGCAAAGTGTTGAAGTTCTCGGCCGAGGCTCGGCGCCGGATGCTGTCGCATGCCTGGCCGGGCAATGTGCGCGAGCTGCGGAACCTGATGGAGCGCTTGGCCTATCTCTCGCAAGGGGACCGCGTCGAGGCCGAGGAGCTGGCATTCATCCTCTCCCCTTCGGCCGCTGCGGCGTCCGAATTATTGCTCGATATGTCTTTGCCCGATGCGACCGATCGCTTTCAGGTGGAGTACATCGGCAAGGTCGTCGCGCGCGTGAAAGGTAACGTGAGTGAGGCAGCCAAGTTGCTGGGGCTGCATCGCTCGAATCTCTATCGCAAGATGCGGCAGTTAGGGATGGAAGTGCCCGACTGATCGCAGCGCTCGCGCCAGAATTTATGCCGGATGGTTCAAGTCTACCGCCTGAAGCGACGATAACGGTCGTGCCCGATAGTGCGTTGGGCGCAATGAATCGTTGCCAGCAAGTCACGTATCTCGCAGCCGTGCGTCAACCCTAAAGGACGACCATTCAGGTCCTCTCGCTGGGTCAAGTCCGTTGGCTGTATCGGTTTGTGACCTGGGGTAGGCCCCGGCTGCGAGCGTTGGCTGTAAGCTCTTTGAAAATATAACTTTACACTCTTCTCTGAAAGTCATTTCAGAGGCAACTCTGTCCATGTTGCTAGTCACAAAGTTTGAGTGGACTTGACACTACTCTTTACGCCACCTACGCTTGGAGCTTATGAATCCAGGAGCACGGGGGCGGACGCTTGTCTCCGCGGCATCCTTTCACAGGAGAATCGAGCCGTGACCAAGAAAGAGATCGTTAAAACCATCTCAGAAGAAATTGGGTTGACGCAGCTCAAGACCAAAGAGATCGTGCAGAAGACCTTTGACGCTATCGTCGAAACGCTTGTCGAAGAGGGCCGCATTGAATTGCGGAACTTCGGAGTGTTCGAGGTCAAAAAGCGGGCTCCTCGCAAAGCCAGGAATCCACGGACCGGCGAGAAGGTCTTTGTACCTCAGAAGTTTGTCGTAACGTTCAAGCCCGGCAAGGAAATGGAAGAACGCGTGCGATTGCTCGAAGAGGCGGAAGCGGCCAAAACCGTTCCCCCCGGCGAGACGCAGACGCAGCCCCAGCCTGCAGCCCAAGCGGCCGCCCCTGTGGCAGTGGCAGCACCCGTGATACCTAACCCGTAGATTGGGCAAGCCGTTCTCGCGGCAGCCAAATTCACGGTTCACTTCCCAACAAATCATTCGGCCCTGGCGGCATTCGGCCGCCGAGCCCTCGAATCCAGCCGAGACAACCGTTAGAGCCACGCCCGTTTACGGGCGAAGCGCTCCGGTTGCCCTCGGCGCAAGTTTCAGCTTCTGATAATGTGCGATCCGTCGAAGTTCCTCGTCCCGCAAACGAGTTCTTTGGCCCCATATCCCGCACAGCAAATCACGTTACATCGGACAGGCAATCCGGCCGGAATGGTCGGATGCGGTGATTCCACGGAATCGCTTCGGCACGCGCCACGCGGGTGGCTAAGTGCATGCCTCGTATCACGGAGGAGTTGTGCGATGCGCAAGTTGCTCTTGGCGACCATGCTTGGGTTGACGCTTTCGGCCAATGTCGGATGCTTCATCCCCGCCTACTCGGGCGATCCGATCCGCCGCACCCGTCAGTTGATCTACACGTCGGAAAATCTCCGAATGATCAACGACGAGTGGGAACGGATTTGGTTTCTCGATATGCCGGCCACGACCGGTCCCTATCGCGTCCATGGCGGCGTGATCTAGGCAATCGCTTCGTGCGTGCTTGTGCCGTTGGCGATCTGCCGCGGCATTGGGGCGTTCGTCCGTTGCTGCGTCACGCCCACCAGGGCGCTCGTTGTGAACATTATCCTGTACGGATACATTGTCGAATCGTCGCGCACGCGCGCCCTCAACCAGGGCGCATGGTCCCGCAGATCTTCGACAGGCCGTGCATGGAGACCTCAACCGGCGTAGAGTTAGCCGTCCAACTGGGCCGGCTGACGCTTCCCAACCCGATCCTCGCAGCATCGGGCACGTTCGGTTATGCGCGCGAGATGGCCGGCCTGGTGCCGCTGGCCCGACTGGGCGGAATCGTCCCCAAGACGATCACCCAGGACCCTCGCGCAGGGAACGCTCCCCGGCGAACCATCGAAACCGCCGCGGGGATGCTCAACTCGATCGGCCTCGATAACGACGGCATCGAGACCTTCATCGCCCACCATCTCCCCTACCTGGCATCGGTCGGCGCTCCCATCCTGGTGAGCATTGCCGGCAAGACGCTGGAGCAGTTCGTGAGCATGGCCGCCCGGCTGGAAGGCCTGCCAGGGATCGCCGCCCTGGAGCTGAACGTCTCGTGCCCCAACGTCTCGGGCGGGGTCGACTTTGGCACCGATCCGGCCATGTGCCATCAGGCCGTGGCAGGGGTCCGCAAGGTCAGCTCCTTGCCGATTCTGGCCAAGCTGACTCCCAATGTGACCGACATCCGTGCGATCGCCCGCGCGGCCACCGACGGCGGGGCCGACGCCCTGAGCGTCATCAACACCTGCCTGGGCATGGCCATCGACTGGCGCCGTCGGCGGCCGATGCTGGGGAACGTGATGGGCGGGCTGAGCGGGCCGGCCATCAAGCCGATCGCCCTGCGCTGCGTGTACCAGATCTCGCAGGTGATGAAGACCCCGATCATCGGCATCGGCGGTATCGCCACGCTGGACGATGTGATGGAGTTCCTGGTGGCCGGCGCGACGGCCGTGCAACTGGGCACGGTGAACTTCTATAAGCCGAGCGCCGCGGTCGATATCCTGGACGCTCTGCCGCAGGCCCTGGTCGAGGCCGGGGTCAACAGCGTGGCCGAGTTGGTGGGGACGCTCAAGACGGCGCGGTAAGCCCGACTTCCCCAGGAGAGTGCCCCATGCGGAAGATTGTCGTCAGCGCCATGGTCTCTCTGGATGGCGTCATGCAAGCGCCTGGCGGACCGACCGAGGATCCGACCAACAACTTCAAGTTCGGCGGCTGGGTGATGCCCTATGGCTGCCCCGAGTTTGGCGAAGAGTTCAGCCACGTCTTCACGAACGCCGACCTGCTGCTCGGCCGCAAGACCTACGAGATTTTCGCCGGGTACTGGCCCTACTACGACGAAGCCTCCTCCCATGGCGGCATCGCCAAGCTGTTCAACGGCATCCAGAAGTACGTGGTGTCGGGCTCCGGCCAGGTCGATACGAGTTGGGCGGGTACCGTGCTCCTGCGCGACATTGCCGAGTTGAAGCAATTGAAGCAGGAAGACGGGCCGAACCTGGTGACGCAAGGGAGCACCGAACTCATCCACGCGCTGCTCGCGCAGGACCTGGTCGACGCGATCAGCCTCTTCATGGCGCCGGTCGTGCTTGGCGGCGGCAAAAAGCTGTTCGCCGACGGCTCGACGCCGCATGCGTTCACGCTGACCCGGTCCCGCGTCGCGGCCAATGGCCTGATCATTGGCCACTACGAGCGCGGGGGCGAAGTCAAATGGGGCGACACTCCGCCCGATTCACCGAGCGATCGCGAGATCGCCCGCCGGGAGAGGATGAGGCGCGAGGGCTAGGAGGGGACCCTCAAATCTACCCACAGATTCTGCTGAAGAGGCGAAATTCTCGGTGGTTGGGCGACGCAAATGTGCGCTGAATTCCAGGTTGGGACACCGAAGTCCCGCGGGACGCCGGCGCTGCGAGGGGGCGTGTAACTTTGCGGGTTGGGACACCGAAGTCCCGCGGGACGCCGGCGCTGCGGGGGGCGTGTAACTTTGCGGGTTGGGACATCGAGGTCCCGCGGGACGCCGGCGCTGCGGGGGCGTGTAACTTTGCGGGTTGGGACACCGAGGTCCCGCGGGACGCCGGCGCTGCGGGGGGCGTGTAACTTTGCGGGTTGGGACACCGAAGTCCCGCGGGACGCCGGCGCTGCGGGGGGCGTGTAACTTTTCGAGTTGTTGAATCGAACGACCTTCAGCCCCCCTCCCCAACCCTCCCCACGAAGTGGGAGGGAGCAGGAAAAGAAGAAGCGGTGTAACTTTGCGGGTTGGGACACCGAAGTCCCGCGGGACGCCGGCGCTGCGGGGGGGCGTGTAACTTTGCAGGTTGGGACATCGAAGTCCCGCGGGACGCCGGCGCTGCGTGGGGGCGTGTAACTTTGCGGGTTGGGACATGGAAGTCCCGCGGGACGTCGGCGCTGCGGGGGCGTTTTACGCTGCTAGTTGAACGCACGCTTCTCCACTCCCAGTGGCGGACGGACGGGAGAACGCCAGCCGTTGCCACCTTCGACAACGATCGCTCTGCCCATTCCTTAGCATAGCATGTTTTCAGTTTGATTTACAGCTTATTTTGAATTTTGCTTCCGTTCTTTGAAGCGGGCTCTAGACGACCAGATCGCGACCGCCCCGGCAAGACGCGCAGCCACCGATTCCGTCTGGATTGGACGACGCTTCGCAGGGACATCCGTTGCTGGCGAATTCTCACCGAAGTCGGGAAACCAGATTCCCACACATTGCATGAGCTTGAGCGGGAAAATTCTGCCGTGATGACCGCGGAGGGTCGGCTGCGCCCAGTCGCTTACCTGGGAGTCGCTCGCACCGTGCTCTTCTTCGGCCTCTCCGCCAGCTTCTTGACGAGCTCCTCGGGGGGCAGGCGGTCGCGGTTGTCCTTGCCAACGTAGCGGAAGATCTCTCGGCCCTCTTCGTCAAGCAGAATCGTCGCAGGATAGTGGACAGATTGGCCATGGAACTTGTACCCGTCGGGGATGCCAAATTTCTTGGCGAGCGCTGCGTCTGCATCGCGATAGATCCGCGGGAGCTTGTTGAGACCCGCTTTGTCGATCTTGGCTGCCCAGGCCTTAATCTCATCGGGACGATCGGGCTTGAGGAAAACGTGTACGACTTCGGCATTTTTCTCGGCTGGTGCCGAGTAGGCATGCGTATACCTCAGGCAATAGGGGCACTCGGTTTTGAGCAAGAAATGCAGGGCTACAACCTTGCCACGTTGCTTCGAAAGTGTGAGCGTCTGGCCGTCAACGGGCGCCTCGACGGTGAAGTCTTTTGGGTTCTCCGCGTGCGCCTTCCCTGCGAGTATCAGCAAGGCAGCGATTGAAATGGTGCGAATCGATATCACGGAAGAGTCCTTGCCGTATAAGGTTGAAATGGGCCAGTGCCGCTATTTCTCGGCGATCAGCGATTCGATTTGCTGTCGCATGTATTCTTCCCCTTTGGCACCTTGCCAGTTCAGCTCCCCTGGCCAAAAGTGTCGCAGGTAGCCTCGCTTGTCGATCAAATAGACCGAGGGCCACATGGAATTGCCCCAGGCGTTCCAGTTTTCGTTCTTGCCGTCAATAAGCACCGGAAACGCAAACTTGTCCTCGACGGACTTGCGGCGCACGTTCTCGGATTCTTTTTCGTTGGCCGTTTCCGGCGTGTGAATGCCGACAACAACGACCCCTTGGTCCTTAAAGCGATCGTGCCAAGCGCGATACGAGGGGTAGTTGCGGATGCAATTGATGCAGCCAAAGGCGTAGAAATGCACCACCACAACCTTGCCGCGCAACGCCTTCAATTGCAGGGGCGTGGAGTTGATCCAGTCCCCCGTATCCACCCACTCAGGCGCCTTGAAGGCGGGGCGTCCCAGATTCGAGAGATCGAATGGCAGGCCCAACATCTTCTTCCACGCGGTTCGCTGACCGGGTTCGAGTAGATCCTGAATCTTCTTTTGCTCATCCCTCTTCAACTCGGCGAATCGATTGTCGAGCGGCTCGCGCGGCTTTCCGGCGTTAAGGTCTTTTTCTACTTCCGCAACTGCGATTCTTGTCTCCTCGACGATTTCCGCGATTCGTTTGCGCTGCGGGTCGGTCTGCCGCAACTGCTTCGCGGCTTCCTCGCCCAGCAAACCTGGCGTGCCGGCTCGATGCAGCAGGATCTCCGACAGACGCTTGTTCTTGGCTGGCCCCAGATGCGAACTCATGAAGGTGCGGGCCTCGGAGATGATCGCCGCAGCCCCCGCCCGAGCTTCCTGTTGTGGCTTGTTGCGGAGCGCGAAAAACTGAAGGTCGAGTTGGTCCAGCCGGTCCCGATAGGATGCCTTCTGCTCCGGAGTGAGCTTCAACTCGTCGATCACCGCCGGCTCGTGGAGCAGAACCCAATACGGATCGTTCCCAGCGTAGGGATCGATTGCCCACGCCCGGGCAGCCCAACACAGAACGAGCGCAAGGCTCAAGGAATAGGGAATGATGCGCACGGGGCACCTGCATGGGGGAATAGCGAGTGTGGGCGACCTCTTGGATGCCGGATTTTGCAGCGGGTTACGGCCCCGGCAGAACTTTTGGCGATTCGCGGCTCTAGACGCCCGCAAGACCTACCGTGGCGCGGACCATTGTTGGCAACGGGTACGCTCCTTGGCACGGTCATAACGCGGCCGCACGCAGATGAGTTGAAACCCTTCGACGTGCGCGTAGCAGTTCGACGATTCTACTGCGGATGATCGACCAACCAGGCTTCCAGCACGGCGCAGAGCTCCTGAGCGGACTCGTAGCGATCGCGTGGGCGCTTGGCCATGAGCCGTTGATAGATGGCCTCGAGATCCGCCGGCACGTCGGGCCGCTGCGAACGGAGCGCGGGTGCGTCAAGGATTTGATGATACATAAGTCGCTGGGCCCTCGTTCCCTCATGGAACGGGGGCCTGCCCGACAATAGAAAGAACAGGATGCAACCCAAGCTGTATAGATCGCCCCGCAAATCTACGGCATGGCTGTCCAATGCCGGTTCCGGCGAGAGGTAATCCGCCGAGTTTTCGTTGAACAGGGAATCAACCGTCGCTGCAATCTGCCATATGTCCAAGAGAGCAGTCACTTCGCCCTTTTCCAGCAGAAGATTCGCCGGTGTCAGGCCTCGATGCGCACCGTTCTGCCGATGGAACCTGGCCAGCAATCGCGATCCCTGCAGCAGGTAGCAGACCGCCCGCGAGCAGCTCAGCGGTCCTTTTCGATCGACGAGCGTCTGCATCTCGGCATAGGGACCGTCCACAATCTGCCAGTGGCAGTCCGCACACAGTCTCAAGCTGAATTCGTCGACTGGCGCCAGCGAACCTTGGACAAGGGACTCATGGGGGCGAATGCAGCCGAACTGTCGATTTAGAATCCGACTACAAGATTCGAAGGGATTCCTCCCCGAAGCCATGTTTCTTAGTGCGACTTGCACGTCAACGGGCATCGAACGCGTTGCGTCTTGAAGCTCTTCTCGGGTTGCAGCACCGCGCAGCCAGCGCCGTTGTGTCTCCCAAAAACTCGCCACCCGAGCAGGCTCTTGTAGCTCACGCAAGAGGAGTTGTTCGGAGGTCCACAGCAGAAACTCTTCAGTGACAGGAATCGCATCCTTGCTCCGCAGGCGGGAGCCGTTGGGAGCATGAATCCACACCTGGTACTGATTGCCGGCCACCGACCCATGAAATATGTCGAGGCAGGTGAGGCGACTAGCAAATTCTCCTTGGGGGCTCGCCGCTAGAACGCGGAATGGCAGCGCCCGACTGTCGCCCCGCTCTTCAAGCCAGTCCGCGTACATCAGCGCCGGTTGTGGGTCTCCCCAGTTCTGGCGAATCGCGGTAAGGAATGTCGAGTGCATTTCGGCATTCTTGCATCCGCTGACCGCGAAGGCTAAGGAATCTCAGCGGTCGTCCAGCGGTTCGATCTGCCGGCGGGTCTTCTGCACCGAGATGCCGCCGTAGTTCTTTTTCAGGCTGCCTGCTTTGCCGATGTTCTCGTTGGCGAAGTGGTAGTCCCATTCTCCGCCCACCGCTTCGCTGCACTTGATGCAGAGCTGCGTTTGAGGCATCGCTTCGATCCGCTCGACGGGGATTTCAGCTCGGCAACGCTTGCAAGGACGCGCTTTGATGGTCATTCGCGGGGCCCTCGGGGGGATGCGGCAACTCCAATACCCGTTCTCAGTACGCTCGGCGCGTAAAAAAAGACCAGTCGAAGCGACTGGCCTTTTCTTAAGTGGTGAGCGGCCAAACGTGTTCGAACAAGAAAACGGGTTACGACGGGGTCGGGAACTCCAGAGCGAAGGAAACGGTAGGGTTGCACGAACTGGCCAGGATGGTCCAGCACCTGAATGTGGAGAATGCGATCCTACGATCGAAGCTACCCAAGGTGGTCCAGGAGCGGCGCGGCTGGTGAAGTACAGCAAGGCGGTCGGAGAATTCGGACTGGCGAAGACCTGCGAGCCGCCCTGAAACGCGGAGGCAACCCAAGTAAGTTGCGCGCCGGCGCATGAGTTGCGGATCTCCGCGAGGAAGTCCGACGGGTATTCTCATCATTCCAAGAGGAGGTTTGAACATGGCCAAGAAGAAAGCAGCCAAGCGCGAACTGATCGATACGGGTACCGACAAACGCTATGTGCGACGCAATGCTAAGGGAGAGTTCAACGAATCGGACGACGTGGGCAAGTCCCTTTCACAGGACATCAAGAGGACGGCCAAGGCCAAGCCGGGCCAAGGCGACCGGGGCGATCGCAGTTCGAAGTAACGTCTGACCTCTGGTCGACCAACCCGGCAGGCCGACTGCCAGCGGCGTAGGTTCTCGATGACAAGTTACATCGGCTGTGCAGGATGGTCGCCAGAGTTTTTGCACCATACGCGTCAAAAAAAGCAAATCCAGTACACTAGCCCGGGTCGCGCGGCTGGCCCGCCTCTGCGGCCACGACGGTGGCTAAGATCGATTTGATGGTTGTCAGATCAACGGGCTTGAAAAGGACCGCGTCGAACCCGGCCGTCAACGCCGAGGATTTGTACTTCTCCGCTTTCTGACCTGTGATTGCCACGATTTTCGTTTGAGCGAAGGCAGGCATCTGTCGCAGGCGCATCACGAGACCACAACCATCCGTGTCAGGCATTGCCAGATCGACGAGCATGAGATCGGGGCGGAATGCGGTTGCAGCTTCCAGTGCCTGCCTCCCGCTATAAGCCACGTGCACCTGGTTGCCGAGCTCTTCAGCGATCAAACCCAAGGCGTCAGCACCGTCTCTGTTGTCATCAACGATGAGAACCCGAAGAGTCTTGTCGGTCGTCGGCATGGGCTTCACGTCACCTCGGAGACAGTCGCCAGGATTTGCAGCAATTTCTCGAAATTAGCCGGCTTGACCAGGTGGTGATCGAACCCCGCCTCCTTCGAACGCTGCCGGTCGCTCTCCTGACCGTACCCGGTCATGGCCACGAGCACGGTGCTCTTGAGAGCGGGCTGCTGACGTAGCTGCTTCGCGACCTCAAAACCATTGAGTCCCGGCAAGCCGATGTCCAAGAGCACAACGTTGGGTCTGTAGTCCAGGGCAGCTTCCAGGACCGCGTCGCCGTGATACGCCGTCCGCACATCATGGCCGGATTCTGTCACTAGCATGGCCAAGGTCGTCGCCGTATCCACGTTGTCATCCACCACCAATACCCGCAACGATCGTCCGGTCGGTCGGGCTGCGTCTGTAGCGGCAGAGGACGCCAGCTCGCGAGGTGAGACCACCGGCAGACGCACGACGAACTCGCTGCCTTGCCCCAAAACACTGGAAGCCGCTACCGTTCCCCCGTGCATTTCCACGATGCGTTGCACCAAGGACAGCCCAATACCCAACCCTCCTTGCGAGCGGTCCAGGGTCCGTTCCGCCTGTGTGAACAAGTCGAAGATGTGCGGCATGAGGTCAGGGTCGATGCCGATGCCCGAATCCCGAACTCGCAGCACTGCCTCGATGCCGTCTTGTTGAAGGCTCAGCCAGATTTGCCCGCCATCTTTCGTGTATTTCGCGGCGTTATTGAGCAGGTTCACGACCACCTGTTCCAGACGGATGGAGTCGCCGTCTATCCAAAGGGACGTGGGCGGGAGATCGACCGTGAGTGCGTGCCCACGCTGCTCGATCAAGAAGCGAGCCGTCTCAACGCCGTGTTCCAGGATAGCCCGCAAGTCCCATTGATTCCGCTGGAGATGAATCCTGCCGGTCGAAATGCGGGACACTTCCAGCAAATCATCCACCAGATGGACCAGTTGCCCAACTTGACGCTCAATGATCGCACAAGCCTGTTGGTGACGCCCGCTCTCGCCGCGCTGGAGCCTTAGCAGTTGCACGGCGTTCAAGATGGGGGCAAGCGGGTTGCGGAGTTCGTGGCCGAGCATCGCCAGAAACTCGTCCTTACGTCGATCTGCTGCGGCCAGTTCTTCGGCCCGCTTTCGCACGTCAGAAACGTCCTCCACGGCCAGCAGGATCAGCAGGATCAGCTCAGGGTGTTTGGAATCGGGAGGGAAAGGCCGAGCGTTGAGCAGCATGCTCCTTCGGCCAAGAGCCGGGAAGGCATGTTCCATCTCATAGTCGTGAACAAACTGACGGCGGGACAGGACTTCTTCCAGCATCTTCCGTAAGACGGGAATGTCCCACTGGCCGTTGCCCAGGTCGTACACCAGGCGGTTGACCGTTTCCTCCTTCGAGACGCGAAAGGCGTCGTAGAAGGCACGGTTCGCCGTCTTGACTCGCAGGGCGCCGTCGAGAACCAGGAACGGCTCGCGCAGGGTCGCAATGATATCGTCGCCGTAGGCGAGGGCTTTAGCCAAGGCCCGTTCCGTCTCCTGCGCCCGCTCAATCAGCTCGTTCTGGCGGACCGAGGAGACCAGCAACGCCTCGTTCATCTCGCGCAGTTGCTGCTCAAAGGCGCGGTCTCCCTGACCGTCCTGGGGGCCGGTTGCGGGAGTGCTATTCATGGGGATCATCTCCCGCAGCTCGGGCGCCCAGTTGCGGAATGTCACCTGCCTGGTAAGACCATGGCCCGGGGATGCCGGTGGTGAGGCCGCGGTAGCCGCGTAAGGGCTGGCCGATGACGATGCCCGTGTCGGTGACCTCGTATTCGTGCATGTCGATGCTGTGCTTGCCGCTGCGCATCTTGACCACAAGCAGCATTCTGCGGAGCTGGCCGTCGAGCGAAATGTAGCGAAGGCGAACAATGTCGTCGGACAGAAACGAGATGGCGAAGTTGCTCAGGCCCATCGAGGTGAAGTTCTCTTCGATCTCGACGGTGCTGATGATCGTCACGCCCAGCCGGGTGAGTGCGCCGATCATGCGATACAGTGACTCGCGAAAATCGGTGCGGAAACCTGGGGCAAAAGCCATTTCGAAACCCACCAGCGAGTCGATGACCAAGCGTTTGGCGCCGATCTTCTTGACCGTTGCCACGATTTCATGGACGGTTTCGTCCACCGAGAGGTCCAGCGGGCGCAGGTAGGTAATCTCGAGCTTGCCATTTTTCTGCGGCGTGGCGAAGTCGAAGCCGAACGTGGCGGCACGGCGCACGTACTGGTCGGGCAACTCCTCGAAGATGGCGACGATGCCCGGTTCGCCGTTCTTGATTCCCTCGGCGATGAACTGCGTGCCGAGCACGGACTTGCCCGACCCGGAAGGCCCGGCCAGCAACAGACTGTCGCCTTCGGGGATGCCGCCATGCAGAAGCTCATCGAACTTGGCGATGCCGGTGGACAGGCGCCGCTGTTCTTTGCCCCTGGGTGTTCCCCCGGTCAGACCAAAGGTGCGCGGGAAAGTTTGCAGCCCGGCATCGGTAATGCGGACGGTGTGCATCCCGGGCACGGAGCCTTGCCCACGCAGCTTCACGATCTGCAATTTCCGCACGACAGAGTTTCGCTCCGCCTGCTGGGACAGCCAGAATAATCCGTCGGCCACGGTGAAGACGGGGTTGTCGCGAATCTCCGCCTCGACGTATTCCCCAATCAGGAACGTGGTCGCTTGCCAACTCGCCAGGTGCAGGGCCAATCGCTGGATGAAACCTTGAAGTTCCACGTCGCTTACGGCGCCTTGAGCCTTCCGCACAACGGTGCGGAACGAGTCCACCAAGACGAGACCGGGATTGGCTGCCCCGACCTCACGGACGATCTCCTCCAGGACCGCGTTGAGGTCTTTCTCCAGCACGACTTGGCTGAGATTGATGAAGCGAATCGCGGTATTCAACTTGGCCTGGTCGAAGAAGGAATAC
>Ga0335397_10000485_pt1 | contig 51600 bp, 51 predicted proteins | sample MAT04_FD_205740 | JGI IMG/M metagenome (GOLD analysis project Ga0335397, IMG submission 205740) | Freshwater microbial communities from Lake Fryxell liftoff mats and glacier meltwater in Antarctica - MAT-04 (spades assembly) (version 2) ...
TCAAGATGGGAACGAAAAGGCAAGCGAGCAGCGACGAGACAGTACAAAGAAGTACGGCGAGGAGCCGCACAGCGCAGCCGCTGAAGTTAACGCTTGATTTAGAAATGGAATTAGCGGTTGCGCTTGTGACAAAATAGACAGCGATACTTTGGGGGATGATTGTCCGGCAGCGGAGCTTCCTTGCCCCGGTCATGACAAGAAAGACAGGATTGCTCTGCCTCTTTTTTGCTTGCTATGGAAAAAAAAGGATTGTGAGTATCATCATGGGGGAGGGGGGAAGTCGTTTCTTTCGGGGCCTTGAAAAGAATAATGAGGATTGCGGCACAGATGACTATGAATGTTGCATTGATCAGTAACAATTGTTTTCTGCTTTTTTTCTGCATTGTCAATCCACAGTGATCTGTTGCAACAAAGAGTCAAAGAGCCATCTCAATGTGGCTGAAATTAAGGAGCTTTGTTTTTAGACAGAAGGTTACAATCTCTGAGACCATTGTTGCAAGGGTGCGACTCTTTCCGGTAATATTTACCATATTTCGGTGAATTGCCTGGTTTTTAATAAGATTTATGAGCGGCCTTGTATCATGATGGGGGTCTGCAAGAATATGGCCTATCGTTTCCCCGGAAATAATCGCCGGATAGATACCTTCTCCGGTAAGGCCGGAGGCCAGTCCGGCGGCATCACCAACGAGAAAGATATTGCCAAAATGCCAACCACGAAAATCAAAATTTATCAATTCCGCCGAGGCCTTATGCTGTCTCAACGGATAACCGTGTTTATCTCCCCAGTGCAGCAGATTGGCCTTCAAAGTACAGGCCTTCATGCGTTTGGAATCAACATACGCACCAATCGATGCGGTATCCCGATGGGGAAAGACCCAGGCATAGCCGTTGGCAAATAAAGAAGTGTTTAAATGCCATTGCATCTCAGGATAGTCTCCGGGAATTTGATAGTTTATCCCTATTCCGATGTCGGTAATGGGCAATCCGAGTGACCTTCGCACCAGAGAGGAAGAACCGTCGGCGCCAACAAGATAGGTAAAATCCAGCCGTTCTTTTTTTCCGGTTGTTTTGTTTTCACAGAGGATATTTTGGGTATCGATGGAAATCACCTGGTAACCGAGACGAATTTCCGCTCCAGCCTGAACAGCCTGCAGAGCCATTTTTTGCCCTAGTGTCTCCCTGTTCACTGTGGCGATTATCGGGGTCGGGGACGATACGCAAATCTGTTGAAAACGGGTAAAAACCTGCTGTTTTGCAAACTGTTTCTCAGAAATATCAAATGGGATCTTTTTAAGCAAGCCATTCCAGGTAATACCTCCGGCACAAACCTTTCTACCAAGAAATTGTTTACGTTCTAAAACCAGGGTGGTTAGGCCATATGAGGCGGCAGTTGTAGCGCAAGCTAGTCCACCAGGACCAGCTCCGATAATTATCACGTCATAAAACATAATGGTAGTATAACAAAAAAACCTGCTTGGCGCCTAAAAGGCATCAAACAGGTCTGGTCTTGTCCCTCGGAAGAATACCAGCCGGCTGCTAGCCTTCGATGAGTACGGCCTTGAGAAATTCTTTATTCATTCGGGCGATATTGCGAATGGAAATCCCTTTCGGACACACAGCCTCACATTCACGGGCGTTAGTGCAATTGCCGAAACCTTCTTCATCCATTTGTGCAACCATTGCCATGGCCCGTTTTTTCCGTTCCACCTGACCTTGCGGGAGGAGGGCGAGTTGCGAAATCTTAGCGCTGGTAAAAAGCATGGCTGCGCCGTTCGGACAACTGGCAACGCAGGCGCCGCAACCGATACAAGCCGCGGCATCCATGGCCAATTCAGCCTGCTGGGACGGGATTGGGATACTGTTGCCATCTGGAGTTCCTCCAGTGTTGACAGAGACATAGCCACCGGCTTGAATGATGCGGTCAAGGGCTGACCGATCGACCAGAAGATCTTTTTTAATCGGATAGGCTCGCGAGCGAAAGGGTTCGATGACCAGGACATCGCCACTTTGGAAATGACGCATATGCAACTGGCACAGTGTTACTTCTTTTTCCGGACCATGAGCTACTCCATTAACCACCGCACCACACATGCCGCAGATACCCTCCCGGCAATCGTGATCGAAGGCTACTGGTTCTTTTCCTTCTTTGGTGAGTTTTTCATTAAGCACATCAAGCATTTCAAGAAAAGACATATCTGTATGGATGCCGTCCAGGAGATACGTTTCGAACGCGCCTAGTGCATCACTGTTCGGTTGTCGCCAGATTTTCAGCGTCAGGTTAATGCTGCTCATAGTGTCTTCTACCCTTAAGATTTCTTTATTAAGCCCGCTGTTACGGCGTCGTACTCTTTATTTATAACTACGCTGGCTGGGAGTCACATATTCGAAAACCAGCGGTTCCTTGTGCATGACAGGTGCTTTATCATTACCGGCGTGTTCCCAGACTGAGACATGCGAAAAGTTTACATCATCTCGCTTGGCTTCATTCTCTTCGGTCTGGCTCTCTTCTCGGAGGTGACAGCCACAGGATTCCTCCCTCGCCAACGCATCGCGGACCATGATTTCGCCAAACTCGAGGAAATCGGCAACTCTACCGGCCCGTTCCAGCGATTGGTTTATTTCTTTAGTAGTTCCGGGAAGATATACTGAATTCCAGAATTTTTGCTTTATTTTTGGGAGCTCTTCGAGTGCGGTTTCGAGGCCCGCTTTGTTTCTCGCCATCCCGCAATAATCCCACATCAATCTGCCGAGCTCTTTATGGATTTCATCAACTGTGAATTTACCGGTCGAGCCGCCGACGCTATTTTTCAACATCATGGAAATCCGGTCTTCAACCCAACGTTTAGAGTCGACGAACGAAGCACCATGTTCGCTTACTTTTTCTAATTTATGAGTTCCAAGGTAGTGGGCAATCGAAGTAGCAATAATAAAGTAACCATCGGCCAACCCCTGCATCAAGGCACTTGCCCCGAGGCGATTGGCGCCATGGTCGGAGAAGTTGCATTCACCGATGGCAAAGAGACCGGGAATAGTGGTCATCAAATCATAATCAACCCAGAGGCCGCCCATAGTATAGTGGACAGCGGGGTAGATCATCATCGGTTCAACCATCGGATCACTGTCGGTGATCTTTTCGTACATCTGGAAGAGGTTGCCATATTTTTTGTAAATGGTTTCCCTGCCATCACGCTTAATAGCGTCGGCAAAATCTAAGTAGACGGCGAGGCCGGTGGTACCAACGCCCTTGCCATAGTCGCATTGTTCCTTGGCATTGCGTGAGGCAACGTCCCTCGGCACCAGGTTGCCGAAACTCGGATATTTGTTTTCCAGGTAGTAATCCCTGTCACTTTCGGGGATGTCGGCGGCTTTGCGAGTATCACCTTTGGTTTTCGACACCCAAACGCGCCCATCATTACGCAGACTCTCACTCATGAGAGTGAGTTTTGATTGATAATCACCGTGTACAGGAATGCAGGTTGGATGAATCTGTACAAACGATGGGTTGGCAAACCCCGCACCGCGTTTGTGGGCACGCCAGGCTGCTGTGACATTCGAGGCCATGGCATTGGTGGAGAGAAAATAGACATTGCCATAACCACCGGTAGCAAGAATAACAACATCGGCGGCGTGACTTTCAATTTCCCCGGTCATGACATTACGGACGGTGATACCCCTGGCCCTCCCGTCGACTACGACGACATCCATCATTTCCCTGCGGGTATACATCGTTACCCTGCCACTGTGAATCTGTCGCGACAATGCTCCGTATGCACCAAGAAGGAGCTGTTGGCCGGTTTGACCACGGGCATAAAATGTTCTCGAGACCTGGGCGCCGCCAAAAGATCTATTTGCCAGTGTTCCGCCATATTCTCTGGCAAAAGGCACACCCTGCGCCACGCATTGATCAATTATCTGATTGCTGACCTCAGCCAATCGATAGACGTTTGCCTCTCTGGCCCGAAAGTCGCCGCCTTTAATAGTATCGTAAAAAAGGCGATGGATTGAATCGCCGTCATTCTGATAGTTTTTTGCTGCGTTGATTCCTCCCTGGGCGGCAATGGAGTGCGCCCGCCTCGGGCTGTCCTGGATACAGAAGGTTTTAACCTGGTATCCCTGTTCAGCAAGGGTTGCTGAAGCAGATGCACCGGCAAGGCCTGTGCCCACGACGATGACACTGAATTTTCTCCTGTTGGCAGGATTGACAAGCTTATTGGAAAAACGATGATTGCTCCATTTTTTTTCCAGGGGTCCGGATGGTGCACGAGAATTGAGTTCCATATTGCAAAGCCTTGTCTAGTTTCTTTTTGAGGATAATCCTGTGAATCAGATTGTCTGAAAGTAAGTTATTCGGTCGCTGATCGGCAATCAATAGGATGCCCCGAGACCGGTCATAAAATAGAAAGCAATACCTGCGAAGACCAAAAAGAAAAACAACGGAAAGATTATGGTAAGTCTGGCAATCAGGATATTATATTTAGGGTGATTAATGCCGAAAGTCTGCAACATACTCCAAAAACCGTGGCTAAGGTGAATGAACAGCGCCGCAAACGCTAGGATATAAAACAGTGCATAGAAAAAATTGCTCAACAATTGCTTCACGGTGACTGAAATAAGGACGGTTTTGGGAGAGAAGGTGAAACCAAAGATATGGACAACAAGAAATACTAGGAGAAACAAGCCGGTATAAGGCATAGTTTCAGAGGCGAATGAGTTCTTGACAACACGGGTACAAACAGCGTATCTGGAGTTGCTCACCGCGCGGTTCTGGTAGAACAGATAGAGACCGACGCAGATGTGGACCAAAAAAACTCCAAGCAACCCTAAACTAAAATTAAGCACGATAAGTGGATGGCTGTGCAGTTCATCGGCATACGATTGAAAGACCTTGCTGCTCATGAAGATAGTAGCGTTACCGGCCACATGCGCACATAAAAAGAGAAACAACAGCAATCCTGTGGTTGCCATAATGAGTTTCTTGCCGATCGAGGAAGTTAAGAATCTGACAAACCACATAAGCGCACCTTGGGAAGAAAATTATGAGTTGGCGTTATTGTTTTATTTGCACTGATAATATAAAAAAAAATGAAAAATGAAAGAGAAAATTGGTTTTTCTCTGGATCTTGACTCTTTAAGGTGTTTAGGTCTGCTTGATTTGTTCATTATTTTTGCATAACATTTTGATATTTCATTTAAATTAACAATCAATGGACTATTCATCAATAATTTTTGATTTGGACGGGACTCTTCTTGATACGCTTTACGATATCGCCGAAACCGCCAATGCAGTTTTAACTCGCCATGGTTTCCCGGTCCACGCTCATGAGGAGTATAAACATTTTGTTGGGGATGGTTTAAGCGTTTTGATGGAGAGAATTACCCCGCTGGGCGCAAATGAAACCATCATCAATAGTTGCTGTCAATTGTTCATGCAGTTGTATGCTGACACCTGGGTGCACAATTGTCGTCCATACGATGGCATAGACGATATGCTGGCTGCCATAAAACAAAAGGGGCTCAGTATGGCGGTGTTGTCCAATAAGCCACATGCCTTCACCAAGCTCTTCGTGGACCGGTATTTCCCTCGGAACACTTTTACCTGGGTGTATGGGCAAAGGGCGGGGATTGCGAAAAAGCCCGATCCGGTGGCTGCCCTTGAAATAGCCAAAAAACAGGGGGGAATTCCAGAGAAGATGTTTTTCGTCGGCGATACACCAATTGATATTCGAACTGGTAAAGCCTCCGGAATGATGACCGTCGCAGTTACCTGGGGTTTTCGCAGTATCCATGAATTACAGAAAGAAAATCCCGATATTATCATCAACAGCCCAATGGAACTTTTACAATATGTTTGACCTCTCGCCCGAAATAGTAAATTTCACAAAATACGCCGCTTCTCCGATTACCGGTGCTTTCATCGGATATCTCACTAATCATGTTGCGATCAAAATGTTGTTTCGACCGTTGAAGCCTTGGAAAATTGCCGGCATCAGGGTGCCGATGACGCCCGGCGTCATTCCCTCCAAAAGGGAGGCTTTTGCCAAGAATATGGGGGAGGTTGTCGGAGATCACCTTTTAACTAGTGAAGAGATCGGTAAAGGCTTGCAAAATGATGCTTTCCAGCAGCATTTGTTCGGCCTTATCAAAGAAAGAATAGAAAGGGTATTGAAGCAAGATCTCGGTAATCTCGCTTCAATAATCCCGGCAAAATTCCGAGTGTATTTTGATATCGGCAGCAAGACCGTCATTTATCAAGTCAAAGAAAAGATCCGAGTATTTATCAGTTCAGATGAATTTAAGAAAATCGCTGAACAAGCTATTGAGCAGCGCATGGAACAATTTCTTGCAAGCGAGATAGGAACGGTTTTCTCCGGTTCACAAAGGGAAATGGCTTACGGCTTCATTGAGAAGAATATCGCCCGAATGTTTTTGAGTGAGGCGATGGAGCAGTGGACGGAAGATTTTGTGCATCAACAGGTTTACAGTGTGTTACAGCAGGGAAAATCCTTGACCGATCTCCTTCCCGGCTCTCTTCTCGAATTACTGCAAGTCACTTTAGAAAAACAGACGCCTGTGCTTCTTAAGCGTCTGGCGATAATCGTTTCTGAGCCTGAAGTGCGAGATAAAATCGTCAAAGGCGGTTGTGCCGGTGTGGACAGTTTTATTGATTCAATGGGTCCGATGGCCGATATGGTTCGAGGATTCCTGCGCATGGAGACGGTGGAAGAAAAAATCCGTACGTATCTCATCGAAAAAAATGATGATATTGTTGCCTGGCTGGAGTCTGAAGAGGTACAAGCCAAGGTCGTCCGTATTATTCGTGAGAGAAGCGAGGAATTCTTACATAAGCCTATTATTCAGTTCATCAAGGCTAATGATCAAGGGGTGGTCGAAGAGTTTTGCAGCCGTTGCGCCCACCATATGATGCTGGTACTGCAGGGAAAAGAGATCTCAGTGCTACTCACCTCGATGATTAAATCGAATATGGAGAGCCATTTTGAATCGGGAGCAACCAGCCTGCAGCAGGTATGTACAATGCTGCTTGGTGAAGAGTCGTTGACGGCAAAAAAGACCTGGCTGCAACAGGAACTCTGTACGATTCTCCAATCACAGGCAACCTTCGATACCATAGAGTCGTTAGTCGACTCTATGGCTATCGCACTGCTGCAGAAAAAAATCGGGAAAATGGCCAATATCGTCCCTGTCGGTGTGAGAGAGGGTGTGGCCAAGTCTTTACAGAAAACGACCTCCGCCATGCTTGCAGCCGAGGTACCCGGTCTTGTCGAGTCACTGAATATTAAAAATATTGTAACCGAGAAAGTGAATTCACTCGATCTCTTAAAATTAGAAGGGTTGCTCCTTTCTATTATGCAGGAACAGTTTAAATACATAAATCTGTTCGGAGCCTTACTCGGATTTATAATAGGATGTGGTAATCTGTTTTTTCTCTAGGATCCCGACTCTTTTGACTCTTTCTAGAGTGAGGACTTGGTGGCAAGCTGACCGCACGCGGCAGAGATATCGGAACCCCGGCTGTTTCTAATGAACACAGTAAAATGGGCATCAAGAAGGATTTTTTGAAATGCCATGAGCCTTTCCATGCCAGGGCTTAGGTAGGGCAAGGCCGGCGACTCATTGTAGGGGAGGAGGTTGATTTTGCAGGGGATACCTTTTAATATGCGTGCCAATTCCCGAGCATCGTGGTTGCTGTCGTTAATGCCTTTCAGCAGGATATACTCAAACATGATTCTTTTTCTTTTCGGCATGGGGAAATCACGGCAGGCGTCCAGTAAATCATCAATTGAATAACGGTCGTTTATCGGCATGAGTTTGCGACGGGTGACATCGTCGACAGCATGCAGGGAAATAGCCAGATTGACTAGTGATTTCTCCCCTAATTCCCTGAGTTTCGGCACGATCCCACAGGTAGAGACGGTGATTCTCCTGGGGGTCAAATCCAAACCTTTCTGTTCAGTAATTATCGACAGGGAAGCGAGAACGTTGTCGAGATTGTTGAGCGGTTCCCCCATCCCCATATACACTACGTTGGTGACCCTGTCCGGACCGATGAGTTTTTCCTTGGGTTCTGCAAGCAGGTAATCCCTTGCCGCGCAAATCTGATTGATAATCTCGGCCGGAGTGAGATTTCTTGTAAATCCCATGGTTCCAGTGAGACAAAAGGAGCAACCCATGGCGCAACCTACCTGCGACGAGATGCACAGTGTGTTGCGATCCGGTTCTGGGATAAGGACGGCTTCAATGATATGTTGATCATGAAGGCGAAAACCGAACTTGACGCAACCATCGGCAGCCTTTTCAATGATGGGATCGGTGAAATGCGAGATGCCGGCGTTTTCTTCAAGAATACTTCTAAAAACCTTGGCGATATCAGTCATCTGTGAAAACGCGGTTATTCCCGGACGATAGAGCCATCCCATAATCTGTTTGGCACGAAATACCGGTTGCCCGAGGCTGACAACAAAGTCGATCAACTGCTCCTGGGTAAGATTTTTCAAATCGGTTTTCATCACGATGCTCATAAAGCTCTCCTAAACTCGGGAACAAGGGACATTGCTCCGTTTCTTGCCAGCTCTATTGATGCGAGAAGACTTTCCCGGTCTTTCGGCAGTCGTCCGGCGATGGGCAGATAGCTTGAGGCGTGGTTGGCATGAAACTGGCAACGGATGTTTTGTAGACGACTAATAATCAGGGAGAGCTCGACAAGAATTTCTTGCGGATTCGGCAGAACCAATTTTCCAGCAAGCACATCCTGTCCAAGAACGGTGTTTTCCAGGGGGATCAAAGTCAGAATAGCGATTTGGCGTGGGGCCATAGCGGTCAACACGTGTGCTGTTTCCTCCGCATGACGCTTTGACAAAGCGATACCACCAAGACCGAGAAGTGCGGTGCCAGAGAGAAAGATCCCGGACTCGCGTATTTTTTGGCCGGCAGCTATCATTGTCCCTGCGGTTTCGCCTTTTTTGATGCGTTGCAATATTTCATCGCAACCACTTTCAAGTCCCATGTACACCCGATCAAGCCCTAGATGCTTTAATTCTTGCAAATTTTCCGGACTCTTGCTGCGGATTGCTCTGGCATTGCCATAGAGAGAAATTCTTGAAATCCAGGGAAGATAATCGTGAATGAGGTGGAAAAGACGGACCAACCTTTTCTGGGAAAGGATAAGGACATCACCATCGGCAAGAAACAACCTTTTGTGATTACGGCAATATTGGCGGGCAAACTGAAGATCTCGCCTTATTGCCGCCTCATCTTTGATGGTGAAAGTTACATCTTTATAGGCACCGCAGAAGGTACATTTATTATAAGAACATCCGACCGTCGCCTGGAGGATGATAGAATCTGCCTCACTGGGCGGTCGGATGACATTCCCTACATACTCCATTAGGCAGCCGGATTCTTTGCTTCAAATTCCTGCATGAACTTGACTAGTTTGACGACACCTTCAAGGGGGAAAGCGTTGTAAATAGAAGCTCGGCAGCCACCAAGAGAACGATGTCCTTTGAGGCCGTTCAGGCCTGCAGCCGTTGCCTCAGCGATAAACTTTGCTTCAAGTTCTTTGGACGGAAGATTGAAAGGGACATTCATGCGGGAACGGGATTCCTTTTCGGCATGACCTCGGTAATAGTCGGTCCGATCAATGGCCGTGTAAAGAATTTCAGCTTTTTCTTTGTTGATTTTTTCGATTGCTGCAACTCCACCAATCTTTTTAAGCCATTTCAGCACTTCACCCATTACATAAATAGAAAAACAGGGAGGCGTATTAAACATTGAGCCTTTATCGGCATGTGTCTTGTAGGCCAACATCGTCGGGGTGTTTGCCGGAGTGCGTGTCAACAGATCTTCCCGAATGATAACCACAGTGACGCCGGCTGGCCCGAGGTTCTTTTGTGCGCCGGCAAAAATAAGGCCAAACTTGGAAACATCGATAGGCCGGGAAAGGATGTCCGAGCTCATATCACTGATCAACATTTTGTCAGATACCGGCAGGTCGGGAAACTGGGTGCCATAAATAGTGTTGTTGGAGACATAATAGAGATATTCCGAGTCAGCAGCAGGAGAATATTCTCCAGCCTTCGGTACCCTTTTGAAACCGGTTTCTTCACTGGAGAAGGGGACTTCAACCTCTCCGAATAATTTCGCTTCTTTGATGGCCTTTTTTGACCAGGCACCGGTGTTGAGATATGCGCCTTTTTTCCCAGGGCCCAACAGGTTCATCGGGACCATGAAAAATTGACTCGAAGCACCACCCTGCAAGAACAAAACTTTGTAATTGCTTGGTATTTCCATTAATTCGCGGAAATTGGCTTCAGCTTCGTCAGCAACGGCAATAAATTCTTTGGACCGGTGACTGATTTCGATTAGTCCGATTCCTGTTTGTTGAAAATTAACGACATCCTGCCCGGCTTTCTGCAATACTTCATAGGGAAGCGTTGCCGGACCGGGACTGAAATTGAATACGCGATCAGCCATTGAATGATTCTCCTGTAATAAGTGTTAAATGAGAAACGAGTTGAAATGCATTATTTTTGTAGGTGTTATGCTCCGGAATTGTCCTAAGGCATAATATCCGGTGCGCATTGCCGCAAAGCTTCATATAAGACAATCCCGGCGGTCATGGCAAGGTTCAAACTGCGAATATGGGGATTTTGCATCGGCAAAGTATAACATCGGTCATGATATAGTTGAATAATATCTTTCGATAATCCTTTTGTTTCTTTGCCAAAAATTAAAAAACATCCAGGTTTGAACCGGGCTGTGGTATATTTTCTTGTTACCTTGGTGGTAAAGAAAAAGAGCTGCCTTTCGTCCTGCGCCGCAAGAAAATCATCAAAACTTGGCCAATGCCGGATGGCAACGTGTTGCCAATAATCGAGACCTGCCCTTTTAAGATGTTTGTCGTCTGTTGAAAATCCTAAGGGATGTACCAGATGCAGGGTGGTGTCTGTTGCACCGCATAGCCTGGCTATGGAGCCGGTATTGGGAGGAATCTCCGGCTCTACGAGAACGATGTTAAATGTTTGAGAAGTAGTCATACTGGTTTTTCTTACACAAGTGAAAAGTATTCAAAACGAAGGTATATACCCCCTAAAAAGCAGTGAAACAACGAAAAAAATGAGCCCTGTAGGGGGTTGGCAAAAACATTGCATTTTTATCGTCACTCAATAGATTTCTTAAATCTTTGCACATCATCTATTGCGCTTGTAAACCGTTTGATAGAACGACAAAGCCATGTATTTTAATCCGTCCGAGACAGAAGAAGAGCAACCAAGAGATGGACGATTGACTCTAGTTCTTCTGTTGTGTTTTTTGTTGCTGCTCTTACCTTTTTCCCACCATCTGATTTATAAAAATAATTTATTTGTTCACAAATGTAGTCAGTTAGATGTCAGACATGATAAACAGCTTTACCTTAGACAGGAAGAAATAGTTACCCAAGACCCTGAATCGTTGCCGCTCACCTATTATCCGTTTTTCTTTCTTCCCCTGCCGATCAACCGCGCTGATAAGGATTTGCTCATGACGATAAAAGGTGTTGGGCCTGCCCTGGCCGAAACCATAGTGACCCACCGACAAGAATTCGGTCCGATTTTGAATATCGGCAACTTGCAGGCAATTCATGGAATTGGTCGGAAACGTGCAACCTCATTAGCAAACGAACTGGTCTTTGATAAAGCCGAATGAAAAATACAATTATCAGCCAACCGCTTCTCGTTCTGGTTGGGCCAACGGCGATTGGAAAAACGGCCCTTTCGCTGATGCTTGCAAAACGATACGATTGCGAGATTGTCAGTCTTGATTCCATGCAAGTTTATCGACACATGGATATCGGTACGGCCAAGGCCAGTAAAGAGGAGAGGGGAGCTATCGCCCATCACCTGATTGACATTGTTGATCCGAACGAAAATTACGATGCGGCGAGATTTACTGTTGATGCCTTAAAGGCAATTCGAGATATTCATGATCGAGGGAAAACACCCCTTTTGACCGGCGGAACGGGTTTATATTTACGTGCCCTTTTCCATGGAATTTTTCCCGGTGTCCCTGTCAACGAAGAGGTAAGACCGGCTCTGCAACGGCGGTTGGCCGTGGAAGGGTACTCGAAACTACATGATGAACTCATTGTAATCGACCGTATTTCAGCAGAAAGAATCGAAATAAATGACACACAAAGATTGTTACGAGCGTTAGAGATTTTTTATATTTCAGGCATCCCGTGGTCGAAGCACCTTGAAGAACAACGCAGGCAATCTCCTGAAGTCATTTTTACCCATCTCTTACAAATAGGCCTGACCTACGATCGACAACAACTCTATGCTCGGATCAACCGCCGTTGCCGACATATGATTGACACGGGCCTTGAGGACGAAGTTCGAAAGCTCCTGGCGATGGGATATGACAGATCAATGAAATCGTTAGGCTCCATAGGATATCGCCATATGATAAACTACTTGGAAGGTGAGTGGACTTTGTCGGAAACGATTGACCTCTTGGCCCGAGATACCAGGAGATATGCCAAAAGACAATATACATGGTTTTCAAAGATCCACGATTTGCAATGGTTCCCGGTAAATGAGCCGGAAAGAATTATCAAGTGCGTCGATGACTGGAAAGCAAACAATGAGAACTGGGAATCAAAATGACCGAAAATATTTCAAACGATCTGCCAAATAACAAACTGGAAATACCAATAATTTTCAGAGATTTTCTTAGAAAGCGGGGTGTTGAAGGGGACGAAGCCCTTGGTCGATTCCTTTTTCCACGCCTTGTGGATTTACCGAAACCAGAAAAAATGCAGAATCTCCAGGAAGCGGCCCGTCTTGTTGTCGAATACATGACTACCGGAAAACAAATCGTGATCTGGGGGGATTACGATGTCGACGGCACAACAGGAACAGCTCTTCTTGTGAATTTTTTTCGAGAATTTGACACTGCGGTATCCTGGCATATCCCCAACAGGCTGCACGAAGGATATGGACTCAATGTTGCGTGGTTCGAGGAGCATAGAGGTAAACTTTTTCATAATGAATTCCTCTTGATTACGGTTGATTGTGGCATTTCTAACAAATCGGAGATTGCTCGAATTCAAGAAATAGGTGGTAAAGTCATTGTAACTGACCATCACACTCTCCCGGAACATGGCCTGCCTGATTGTATAATTTTGAATCCTTCAATGCCGGCTTGTGGTTTTCATGGGGAACAATTGGCTGGTGTGGGGGTGGCGTTTTATTTGGCTGCGGGAATACGGGCTGAACTCATAAATAATCAACGATTCGGTGCGGTTGCAAGATCGATAAACCTCAAGCAATTTCTAGCTTTTGTTGCGCTTGGAACGATTGCCGATGTGGTTGATTTGACGTACACAAATCGAATTCTTGTTCGAGCAGGCTTAGAAGCTCTAAGTTGTACCCATTTTCCTGGGCTCCAAGAACTTCTTGTTTCTTGCAATATCGACGGAGGAGAAATAGTTTCTGAAGAAATTGGTTACCTTATTGGCCCAAAAATCAATGCTGCCGGAAGATTAGGCGAAAGCGATCTTGTCGTCACTCTTCTAACGCAACGGGACCAAAGTCAGGCAAGAAAACTCGCAACGCAACTGACTGCACTCAATGAAGTGAGGAAGAAGGTAAGTGCAGACAACCTCGAAACTGCATTAGAGAAAATCTCCGTGACGCAGGTAGATCACGATAAATGTATAATTTCAAAGGGAATACTACACCAAGGAGTGGCGGGTATTGTTGCTTCGAGACTGGTTGAGGTCTATGGTTTTCCCGCTTTAGTGTTCGCCGAAAAAGAATTACCCGACAAAACTATGGTGTATATTGGTTCGGGAAGGTCTGTTGAGGGTATAAATATTGTGGAGATGCTCAGCCGTTGCTCTGATTTGATTGAACGTTTTGGCGGCCATGAGATGGCGGCAGGTTTAACAGTTACCGCTGCGAATTTCGAGGAATTTTCAAGAAAATTCTCGGCCATTGCAAGAGAAAAATGGAAAAACCATCGAATCACAAAAAAGATGCGTTACGATATTGAATGTTCAGTCGAAAGCCTCATGTCTGATGAATATTTGGGCTTCATGAAACTCTTGGAGCCTTTTGGGCCTGGTAATCAACAGCCGATATTTCAGGACAGTATGGCTCGAATAGTCGATTCACGAGCGGTCGGTAAAGCGGCTGAACATCTTCAACTGACAATTCGCGGCAAGTATGCAAACCTCAAAGGCATAGGTTTCAGTTTGGGTAATCGAATCAATGAGGTGCAAAGAGAATCAGAGAGGATTTTAATTTACGCTCCAACCATAAACCGTTTTCGAGGAAATGTCAGTTGGCAGGTGAGGATACTTGACGTGTGAACGATACTTTCTCTGTCGGCGGATGTTTTTTCATCCATGCTTATTGCGACACCTTTTTTTTCGGCGATCATCAGGAAGGTGGTGGGATAATCAAACATGCTTGCACTAATGGGGGCAATTCATTAACTATGTTATATTATTAAATTAAATTTATCTATACATAATATACATTATGCGACATTAGCGAAATCAGGCAAAAACCTGGCATTCTGGTGTTTTGGCAACCATCCCGGTTTATTTCTCGTAACAATAATGCTATAAATACGGCGTCTTTGACCTTGCATCCTCCATGGTTGCATGGCTCATTCCTAGAATAAAACACAAAATCAATACGTAACCATAAAATTATTATAGTATTTGGAGCTTTTATGTCCCGAGAAATTTATGAAGAACCACTTGTGAGCCGTTACACCAGCCTCTCAATGCAACAGTTTTTCTCAGAAAAAATGAGGTTTTCTACATGGCGAAAATGTTGGCTTGCCTTGGCCGAAGCACAGCATGAACTCGGATTAACTGATCTTGTCACCGAGGAAATGCTGCGGGAGATGCATGCAAATGTTGAGAATATTGATTACGAAATTGCCGAAAACAAAGAAAAGGAAATCCGCCATGACGTCATGGCACATGTTTTTGAGTTTGGATTAAAATGTCCTAAAGCTGCCGGAATAATACATCTTGGAGCAACTTCTCAATTTGTTGTTTGTAATACCGATCTGATTCTTCAGAAACTGGCCATGAAGCAGATACGGGCTTCAGTGCTTCAAGTTATTAAAAACCTTTCAATCTTTTGTGAAAAATATAAGGACCTCGCAACCCTTGGTTTTACCCATTATCAGCCGGCCCAACCAACTACGGTTGGCAAGAGAAATACTCTTTATATTCAAGATCTTATTATGGATTTAGAATATATCGACAACTATCTCCTACAGGTACGAGCTCGAGGTGCAAAAGGAACAGTTGGCACACAAGCGACGTTTTTAGATCTTTTCAAAGGCGATCATCAAAAGGTTCGGCAACTCGATCAACTGGTTGCGGAAAAGCTCGGATTCACTTCAACATTCAACGTTACCGGCCAGACTTACACGCGAAAACTCGACATGAAACTTTCTGAAACCCTCGCAGGGATTGGAGCCACCGCCCATAAGTTTGCCGTTGATCTACGACTGCTTTCAAATCTCAAGGTACAGGAAGAGCCTTTTGAAAAAAATCAGACGGGCTCATCGGCTATGGCCTATAAAAGAAACCCAATGCGTTCTGAAAGAATGACCGGATTAGCGAGAAAATTAATGAACTTGCCGCAGAACTTTGCAGCTACTTACAGTAATCAATGGTTTGAGAGAACCTTGGATGATTCGGCAATTCGCCGAATGGATATTCCACAATGCTTTCTCCTGGCCGATGCAATATTAAAGTTATTTGCAAACATCACATCTGATATGGTTGTCTTTCCAGAACAAATAAAGAAGCATCTTATAGCTGAACTGCCTTTCATGGCCACCGAAAAAATCCTCATGGGAGCGGTAGAAAAAGGCAAAAGTCGCCAGGATATGCATGAGGTCGTGAAGGAACACTCTGTAGCTGCTGGAATTGTGGTAAAAGAAGAAGGAAAAGACAACGACTTGCTTTTTAGACTTGCTGCCGATGAACATGTCCCCTTCTCCCTTGAGGAACTCACTGCAATGGTCAGTGACTACGCTCAATTTACCGGCAGAGCCAAGGAACAAACAGAGGAATATTTAGAAGAGGTGGTATATCCTCTCCTAAATGAAAATTCTACAGAAATGCAAGATATTGACTCATCCATCTCGGTTTAGGCGGTGTCCATGGAACAATTAGCCGAGGTTTTTCTACGCATATTGCCTGGAAAATTCCACTATTTAAAATTTATCCTGGAGGGATATGATAACCTGGCAATTCTTTCTGCCTGCGACTCTCCCGTAGGAGTAGTTGTTGTCAGGTATCCACAAGAAATGGCGGCTGAACTTTTCGGATTATTGTCCGCTATAGCTGCATCTTTAGTCGGATAAATCACATAACACGTTGGAAGATAAATATAAAATGGAGCAAAAGATTTTTTACATCAAGACGTTTGGTTGTCAGATGAACGAAAGAGATTCGGAGATTATGGCCCAGACCTTAACTGGTCATGGGTACATCGAAAGCATGCATTATCACGAGGCGGATCTGGTCATCCTCAACACATGTTCGATCCGTGCCAAGGCTGAACAAAAAGTACTGAGTTTATTGGGTTATCTAAGAAAAGCCAAGATAAATAAGCCATCAATGACGATCTGTGTAGCTGGTTGCGTGGCCCAACAAGAAGGTTCACGGCTTATCGAAAGAATGCCCCATGTGGACTTGGTTATTGGTACGCAACAAATATATCATCTTGAGAAATATCTCCAGAGAGTAGCTCTTGAAGGCAGTATGGTCATTACTGATCTCCGCGATAATTATGAGATTCCTCAATTTCTCCCGATAATCCCACAAATCGGAAATGTATCGGAAACACATCCTCTCTCCCCTGCCCCACGACCTTACAGGAGATTTGTGACGATAATGCAAGGTTGCAATAATTATTGCACCTATTGTGTTGTCCCCTATACAAGAGGACGAGAAATATCCCGTAAAGTAGACGACATAATAGATGAAGTGAAGGTGTTAGTTGATGAAGGTATTAAGGAAATTACGCTTCTTGGTCAGAATGTCAATTCATACGGCACAACCAATCCTGTTGTTGTAACAAGCGCAGCATACTCTTTCACCGATCTGCTCAAAGAAGTATCATGTGTTAAAGGAGTGGCTCGCTTACGATTCACCACATCCAATCCCAAGGATCTCACCGATGAACTGATGCGCAGCTTTGAAGAGATTGAAAGTCTCTGCCCCCAGTTTCATCTTCCCGTACAGGCTGGTTCGGATAGAGTATTAAAGAGGATGAACCGTAAATATACAATCAGTGAGTATGTTGAGAAAGTTGACAAATTACGCGAATATTGCCCCGGGCTCGCATTAACTACAGACGTTATTGTCGGTTTTCCCGGTGAAGAGGACGAAGACTTTGAGGAAACCATGGCACTTCTTGAAAAAGTGCGCTTTCATGGATCCTTCTCTTTTAAATACTCCGACAGGTCCGGCACCAGAGCCAGCGCCTTTGTCGATAAAGTCGATGAAGGGGTGATGGTAGCCAGGCTGAGTCGTTTCCAAAGCCGGCAGGATGAGATAAGCCTGGAAAGAAATAGAGAATATGTCGGTACCGTCAAAGAAGTGATGATTGAGGAATGCCGCCCGGATGGGTTAAGGGGGCGAACCGACACCAACCATGTTGTTCACTTGAACAACTGCAATGCCGCATATGATCCAGGCGATATTGTTGCGGTTGAAATCCTTTATGCCGGGCAACACTCTCTGCAAGGGAAAATCTACAAACCGGATTAACCAATGGTTGTATTTATCTGAATATCTGAAAATATATAAGATTTATTCTTCGTCTCCATCCGGCACCTGTTCATCGGTTTCTATCATCTCTTCCTGTCGTTGCGGCTCAAGACCAGGGAGGGGTAAATTTTGTTTTGCTGGTTCGAGACCACTGCCTGCTGAAGGAACAATCTTTCTAACAGTGCGACTTGAGAGCCTTTTGCCTTTGGCAGCAGCATTTTTTAATAAGAATGCACTTAAAGCGATCTCCATGCTGTTAGTTTTTGCTCTTGATGAGGGTACGAGATAGATCTTCACGTATTTGTTTTCGCCGAAATCTAAGTGGAGAAGTTTCGATCTTTTGTGTTCCGGAAAGAGTCGGTATTCCTTCTCAAGGATAAAGCTTGGAGTTGTGAATCGCTTGACGTAGGCAAGATTCTCGGCCCCATCCCTATAGATGACGTTAAAAATTGTATCCTTCTCGACAACGCCAAACCATTGCAATTCCTGGCCGACATACAGTTTTTCGGCTACCGGAATGATTTTATAGAGTCCGTCGGTAAAGAGAAGAAATAGTTTGTCATATTCGGAGCATGCGACAGTTACATCTTCTATCGGGTCTTGTTCCTTGATATGGTGGCCGAGAAAACCAGTTTTACGGTTATAAACCGTAACCAGATTGGAGATGGCCACCGTTCTGATGCTGACTTCCGAGAAGCTTGCGATTTCTGTCTGTCGAGGATAAAGGTGCCCATATCTTTCCAATAATTGATCAATGAAAGAAAGTGTAAAACCGACAATATCCGTTAAGGATTTGACAATTTCTTTCATTCTCTTCCGTATCTCTTTGATTTCTTTCAGCTGCTTGTTGATATCATAGCGAGAGATACGTTTAATTCTGATTTCTAGAAGTCGTTCGACATCTTCCTTGGTCACTGGGCGAAGCAACTGTTCCCGGTGTGGCACAAAAGATTTCAAGACTGTCGCCACCACGGACGGATAACTTGTTTCCTCCTCAATATTCTTATACAGTCGTTCCTCGATAAAGATTTGTTCAAGGATTTTTGCGTGCAATTTTTCTTCGAGACGGCCTTGCTCAATCTCAAGTTCCTTCTGGAGATCTCCCTTTAACCTGGCGGTATTGAGATGTAAAACCTCTGTTACTGTTGAGGTTTCCGGGGTCATTCCGTTTATCAGAGTGAGATTTGGGGTGATGGGTACCTCACAGTCTGTAAAGGCATAGAGGGCGGCGATTGTATCTTTTGCATATATTCCCCTTGCCAGTTTGATTTCGATTTCAACGCTTTCTGCCGTATAGTCATTGATTGAAACAATCTTTATTTTTCCAGATTTCGCGGCTTTTTCGATGGAATCGGTTAAGGATTGGGTGGTGGTTGTGTAGGGAATTTCTTTGATGATAATAGTTTTTTCGTTTAATTCTTCGATTCTTGCGCGAACTCTGACTTTTCCGTTGCCATCTTCGTAATTGCCGGTATCGATCAGGCCGCCCTGGGGAAAGTCTGGATAAAGAGAGAATTCTTCACCACGCAGAATGTTCCTTTGTGCCTCCAAGAGTTCACAAAAATTATGCGGCAGAATCTTTGTTGCCATACCGACTGCTATACCTTCCGCCCCCATGAGGAGAAGCAGCGGTATTTTTGCCGGAAGCGTAACCGGTTCCATCATCCGGCCGTCATAGGATTCGATAAATGTTGTGAGGTCTTTATTAAAGAGGATCTCCTTGCCAAGGGGAGACAATCGGCACTCTATATATCTGGCGGCTGCGGCCCGATCTCCGGTGTAGATATTGCCGAAATTTCCCTGTTGTTCTATGAGAAATCCCTTATTGGAAAGGTTTACAAGTGCTGCAAAAATCGATTGATCGCCATGGGGATGGAGCTTCATGGTCTCGCCGACAAGATTGGCTACCTTGTGAAAGCGGCCGTCTTCCATGTTGTGAAGAGTCTGCAGAAGACGACGCTGCACAGGTTTCAGGCCGTCTTCAACGGATGGAATGGCTCGTTCGCGGATAACATAGGAAGTGTATTCGAGGAAATTCTTATCGAATAATTGATGCAGTTTGCCGGGATGTGATTCCATTATTTTCTCTGAACGATCAGTAGGTTATTTCCACCCAACGCAAGTGCAGTGAGGTGATGATTTCTTGATTAATTGGTAAGGATCAGATGATCCATAATATATTTTCGGCGCATGGGGGTATTTTTGCCCATATAAAAAGTGAGCACCTTGGTTACCTCACTGAGAGAATCAAGGGTCACACTTTTAAGACGAATATTCGGGCCGATAAATTGTTTAAACTCTTTCGGGGAAATCTCTCCAAGTCCTTTGAAACGCGTTGTTTCAACCCCTGCACCCTTATTGCCGGGGCCCTGCAATTTAAGTGTTGCCGCCTGTTTTTCCTGCTCGGAATAACAGTAGATGGTTTCTTGTTTATTGCGAACTCGGAAGATCGGTGTTTCCAGAATATAAACGTAGCCGAGCTTGACTAATGGCTCGAAATAATGCAGAAAAAACGTAAGAAGCAGGTTCCTGATATGGAGGCCGTCAACATCGGCATCTGTTGCCAAAATCACCTTATCGTATCGTACGTCGGAAATCGAATCCTCGATATTAAGAGCCCTCATTAAGGCGTACATCTCTTCATTCTTGTAAAGCATGGCCATCTTTTGGCCATAGACATTGAGTGGTTTTCCTTTCAATGAAAAAACTGCCTGGGTCATTGGGTCTCTTGATGAAACAATGGAACCGGCCGCCGATTGGCCCTCGGTAATGAAGACCATGCTTTCTCGCCCCTCCTGCGAAGGCTTATCCTTTGAGGGATGGTGTTTGCAGTCTTTCAACTGGTCAATTTTCAAAGCGACTTTCTTGGCATTGGCACGAGCTTCAGAACGGACACTCTGCAATTCTTTGCGAACGTCTTCGTTACGGAGTATTTTTTCGATGAGTTTTTGTGCTGATTCCGTGTCCTTATAGAGGGCACTGGAAACGGCATCTCGAACTTTGCCGGCGATCCACGAGCGTATTTCCGTGTTACCGAGTTTGTTTTTTGTTTGGGATTCAAAGACCGGATCTTTGATCTTGATCGCCAAGGTTCCAACAATGCCGTCGCGGACATCGGTATTTATAAATTTTTTTCCGGAAAATTCGTTTATGCCCTTGAGTATCCCTTCCCGAAATGCAGAGAGGTGCGTGCCCCCTTCGCTGGTGTATGTGCCGTTGACAAAGGTGAAGTAGCAGTCACTGAAGGTATCGGTGTGGGAAAAGGCAAATTCAAGGGTGGCCTCCTGGTAATAGATGGGCTTATAGAGTTGTGCTCCATCCAGTTCCTTGTCAAGGAGATCAAGCAAACCGTTGGCCGAATGAAAGACCTTTTTATCAAAATGAATTTTCAGACCGGCGTTGAGATAGGCATATCGCCATAATCGTTTTTCAACAAAGGCCGGATCGAAGCTAAACTCGGGAAACATCTTGGTTGATGGCATGAATTCAATAAATGTGCCATTTTTCTCCTCAGTGTCTCCCTCCGTTTTATCAATCAACTTGCCGTCATTAAATTTTGCTGAGGCAAATATGCCATCACGATAGGATGTTACAGTGAATACTTCGGAAAGTGCATTAACTGCCTTTGTACCGACGCCATTGAGACCAACGGAAAATTGAAAAACATCTGTGTTATATTTTGCCCCGGTATTAATGGTTGAGACGCAGTCAACTATCTTGCCGAGCGGTATCCCTCTGCCGAAATCCCGCACGGTTACATAGCCGGTCGAACTGATGTTAATGTTAACCCGCTTCCCTGCCCCCATGATGAATTCGTCAATGGCATTATCCACCACCTCTTTGAGGAGAATATAGATGCCGTCGTCATGATGCGAACCGTCACCAAGACGGCCGATATACATTCCAGGACGCTTGCGAATATGATCCAAAGAACTCAGGGTTTTTATCTTGCTTTCATCGTAATTAGCTGAAGATACATTCATATTATGCTTACCCACGGAAGAGAAAGAGTTATTGATAGCACGGCATCTTATTGTATTTCAGGGCAAGACGCAACCCTGTTGAACAGGGTTGCGTCAGATGAAAGAGCGTTCGCCGATTGCCACGCAGCGAAGGCGATTTTCGGTAAAAAAGGAGAAATTGGGTCTGAGGGTATCCACAAATAGTATGCCTACTCACAACATCACATCATGCGGATACGTTCGCAGTCCGGGCAGATCCACGTCGGGCCGTTGCTGATACCCCACTTGTTTTCTTCAAAGCATTCTTTGCAAATCATAAATCCGCAGGGGCAACTCCAGCAGAACTCTTGTTTCTGCCGGCAGCAATGACATATATATTCGCCGATTTTTCTTTTTCTATAGCCTTTTGGGCGATTTTCCTGAGTGTTCATAACACTTCCTGCTCCACCCATTCTCTATAAGCTTTGCTTACCAAGGGGATCTCCTGTGCTATGATCTCAGGGGTTTCATAAGGGTGTTCCTGGAGCAATACCGCTTCAATAAGGGCGTAATGCTGCGCCATGGTTTTTAAGCTGAGGGTCAGTTCGGTTGCCGTCGTTAACTCCTCGCGCCATCGATAAAAACTGGTGATTGGCGCCGAGACCTGCGCGCAGGCAACCAGCCTACGCTGAAGCAGCAAGGCGGCAATACGCTCAGCATCTTCCTTTCGTTCGAAGGTGGTTGTGATAAGAAGAAGAGTTTTCATGGTGTTGTTCCCAGATTGAGGTTTGTTTTGGATGCTTTTCTAAAGCCATCTATTATAATACCTGGTGGTCGTTGCCAACGAAAGAGAGTTGAGCATTTAAAATTATGATTGGGTGCACTATGTTTTTAGTCGTCGATATCGGCAATTCACACACCGTAACGGGCATGTATGAAAATGATATACTTGTCGGACAATGGCGCTTGAAGTCCGATGCCAAGAGCACCGCCGATGAACTGGCAATTTGGTATCTCACATTGTTCGTTATGGCCGGACTAGACAAGGAGAAGATTCGCGGGATAATTATTGCAAGCGTTGTTCCTACCCTGGAAACGGCATGGATTGCCTGTTGTCGGAAACATTTTGCCGCCCACCTTGAGCACGATATAATTGTCATTGCCGTCGAGCGGCTGAAAAACCTCATCGCCGTGCAACTCGACAATCCGCAGGAGGTTGGTGCCGATCGGCTGGTTAATGCCATCGCCGCCTGGAATCTGAAACCCTGCAAACAGATTGTCATCGATTTCGGAACGGCCATCACCTTTGACTGTGTTACTGAAAAATGCGAGTATCTTGGCGGCGTCATTCTGCCGGGAATTGCCATTTCTCTTGAGGCGCTGTCCAATAAAACCGCCAAACTCCCGCATATCGATGTCTCGGCAGCACCCTCCCGGATCATTGGAAAATCGACGGTGCAAGCGATGAAAAGCGGCATCCTTTATGGCTACGGAGCGATGATCGACGGCCTGGTGAAGGGTATAAGAATGGAAATGGTGCAATCGACCGATGAAGACTTTCGGGTGGTGGCCACCGGCGGTATGGCTGCGCTGATCTCTCCCTTTGCCACTACAATTGACTTGATCGACCCAATGCTAACCCTCATGGGCCTGGCGATCATTTATCGAAAGATAGTCCGCAAATGAATACTCCACGTTCACCTCTGCCACTAAAAAAGGGCGACACTCTAGGGATATTCGCCCCCGCCGGCCAATTGTCTGATAAGAATCGATTTCACAACGGGGTTGCAGTACTCCGGGAAATGGGCTTTAACGTCGTGTTTCCCAGGGATCTCTGGCCGGGCAAAGAATACCTTGCTGACAATGACGAAAATCGCGCCTCCGAATTCAACCGTTTGTTCGGCGATCCGGAGGTGGGGGCTGTCATTGCCTCACGAGGTGGCTACGGCTGCCTGAGAATGATCGACAAGATCGATCTTGCCCTGGTTACCACCCATTCGAAAATGATAATCGGGTTTTCCGATATTACCGTTCTGCAGAATTATCTTTATCAAAAAGCCGGCTTGATTTCCTTGCACGGTCCGGTTGTAACTTCGCTTGGGGATACCTCATCGCCTGCGCTTGAACGTTTTTTTCTCAGTCTTACCGGGCGATGGGATGAACCTCTCGTTGTAAAGAAAATCGAAATTCTCCGTGATGGACCGACATTGACAGCGCCCTTAGTGGGAGGCAATCTGGCAAGCTTGACCAGCCTGCTCGGAAGCCCCTACGACTTTTCCTGGGATGATAAAATCGTCTTTTTTGAAGATATAAACGAGCCGGCTTATCGGGTTGATCGGATGTTGACGCAACTCTCTCTTGCCGGCAAACTTGACAGGCTCGCCGGTCTTCTTGTCGGTGATTTTTCAGGCCTTTACCCCGGCAACAGCGCCCAGCAAATAAGCTACCTGGAAACTCTTTGGAAGAGGATCTTAGAGCTTTGCAAGAAAGGGGATTTTCCGATTTGGGGCAACTTTCCTTCCGGCCACACTCAACATAATCTAACTTTGCCGGTAGGTGCCCTCACACAGATGCAGAGTGGAAAATGCCGTCTCCTCTTTCCCTCCGCCCGCACCCGATATGGGATATGATGTTTGACTTACGCGCAAATCCATGCTATAGGAAGAACAAGAATGTCGGTCATTGTCTCTAACATGCTCATTATCCTCAATAAAAATATAAATATTGCACCTTTTATCTATGAAAAAACAATTTAAAAAGTCTGTGGTTTTGGGTTTGCTCGGAACCCTTTTCTTTTCCTCAGTATATGCTGCCGAGTATTTAACGGTCACTGCCGACAATACCAATATCAAGACCGGTCCCGGGAAAAATCATCCTACCTCCATGGAGCTTTTCCAGGGATATCCGCTGAAGGTAGTCAAAAAGGATGGCGAATGGTATCAAGTGACCGATTTTGAAGGAGATACCGGATTTGTGCACCAGGGCAGTGTGAAAAAATGCGACACTGTCATCGTCATATCTGAAAAAAGTATCAATATGCGCTCTGAGCCGGCTACTACCGCTGCTGTTGTAGCTGATGTTGAACGGGGGGTTGTGATGACTAAGATGGCGACCAAAGAAAAATGGACCCAGGTGCGGCACAGCAACGGTACCACAGGGTGGATTTTTAATACCCTGATTTGGCCCTGATTAAGCCATGGTAACACATAACGTGGCCAGGGCCTTGCCTAATAACGGCTCCTAAGAATATCCTCTATCGTTTTTTCCACAGCAAGGGGGAGTCGCACCTTTTGTTTGGCCTTGTTGGCAAAGAGCAAAAACCCTTGTTCGAGGGCATAGTAAAGCAAATCCCTGGTGATCTCGATGTCACTCCGACAATATTGCTGTATGAGATCAATACTGGTATATGCTGATAACACCATATTATCAAATCGTTTGTTATTCAATCCGACAACGAGTTCAAACGACTGAAGGTGTTTGACCAGGTGATCCATCTCTTGCTCGAGGTAGGTGACACAGCCATTGACTTCCGAATCATAGACCACTCCAACGGAAACCCCCATCCTGTCCGCTTGATGCCAGCCGCCAACCTCTTCTGCCGAACGAACCCGAAGATAGAGGGAGTGGCCGGGGTTGTCGCTGAACAGGTCGTTTAACACCGGAAGATTTTAAATAATGCTCTTGCCGGAGGCGGTTGGGGTTGCGACGACGACGTCCCTTCCGCATAAAATGCGTTCTATTGCCTGACTTTGATGGGTGTAGAGCTGCTGTATTCCCAGGCCCTTGAGACATTTTTTCAGGGATGGGTCAAAAGGTGGAAATTCCCGGCCATATCCGGCCTCCTTTTCACCATAGGATTTATGACATACCACCTGCGGGCCGAATTTCGGGGAATTTTTCAGAGAATCAACATATTCAGATATATCGGAAATCATGGCTGTAAATTGGTAACCACGCCCTGTGACATGCTGCTATAAAAGGTTGCTTAAAGAGCGGAGACTGGATATTTTGCACAGGCTGTCTCTATTTTTGCCGGTTCCTCTTGTTTTGCCCAAATGGCCCGCAAGCGACAACCACCACTTGTCAACCCTTTGATTTCTCTACGCCGTTATGATGTCCATTGCCACCCTGGGCCCTGTTGGTTCAGACAGTTATCAGGCCGCAAGCCTGTATTCACCGGGTGCTGAGCTTCTACTCTTTCAGCGCATCGCCGATGTTTTCACCGCCTTTATTGAAGGCAAGGTACAGCATGCAATCATCCCTGTGTATAACACGCGCGAGGGAGAGGTAAAGGACTATTTCAGACTAGTCGCCAAAATGGAGCAGAGCTTTTGGATCGATAATGTGGTTCTGCCGATTCACCTTTCTTTAGGGGCTCTTATTCGCCCATCTGTTGGCGGGGCAGCGATTACCACAATCGTCGGTAGAAGCTCGGTATTTCGGCAATGTGATGAATACATTGATGAACACTATCCCGCCGCTACCCTCATGGCCGTTCAGGATATAGAAGCGGCGATGACCGCAATTCGTGTGGAAAACAAACCGGGCCATGCTGTTATCGATTCAGAGGAGCTTGTCCTGAGGCATGGATTTACCCTTATCGCAAGAGAAGTGGTATCGCATAACCGGACGAGGTTTGCCGTCGTCGGCCGCACTCTGGCTCCGGTCACCGGCTATGATGCAACGGCTGTTATAACTCGACCCTTGCGCGACCGGGTGGGGATGCTTGCCGACATTATGGGAGAATTCACCAGGCGGGGAATCAATATTCTTGACCTGCAGTCGGAAAATGATATTAAAACCCAAAAGTTGCAGATCTATGTCGAGGTGGAAGGTCACCTCCACGATCCCCTTTTGAAAAGCGCTCTACAGACCATAGAATCGGTGGTCATTCAAGAAGAAGGATCTCTTAAAATCCTTGGATCCTTCCCCCGTGTGGAAATGCGGGTTAAGCAGATTAAGGCCTTTGGTTTTATCGGCAGTGGCGATATGAGTAAGTGGTTTGCCGAACGGTTGCAAAATGAGGGCTACAAAACCTTTATGAGTGGTCGCAGCACCGCGCTTACTCCGGAAGAGATGATTAATAAAGTCGACGTTGTTATCGTTTGTGTCCCGATTTCGGTAACTTCCAAGACTATCAAAAAATATGGCCCGCTGCTTCGCGATGGCCAGGCGATTATTATTCTTGCCGGCGAATCGGAAAACACCATTAAGTCATCCCTTGAGGCAACCGGCCAAGGTGTTGAGGTGATGTTCGTTCACAATCTTTGGGGGCCGCAGGCTCTTACCATGAAGGACAAAAACGCGGCAGTTGTCAGAACCCATCGAAGTGGTTCTTTCTGCAGTGAATTCGAAGCGTTTCTTTATAAACACGGCGCCGATATCTACCATGACAGTGCCACAAAACATGACCTCCTTATGGGTGTCGGGCAAAAACTCCCCACCACCATCTCCGTTGCCTTGGCAAAAACCCTACGGGAGTTCAATATTGACTGCGATGATATCGGCAGCCACTCGACGCTTACCTCTCTCTATGGCATCCTGGCAATGGCCCGCATCCACAACCAAAACCCACGGACCTATGCGGAGATCATGGCGACAACCGGAGAGGGGCGAAAGATAGTCCGGGCCTTTGCTGCCAATATAATGCAACTTATTGACCTTGCAGAAAAAGGAAATATCAAAGAACTCGCAGATATAATGGAAGAGAATAAAAAATTTATGCCCCCAGCCTTCCTCCAATCGCGGATGAAACAAGCTAAGGCCGTTGATGAAGTGATGAGTAACCCAAGCATGAAGGCCTGAGATAACGGTTGTAATTTCACCCACTGCAATTATAGTTGGCGTCTACGATTGAATTATCTAAGAGTTATCAATACCGTCAGCCCAGACCACTACATGGAGATTTGTGAGCCCGACGGTTAAATATTTTGAAGGAGTTGCCGAATGGTTCGAGATTTAAGCTTTATTGATGAGGACAAGTCATGCCCGCACTGCAAGAGCAAATTATCCTGCTGTGAAGCACCGCCAATTCATGTAGGCGATGGTTTGGGTTGGGGTTCGGAGGTTATGTTTATCTGTTTAAATGATGGCTGTTCCCTGTTTTTAAGAGGTTGGGAGCAGATTGAATTAAAATATGGACACCACGCATCCTATCGATACATGGAGTTGCCGGGAAGCCCTGAAGGAAATTTAATGATGGTCGGCAATGCCGATGCGTTCAAGGCTTGTGTTATTAATAAAGATGAGCTTTTGGCGCAAAACCAGCGCTATTACAAAGAAAAAGAAGCTATTGAGGGGCTGAAAACATGCTTGGAGAACAATGACCTCAAGCCGGTTATGACCCTTTTGCTTGATGAGGCAGCAACCAAAAGCGACCGAATGGTAGCCCTGGAGTATCTCCAGAAACTGAACGATGTAGAGTGCATAGATCCACTTAGAAATCATCGTTTCCGAGATCCGGCCATGGAGTTTGCCGTGCGACAGGTACTTGAAGCCATTCTGAAGGCGCATTTTAAAAAAGAGTGCCCGCATTGTATGGAAATTATCAAGGCACAAGCGAAAAAATGCATGTTCTGCAAAGAAAACCTGTAAATATTTTGCGCTTGCAAAACATTTCTCAAACGGGTATACAAGACAGGCTTTTGAGTACAACACCTAGGAAATGTGGTGGGCGTAGCTCAATTGGTTAGAGCACCTGGTTGTGGCCCAGGAGGCCGTGGGTTCAAGTCCCATCGCTCACCCCACATATATTATAAACAAAAGGGCGGCAATCATTGCCGCCCTTTTTGTTTTTTCCACGCCACCGAGCTAAGTACGCCCAGCCACTTCAGCTGCATGCTCAACAATAATTACAGCTCCCCAATGCCCAAGAGTAGCTTTTTACTCAAAGATCCTTTAAAGTAATGGCCTTTTGCAGGAATCTCCAACATTTCTCTAGCCATATTTTCATCTTTCGCCCATGCAATCTTTAGCCACATTGGACCATCCGGAAATCAGTTCGCTCCTTCTAAAACCACCTCGTGATTATAAAGGCAGTCGCCCGGCAAATGCTGAAGACCTCAGTTTGACAATCTGTGCAGGCGTGCTCTTAGCCTGCAGGTTCTATTTTTCTGCGCCGGAAGCTCCTACGATCATCTATTTCCACGGTGGCTGTGAGTCCTCTGACTCCTTTGACGCGGAGGCTGAAGCGTTCAACCAGGCCGGGATCAATGTATTTCTGGCCTCCCAAAGAGGATTTGGCAAGAGTACCGGTACCCCTTCCCTGGCAACTTTGATTGTTGATGCCGGTTTGCAGTTTTCCTTGGCGATTGAATGGCTTGCCCATAAAAAATACCTAGGCGCAATAGTTGTCATGGGACGGGCACTCGGTTCCGTTTGTGCAATCGATGTTGCACAAAACAACCCCGACACAATAAAGGCAATGATCCTCGAGAGTGCATTTTGTGAAACTCTTCCCCTACTCATAGCTCTTGGTGCGGAAAAGGCAACTACAGGAATTGTCGAGGATGATGGGTTTAATAATTTACAGAAAATGGCCGCAATCAAGATGCCGACCGTCATTTTCCACGGCTCCCGCGACGTTCTGGTGCCGGTGTCCCAGGCCGAGAAGCTGCAGGCCGCTTCAGGTGCCAAGAATAAACAATTTCTGATCATTCCCGGTGCGGGGCATGATACTGTTTCACAGACCGGTGGCAATTTGTATTTCAGTACGATCAAAGGCTTTATCGACACCATCTGTGGCGTTAACACCTGGCGCCAGCGCCGGAGAAAATTCAAGATTGACCCGGCTGGAGGTGCGTGATGAAAAGAACAAACTATCTTTCCTGGGACGAATATTTTATGGCAGTAGCGCTCTTGTCGGCGCAGAGAAGCAAAGACCCCAACACCCAGGTTGGCGCTTGTGTGGCAAACGATCAAAACAAAATTGTCGGTGTTGGTTACAACGGTTTTCCTTGGGGATGTTCGGATGATGAGTTGCCCTGGGATAGACAAGGAATGTTTCTAGATACCAAATATCCCTATGTTTGCCATGCGGAACTCAATGCAGTTTTGAATTCCATATCAACCGATTTACGCAATTGCCGGATTTACGTTGGACTCTTCCCGTGCAATGAGTGTACGAAGGTCATTATCCAGGCCGGTATCAGTGAAATAATCTATCTCTCCGACAAATACAGCAACACCGACCAAGTCAAGGCAGCCAAAATAATGCTCGATAAATGCCCGCGAATCACCTACCGGCGGCTGGAAACCAAACTTCTGAACCTCTTGGTGAGTTTTGTTCCCCCCGAACACTGAGATGGGATAGCTTTCAGCTCTCTTGTCAGCAAAGATTGTCCTTATTTTACTCTCTTGAGCATTGAAATTTTCTTGCCTGCACCGAGCGGAACTTCCTGCTTTTCTCCAAGATCAACGGCTTGCAAAAACCGCTCTTCGCCTCCCATGGTGAAGATTTCCTGACCACTCATCTGTTCAGACCGCAGGGTCCAGGTTATCTTCTGCAGGGGCACAGAAAGAAGGGTGAGATGGAGATGCCACCACTCATCTTTCCTGCTGCTGTCTCGCTCGATCTTATTCACATAGGCATAGAAGAGCATTTTCGGCTCCTTCGCGGCGATAAGAACGACATCGCCTTCGTTGGTGGTTTTTTTTAAGGCAACCAGCTGTTTCAGCTCTTCAACAATCTTTTTCATTGTGCGTTCCTTACCTATTATTGATCCGTTCTGCAGAATTGTACAGCCTCGGAAACATCGATAGAGTGAATAGCCGGAGATTGATGCATGTCGGCAATGGTTCTGGCAATTTTCAGGATTCGATGATACGCCCTCGCTGAAAGCCCTAATCTGGCCACACTTTTCTCAAGAATCTGCGCCGAGAGTGCATCTAAAACACAATGCTTCTCCAGGAGTTTGGTGTTCATCTGGCTGTTGCAGTATATACCTGGGTCTTCGGCAAACCTTTTTTCCTGGAGAGCCCGCGTGTGATCGACCCGGGCTTTGATTTCTTTCGAACTCTCACCCTTGATCGTACTGCTCATTTCCCCATAATCAAGACCCGCTACCTCGAGATGCATATCAATCCTGTCAATGAGCGGCCCGGAAATTTTCCCGGTATAGCGCTTAATCTCCGCTTCATTACAGTTGCAACTGTTGCGACTGTCACCAAAGAACCCGCAGGGACAAGGATTCATTGCCGCAATGAGGGTGAAGCGCGCCGGAAAGGTCAAGGTCATATTGGCCCTGGCAATAGTCACTTCACCGTCTTCGAGGGGTTGGCGCAAGACTTCCAGAACATGTTTTTTGAATTCCGGCAGTTCGTCAAGAAAGAGTACCCCATTATGGGCAAGGGAAACCTCGCCCGGCTGCGGAATACTCCCGCCGCCGATGAGACCGGCATCGGAGATGGTGTGGTGCGGAGCGCGAAAAGGACGGGTGGTAAAAACCGTGTTTTTCTCCGAGTTTTGTGAAGCGACACTGTAAATTCTTGTGGTTTCAATGATCTCTTCAATAGTCATCGGTGGCAGGATAGTCGGAAATCGCCTTGCCAGCATGGTTTTTCCCGAACCCGGTGGCCCCTTTAATAAAATATTATGACCACCTGAGGCAGCAACCTCCAGGGCCCGCTTGACATGCTGCTGACCCTTAATATCCGAGAAGTCGACGTGATATGAGGTGGTATTGGCCATGGCCCTGAGATCTGTCCGCAGGAAGGGTGCGGCACTCTCCATCCCTGCCAAAAACTCTACCGCCTGGGGCAAGGAGGTGATGGGAATGACATCAATTCCTTCCGGTGCTATGCGTGCTTCCTCAATGTTCTCCTGGGGAATCAGGATTCCAGTGAGGCCTTGCTCCCGTGCGGCGAGAATCATCGGCAGGATGCCGCCTACTCGGTGCACCCCACCATCAAGAGATAATTCTCCAACTACACAGTAATGCCCTGGCCGCAGCCTTTTCAGGGTTTCCGTTGCCTCAAGTATTCCTATGGCGATAGGCAGATCAAAACCGGCACCTTCTTTTTTGATATCTGCCGGTGCAAGATTGACGGTTATACGTTTGTTTGGAAACTGATAGCCGCAATTTTTTATTGCCGCCTTGACCCGGTCTTTGCTTTCTCGGACGGAGCTGTCTGGTAGCCCGACCGTCGAAAACGTCGGGAGGCCGGTTGCGACATCAACCTCCACCTGGATTAACCAGCCGTGAATACCGAGTACCGAACAACTGGTAATGATTGCAAGCATGGCGACAATGATTTAATTAAACTCTTGGGTTAACACTGTAAGGAAATATTTTTTTTGTATAAATTCTGCATTTCTTCGGTAAAACCACCATTTTTTTCAGAGTAGATATACAACGGTGCAAGAATATCGGCGCCGCTTCCGCCGTTTTTGCTGCATTCGATAAGAACCAGTCGGGCGTCGCTCTGTATCTGCGTGTAACTGTAGACAAATTGCAGCTTTTTAACCGCAAGTCGATGTTTACCGAGCAATGCGATAAAAGCAGCGATCTGTCCGGCCGGATAAATAAAATACACTGTACCCTTATTTCTTACGGCCAGGGCTGAGGCGAAAATAAAGTCTTCCAGATTGGCAAGAATCTGGTGACGGGCAAGCCGGGCCTCGTTGTTGGAGCTTTGTCGACCCGATCCGTGGCCATAAAACGGTGGGTTGCAGACAACGGTATCAAACGATTCAGGTGCGACATACGCTGCAAGATTTTTGATATCACCCTCAACAACTCGACCGCAAGTCTCAAATGCATTAGCTTGCAGATTTTTCCGTGCAAGGTCGGCGAGATTTCGCTGGAATTCAACGCCAACAATATCACTGATTCTCTTGCCCCATCGATAAAGAAGGACCAGCATGATGATACCGCAACCGCTGCCCAGATCAAGTATCCGGTCATTTTCTCGGACACTGACAAAATGTGAAATAAGTACCGAATCAACTGAAAAACGATATCCTTTAATTGCCTGAAAACATTTCAAGTCACCATCAAAAAGACTGTCCTCTGATATCTGTTCCTCTGTTTCTTCTTCTGCACACCTCAACCTTGCCAAAGACCACCCCACGTCAAAAAGGACAAAGGCTTGTGCAAAAACACAACACGCCCTTTGTTTTATTGTTTGAAATTGAATGTATATCTCCTGGTGAAAATGTAAATCAATTTTTCTTTGTGAAGATTTCCAGCTTGCCTGCTGAAAATCAAGCGGTGCTGGCTATCGTTTCTAAAATTTTCACTTTCAATGCGGCGGCCTGCGCATCTTACCATGTGGCGTCCGGCAAAAGTAGATGACTAATACGTTTGAAAGTATTAAGTTTGCCGGGAAGTTGAGACCGCTTTCCGTGCAGAAGCATAGAGCTATCACTATTTTGAGAGGAGAGAAGGATGTTTGAAATTTTCATAAAGACCCACTTCGCCGGTGCACACCACCTCAGAGATTATCCCGGTGATTGCGAAAAGCCGCACGGCCATAACTGGAGGGTGGAGGTTGCCGTGCGCGCCACAGCCCTTGACCAGTGCGGGATGGGGATTGATTTCAAAGTATTGAAAAAAATTGTCGGTGCAGTTGTTGATAAACTTGATCATAACGACCTCAACACCCTCCCCTATTTTCAGGACAGAAATCCGTCATCGGAACATATCGCCCGTTTTATCTATGACGAGGTCCAGCCCCAGTTGGCCGGCGACCGCTATGCTCTTTACAGTGTCACCGTTCTTGAGACCGACAGCCAGGGCTTGACGTATTACGGAAATTAAAACTGAGGAGTGTCAACACCAACATGAATAATTTGTCAGATATCAGGTTGTGTATTATTGGCCTGGGCTACGTCGGCCTGCCTTTGGCCGTCGAATTCGGGAAGAAATTTCCGACAAGAGGTTTTGATTTAAACGTTGCTCGGGTTGAAGCACTTCGCCGCGGCAGTGACGCCACCCTTGAAGTCTCGGACGAGGAACTTGCAGCAGTGAAGTTCCTCGATTTCACTGCTGATGCCAAGGAAATTTGTGACCGGAATGTGTACATCGTTGCCGTTCCGACACCGATCGACGCTGCAAAACGTCCTGATTTCCGGCCACTTGAGGGGGCATCACGGACCGTTGCCGGCGTTCTGAAACCGGGCGATGTGGTAATTTTCGAGTCCACGGTGTATCCGGGGGCAACCGAAGAGGTCTGTGTGCCTCTCCTCGAAAAAGGGTCGGGCCTCTCCTATAATAAAGATTTTTTCTGCGGCTATAGCCCGGAACGAATTAACCCCGGGGACAAACAACACCGATTGCCATCGATCGTCAAGATCACCTCCGGCTCCACCCCGGAGACCGCAAAGTTTGTCGATGAATTGTATAAAACCATCATTGACGCCGGCACCTTCCCTGCAAGCAGTATAAAAGTTGCGGAAGCCGCCAAGGTTATAGAAAACACCCAGCGCGACGTCAATATTGCCCTGATCAACGAACTTGCCCTCATCTTTGACAAACTTGACATCAATACCAGTGAAGTGCTGGCGGCGGCCGGCACCAAATGGAATTTCCTGCCTTTTCGCCCGGGTCTGGTTGGTGGCCATTGCATAGGTGTCGACCCCTACTATCTCACCCACAAGGCGCAGGAGGTTGGTTATCATCCCAATATGATCCTTGCCGGCCGCAGGCTCAATGACAATATGGGCCACTACATTGCCGCCATGGTCATTAAAAAAATGGTGCAAAAAGGCATAGACACCGCCAATTCCCGGATTTTGGTGATGGGCCTCACTTTTAAAGAGAATTGTCCTGACCTGCGCAATACCAAGGTGACGGACATCATTGCCGAGTTCGCCGAATATGGTATTGCCGTCGATGTATATGACCCTTGGGCCAATCCTCTTGAGGCCGAAAAAGAGTATGGACTTGCTCTCATTCAGGAGCTTCGCCAGAACACCTACAGTGCTGTGGTCGTAGCCGTCGCCCACAGGCAATTCGCCGATATTTCCATTGCTGACCTGCGAAGCTTTTGCAAAGATAAATCGGTTATTTATGATGTAAAAAGCCTGTATCCGCGTGATCAGGTTGACGGCTGTCTGTAACAAAAGTGATATTTTAGGGGTTTTATGTCCAAAATTGTTCCTGTTGAACAGGCTGTGGGGATGGTTCTTCCCCACGATATTACCGAGATTGTCGGCAACGAAAAAAAAGGTGCTGCTTTTAGGAAAGGACACATTATCCGCCCCGAGGATATTGCCTATCTCAAGCGCTTGGGAAAAGATAATATCTTTGTCCTGAGCCTCGATGCTTCGGAGATGCATGAAAATGAAGCTGCGGTTGAATTAGCCCGCGCCCTTGCCGGCAAAGGCATTGAGCATACCAATGTCCCGGTCGAAGGGAAAATTGCCTTAATCGCGGGGATTGACGGTCTTCTCCGTATTAACAAGGAATCGCTTCTGCAGTTCAACCTGCTCGGGGAGGTTATGTGTGCAACTCTTCACGATAATACCCCGGTAAAAAAAGGTGAAACCGTTGCCGCAACACGTCTTATTCCGCTCATCACCTCCCGCACGCTTATCGCTGAGGCAGAAAGAATTACCATGTCCGGGGCTCCAGTGGTTGAGATTCTTCCTCTCAAAAAAGCCAAAATCGGTCTGGTTATCACCGGCAATGAGGTCTTCTATGGCAGAATAAAGGATAGATTCGAGGAGGTATTACGGGCAAAAGCCGAGGTGCTAGGCTCTGAAATACTCGTAGTGCGATTTGCGCCCGACGATAAAGAGATCATCGCCAGTGAGATTCATTACTGTGTTCAGGAGGGGGCAGACCTCATTGTCACCAGTGGCGGGATGTCGGTTGACCCTGACGACGTCACCCGGGAAGGCATAATGATGGCTGGGGCCAGGGATGTGGTGTATGGCACTCCGGTCCTCCCCGGGGCGATGTTTCTCTCCGGCATCATTGACAATCTGCCGATCTTAGGAATTCCCGCCTGCGGCATGTACCATAAAATAACTGTTTTGGATCTCCTCCTCCCAAGAATCCTCTGCGGCGAAAAAATCGGCAGGCTTGAAATCGCCGAACTGGGCCATGGCGGCCTGTGTCGCAATTGTCAGAGCTGCCAATATCCGGTTTGCAATTTCGGCAAGTGAGAGACTCATCCTTTTCTTTTTTTATGCAAGAGAGCTACCACAACATTTGCCGCCTTTCCCGAGGCTCCGGCGGCGCCGAGCCTTTCTTTGACATCCTTCAAGGCCTTTTTCATGTCTTGCCTTTTGTCCGGTTGCAAGAGGATTGCCGCCACTTCATCGGCGATTCTTTTAGGTGTTACTTCCCCTTGCAGCAGTTCGGGTACGGCAGGGTAACCGGCGATCAGATTGACAAGAGAAAAATGTTCGAGCTTTACCAGCAACCTGCCAAGAAAATAGGTGAGTGGAGAGAGTTTGTAAGTAACGATCATCGGTACTTCCAGAATGGCCAGCTCAAGGGTTACTGTTCCGGATGCGGCAACAACCACTGCACATGCAGCCATCAGATTGTACCGTTCCTCTCGGACAATTCGAATGTCCAGGTGTTTCCTGGCGTTTGCAATGCCCGCCTCCTCAAGGTCATGGATGGTGATAGTGGAAGCTTGGGGAATGAGAAACACCAACTTCTCTGTGGTTGAACTCTGGAGAATTCTGCCGGCCAGAAAAAAGTCAGGCAAAAGTGATGCGACCTCACGTTTCCGGCTGCCGGGAAATAGCCCGATACACCTGGTATCCACAGGAATGTGCTGCTGTGCGCAAAATTGTTCTTTGCTGGCTGACGTTGCCACCGTATCGAGGAGAGGATGGCCGACATATTCAGCATCGACGCCCCGCAGGCGAAAAAATTCTTCTTCAAAGGGCAAGATGACACCGATTTTATCGACACGGTCGCGGAGGGTTTTCACCCGACCCGACCGCCATGCCCAAACCTGAGGGCTGATGTAATAGAAAACCGCAATGCCAAGCTTTTTGGCTTTTTTGGCCAGAAGCAAATTAAAATCAGGAAGATCGATGAGGATGAGGAGATCCGGGCGATGTGTCACCAGTCTTCGCCGCAGAATCCTTTGGGCCGAGATGATATCTTTTAAGTGCGAAAAGACTTCAAATATGCCGACAACTGACACTTTGGCGGCATCATAGAGAATATTGACCCCAAGGGACGCCAGTTCGGCCCCTCCCATACCACAAACCTCCAAGTCGGAAACCTTTGCTTGCAGCGCCCTAAGAAGATTTGCGCCATGGAGGTCACCGGAAGCCTCACCGGTGACAATCATGATACGGGTGGTCATGTCTTTTGGCTACCCATCACCTTCTTGAACAAATCAAGTTTTTGCAGCTCGTTGATCTGCGTCATCACCTGCAGGGCAACTGCCAGGGCACGCCGGCCTTCCATACCCGATACCGCCGGTGTGGTTCGCTCCCGGACGTGGTGTATGAAGGAGATTATCTCGCTTTTCAGCGCATCGCCGTCGGAGAAGGTTTGCAGCTTAACAACCTGTTTGGGCATGCCGTTTTCACGGAGTTCGTCGGAAAGATGAATGGTCATCACCCGCTTGTTGCCGAAATCGACGTTGATGTAGGATCCCGGCTGGAAAATCCGCATTTTTCGGACATTGGTCCGGGAAATCCTGCTCACCGTGACATTGGCTGTGGCCCCATTTTCAAAGATCAACCGGGCATTGGCTATGTCGGTATTGGCGGTCACCACCGGAGCGCCAACCGTGTGAATGGTCTTGATCGGTGATTTGACGATATTAAGAATGATGTCGATATCATGAATCATTAGGTCGAGAACCACATCGACATCGATCCCCCTATTCTTGAAAGTGGCTATCCTGTTACTTTCAATGAAAACCGGGGTGGTGAGAAAGGGCTCCATGGCCTGTACTGCCGGGTTAAAGCGTTCGAGATGGCCGATTTGCAAGACCAACTTACGAGCCTCGGCCTTGGCGATCAATTCATCGGCTTCCGCAAGGGTTACCGTCATAGGTTTTTCCAGAAGAACGTCGATCCCAAGATCGAGGCACTGTCCGGCAACCTGACAATGATAGGAGGTAGGCACCGCGATCGAAACCGCATCAACCTGCGGCAGAAGGTCATGGTAATCGACAAATGATTGGCAATTACATTCCCCTGCCACCTTTTGCCCTTGCGGCGCATTGAGATCTGCGACTCCAACCAGAGTGACGTTCTCCAAAGCAGCGTATTTCTGGGCATGGAAGCGGCCAAGATAGCCGACGCCAATTACTCCAACCTTAATGTTTTTCATACCGTTATAATGTAAGAGTTAAGGGGTATTGCCTGCAAAGAGTCCTGACCACAACAGAAAGAACAATGCATGCAAATTATTACATCCCCAGGTACGCCTTCTGGATATCCTTATTGGCGAGCAGTTCTTGGGCCTTGCCGGTCAGGGTAATTGTACCATTTTCCATGACATAACCTCTATCGGCAATATTCAGAGCTTGATTGGCATTTTGTTCAACCAAGAAAATGGTGGTGTTGTTTTCTTGGTTGATCTGTTTGATGATCTCGAAGATCTGCTTAATGACCAGAGGCGCAAGTCCCATGGATGGTTCGTCGAGTAACATGAGTTGTGGCCGGGCCATAAGGGCTCGCGACATGGCGAGCATCTGCTGTTCTCCACCACTGAGGTTACCGCCGTCCTGGTGCCTTCTTGCCGCCAGGATCGGGAAAAGGTCAAAGACGTACTCCATGTCTTTTTTTATCCCTTCTTTGTCTTTTCGCAGAAAAGCCCCCATATCAAGATTTTCTTTGACGCTCAGTTGTGGAAAAATGTGCCGCCCCTCAGGAACCTGGCAGATACCCATTTGCACTATTGCTTCCGCTGCAGTCTTCTGTATTTCCCTGTTTTGAAAGGTTATTTTTCCGGATCGGCAGGAAACGACCCCACAGATAGTCATCAGGGTGGTGCTTTTCCCGGCGCCATTGGCACCGATCAGGGTGATAATTTCCCCTTGTTGAATCTCCAGGGAAACGTTTCTAATAGCGAGCTTATTGCCGTAACCGGAATGTACATTCTCTAACTTAAGCATCGACTTCCTCGCCCAGGTATGCCTTGATAACAGCAGGATTTTCGCGAATCTCCGATGGCGTGCCTTGGGCAATTTTTTTGCCGTAATCCATGACAAAGATTCTATCCGACAGGCTCATAACCAGTTTCATGTCATGTTCGATAAGAAGAATGGCCTGCCCTTCCCTTGAGATCTCTCTAATCAAATGCTCCAATTCAATGGTTTCCTGCGGATTCATGCCCGCTGCCGGTTCATCAAGGAGCAACAATAAAGGCTCGGTTGCTAGAGCCCTGGCAATTTCCAGACGTCGCTGGGCACCGTAGGGAAGGTTGTCGGCAAACTCATCGGCGTAGTCTGCCAGTCCGACCTTTTCAAGTATCGCATAGCTGGTCTCCAAAATGTCTTGTTCCTCTCGCAGGGTCGCCTTATTTCTAAAGATCGCTCCGAAGATAAAGGCCTTGGTTCGACAGTGTCTGCCGATCATGACATTTTCCAGGACGGTCATTTTGGAAAAGAGGCGAATATTCTGGAACGTTCTAGCAAGACCCTTTTCTGTTATCTGATTGGGTTTCAGGCCATTGAGGGAAATCTTCTTGGCACCACCCGGCGGCGTCAGCCAGATATTACCTTCAGTGGGTGTATATATCCCGGTTATGCAGTTAAAAAAGGTGGTTTTTCCTGCACCGTTCGGGCCGATCAGGGCAACTATTTCTCCGCTCATGACATCAAGATCGAGGGCACTCAAGGCACGAATTCCCCCAAAATCCATGGTCAGACCACTTACATCAAGGATCGGTTGTTTTATCATGTGCTCAATGACTTTGTGGTTTTTTCTTAAAGGTATAGGTGCGGCGAATATTGGCAATCAACCCTTGGGGGCGAAAGATCATCATGCACACCAGGATTGCCCCGAATGCGAGCATCCGGTATTGGGATAAGGCCCGCAGATATTCAGGCATAAGAATGAGAATAAGTGCGCCGAGAAGGACACCAACAATAGAACCCATACCACCAAGCACGACGATGGACAAAATAATTGCCGATTCAAGAAAGGTAAAGCTGGCCGGATTAACGAAGGTGGTCTTGGCGGCAAACATTACCCCCATGATGCCAGCCCAGAAGGCTCCAAGAGAAAAGGCCACGAGCTTGGTTTTACGCTTGTCGATGCCCATTGCCTGGCAGGCAATTTCATCTTCTCTTAAGGCTATCCAGGCTCGGCCAAGGCGCGAATCCTGCAATCGATTGACCACGAATATGGTTACCATGACTAAGATAACCATGAGGTAATAGGTATAGATTATCGAGGATTGAAGATCAAAATCCACACCAAAGAAGCCAGGCCGGGAAATGTTGGAAATTCCACTTGGCCCCTTGGAGAATTTCCCCCAGTTTTCTAGAACGAGGCGAATGATCTCACCAAAACCCAAGGTAACGATTGCCAGATAATCGCCGCGAAGACGCAAAACAGGAAAACCGAGGAGGATGCCAAAGGTCGCGGCAAAGAGGCCGCCAATAGGCAAAACGGTCCAGAAGCCGAGGCCGAAATGAAGATTCAAAAGGGCATAAGTGTAGGCTCCCACGGCATAAAAGGCGACAAAGCCAAGATCAAGAAGACCAGCCAGACCAACTACTATATTCAACCCAAGGCCCAAGACCACATACATGAGTGCGGTGGTCATAACATTGGTTTGGTAGGCAGATAAAACTTGCGGAAAAAGCACGGCAACAACTGCAAGGACTGCGCCAAGAATGATACGCTGACGAGGGTTCTGGAGAATTCTATGGATTACTGAGAGATTCTGTTCCTTGTTGTCATTCGTCTCTTTCTGATTTTCTTTTCTCTTCAGGAAAAATTGCGCAATATAATAGATAATGAAGGTGCCGACGGCCATATACAGGGCGTTCAGCCAACGCCAGGCAACGGTTCTGGCTATGGGATCAACCTTGATTACCATAACCGGAAAGGTAAGGAAGACGAACCAAAGGGATATCAGCGCACCTTTTTGCAGCTCTTTGAGTAAGCCCATAGTAATTTTACACTTTCTGGTTACTTGCCTTTCCAAGAAGGCCGGAAGGTTTGAAGATGAGAATCAGGACGAGCAGCGAAAAGGCAAACACATCCTCATAGTCACTTGAGACATAGCCGGTCGCAAAGCTTTCGGTAAGGCCAAGGATCAGGCTGCCGAGGACAGCTCCGGGAATGGAACCGATACCACCGAGAACAGCGGCGGTAAATGCCTTGATTCCGGCAAGAAAACCGATATAAAAATTGATCTGACCGATATGCGAGGCGATAAGCAGACCGCCGATAGCAGCAAGCCCTGAACCAATAATAAACGTCGCGGAAATAACCCTGTTGACGTTAATGCCGACCAGCGTGGCCATGGTGCGATCCTGCGCGGTTGCCCGCATGGCTTTCCCGATCAGCGTGAATTTTATAATGAAAGTAAGAGCCACCATGACAATGACTGTAGTTACCAGAATAACCAGATCGGTTGATCCAACGATATGGGCAATCGGCTCCATAAAGGGGAAATCCGGTATCAGTCGTGGAAATGGCAAAAAATCTGAAGTTTGCGCCAGGAGAATATAATTCTGCAAGAATATCGACATGCCGATGGCGCTGATGAGCGGCGATAAACGCGGCGCATAGCGCAGCGGTTTATAAGCTATTTTTTCAATAGTATAACCATAGGAACTGGACCAAACGACTGCGGCTATTCCGGCGATGATGATGATCGCGGGCAGAGGAAAACCATAGATGGAGAGAACTGTTGCCACAATAAAGGCGGTGAACGCCCCTATCATATAAATTTCACCATGGGCAAAATTAATAAGGCCGATTATCCCATAAACCATCGTGTAACCGAGGGCTATGAGTGCGTAAATGGAGCCTCTGGTTAAGCCGCTGAAAAGGAGTTCAATAAAGTAATCCATGCCTGTATAAAAAAATATCTGAAGCAAACACAATGAATTGGGCTTGCTTCAGATATGGAAAGATTGAAAATAATTGCTATTTGGCTACGACATACTTGCCTTTTTCAACAACATACATTGAAAAACCAACGCCTATCGCATCGCCTTTTTGATCAAAGCTGACAGCTCCCACGGGGGTATCAACCTTTTCGGTCTGCAGCACTTTTTTCAGGTCTTCAAGTTTGGTTGACCCAGCTTTTTCAATGGCATTCAGCATAGCCATGGTTGCTGCGTAGGCACCCTCATAGAAGGCACCGGGATCGCTGTTGAAAGCGGCTTTGTGTTCTTCTTTCGCCTTGAGGGCGAGAGGATTAGCCGAGTTGTCCTGCGGACCGGCGGCATATACACCCTCTGCATCGGCGCCGGCTACCTTGATAAAGGTATCATCCTTGACGCCGTCATCGGAAACAAATTTGGCTTTCAAACGTTTTTTGTTCATGATGGAAACGATTTTCGAGGCTTCGGGATGGTATCCACCGAAGACTACAACTTCTGCCCCTGATTCCTTGATTTTCTGAACTATCGCCGAATAATCCATGGCTCCGGGAGTGATACCTTCAAACAAAACAACCTTCCCTTTACCGGATTTCTCAACATAGAGCTTAGCACCTTCAGCAAGAGGTTTGCCATAGTCGCCCTTATCATGGACAATAGCAATTTTTTTGAAGCCGAGTTTATTTATGGCGAAGTCGATCATCGCCGGTGACTGGGCGGCATTCGGCGCGATGGTGCGGAAAAAGTTCGGATATTTACCACTGTAAGTCAGTTCATCGCTGGTGGCGGACGGTGACATTACCAGTATTCCGGCATCTTTATAAATCGGCATGGCGGCGACGGTGGCACCGGAACAGATATGTCCGAGTACTACCTCAACCCCGCTCGATACCAGTTTGGTTGCGGTGTTGGTGGCAATCTCCGGTTTGCAGACATCATCTTCCTTGAGGATTTCAATTTTTTTGCCGTTGATGCCGCCATTGGCATTGACCTTGTCAATGACCAATTTTGCGGCAGCTGCGGAAGGCAATCCGTAGGAGGCGAGGTCGCCGCTATGCGGCCCGGCAATACCGAATTTGATGGTATCTCCCGCGGAGCTCAGTGCGGGGGCTGACAGGGCGAGCATCACACATGCGGCTGTTGAAAGAAATTTTCGACTTACAGTAAACTTCATTTTTTTCCTCCCTTTTCAGTTATTGATTAGAATACTTCCTGCTTTCAGTAGCTTCATCCAAACACCTTGGAAAGGGCAAGCATATCCCCCGGAGAAATGATATTAGTCTGTTAAACTGTATTTTGCAAAATCTAAAGTGAAGACTGCCTTTCTCTGTAATCGATTTCTGCTTCGTTACCATGTTAAAAAGTTTACAATCACTGTTTTTTTTCGGTCGACCCTTGGGCCCTCTTTACGGCCTGGCGATGATGATCAGGGAAAAGATGTATGAACAGGGACTTTTCCGGCAAAATTCTTTGCCCGTCCCGGTTATCTCCGTCGGCAATCTGGTGCTGGGCGGCACCGGGAAAACGCCGACCGTCCGCCATCTGGCAAAAATTCTTTTGCAACAAGGCTATCGTCCGGCAATTATCAGCCGGGGCTATGGCGGGAAATCAACACAGAAAGTCAATGTGGTTTCCGATGGCCGCAGCATATTTCTTACGCCTGAGCAGGCCGGCGATGAGCCATATATGCTCGCCGAGGCCGTGCCGGGGGTTCCGGTACTGACCGGGACACGTCGCATCCATCCCTGTCGCCGGGCAGTAGAAGAGTATAATGCCGACGTGCTCATCCTCGATGACGGTTTTCAGCATTTGGCAGTCGGACGGGATATTGATTTCGTTCTCTTTGATGCAACCGTTCTTACCGGCAATAAAAGGATATTCCCCGGAGGAATACTCAGGGAGCCCTTATCGGCGCTTTATCGGTGCGATGCCTTTATTATTACCGGCAGCACCATAAAAAATTCGGGACAGGCGGAACACTTCGGCGAATCTTTAAAAACCCAGTTCCCGGGAAAGCCGGTTTTTTTCGCTTCTCTTACCGATTCAACCCTGCAATGCTCCGACCTCGAGGCCGCAGTGCCTTCTCCAGAAGAACCATTTTTCGCCTTCTGTGGTATTGCCAATCCCGGGAGATTTCGAGAATCGCTCAATACCATGGCAATCCAGCAGAGTGGATTCCTCGCCCTCCCCGACCATGTGCGCTACAACCAGGCGATGATGACGGATATTTGCAGACAAGCTGTGGCCTCTGGCGCGCGACATCTGGTAACTACCCATAAAGACTTTGTGAAAATCAAGAATTTCGATTCTCATCTGCTCCGTTATACTGTGGACACCTGTTTGCAAACAAAGGATGACTTTGATCATTTTGTCATAAAATCACTGCAAAAATTAAAGAGTTGAGGCACTCGCCCTCCGTTCTCTGCGAGTGACATGCCATGACTGTGTTAATACCGCCTGCTTTTCCAGCAACCGTGTTTTTTTAGCCACAACGTCCTGCCGGCGTGTACTCCAATAAATTTTGTAACAATTTGAAATAAAAACATATAATACGCGAACCCGAAAGGCATTTGTGCGGCACTATAATTGCATATATGTGCAAAATGCAATTATAACCCCAAGGAAAAATGCCATGCCTTTGCCCATTGATCCCTTTCAATATACCTTGCGAAACCCGGTAAGTTGCTGCGGGGTTGGCTTGCATTCCGGAAGAACCGTGAATCTCTCCATCAAACCGGCTCCGATTGACAACGGTATCCGCTTTTTTCGCACTGATATGCCGACGAACATGCATGTTCAGGCGCATATGGATAAAGTTGTCGATACCCAGCTGGCCACTACCCTTGGCAATGAATTTTTTCAGGTTTCAACCACCGAACATCTCCTGGCCGCCTTGCACGGTTTCGGCATCGACAATGCCGATGTGGAATTAGATTCCACCGAGGTTCCCATTATGGATGGCAGCGCTGAGCCATTCTTTCTGATGCTGCAGGTAACAGGGAAATTGAAGCAGAACGGTTTGAGGAAAATTCTTCGCATTACCGAACCCATTTGTTACCGCGATGGCGACAAGCATCTTACCATTTCTCCGTACAACGGTCTGAAGGTAACGGGAGAGATCTGCTTCGATGATACCTTGATCAGGAAACAACGATACACTTTTGATTTTGGTGCCGATTGCTTCGGCGACGAGATCGCCAGGGCCAGAACCTTTGGTTATGTTGAGCAGGTGGAAGAGCTTTGGGCCAACGGCTTAGCCTTGGGAGGCTCTCTGGCAAATGTTATCGCCATCCATTGGAACCGAAAATCGGTACTCAACGAAGACGGTCTGCGCTACGATGATGAGTTCATTCGCCACAAGGTGTTGGATCTTGTTGGTGATCTGGCTCTTTTAGGGTGTCCGGTTCTTGGCCACGTCGAGACATATAAGGCTGGTCACGCCCAGCATCTTGGCCTCATGCAGGCCATCGCTGCCTCTCCCGAGAGTTGGGAAATTGTCGAGATGAAAAAAAAAGGCACACACACAGTCTTTGATAAAGTTGCAGCAAAATCAAAGGCCGCAAGCGAAGCGCTTATGCCGTTCTTCAATTACAAGCCTCTTTCTCCCTCCATAGCCTCCTGATAGAAGAGCCTCAGAAGTAAATTCAACCAAGAGACATGGCAATACCGCCGAATATTTACGCAGTATTGCCATGAGGTTGCTTCAGCAAATCCGTGCAGCACTCTGCAAAGCCCGGCATATCTGCTGAAGTTTCTCTTCAGCCATTTTGATTGAAACCGGATACACCAGCGTACGTTCGAGAAGAGCGGCAGATTGCGGCAATGCCTTTGGGTCATAAACGATTCTTTTATTGCCGCCGGGTTCGTTAAATGGAAAACCGGAGCGGGTGAGGCTCTTGCCCCCCAGTAAATGCTCCCACTGGGGAAAATAGTGCCAGGTGTTCTCAGAAAAATTCACAGCCCCAAAGCCATCTTTGCGCAAAGATCCATTTACCCTTTGGCAGTGTTCCCGATCGCGCATGATGAATGCCAGGTGGGTGGCGGAATCCCCTTGCGTATCAACAAGTTGTCTGAACGTTACCCCCGGTATTGCCACCGCCGCTTCCTTCAACACATTTTTGTTCTTCTGTTGGGCGACAATCATTGCATCAAGTTTCGCCAGTTGCGCTAAACCTATGGCCCCCTGCAGTTCCATCATTCGGAAGTTGGAACCGATGAAACGTCTCCCCTCCCCGCCTCTGCCGCCGGGATTCACCTTATGATCATGGCCGTGATCGTGATACTCGGCCATCGAGCGCCACAGTTCTTCATCGTCGGTAATGACCATGCCCCCTTCGCCGGTGGTCAGCGTCTTTACCGAATCAAACGAAAAGGTTCCACATTTACCAAAGGTTCCAAGGTGTTTTCCCTGTATTCTGGCACCGGTAGCCTGGGCGGTATCTTCCAAGACCGGGATGTTGAACTTAGCGGCTATTGCAACGATCTCCACAATTCTTGCCTGGGCTCCAAGCATATGCACAGGAATAATGCACTTGGTTTTGGCGGTTATTTTCTTTTGCAGATCAGCGGGGTCCATATTTAAGGTGGCATCAACCTCAGTAAAGACAGGGATCGCCCCAACTTCAAGAATTGCCTCCCAGGTGGCCACAAAGGTGAAGCCTTGGGTAATCACCTCGTCACCCGGACCAATACCCAAGGCGGTAAGGGCAACCTTCAGGGCGGTAGTGCCGGAAGTTACTGCCTGGGCATGACCGGCGCCGCAATACTTGGCAAAGTTTTCTTCAAATTCACGGACCTTGAAAACGCCTTTGCGTTGGTCAATGAATTCATAGCGAAAGAGAACACCTGTGTCGAGCACGTCCATGATCTCTTTTTTTTCCTCTTCTCCGAATAATTCATATCCCGGCATACGTACACTCCCTTAATTCTGCCTGTTCAAATTGGTAACGGGCAATTGTTGTATTGATCGGTCCTCCCGGAAAAGGGGCGCCTATCTGATTATTATTTTGCAGGCATTAGCTTAGCGTTATCAATAAGACGCACAACCCCGCCTATCTTTACGGCAATCGCCAAGACACTGCTGCTGCCGACCAAGGTTTCCGACTGCAGCGAATGTTCATTGATCACCACCGCGTATTCAAGCTTACCTCCGGCCTCGGCAACAGTTTTCTTGGTTGCCTCGACAATTGTATCGGCAGGAACAGCCTTTGCCGTGAGCTCAACGGTTTTCTGCGCTTCCTGAATTGATCTGTATAGACAGAGGGCCTGGGAGCGCATTGCACCTACCAGGTATTTGTTGCGGGAACTCATGGCCAATCCATCATGCTCTCGGATAATGGGTGTACCAATGATTGTCACGGGGAAAGCCAGATCCCGGACCATTTGCCTGATAATCGCCAACTGCTGAAAATCTTTTTCGCCAAAAATGGCAAGGTCCGGCATGGTGAGATGCAGGAGTTTACTCACCACTGTGGCAACGCCGTCAAAATGGCCGGGCCTGCCGGCACCGCACATCCCCTGGGCAAGCGTTTTGACGCTGACCGTCGTTTGAAAGCCTTCAGTGTACATTTCTTTTGCTTCCGGACAAAAGACTGCATGCACACCCTCTTGGGTGCAAAGATGGCAATCGGCCCGGAATTGCCTGGGATAGGCATCGAAATCCTCGTTTGGTGCAAATTGCCTGGGGTTGACAAAGAGGCTGACAACAACCTTATCGGCATTCTGCACGGCCTGCCGCATCAGGGAGAGATGCCCGGCATGCAGGCAACCCATGGTGGGCACGAGGGCAATTTTCAACCCTTCATGTTTCCAGGCAAGCGCCTGGCGCTGCATTTCTGCAGGTGATTTTATGATGAGCATCTCCAGCCTCACTTTTCTCAGTTACAGGCGGGCTTTCAGTCGCGCAATTTTTCCATCGATCTGTTCTTTTGCCTGGGCAAAAGAGGGGTCATCACCGATGCTCAGGAGAAAATTATTATATACGGCAATAGCCTTGTCAATATTACCCTGCACTTCCTCAAGTCTTCCCATGCCGGTATAGGCTATCTGTTCATAGCCCTTGAAACCTTTAAGGGTGTCATATTCTTTTGTGGCATCAGGAAATTTTTTATCGGCTTCCAGCGACTGGGCCAAAGCAAACAGTACCAAGGGATAGAGGGGATTGGTTTTGTCGATCTCCGGGAGGATCTCCCGGTATTTGTCACCTGCTTCACTAAAGGAACCATTTTGCATAGCAAGATGGGCAATTTCGATCTTGGCCCAAAGTGCCGATGAGGTGTTGCCGAACTCCTCAGACACCTTGCGCAGTGCTTCGGCCTGCCCATCTTGAGTTTGCTTCATGGCTTTTGCCAGTGCCGATGAAGCCTCCTCTTTCTGCCTCTCCCGGTAGGAACCATACAGCGAGGTAAAAACAATTGCCGCAACAACAACCGCGACGGCAATTTGGATAATTCTCAAATGCCCCCGAATAAAGCTGATGACCTTCGGCGGCAGATTGAAATGTTCCAGCAATCCTTCAACTTTATCGATCGTGGTTTCGGTAGTAAGACGTTTATTGAAGGCACTTTCACTGGCCATGCGATATTCCTCCTTGAACTCAAGACTTATTTTGTTAATAAATGACAGGACATAGAGCGGACAATATAATATATACCGATATGTCTGTCTATGCGTAATCAGCCAGTTCAGCCCAGCTGCAAATTCCTCCCCTACCGATGATGAATACCCTAAATAAAGAGGCAATCCTTACTGTCAGCCAGTTCACCGCGGCCCTGAAAGATATCCTCGAGACCCAATACCGCTTTGTAAGAATCTGCGGGGAGATCTCCAACCTGAAAATTCCCTTCTCCGGCCACTGCTATTTTACCTTGAAGGATGCCGGCGCCCAGATCCGCGCCGTACTCTTCAAGCAACAGAAAAGGTTCGTTGACCTTAATTTACAGGATGGGCAGCAGGTAGTGGTGTTCGGCAGAATCTCCGTGTATGAACCCCGCGGTGAATACCAGATCATGGTCGACACCGTTGAACTCTACGGCATCGGCAAATTATTGCGGGAGTTTGAAATACTCAAAAGAAAACTTGCCGACAAGGGTTATTTTGCCGCCGAGTTTAAAAAGCCCTTACCCCCATACCCCAGGAAAATAATCGTTATCTCATCGCCTACCGGCGCGGCCATTCAGGATTTTCTGAAGATCGTCAGCAACAGAAAGTCACCGGTGCATATTCAGATTTTGCCGGTGAAGGTCCAAGGAAAAACCGCTGCCGCCGAGATAGCAAAGGCCATAAACCTCGCCCAAGGAATTGCCGATGCCGATATTGTCGTCATCTGTCGGGGCGGCGGTTCCATCGAAGACCTGTGGGCCTTCAATGAGGAGATTGTCGCCGAGGCCATCCATCGGTCAAAATTGCCGGTGGTAACCGGGATAGGTCATGAAGTCGATTTCACCATTGCCGATTTCTGCGCCGATTTCCGCTGCCCAACTCCTACCGGGGCCGCGGAAAAACTGGTTCCCGATGCGGTAATATTGCGCCAACATGTTCGTTCTTTACGGGCCAGCTTGCAGCTGCGAGTTGAGCGGAAACTCCACTTTATTGAGCAGCTATTGGCGCATCATAAAAAGATGCTCGGGGATATGCGCAATGTTTTCAACGGTCTCGAGTTCCGGTTACATCTCGGCAAGGCACATCTGCTGCAGGCGATGGTCGGCTACATTCAGGAGAAAGAACAAAAATATCAGTTGCTTAGCCGTTCTTTACAGAAAGAAATTCCCTCAACCCGCATCGAGTCACAGGGGCAACGCATCCATCTGCTGGTCATTCAATTGAAAAATCATATGCAGCGCACCTTGGAAAAAAAGCAAGCCTCACTGGCAGGACAGGCTTCCCTTTTGCACGGTGTGAGTCCGCTTGCGACTCTGGCGAGAGGCTATGCAATTGTTCGCAAGAAACATCCGGAGGATAGCGGCTGGCGCGTGCTGTCGCGGGCAAGAGATGCGCAGGTCGGTGAAGAGCTTAATGTTCTTCTCCATGAAGGCCAGTTGGAGTGTTTGGTGACCAGGAACGAATAGGATTTCGAAATTATATGATATTGTCAGATTTTTAAACTTATTGAGAGGATAGCCATGCAGGGCACAAGGGGCTCCAGTAATTCCAGTGTTATCATTTCCAAGGTCATGCTGCCCGGGGATGCCAATCCGGCAGGTATCGTACATGGTGGGAACTACTTCGATGGAGATTGGCGTAAGAGTGGAAACCGAAGATCTTATGGCCGGGACTGTTACACACCTTGCCTCGGCATATCTGACCTTCGTCGCCCTGGATGAAAACCAGCGTCCGGTGGCTGTGCCGCCGCTTGCGCTGGTCACGGATGAGGATCATCGGAGAAACCGCGAGGCAATGGCCCGCCGGGCTCTGCGACTGACTGAGAAGCGGAAGGAATCGGCTTGCCAGGAGTATCAAAGAAGGTGTTAGTCAGATACCCGGTTTGTGGTGGTATGATTTGCGCAGTCCGAGGGATATGATTTTCTCCTATTGACCGGTCCAGAATGTTTTGCAATATGTTGACTCTGCCAACCGGAGATAATCAGGAACAACCTCAAGTTGCAGCTTTGCTTAAATTGTTAAGATTGGCAAGACACATCATAAGGCTGGGATTATCCATTCCAGATGTGCCAGAATCATTCTATTACCGTCAGTATTTCCATTTTTCCCTGCTGTTTGGCAGATGACAAAAAAACGCTCTTGCGGCGTAAACAATATGGTTTAGTATCCATTATTTCCAACCTACCTCAGCATAAACTTAAGCTCCATTCAGAGAGCTTAAATCAATCTCTGGCCATTTTTACCAAGCTTGTCGCCAAATAAAAAAGACCGCCGGACATGATAAGAAGAACAAAGAGAGGGATGATTTGCAGTTCATTGAAGAGAGCCGCGGAACGGATAATGCCAGAGGAGTAAGTGATCGGCAATAGATAAAGGACAAATCGAGCCCATTCCGGTAATCGGTCGACGGGGAAAAACGTTCCACCCAAAAATGCCATCGGGGTTATGAGAAAAGTGTTCAGCATCATTTGCATGGAATGTTCTCGAACGACCATGGCTAAGGCAACCGCCAGTGTTGAGAAAACCATACTGTTCAGAGCGACAGCAAACCAAAAGGCAGTAGAGATACGGATTTCAACGCCAAAGAGAAGGCCCAGAACAACGATGACAGCCGCTGCCGTCACACCTCGGGTAATACCGGCCAGGACCTCGCCTGCAACATATGCCGAATCACTCACGGGTGAAGCCTGGATTTCATCAAAAACATTCCAGTAAAAACGCGCAATATTGATCTCTCCCGCAATGGAGAAGGCTTGAGTCATGGAGTTTAAGGCCACAAGCCCGGGCAACAGATAACTCATATAGTCGTTCCCCAATACACTGATATCGCAGCCAAGCGCCACCCCGAAAGCCGTTATATAAAGAAAAGGGGCGACCGTCATGGAACTGAGCAGCATCGGCAGCCGGGTCTTTAAGATTTTCAATTCGCGCAAATATATGGCCCACACCTGGTTCATCCTGTAACCCTCTTCCCGGTTAATTGTAGATAAGCATCTTCCAAATTGATTCGACGAAGCTGAAAGCCGTCACCCTCGTTCTCGGCCTGTTTTAGCGCTTCAGAGCGGCTGGAAAAGTAGGTGGATTTCATCTCGCCGTTTTCGTATCGGTCTACAGCCCATTTGCCAAGCCTGGATATCAGCAATTCCCTTTTTGGGCTATAAGTCGAGTCGTGTTAGTGGACGTTGAATTTTCTAACAAAAAAAGCGAGCTAATTTTTCAATTATTCGTTCGAAACACATTTTGCCAACTCGTTTGTAC
>Ga0335397_10000486_pt1 | contig 51588 bp, 49 predicted proteins | sample MAT04_FD_205740 | JGI IMG/M metagenome (GOLD analysis project Ga0335397, IMG submission 205740) | Freshwater microbial communities from Lake Fryxell liftoff mats and glacier meltwater in Antarctica - MAT-04 (spades assembly) (version 2) ...
TCCCGACGATGCCATCGCCGGGCTTTGATGCTGATGGAAATTATGGACTCGATCGGTGTGAGTCGTGGATAACAGCGAGCAGACGAGCCTCGAACTGTCTCAGGCCTGTTTCCAGATCATACTTGGCACGAATCACGGCTTGCGCCGCGGCTGCGCGAGCGCGAGCGGCGGGGAGGTCGTCGAGCGTCGCCGTAATCGCCTGGACCAGCGCTGCGAGATCATCTGGAGCGACTAAGGTTCCGAACCGGCCATCGTCCAGAATTTCACGCGGTCCCGTGGGACAATCCGCAGCCACGGCCGGCGTGCCGAGGGCCAGGGCTTCAATCAACGTATTGGGTGATCCTTCCCACCGCGAGGGCAAAACGAAAACATCCGCCGAGCGAAAATACGGAGAGGGGTTCGCGACATAGCCGGCGAACAGCACGCGGTTTTCCAACTGGAGTCGTCGCGCCTGATCACGCAAGGCGGACTTCCGCGGGCCTTGACCGCAGATCACCAGTTGAACATCCCGCTGCTGCTCATTCACCAGTTGCGATATCGCATCCAGCAGCAGGTCATGACCTTTCTGCTCATGCAACCTGCCGACGGCGAGCAAGCGGATTCCCGTGGCGGGCCAGGCAGGCGGCGGCGCGGCGGCCAATTCGTCCAATTTCGTGAAATCACGGAGATTGACCAGCAACTCCACCGATGAGGCCGGCAATCGGTAACATGCCTCGACACGTCGGCACAAATCGACCGAGTTCGCGAAAATCCGATCCGCCGTTCGATAAGACCAACGAGCCACGGGCCAACGCCACGGCGAGCGGAAGGGAAAATCGAGCCAAACTTCCTGACGCGGGTCCTGTACACAATAGACAACGCGGGGCGTGCCCGTGCTCCACGCGGGCAGCGCGGTTTCGTAGGCCCGCCGCAAACCCCACGCGAAGAGTAAATCGTAACGGCGGCTGCGAAGCACACGCCGGAGGTCATGCATCCGCGCTTCGGAAAGGAATTTCGTGTTCTGAGCCATGCGGTGCCAGAACCGGGGCGGATGACTCTCATCGGCGAAGGCATGAATCGGCACATCGGCGGGGATTTCTGCCAGTAGCTCACCGGATTGATACGCGAGATATAACTCCGGGGCGAACTGCGCACGATCGAGTCGCTGCAACAAATCGACCATGCGACGTTCGGAGCCACCTCCGGACATCGACCCCATGACAAAGAGAATTCTGGCTGGCTTCACGGAGTTTGCCCGGATGCTTGATGCCCGCGATGGCGGTGTGCGCGAATCATGTCTTGAAACTGCTCATTCATATTACAAATTCCCGCAGCGACTCGTGGTCTCCTGACGCCGAGGCGTCAAGCGAAGATTGATTCCACAATGCCACGTTGACATCCGATTTGCTTCAAAGTTTGGCAGGCGGTACGATACCGTAAGATATCAATCGTCTCGTGAGCATATCCATTTTTTGTGATCACTTCGCAAGATCGGAACAATTGGCAGCATTTGATTCGGATCTCATTTAATGATCGACGGCGACGGCATTTCATTGAATCGCGACGATTTGCACCCCGTACTTACGGTCGTCATTCTCACTTATAACCACGAGCGCTACATCGAGCAGGCCGTGCGCAGCGTGCTAGCGCAGCGGACCACATTTCCGATCGAGATTTTGGTGGGAGAAGATTATTCCACAGATGGCACCCGAGCCATTTTGGCACAAATGAATTGGGAATTTCCTCAACGTCTGACGATCGTTCGCCGCGACCGGAATCTTGGACTCGCGGCCAATTTGCAAGACTGCCGAGTGCGAGCACGGGGACGATATCTGGCGATTTTGGAGGGGGATGATTTCTGGACCGATGCGCTGAAGCTGCAAAAACAATGTGACGCGATGGAATCGCATCTCGACTGGTCGATGTGTTTTCACCCTTGCCGTATCTTCGACGAGGACGGGTGGCTGCCATCCCGAATTTCACCGGATAAGTCTTTCGCGAAACCACTCACGATTGGGGATCTTCTGGAGCGGAATCATGTGCCGACCATGTCGGTGGCATTTTTTCGGCAGGGAATTATCCGCCAGACGCCTTCCTGGCATGCGGAATTGAGAAATGGCGATTGGGCCTTGTACATTCTGCATGCCGATGTCGGACCGGTCGGTTTCTTACCGGATGTCATGACCGACTATCGCGTCCACCAGGGGGGGCTGTGGTCCGGTTTCGGCAGATATCACCGTTGGCAACAGACTGTCGAACTTTTTGAGCATCTCAACCGACATTTTCAAGGTCGATATGCGGCGGAGATTGCGGAGTCAAAACAAGCACATCTTGACGCCATGATCCAGCGCGATGCCGATTTAGAAAAAATTGAACGACGCTATCTCGCGCTCCGTCTGGATCGGATCGCGGCTGTATGCCGCTGGGTGCGCGATATGTGGCGCCGCTGGATTCCACCCTCAACTCTCACGATATCTTCTTGTCGGAAATGAATCTTGATTTATGGTTCTAGTAAATCATTCGCGGACAACCCCAGCCTCCAATTCTTGACATCCGGGCCCACGACTCCGTCCAGTCGCTATCGCATCTTTCAATATGTGGATCATTTGCGCGCAAGCGGTTTTCCGTGCCGCGTTGCAAACAGTTTTCCAGAGAAATATGACTACTTGCCCGTGCTTGGCTGGCATGCCAGCCGCGCGCTCAAACGAGCCGTGCGACGCTGGCATCTGCTGCAATTGCGCTGGACCCGCCCGGATGTGGTCGTCCTCGAGCGGGAACTCTTTCATGAGCCAAGTACGGAGTTCGAGGAAATCTTGCGTCGCCGCGTTCGGCGGCTGGTGCTCGATGTCGACGATGGCATCTTTCTCCACTTTCCCGACAAGTTTCGCCGTCTCGCCGAAATGTGCGATGGCATCATCGTCGGCAATTCGTTTCTGCAAGAGTATTGCGCCGCATTGAACCCGCGGGTGGTCCTCATCCCGACGTGCGTTGATCTGCAGCATTATCAGCCTGCCGAACGACCTGCGGATTCCACTCCCGTGATCGTCGGCTGGATTGGTACGCCTTCCAATCTTGCACAACTACAGTTGGTTCTGCCGGCTTTGCGATCACTCCGCACGCACTGTCCGCTGCGATTGCGCATCATTTCGGTGCATCGACAGGAGCTTGACGAACTGGATCTCGCGGGGCTGGACTGGGAACTGGTCCCCTGGCGCGCGGAAACCGCCCTAGAGGCATTGCGTCAATGCGACATCGGTGTGATGCCCCTCAGTGCGGATGAACCTTGGAATCGCTACAAATGCGGCCTCAAGCTGATCGAGTACATGGCCGTCGGCTTACCGGCCATCGCCTCCCCTGTGGGGGTCAATGCCCAGATTGTGACCCACGGGGTGGATGGTTATCTGGCGGAGACCACGGATGATTGGACAGATCAATTGGCCTGTTTGGCAACCGACGCCAATCTCCGCCGGCAAATGGGCCTGCGGGCACGCGAAACCATCGTCGCGCGGTATTCCGTTCAAGCGTGGCTCCCGAAGTTGGAAGAAGTTCTGCGTGATTTTGCGAAATGAAACGGTGCGCACCAAATCGAACTTGAGTATTGTTTTTTAAGCGGAAATCCATTCCGCGATTGACGCATTTGCAATTTCCGGGCAGACTTCTCCTTTTAGGATCATGTAAGGGTTTGCCGAGTCATCGAGGCGAACCGTCATCAAATAGGAAATTGCGAAAGGGAGCGATCAATGTTCTCCAGAATGTAGGACACTTGCTCCGCAAGTATCTTTTGCACTTGCGGAGCAAGTGCTCTACATTCCGGAATACCGTTGGGCGTACTCCCCAAAAGACATACGCACTCGGAGAGTGCAGTTTCACTTGTCGTCAATCGAATGAATCCTCGGCATGTTCCTCGCGATTCGACATCGGCTCGAGTTCTTTGCCTTTCGGCTGGCCGTCTGCCTGATCGACTGCATCTCGCCGCGCACCGCGGCGAAGTGTGCGGATGGGCTGGCAACGCTCTTTTGCGATTATCTGCCGGCGAAATGGACGCGGACCGAGGTGATTGATGAAAACCTCCGCCGGGCGTTTGGGCCGGACATCAGCGCGCGGGAACTCGCCCGCTTGCAGCACGGTATGTGGTGCCATCTCTTTCGCACGGTCATTGAAATGGTCCAAGCCCCGCGAAAACTGCATCTGCGGAGTTATCGGAAACTCATTGATTTCGTCGGTTTGTCGCAATCGAACGAGGCTCTGCTCTCCGGTCGGCGCGTGCTGATGCTCGGCGGACATTTCGGCAGTTGGGAGACCGGCATCTCGTTGTTCGGTGTCTGGGGGTTCCGCACCGGTGTCGTCGCCCGCGAACTGGACAATCCGTATCTGCAAGCCTGGTTTGCCCAAGAACGGCAGCGGACAGGCCATTATCTGCTCGCCAAAAAAGGGGATTTCGACGAAATGCTGACGTTGCTCAAAAGCGGCGGCAACATCGCCCTGATGTGCGATCAGGACGCCGGGGCGCGGGGGCTGTTTGTCGATTTCTTCGGCACCCCCGCATCCACGTTTAAATCGATCGCGCTGCTCGCCCTGGAGTACGACGCGCTCGTTGTGATTGGCTCGACGATTCGGTTACCGGATGACTTCGAGCGCTGCGGCTGGTCGCGATTCCGCATGCAGATGGAATCTGTGATTGACCCGCGCGCCTTGACGACGAACGATCCGGTCCGTGAGATGACGCAGCAATTCACGACAGCTCTCGAACACGCCGTGCGCCGCGCTCCCGAACAGTACTTTTGGGTCCACCGCCGCTGGAAAAGCGAGCAGGGTAAACGTGTGCGGAAGTTAAAAGCCGCATGAAACATTTCCTCGCCTAACCACAGACAGTTGATCATGCGCGACTTTTGGACGATCCTGAAACGTGCCGCTGCTGACTGGTGGGCGGCCGATGCCATGCTGCACGGGGCGGCGCTCGCGTTTTATGGAATTCTGTCCGTGGCCCCCCTGGTGGTGATCGCGGTCGTCATCGCGGGGTTCGTCGTCGGTAAAGACGCGGCTCGCGGCGAACTCGAAACTCAGATCGGACAACTCGTAGGCTTGAAAGCGGCCGAGGCGATTCAGGAAATCCTTTCACACGCGGGGCAACCGACTGGCGGCGTGCTCGCAACCACGCTCGGCATTATCACGCTGCTGATCGGCGCGTCGGGCGTGGTGGCTCAGTTGCAGGCGTCGCTCAATGCGATCTGGAATGTGCGGCTGAAGCCCTCGCACACGGTCTGGGCGTTCATCCAACTGCGGCTCGTCTCGATGGGCATCGTGCTGGGAATGGGACTGCTGTTGCTTGCGCTGCTCGGCATCAACGCTGTCATGGCGGTGGTTGGCGGATATGTCGGCACGGAAAATACGCTGTGGAACTCGCTGTCGGGCGGGGCCGATGCGGTGATCTCGTTCGCGCTGATCGGTGCGTTTGTGGCGATCAGCTTCAAATTTCTGCCCGATGCGATCGTCACATGGCGTGCCGTGGCGTTGGGAGCCGGGCTAACGACGGTGCTGTTGTATCTGGGCAAATTCGCGATCGGGCAGTATCTGGCCACCGCCGGCGCGACTTCGGTGTATGGAGCGGCGGGATCGCTGGTGATGCTTGTGCTATGGATTTACTACTCGGCCCAGATTTTGTTCTTCGGAGCCGAGTTCACGCAGGTGTATGCGGATCACATTGGGACACCGATTGTGCCGACGGCCAGCGCGGAGCGCATCACTCGTTAGCGTGGACGACATTGCGGCGATAGTCTGTTGAGCGTTCAATTCCACAACGGAGCCGCATTCATGCCCCGATTCCCCGATCTCTCCCGCCGCGAATTTCTCGCCGCGACGTCTTCCACCTTGTTCGCCAGCCAACTGGCGACGGCCACCGACAAAGCGCCCCCGCCGGTTCCCGCGCAGCGGCCGCTGCGGCTCGCGGCCATCAACTCGATCTACCGGCTCCGCTCGCACGCGTATCACATCTGCGGACGGTTCCTCCTCGGCTATCAACGCGATGGCTTTCACCACCAGCCGCCGTTCCAACTCGTGCGGATGTTTAACCATCAGCACCCCAAGGGCGACATGGAGCAGGAAATCTCCGCACGCCACGGCGTCGAAATCTCGCAGAGTGTCGCCGAGGCCTTGGGCGGCGAAAAGTCGCTCGATGTCGATGGTGTGCTGCTGATCATCGAACACGGCGAATACCCGGTCAACAAGCGCCAGCAGATGCTGTATCCGCGGTTCGAGTTCTTCAAAGAGATTGTCGACGTCTTCCAGAACAGCGGCCGCAGCGTGCCGGTGTTTGTCGACAAGCATCTCTCTTACGACTACGAAAACGCCGCGCAGATGATGGCATGGGGAAAGGAACTCGGCTTTCCGATCATGGCCGGCTCATCCCTGCCCGTGACGTGGCGACGGCCGGAAATCGAGCCGCCGCTCGGCACGCCATTCACCGATGGCCTCGTCTGCTTCGGCTACGCGGGCGTCGAATATCCTGAAGAAATTTACCTGTTCCACGCATTGGAAACGTTGCAGTGCATGCTTGAACGCCGGCCCGGCGGCGAAACAGGCGTGAAGTCGGTGCTCGGCTTACAGGGCGACGATGTGTGGAAAGCCGGCGACGAGGGCCGCTGGTCGTGGAAACTGCTCGACGCCGCCCTCTCGCGCTGCCCGACCAACAACATCGGCAAAATTCGCGACAATGTGAAGCAGCCGACGGCGTTGTTAATCGAATACCGCGACGGCACCAAAGGGACGATTCTCAATCTCTACGAACAGGTCGCTGACCACGGCTTCGCGGCCTTCGTGAAAGGCCGGCCCGACCCGTTCTCCAGTTGCTTCTTCCTCCCCGGCCCCCCCGGCGCGAACTTCTTCGACCCGCTCTGTGCGAACATCGAACGCCTGTTCGTCGAAGGAAAATCACCGTACCCCGCCGAGCGCACGCAACTGACGAGCACCATCCTCGACTGGGGCCTGCGTTCGATCCACGACAAAACAGGCCTGGTCACAGATGATTCACTCCACATCGCCTATCAACCCCCGGAACGCACCGGATTCTTCCGCGGGCCGATGACCACCGGCGGGGGGATGTGATCTTGGCATTTGGCGAGCGTTGCGGCGTCAGCCCGACGTGCTTCTTGCGGAGTTGGGTGGCCCCGGTTGGCCGCTTCGGCCTACCGGGGTCGCAAAGCGACAAGAGGTTGTGCGACGGACAGGCAGTGATCGCGACCTCTTACGGCTGCCACCGCACCGGTTGAAGCCAACAGGGAGTAACCGGTCACTTTATCTTCTTTGCTGTTACCACCAACACATGCGCACCATCAGTGTCCTGCGACCAAATCTGTAAGTCACCATGATTGTCGATTAAGTAGTAATCGTCATCAGAGCCGCTTCGTTTCCCATCCATGTATTTTTTGCCATTTTGGGATGATTTCTCAATCATGGGATGTATGCGTTTACCGCCATCGCGAAAAGTCTTCTCCATATAAAATGCATCACCTTCATGATAAAACGTGATCACTCCAGGAAACGGCTCTTCATCTTGAAGCCAGCGGCCGACTGTCCTGCGTGATGCTATTGCGGGTTCTGGGATGATATTTTTCTCTTCATCTAAAGTAAGCCCGAGAACTCGAATCTCCAGATTTGGATTGAAGTGTGTGGTAGCCCAATAACCCTCGTCGACTTTCATCCCAGGCAAATAGTAACCTATAAAGGTGCGATCGTATGTTTTGTGAGAGCCGGATTTCAGTTTCATAGCGATTGCACGCAACACATCCTCTGAAACCTTCTTGTTAATACGAATATCTAGACTTCGCTTAATACCGGGAACAGTCTGCTCCTGGGCGATAAAGAATTCAACATCTTGGGGGATCGTAGCGTCGATAGGTAAAATAGCTGGTTTTGGAATGTGTTGTGCGGGTTGACGAGACGGTAGATTCGACGTTACAGGATGGCTACTAGGCTTGTCGTTACATCCGGCAATCAGCAATGCTAGGACGAATACTGTGTATTTCATTCTGGCCTCAGTCTTACGGCAAAACATGTTCCGACCACACAATCGAGGTCATTTTTGTTGCACATTTGCGAATGAGTCGTGAATTTTGATCTTCACAATATGATGAACTCGTACTCCGAAAACAAGAAATTCCGCTGCGTGACGGCTCTGGCCACCCTGTTCGCGGTCCGCCATTTGATCTCCATTTGTTGTCAAACGCTCCCCTCGGAAGCCCTCGCGTCGGGCCTTGACCTTCACGCCTTCTCCGGGTCAAACCCCTTCATCAATTCATCATCCCATTGATCCAGCAGCGGCCAGTCGACGGCGCAGGTGCCGAAGTCGGCCATGTGTTGATAACCGGTCAAGCGGTCAATCGTTTTCTGGATCAGCTTCTTGTCTTTGCGGAAGATCGGGCCGTGGCTGGGGAGGAGCCATTTCACGTCTGCGTCGCGGATCCGTTCCAGCGAGGTGATGAAGTCGGGAATGTCGGACCCGTGATGGGCGTCGATGTTGCCGACGCAGCCGTCGCGGTAGATGTTGTCGCCGGAGAAGAGCAGATCGCCCATCTGGAAGGCCAGCTGGCTCGACGTGTGGCCGGGCGTGTTCCAGACCGCGAGTTTCATGCCGCCGAGTTCCAGCGTGTCGCCTTCGTTGATCGTTTTCGCGATCTGAATCACCGGCAGGTCGATGGAAATTCCCTGGGCCGAGATCTCCGCATACGAGGCGATGCGGTCATTCTTCTCTAAAAGTTCCTTACATTCCGGATGGCCGAGCGTGATGGCCGATGGCAGCAATTCTTGCGCACGCTTCAAACCCTGGATATGATCCACATCGGCGTGCGTGGCGATCAGGTACTTGCACTTCGCCAGCTCGAAATCCATCTGGCGGATCATCTCGATGATTTCTTCGGCGGTGTCTTCAAAACCGATATCGATCAGAAGCCATTCGCCGGCGTCGTGAATGAGATAGACCGAACAACCGAGCCGTTGCCGGGCCTGGTAATTCATTTCGATGACGTGGGGAAACACCTCTCGTCGAGGCAGCATGAGCGAAAACTCCGGGAAAAGTCGTCCAACGGGTGGCGTCAGTGGGTATTTTAGATGAGATGACACCCAGCGGCAAGGAGCGGCTGTTGGTATCTGTCATGAGGAAGCAATGCAAAATGCAAAATAGAAAATGCAAAATGCAAAATCGGGAGGCGAAGATACTGCCGGCGGCGATGCTCGAATACCGTTCAATGAGTTTCCGATTTTGCATTTTGCATTTTGCATTTTCTATTTTGCATTGCCTTTCCTGAGATCAGGATCAACGCAAATTCCGCCCCGTGTCAAACCTCTTTTCCACGTCATGCGTTCGCCCCATGCGTCAACCGATTCAACGTCAACTGCTTATGCCGATGCTTGCCGTCGTGGTGCTGGGGAGCGCCGTCACGGCGATGCTGGCGGCCTGGTTCGGCACGCAAACGGCACGGCGGGCGGAGCTCGAGCGGTTGCAGCAACTTGTTTCCACGCTGACCGATCCCGGCTTCCCCCTCACCGACGCCGTGCTGAAACGGATGTCGGACTTGAGCGGCGCGGACTTTGTCACTTTGAACGAAACCGGCGGCGTGCTGCATGCGAGTCGGCCATTTGCAGAGCCGGATCAAACGCACTTCGCGGAACTGCCCATTCACCCTGTTGACGGACCGTTGCGGGATGACCGGCGATTGACATTGTCGACCGGCGATGCGCGGGCCGTGCGGATGCCGATCCGCACGGTGACGGCAGCACAGCCGTCGTCGCTGGTGATTCTGACCTCGCAACAGCGCTGGAACGATTTGGCCTGGCGCGCCGCGCTGCCGCCGTTGCTCGCGGGATTATTGGCGGCAACAAGTGCGGCGATTGTCGCCGCATGGTTGTCACGGCGATTTGTGCGGCGGATTCATGCGCTAGGCGACCGCGCGGCGTTACTGGCGGAAGGACACTTTGAACCGCGACCGTTGCCTGCACAAGACGATGAACTGCGCGATCTGGAAATCGCACTCAATGCGGCGGCCGAGAAATTGGTTCGTTATGAAGACAGTGTGCGGAAAGGCGAACGGCTGCAAACACTCGGCCGGCTCGGCGCGGGCATGGCCCATCAACTGCGAAACGCCATCACCGGGGCACGAATGGCCCTCGACCTGCACGGGGCGGAATTGCCCGCGGACAGCAATCGGGAATCGTTGTCGGTGGCGACCGTGCAGCTCACTTTGATGGAAGCCTATCTGCGGCGGTTCCTGACCTTGGGACGTGGGGAATCCCCGGCGTGGCGAACTGTGGATCTGGTCGCGGTGATCCACGAAATTCTGCCACTGGTCGAGCCGATCTGTCGGCATCACGCGATCCGTATCGCCTGGACGCCGCCAGGTTCGAGTCCGCATCTGCTGGGGGATGTCGAGGCGTTGCGGCAGTTGCTGTTGAATCTGGTGATGAACGCGATTGAGGCCGTGCAGCCGTTGCCGGTGGATTCGCGGGCGATTGCCATCGAACTGGCAACACGGGAGAACGAGGTCATCGTCCGCGTGATCGATGCGGGGCCGGGGCCGGCGGCGGCGATGATGGCCAAACTGTTTGAGCCATTCGCAACCGACAAACCCGATGGCACAGGATTGGGACTCGCCGTCGCACAGGAAATCGCACAAGCTCACGGCGGCGAAATTCGCTGCCAGCGGGCGGACGGGCGAACGTGTTTTGAAGTGCGGTTGGCGGCGAACTCTTCAATGTAGCCCGCATTCTCCGAGTGCTGATCTTCGGCAATCGGAGAGTGCGGGCTACGTTCACGGCGAAAATGGTTCGCCTCGAAGACTCGGCAAACCCTACAAAGCTGGAAGCGAACGGCGAGAACTGAGCAGGTCGAAGAATGAAAGCAGGAACCACGAATCACACGAAATGAAGATCGATATCCAATGCTTTGGATTTTTTCGTGTCTTTAGTGTAATTCGTGGTTAAATGTCTTCCACCATTTCGTCGAGGTTATTTGCTGCGCGATAATTCATCAGCCGGATAAACGAGTGGTCGGACATTTTGAAGACTCCAGAGTCGAGTGACTGAGGCGCTCTCACGCTTCAAGACCGACAGCGAGATGCATGGCCCCAGAATCAAGTCGAAACTGGGGCCATGCACGCCGATGGCGGTGGACAGATCCAGAGCGCCCCAGCCACCCCGTGATTTGTGATCACGGCGAAAATGGTTCGCCTCGAAGACTCGGCAAACCCTACCTCATCAGGATACGATGGCGTTCCTCAATCCCCAGTTCTGGAGAATCCCATGGTCCACAAAATCCGTGTTTGTGCCGTCAGTTATGCGCCGCCGTTTCATGACCATCATGGCGAGGGGGTGAACCTCGATGCGATGAGGGAGATCCTCGGCACGGTCAAGGAACAGGAAGCGCCGGATTTTCTCTGCTTTCCGGAAGTCTGTTCGTGCTATGCGAAAGGCTTTGGCCCGGGGATCAAGGCGGCACCCGAGATCGGGCCGTACGCTGAAGTCGTCGGCAAGCTGGCCCGCGAATTCGATATGAACCTCATCATCCCGCTGATCGAACGCTGGAACGGCCGGGTCTACAACTCGGTGCCAATTGTCGACCGCAAAGGGAAACATGTGCTGACGTATCGGAAGGTCTATCCGACAATCGGCGAGATTGAAGAGGGGATCACGCCGGGGTGGGACGTGCCGGTCGCGGAATGCGATGGGGTGAAAGTCGGCGCGACGGTCTGCTTCGACGCGAACTTCCCCGAGCTGCCGCAGAAGTTGTTCGAGCAGGGCTGCCGGCTGATGTTCTGGCCATCGATGTACTGGGGCGGCAGCCTGCTACAAAGCTGGGCCTTGCGGTACGGGTTCGCGGTGGTCGGGGCGTACGCGGCGGAGAATTGCGTGATCGACCACACGGGCAAATATCTCGCCAAGCAAGGTTCGATGACGTACAAGGTGACGCAGGGGATGTTCCCGGCCTGGGCGGCGGCCGACATCAACACCGACTGCGAGTTGTTCCACCTCGATAAGAACCAGCTCAAGATCAAAGCCATCCGCGCGAAATACCCCCGCGATGTGCTGATCGAAGCCTTCGACCCCGAAGCCTTCATGTACCTGAGCTGCACCACAGACCGATTGACGGTGGAAGATTTAATCAAGGAGTTTGAGTTGGACCCATTCCGCGATTACCTGGCGCGATCGGTGGCAAAGCGGGAGGACGCTCTGGTGAAGGCGCATCTGCCGCCGAAGGAAGCACGGAGATAACCAGCCCGCGGCGCAAGCAAGGGATGATTTGCGGGTGGCTGGGGCACTGATTTATTCGCCACGCTGATCGACGACCATAGCCCCAGTCGCAGAAAGCTGGGGCCATGATCACGAAAATCCAAGGAGACTCAGTGAGCGCCCCAGGCACCCGGTGGCGGATTCTTTCCTACGGTGCGTTATGTCACCGATTATTTTGCAGACTAACAGCAGCATAAATGATTTATGGAGTTACCATGCAAAGTAAAAGAGTGACTGGACGGGAATTGTTGAAGAAGTATGACACAACAAGGCGAATGGCTCAGCAGTATTTGGCTGGCCCAAGATCGGTGATGTTACCTGCGGATCCAGATGGCACTGAATTCTGGCTTGAACCCGTGGTTACACTCATCATGACTCGAATGGGGTCGGGGCGATCGGACAGCGTGGCGGTATTTGCTGTACCCAACTGTATTAGGTACGACGCGGCAGAACTCGTTCTTGCTCGACACGCTGTTTGGGACTCACAAGGTGATAAAGAGCTGTGTAAGAATGAAGAGGTCCACGCGGCGCGAGTGTCGACTGGTTACTATCCTCTATCTCATCAGCGACGAGATGCAGTTGACGGAATATTGACAAGCATTGACCAGGCAATACCATCGCATCCATTTGCTGTAGAGGGACTCGCTTTAATTGAACATCCGCCTGGTCCACAACTGTCGAACGAGGAAGTAAGTCCTGTCAATTATATCCAGTGTATGTTGCGCCGAGTTACAAAGTTTCAAGTTGTTGAACTGTACTGGACGCTGAGGGATAATACACTTTCGGGACTAGATAATAGCTGCCGGAATCTTGCCGACTTTGTGATATCTGTAGCTACAGGAAATGCAGCAAGAATTGATGTCAAAGAAAAGTATGATATCGATCCCATTGCCTTAGGTAAGCTAGCGGAGGAGTGACGTATAGAATGATCGCCCCCCCTGTGCGAGACCCTGATCACAGTTTTCGGCGTTTGAGCCAAGACGCCAGGAACAGCAACGAAGTGATCGGTGAGAGCTTTTAAGTTTTGAAAGGTCAAGTTCATGCTGGATGGTAGCAAATAACAAAAGCAACCAACCACAGCACCTGCCTGGCCGCGACGGGTGGCTGGGGCCACGGTCGCCAATGACAAAGGAAACCCAGTGAGCGCCCCAGCCACCCGCGGTTTGTCTCGCAACGATCTTGCCGTGATTGGCTTTTCGTTCGTCTACATGACCGTGGCGCTCGCGTCGGCGTTGTTTCTCCACAACAAGGAATTCGTCTTCTACTTCGTCATCATGTGCGTGATGATGGCCGTGACGTGGGGCGTGCATTGGGCCATCCGGCTGCATCCGCTGGCGTTGTGGGGACTGTCGCTGTGGGGGTTCCTGCACATGGCCGGCGGGTTGGTGCCCATTCCGGAGGGCTGGCCGCGGCTCGGCGGAAATGTCCTCTATAATCTGTGGCTGATTCCGAACCTGCTCAAATATGACCAGATCATTCACGCCTACGGTTTCGGGCTGATGACGTGGGTTTGCTGGCAGGGTTTGCAGCGGGCGTTCAAAAATCGCGGCGTGACGGCCCGGCCGACGTTTGGCTTACTCACGCTGTGCGTCGCCGCCGGCATGGGCTTCGGGGCACTGAACGAAGTCATTGAATTCATCGCGGCGTTGACCATTCAAGGCACGAACGTCGGCGGATACGAAAACACCGGCTGGGATCTGGTGGCGAACCTGACCGGCTGCGTGCTGTCGGCCGTGCTGCTTCGTTGGAGTTCAGCCTTCAGGCTGTCGGAGGCAGGCTAAAGCCTGAACTCCAACAGGGGAAGTGGCATCTGTTTTGTAGGGTTTGCCGAGTGCTCTGACGAGGCGAACCGTCTTTGCACAATTGCGCAGGAATGGTTCGCCTCGCAGACTCGGCAAACCCGACTTGGAACAGGCTAAAGCCTGAACTCCAACGGGGCGTGGTTGTTGTCGGCCTCAAATGGCGGTAGTTTGGGATCGATAACTTCCGAAATGGTGGGCCGCGCTGAGCCTCGACCGCACCCTACGAGAGACATTGCCGTGGATGATGACGCAGCACAGAGAACGACGCCGCCGGAAGCAGATCTGGCGGCGGTGGAGCAGTTGCATCAGGCATCGCAGCAGATTGCCGAGCAACTCGGCAAGGTGATCATTGGCCAGCGCAAAGTGGTCGAGGAACTGCTGATCGCGATGCTTGCCGGGGGGCATGCGCTGCTCGTCGGCGTGCCCGGTCTAGCGAAAACGCTGATGGTCCGCACGCTGGCGGAAACCTTGAATCTGACGTTTAACCGTATCCAGTTCACGCCCGACCTGATGCCGGCGGATATCACCGGGACGGAAGTGATCCAGGAGGACAGAACGACCGGCACACGGGAATTTCGCTTTCTACCCGGACCGGTCTTCGCCCACGTTGTACTGGCCGACGAGATCAACCGCACGCCGCCAAAAACTCAAGCGGCTTTGTTGGAAGCGATGCAGGAGCGGCAGGTAACGGCGGGGGGCAAGCGTCACAAACTGCCCGAGCCGTTCTTCGTGTTGGCCACGCAGAACCCCATCGAGCAGGAAGGGACGTATCCACTGCCGGAAGCCCAGTTGGATCGGTTCATGTTCGAGATCCGGGTCGATTACCCGACAGAAGATGAGGAGTTTGAAATCATCCGGCAGACAACCGGCGGCACGGTCGATGCGATCCAGAAAGTCCTCTCGTATGAAGAGTGGCTGGCCTTGCAGCAGATTGTCCGGCGGGTGCCGATTGCCGACAGCATTGTCCGTTATGGGATGCGGTTCGCCCGGATGACGCGGAAGCATACCGACGACACGCCGGACTTCGTCAAGAAGTTCGTCACCTGGGGAGCCGGCCCGCGCGCGGGGCAGTATTTGATCCTCGGCGCGAAGGCCCGTGCCATTCTGCAAGGCCGGCCGTTCGCCAGTGCGGAAGATATCCGTGCCGTCGCGGCTCCCGTGCTGCGTCATCGCCTGGTGTTGAACTTCAACGCCGAGGCGGAAGGGATCACGCCGGACGAGATCGTCCGCAGGCTGATCGACGTGAACCCCGAGCACTCGGCCCCGACCGCGGCGGTGGCGAAGCTGTTTCGGTGATGATGTTGATCGCGTTCTCGCTGAATGCGGATGGTTCGTTGTCGCTCACCTTTCCGGGTGGCACGTCCCTGAGGCCCTTGCGAAGGGCGTGGTCTTTACTTCATCGCCACGCCCTTCGAGGACTCAGGGACGTGCCCCCCCAAGCGGAGACCCTCGGAAACGCGCCGCAGGCTGAGCCTCGAATGCATGGACGCGACTGCGTTCCGCTCCGTTCGAGGCGTCAAAGTTTCTCTGTTCGTTACGCCGCGCACTTGGGGGCGAACTTCCCGGAGAAATTGCGACGGGGTGAAAAGTGCCCAAAACGAGAAGCTGTGACGGTGCGGAAAAGATTGCGGCCCAGAACTGGCTGAAACTGGTCTGCCGGGGATGCCAGTGAGGCAGTCCATGCACGGGGTCGGGACCCTCGGAGAATCGTCACGCCAGTCATCTGAGGCACAGGCGTCAGGGGCAGCTTAAGCTTGCCGGGGCGGACGCAGCTTTCCCAATGTGATGAGAAATGGAGTTCGGGGCGAGGGGATCACCCTGCAAAGTCGGATGCATCTTCCGCAGGCGTCACGCGTGGAATAACCGGAGCGTGTGTCGACGTAACCCGTTTGAACTGTAGCGGTAAGAGCGACTAGCCCGACTCAAGGCATCTTCCCTTGTGGGCCGATGAATGGGGCAGTCCCGCGATGTGCGTCATGCACGAACCACGAAGAAGAATACATCGTGAGACTGATCCCTGATCTTACACCGAGGGGATTCAGTCTGACGGGATTGAGGATGCAGATCGAAGTGGCATGGTTGTGAAGACACCGGACTGCCAGTGAACGGATTCAGAATTCTTTCGTGGTCACCTCGTGATCCCCAGAGCCGCGCTTTGTAGCGTCCTCGGATTACGTGACAGACCAGCTCCAGTTCTGACCACCACTCAGCTCGCGGGTTGGGACGATTTAGAATTTTCGTAGACTCCCTAGGGAAGGAGACGTTACGTTATGAAATGGTTAAATCTCTGTGGTGCATTGATCGCCACGTTCAGCATGACCGCGATGGCCGACGCCGGCTTGCATGGCTTGCTGGGCCGCGGTGGATGCAAAAGCTGTAGCTGCACCTCGACGTGTCAGCCTGCTTGCTGCAAGCCTGTGATTGTGAAGCCTTGCTCACCGAACGTTTACACGTATCAGCGTCGTTGCTCTGATATCAAGCCGCCGTGCTGCGATACTTGCTGCCCGTCGTCTTGCTGTGCTCCGGCCTCGAAGTGCGGACTGTTCGGCATGCATAACCACGGAAGCTGCAACACCTGTGCAGCTCCCGCGACTTGCTGCCCGGCTCCGAAGCCCGCTTGCTGTGCACCGGCTGCCGCCTGTGCTCCGGCTTGTGCCGCTCCGGCCGCCAACAACTGCTGCCCGGCTCCGGCCGCGTGCGCTCCGGCCTGTGCGGCGCCGATGGCGTGTGCCCCGGCGACGAACTGTGCTCCGACCTGCGGCGCTCCGACGAGCTGCTTCTCGGGTGGATGCAGCCCGAAGTTTGGTCTCTGCAAGGGTGGTCTCTTCTCGAAGCATGCTTCGTGTGCCGCTCCGGCCACTTGCTGCCCGAACACCTGTGCGGCTCCCGCCAGCAGCTGCTGCACGCAAACCGCGTGCTGTGCTGATCCTTGCGAGATCGCTCAGTTGATCTACGAATCGATGACGGCTTGCCACGGTAAAGATCGTGCCAAGGCTCTGAAGAAGCTCGGCCGCTATGAATGCGTCTGCAACCCGGAAATCATGTGTGCCTTTGTCTACGGCTTGAACGATGCCGACGAGAAGGTCCGTGCCCGGGCTGCCGACGAAATCGGCGACCAGGTTCGTAAAGGTAACAAGGGCTGCGGCAGCTGCTGTGCTTGCACCCCGGAAGTGATCGCCGCCCTGACCTGTGCTCTGGGAGACTGCGACAAAAAGGTTCGTAAGCAGGCTGAAGAGGCTCTCGAACTGTGCGGATACGATGTTGTCGACGGCTGCTGCAACACCTGCTCGGCCACTGGCTGCGGCACGGCTGGCTGCAACAATGCCTGCGGCATCAGCGGCTACGCCACACCGGCCCCGTCTGCCGTCCCGGCTCCGATGCCGCCGGCCGAAGCGGTTCCGGCTCCGGTCCCGCCCGAAGAGAAGCCGTCGGCCAGCCGCCGCGGTGGACTGTCCCAGTTGCTCGGCCTGTTGGACTAGTTCTAACAGCCGGCAATCACCCAGGGAGACGGCTCCCTGGGACACCGGGACAGCAATGAGTTAACCTGTTCCGGTTCGTCACGACGCCAGCGGCCCCTGGAGATTTCTCCAGGGGCCGTTTTCGTTTGTGTCGCCCGCATCATGAGAAGTTGAAATCGGAAATCAAAATGTCCCGGCGTCGCCGACGCCGGGCTTTGTCGTTCTTGATTTTGCATTTTTCATTTTGCATTTTGCATTTTGCATTGGTTTCCGATAGAGTTCGCCTCACCGAGACCTCAAATTTTTCATCAGCACACTCGATTGCGGAGAACCTCATGAGCGGCCCCATCGTACGCACCGGCACCACCCCCGAATTCTGGAAGAACTACGACCGCGTCTTCGGCGGCGCGAAAACCGCCACCACCAAGAAAGCCGCACCGGCGAAAGCGGCCAAGAAAACTGCCGCTCCGAAAAAAGCCGTGAAGAAGGCGGCGAAGAAGAAATAATTGTCAACGCGGTTGCCGCGACATTCCGTCTTAGCCCCCCGTCATTGACGGGGGGCCGAAATGGATTGTGACCGCCATCACCAATCGGCCCCCGGTCATTGACCGGGGGCTAAGACTTCGGGGACTCGCGCAGTTCCTGCTCGTACTGCGTGATCTTCTCGATCCGGCGGGCGTGCCGGCCCCCCTCGAATTCCGTGGTCAGCCAGATCTCCACCATCCGTGTCACAAGCCGTTCGCCTAGCAAGTCGGCCGACAGGCACAGGATGTTCGTGTCGTTGTGCCGACGGCTCATTTCCGCCGTGAGGTCGTCGTGACAGGATGCCGCGCGCACGCCGGGATATTTGTTGGCGATGATGCACATGCCCAGCCCGGTGCCGCAGATCAAAATCCCCCGTTCGATGTCTCCCTGGGAAATCGCCTTGGCGACTTTCGACCCCACATCGGGATAGTCGACGCTGTCGGAGCTGATTGGCCCGAAATCGACCGACTCGTGCCCCATCTCGCCGATCTGCACGAGAATCTTGTTCTTGGTCTGGAAGCCACGGTGGTCGCTGCCGACGGCAATTTTCATGATGGTTTCGACGTGGAAGGAAACAGGCGATCCAGCACGGCATGCACGGATCGTTCGATCTCAAGTTTACAGGATTGATACTCTTCCGGCCCGCCACCAATGGGATCGGAAATATCGCTCTGATCGGCCGCGAGCAACCGGACCATCGGTTCGAGATCAGGTCGTTCGGCGAGAATGGCGGACCGGTGCTGCCGCGTCATCGTGAAGACGTGATCGACATGATTGAGAAGCCGGTCGGTTAGCGGCTGGCTGGCGTGACCGGACAGATCAATGCCGTCTTCCTCCAGGAGTTCGACTCCCTCGGGACTGGCCGGCGCACCCATCGCGGCCGATAACCCGGCGGAAACAATGAGGTGTCCTCGCTCCGAGAGTTCATCGTCGGTGCAGCCCAGCCGCTCGGCGAGATGATGGCGAAACAAGGCTTCGGCCATCGGGCTGCGGCAGGTGTTTCCCGTGCAGACAAACAAATACACTTCGCTGGCGAGCCGGCGGATGGCCCGTTCCGAGACGACGCCGGGTTCGGCAATCGACCACAGCCCTTCAGCGACGCGCGAGACGGTCGCCGGTTCGCCATACCGGCATGGCCCGTCATCAATCACCATCGCCACCTGATCTCCGAACCGGGCAACGACATCGGCGGCAGTGCGCAGGCCTGGTAGATCGCGATGCGCGACCAGCGGTGCCGGCGATAGATACTGGATCGCGGATAAGACCTCATGACCGGCCGCCCGGAAGGCGATCTCCTGCTCCGCGGTTTCCAGCGACTTACGCGTCTCCGCGGGTAACGAGGCATACACGCCATCGACCAGAGACCGGGGGAATGTCATGGTCAGCGGACCGGGCCAGCAGCGCTTCGCGATCTTTCTGGCCACTTGCGGCATCGCCGGAACGTAATCGCAGGCTTCGTCCAGCGAACGGATCAGCAGCACGCGGCGCTCCGTCGGCAGCGCAGCCACCAGGCGTTCGACACCGGCCGGGCTGAGTGCCGAGGCGGCCGTGACGTAGAGGGTCTCTGTCGGAAAAGCGACCAGTTGCCCTTCCATCAATTTCTGACAGGCGCGATGGATGACATCGCGTCGATCTTCCGCGCGGCGGATTTCCACCACTTCCGTCATAGCGAATTGAATCCGTTCGGGTGGGATCACTGAGACTGAAACGACAGGTCGCTGGGGACAACATCCATCAGCGCGAGGGGATGACACGCGCAGGGATTTCACGGCTTGCCTGCAAACTGGATCATAGAATTCTAGGCGTCGGCAATGAAATTCTCAAGACGGTCCCATCGAATCGCAGCCGTAACGTCTGCTTGACGCTGGGTGGCCGGGGCTGGACTGAGGCTTTGCGAAGGAAGCCCCGGTTTGGCGAGCGGCGCGGCGTCAGCCCGCCGTGTCTTTTCCGCGATCACCGAGGCTTCACGAAGCGATCCAGCCCCGGCCACCCGATGTGTAACGACTCATTCCATGTAAAACGTCTTCGATTGGATAAGGCAGTGGCGATGTACGAATCGCGGTCACAACCTGTCTCGAACTTCAGGGTTACAGCGAAACATCTCTCTACGTATCAGCCGCATGTGGCGAAAAAGCCACGTTTGCATAGTCCAAGAATCTCCGCGTGTCGGGGAAAAATTCTCAAAAATTTCGCACACACGGGGAAATCCCAACCTAGGTTTGTGGAAGAGAGCAGTCGAACAGATCCTGCTCGAAGGTGTGACCAAAAGAAGATCATCATGCGACTGTTGCGAACACGAAAACAACCCGCCGCCGCTGCTCGCCGGGAAGGCGTGACCAGTGTGGAAGTGGCGCTCACATTGCCCATCTTCGCCGTGCTACTCGCCGGGCTGATGGAATTCGGCCATTACTTCATGGTGGTCCATATGCTGAATGCCGCCGCCCGCAAGGGAGCGCACTACGGCAGCTATGAAGGGGTCACCAATCAACAGGTGATCGACAGGGTGAATGGCGTGGTTTCCGCGGCCTTCGCCACATCTAAAGCGACCGTGATTGTGAAAGACGCCAGCGTGTTCGATACGACAACCGTCAATCCGGACACGGTGAACTACAGCAGCTTACCCGCGATCAATCTGCCGGATGCCGATACCAGCCACTGCTTTCTGGTGCAGGTGTCCGTTCCGTATGACAACGTTGCGCTGCTGCCCCCGTTCTGGATCACGAACGGCACCGTGATTGGCCGCGCGGTGATGCGTCACGAATAATTGAGTTCAAGTCTCGGAGATCTCTCATGCAACGAATCATGTCTCGACTCACACGCCCCGCCAGCCATCATCGCGATGGATCGGCAGCCGTGGAATTCGCGTTGGTCGCGCCGCTGTTCATCGCGCTATTTATGGGGGCGATTCAGTCGGGCTTCAACTTTGATTCGACCACCAAACTGTACTCGGCGATTCGCCAGTCCGGCCGGTTAGCCACGCTGGACAATGCGGCCGACTATGTCCCTTCGGGGCAGACCTTGAACAGCAAAGTCATTACGGACATTAAGAACGCACTCACGGCGGAAGGGATGCCGGGCAGCGCGTTGACGGTGACGATCACGCATGCCGAGGGGGGATCCGCCGGTACGACGTTCGATCTATCGTCGGTCTCCACCGATTTGAAGTATTTCAAAATCACCGTGACGGTGCCTTACAGCGCGGTGAACACAGGCAGTTTTCTGCCGAACAACCGGGCGAATCTGACGGCTTCCGTCGTGTTCCGCAAAGGTGCGACGTCGCTGATTCAATAACGAACGCATTGTTCCTTCCCGCGCGGGGGCTGCTCCACGGGACGGTGGTCTGTGATCGAGAGCAGCACACACATCGCCCAATCACGTTCTTTCGAAGGGGAGGAGTCTCATGCAACGCCGAATGATGTCTCAGTGGAATCGCTGGTCCGAAATGGCTCCGGATACCCGGAAAGGGGTCTTTTTGGTGGTCGCGGCGGTCTGCCTGACCGCGGTGATGATCATGGTCGCCTTCTCGGTCGACCTGGGGAACGAATCGCTGGTGAAGACGAAGATGCAGATCGCCACCGACGCCGCCGCGTTGGCCGCCGCGATGGAAATCACCAACGCCCTGCGGACCGCCGGTCCGAATGTGACAAACGTCTTCGAGTATGCCCTCGCCCAGGCGCGAACCACCGGGGCGAATGTCGCACAGATGAATGGTGTCTATGTCGACCCGACAATTGACGTGATCTTCGGCCAACGAGCTTACAATCCCACGAATCAAACGTATTCGACCAGTTGGACGGCCGCGAATGATCAGATCAACGTGGTGAAAGTCGTCGCGCGCCGGACGGGTTCCAATACCGCCGCCCCCGACGGCAAACTGCCCGGCATCTTCTCCTCGGCGTTTGGCCATCCCGGCGTTGCCTTGACCGCGGAGTCAATCGCATTCATCGACCCCCGCGATATCGTCGTCGTCCACGACTTCTCGCGGTCCATGAACTTCGACAGCTACTACACCGATGAACCGACTTTGAAACTTAGCGAGGCGCAAATCAATTCCAATTTGCAACTTGTCTGGACCGATCTGCAACCACTCAGCGTCGGCACAATGACTTTCGAGCCGATCTATATTTCAAAGACGCAATCGAACACCGGTGCCAACGGCATCGTGCAGTTCAAGGGAACCAGTGCCTATGTCAGCACCAACACGAAGTTGAAATCGGTCAAACTGACGTTCTCCGGCGGCAGCACGCAGACCTTCACGATCAGCAATGAAACCACCACGACGGGAACTTACTCCGGCACCAGTGGCAACTCAGGCAAACGGATCACGCAGGTCGATCTAACGATCCGCAAGGTCGGCAGCACCTCGCAATCGTGGACACTGGCTTCTCATCTGTATGATTACGCCACGGTGAAGGCCGCACTCGGAATCACTTCCGTCAGTTACCCCTTCACTTCCGGCAGTTGGAACGAATATATCGATTTCGTTCGGTCGAGCACCGGTTTGGCGCTCTACAGTAAGCGAGACCTGTACGGCGGCACGACGTTCCTCTCATATGTGATGAAGAACAAATCATCCTATAACGAGACCAGTGTTCTGTGGAAGACCCGGCATTACCCGTTCCATGCCATCAAGCAAGGGCATCAACTTCTCACGGAGTATCTGACCGATCTGGGCTTCAATGATCAGCTCGGCATGGTAAGCTACGATGCCAGCCACCGCGTTGAAAAAACATTGAGCGGGGCCGGCATGCCGACCGTGAACATCTCCGCGCAGCCGATCACCAATGATTTCACCGCGGTCAACAACCTGATGAAGTACAAGCAGGCCTCGCATTACAGCGACTCCACGAACATGGCCGGCGGCATGAAAGAAGCCGTGGCGTTGCTCGACGGTTATAAGCGGGCTGGAACCCGCCCCGCCATCCTGCTGATGACTGACGGTAACGGCAATACACTTGATAGCGGCGAAAACGGGACTTTGCCGACCGGCTGGAACTGGACGACTTTGTTCGACTACAACGGCGACGGTGTCGGCGATTACTCGACCAGCAACACCAGCGCCACCGCCACACTGAAGTACGTCAAGCAGGCCGTCGACAAAGGCTACACCGTGCATGCCATCAGCGTGGGTGCCGATGCCGACCGTAATCTGCTGAAGGCAATCGCCTGGTTGGGCAATGGACATTATGTTGATGTCCCCGGCGGTTCGGATGTCGCCCAACAGGAAACCGAAGTGAAAGCCGCGTTCGCCAAGATCGCCGCCGCCGTCCCTCCCGCGCGGCTGATGGTTCCGTAACGCCGTGGATGATGTGATCTCCAAGGAAGCCCAGGGGTTGCAACCCCTGGGCTTCTTTGTTTCTACAACTCCGCGCCCGGGTGATACCGTTCCGGATTCCACGCCTGCGCGAGATCGCACAGGGTGTCGAGCACCGTTCGATCAGGACTGCACGCGACGATGCCCGGCAATCGCAGCATGTCGGCCCGGTCATCGAGCCAGGTTTCAAGAAAATGAACCGGCTGGCGATTGTGAACCCACACCGCATCGCCGCCGAGTTCCCGCGCGATCTGCAGCGAGACGGGGAAGTCATACACATTGGGGGAATGAATCAGCGAGCCGATGAACTCACCGCGGGCCATCAGTTCATAAATGCTGCCCGGCATGTCGTCCGGTGCGACGCCTATCAGGCCAGCCTGCGTGACCTGCTGCGCTGCCAGAATGTCGCGATTTTGGAATCCGATGAGATAGATCTTACGACTCTGCGTGCCGCCGCCATCATTCAGGTTCGGCAGGCTTCGCAGGACATCTCCCGCCGCATGTCGCGGGTCATCGGGACCGCAGACGAGGCGGTCATCGGAACACTCCACCCACCAACCATGCTCCCCTTTTTCCGGGACGAACACGAGCGAATACAGAACTGTTTCCGCCAAGCGCAGATGCAGCATCACAGCGTAACCATTGCCCGTTTGATCGCGGTATTGCTTCGTCCCGTCGATGGGGTCCAGCGAGATCGTCAACTCGGCGTCATTGGAAAAAAGGTGCAAATCTCCCGTGGTTTCCTCAGCTTCAATCCGGCAATGCCGGAAGATCGGATCGACATCGCGCAGCGCGGAGACGAGCAGTTCCTGAAGCGTGAGATCGGCGAGTGTGAGGGCATCGGTCAGCGCGCTGCCCGAGGTTTTCCCCGTCAGCCCGATGTTATGCTGCCGCATGCGTTTCGCAAGCGCCCCGGCCCACCGCATGACAGGAGGGAGATGAACCGAAAGAGCCGTGATGACGAATTCTGGTGACATGAAAAGTTCATTGATAAGAGTCTGCGAACCCGCCAGCGATCATCGCGGTCGCTGGCGGGTTCGCAGCCATTTTTATACGACGCGTTCCAAAAACATCCGCGCGATATCGAGCTGATTCACGCGCGCGAACGCCTTCCAGCCGGGGACCGCGTTCACTTCAATCACATAGCAGCGACCGTCGCGATCATACAGCAGATCGACCCCCGCGAAACAGGCCCCCGTCGCCGTGACAGCCCGCAATGCCAGCTCCCGTTCACTATCCGTCGGCTCATGCTTCGCAGCGTGTGCCTGCCGGGCGACGTTGGTCCGAAAGTCGCCATTGGCCGCGTAGCGCTTCATCCCACCGAGGATTTGCTGATCCAGCACCAGCACCCGCACATCGTACCCCGGATGGTCGATGAACTTTTGCAGATACAAGACCGCCTGCAAGCGGCTCAAAGTGCGAAATGTCCTGAGCGCGAGATCGGGGTCGCTGACTCGCACGATGCCCCGGCCCTCCGCCCCGAAGATCGGCTTGACGACCACATCGCCCCCGAGTTCGGCAAACGCCGACAACGCCGCGTCTTCGGTCTCGCAGACAATCGTTGCTGGCACCGGCAGCCCGGCGGCATGGCAGCGGGAGGTCGTCAGATATTTATCGACCGCGCATTCCAACGACCGGGGCGAGTTGATCACCCGCACCCCGTCGGCTTCCAGCTTCGCAAGCGCGTTCATCCGAAACACAACCTGTTCCAGCGAACCGGGCGGCATCGTGCGGACAAGAACGAGGTCGGATGAAGTCGGCAGGCGGAAGGCGGAAGTGGGAAGGACAGGATCAATCAGGCGAATTTCTGATTGAGTCTTATCTTCTGCTTCTTGTTTCTTCTCTTTGGCCACGCTTCCCACCGACGCGACCAATTGCGAGAAGTCGGCTCGCACGCACTCCAGCCGCAGATCGGCCGCCGCGCGTGCGAGGTCGCGGAAGTACCAGCTTTCCGCGGCGGCAAGTACGATGATCTGCAACGAACGCCTCGCTGGGTGGCACGCCCTGAGTCTTCAAAGGGCGTGGCGAACGCACGGGAACCACGCCCTTCCCCAAGCTTCAGGGCGTGCCACCCCGATGCCGCAAATCGTACTTTTACAACCCGAACGACTGCCGCAGAATCTCCGGGGCGATTTTGCCCGCGTGGTGGACGCGGCCGGTGTCCGTGTTGTGGATCACAATTTCCGCCGGGCTGAACAGCAGCGGGTCGATTTTGTAGAAATCTTTCCCCGCCGCCTCGAAGATGTCGATGAACGGTTTGCCGTACATTTCTGAGGAACTCGACGGAATCTTCGGCACGAGATCGACCAGCGACTCGTCATCGCCGCAGACCCACAGCGTGACGCGGCCGCCATACAGAATGGCATCGTTGGTGCGGCCGATGCCTTGCAGATCGTTCTTGGCGACGGGAGCCAGCGGGGCGACGCCGTGACCGCTGCGGATGCGGTTCACATCGAAGCCGAGTTCGTACAATTTATGCATCGCCGTTTCGACCGAGCGGGCTATGACCTGGAAGTTGCCCGCCATGCTGGAGGTCGGTGCGACACACAGAATAATATCGGTGGCCGCCACGCCGGTTTCTTCGGCGATGTATTCGAAGACTTCTTTGCCCGGCAGCTTCGCGGTTTCCAGCACTCCGACAACCTGCGCCGACTCTTCGCGATACCATAACTTGTCGAACAGTGGTTCTTTCGCGGCGACGGCGCGCATCGGCCCGGAACCCATCGCGAAATACTTGTCGACCTTGATCTGCCAGCCGGCATACTGGCTGAACAGGCAGGCGGCGACCGGGTAATCGGTCGTCACGGCGACGTGCGGCCAATGTATGTCGCCGATGGTGCCGGGGATCGTGTTGACATCCGCCAGCCCCGCGAGACAGATCGAAGCGAGCATCGCGCCGGCTTCGAGTCCTCCCTCGGCTTCGACGCCGAAGTCGAACAACAGGCCGATATTCGGCCCATCATGCTGCTCGACCCGCAAATCGGCCGGGTTCTCGGACAGGTCTTCAATCAACTGCGACGCGAGATCGTTCAGTTCGAGATTCATGTCGTCGATAAAGTTGTTCGTGTTTCGTCTTAGCCCCTCGCGAGTCGCGGGGGGCCTGTCATGGCGACCACCAGAATCACTCACCCCCCGGCGACTCGCCGGGGGCTAAGACATTACGGGGAGCCGCGATGTTCGCTCACATCCTTCGGCAAATCCCGGTCCTGAAATCGTAGCCGGATCGGTTGCTGGCAACAATCACACGGCATGATTTCATACATCGGAATCGAGCAAATATCGCACCAGTAATCGGTGATCTGTCGCTGGTCGTCCTCGTTAAACGTAAAGATCGTCAGCACTTGCAAGTAGGGAATGCCTGGCTTGCGAGTGCCGATCAATTCCACTTTCCGCTCCCGTAGCCGTTCGTCCTGATAGAAGGCCCGCCCGCGCCAATCGGGAAGAATCGGCAGCAGTTCGCCGGCCGATGTGACCAGTGCAACCTGATCTTTCAATTCTTCCGGATACGCTTTGATGCCGAGACGCTGCATGGCGGCGGGCATCAGCAGCACTTCACCGCGAAACCGATGCCTCGGCGGCTTGCCGACAGCGGCCGGCTCTTTGTTGGCCGTGGCAGTGACGGCACAAAGCGCGGTCACTGCCGCGATGAACGCCCCCGCAACGATCGCCGCTGTTGATTGCCGCACTGGTTCGTCTTTGTCTTCGTTTTTAGTCTTAGCCCCCGGTCAATGACCGGGGGCCTTTTGCTCACGGGCCATCCATCAACGTGGCAATCACACGGCAGATCGGCCCCCCGTCATTGACGGGGGGCTAAGACGACAACCCGATTAGTCGCGGCTGTTGAGCTTCGAGAGCAGCCGCAGGATTTCGATGTACAACCAGACGAGTGTCACCATCAGGCCGTACGCGCCATACCATTCCATATATTTCGGCGCACCGTTGTTGGCCGCGTTCTCGATGAAGTCGAAATCCAACACCAGATTCAAGGCCGCGATGATGACGACAAACACGCTGAACCCAATGCCTAGCCAGCTCGGCTCATTGATGAATGACAGGGGCATGCCGAAGAAGCTCAACACAAACGAGACGAGATACAACATCGCGATCCCGCCGGTGGCGGCGAAGACGCCGAGTTTGAAATTCTCGGTCGCGCGGATGAAGCCGGATTGATAGGCCAGCAGCAGGGCGAACATCGTGCCGAAGGTGGCGGCGATGGCCTGCAGGGCGATGCCTTTGTATTCCGTCTGTTCAAAGATCGCGGAAATTCCGCCGAGGAACAGCCCCTGCAACAACGCATAAATCGGGGCGGTGACGGGTGCCCAGGTCGGTTTGAACGAGGTTGCCAGTCCGGCGATCAATCCGCCGATCGCGCCGCCGAAAATCAACGGCATCGCGGAGGCCATTTCGCCGTTGGCCACGCGGGTCCAGGTGAAACAGGCGGTCCCGGCGCACATCCCGAGCAGGATCAGCGTCTTCCATGCGGTCCCTTGCACGGTCATGGCATTGGCGGAACCGGCCGTTTCGGTGTAGTAGTTCCGAAATGTTTTTTCATTCAAGGCGGGATTGCCGCTACGCATTGTCGATTCCTATATGTGGATCGGGAAATCACGGTTCGAGTTGGGCAAGATTGCCCTCCGCGAAACGCCTGTCATCTGTATTGTAGGGTCTTTTCGTCCGCTGAACAGGGGAAGCAGCCTTGCCTGCTTGAGAGCAAGCTCGTTTTTGAACAACGGACAGCTGTAGGGTAGGTCGAGTGCTCTGACGAAGCCCACCGTTCTGATCATGTTAAGCACAATCGGTGGGCCGCGCGGAGGCTCGACCCAATTTACAAGATCCAATCAATCAACGGACAACCGATTATGCCTGCCTGGGAATTCTGGATCGATGTCGGCGGCACCTTCACCGATTGCCTGGCCCGCAGCCCGCAGGGGGAACTGCATACGACGAAAGTCCTCAGTTCCGGCTTGACCAAAGGCCGCGCCGATGAGTTGCCTAACCGGACGGAACTGATTGATCCACTCCGCCGACACGAACCTGACGGTTTCTGGACCGGCGTCGAATGTTCGTTCCTCGACCCCTCCGGCCAAATCCTGCAAACCGTCGAAGTCACCCACTTCGACGCTCCCCACAATCGCTTGCGGTTTCGCAAGCCCCTCATAGACCAAATCACCCCCGGCACCCGCTATGAACTCCGCACCGGCGAGGAAGCCCCCATTCTCGCGATCCGCACGATTCTGCGCATGCCAGTGCGGCAAACCCTCCCGCCGGTCCGGGTGCGTCTGGGGACGACGCGCGGGACCAATGCGCTGCTGACCCGCCGCGGCGCGAAAACGGGATTCGTCACCACGAAAGGGTTTCGCGATGTGCTGCTGATCGCCAATCAAGATCGGCCCCGGCTGTTTGATTTGGCCGTCACCAAACCGGAACCGTTATTCACCGAGGTGGTGGAAATCGACGAACGGCTGGATGCCCAGGGACAGGTACTACAGTCCCCCGATCCGGATGAAGTCCGAGTCAGTTTGCAAGAGTTGAAAGCCGCCGGGTGTGAATCGGTCGCGATCTGTTTGCTGCATGCGTTTGCGAATTCGGTTCATGAAGAACTCATCGCCAAGCTCGCTGAGGAATTCGGGTTTGCGGACATCAGCGTTTCCAGTCGGCTCGCCTCGTTGATCAAGATCGTCTCGCGCGGCGATACGACGGTGATGAATGCGTATCTCAATCCGATCTTGCGGAGTTATGTTGCCCGTTTGAAAAATTCGTTGCCCGGCAGTGAACTGCGGTTGATGACTTCGGCAGGCGGATTGATTTCGGCGGACCGCTTTCATGGGAAAGACAGCGTGCTCTCCGGCCCGGCGGGAGGGGTGATCGGTTTCTCTCACGTGGCCAGGCAGGCGGGATTTCCGCGGGCCATTGGTTTCGATATGGGCGGGACTAGCACCGATGTTTCGCGGTTTGATGGCCGTTATGACTATGAATACGAAACGCAAAAAGCCGGCGTGCGGATCGTCGCCCCGATGCTGGCGATTGAAACGGTTGCCGCCGGCGGCGGCAGTGTCTGTGGTTTCGACGGCGTAAAACTTTTTGTCGGTCCCCAAAGTGCGGGGGCCGATCCCGGCCCGGCGTGTTACGGTCGCGGCGGTCCGCTGACGATCACCGATGTGAATCTCTTCCTGGGGAAAATTCTCCCCGAGCGATTTCCGTTTCCCCTCGATCAAACCGTCGTCGCTGGCCGCTTAGCGGAACTCTGTGCTGACATTTCTCGATCTCCGTTGGGCCGCGAATTCACGCCGCACGAACTGGCAGAGGGTTATGTCGAAATCGCCAACGCGACGATGGCGCGGGCGATTCGGAAGGTTTCCGTGACCAAAGGCTACGACCCGGCCGATTACACGCTGGTCACGTTCGGCGGAGCCGGGGCACAGCACGCCTGCGCGCTGGCGAAGATGTTGCACATGCCGCGCGTGTTGTCGCATCCCCATTCGGGGTTGCTGAGCGCTTACGGCATTGGCCTGGCCGATGTCCGGCGGTTTCGCGAACAGGCGGTGCTGGAACCATTCTCAGCGGAGTTGTTGGAGCGCTTGGCCAATCGCTTTGAGGAACTCGCGGGCGAACTCCGCGAAGAAATTCTGGCGGAGGGGATCGCCGCCGAACGTATCGACCCGCCACAGTTCGCGCTCGATTTACGGTATCGGGGAATCGATGCCGCAATCACGGTGCCGCGACCGGCCGATGGGGACTTCGAGCGCGATTACATCGACCGTCATCGCCAACTGTATGGCTACGTCCGGGAAGGGCGGGCGTTGGAAGTTGCCGCGCTGCGCGTGGAAGTGGTCGGCCGTTCGGCTCCGTCAGTGGAAGCGACTCCGCCGACTGTGGCTCGGGTTCTCGCCGCCGCACAAACCACATCCGCCTGGTTCGGCGGACAATCGCACGACACGGGGGTGTATCTGCGCGCGGATATTCAGCCCGGCGATCAAATCCACGGCCCGGCAATTCTGGTCGAACCCTCCTCCACAGTGGTGATTGATCCAGGATTCGTCGCGCGAATTCTCGCCGGCGGGGAAATTGTGATGGAGATGACAGGCAGCCCAGGGGTTGCAACCCCTGGGCTTCTCCCGCACACCGCCGACCCCGTGCAACTTGAAATCTTCAATCAATTGTTGACGTCGATTGCCGAGCAGATGGGGCTGACGCTGCAACAAACGGCGATCTCGACGAACGTGAAAGAGCGGCTCGATTTCAGTTGTGCGATCTTCGATCCGAACGGCGGGCTGGTCGTCAACGCGCCGCATATCCCGGTCCATCTGGGGGCGATGGGTGAAACCGTCCGTTGTATTTTGCGCGACAATCCCGATCTGGCCGCGGGGGATGTGTACGTCACCAACGATCCGTTCCGCGGCGGTTCACATCTGCCGGATATCACCGTGATCACACCCGTGCATGACGCACAGACGGGCGAACTGCGCTTCCTGACCGCGAGTCGGGCGCATCATGCGGAGGTCGGTGGAATCGTGCCGGGCAGCATGCCGCCGTTCTCGAAGAATCTCGGCGAGGAAGGAGTGCTGATCCGAAATTTCAAGTTGATCGATCAAGGGGTCTCGCGAGAGGACGACTTACGAACTCTGCTCGGGGCCGGGGCATTTCCGTCCCGTTCGGTCGATGACAACCTCGCGGATCTGCAAGCACAGGTTGCCGCCAACCAGATGGGCGTGCGGTTGCTACAGCAACTGGTCGCCGAGAAGACGGCCCCGGTGGTGCTGGCGTATATGCGGCATGTGCAGGCCGCGGCGGCGGCGAAGATGCGGCTCGCGTTGCGGAAACTCGGCGACGGAGAATTCGCGCGCACCGACCATCTGGACGACGGTTTGCCGATTACGGCTCGCATCACCATTCGCGGCGAGCAGGCGACCATCGACTTCACCGGCACCGGGCCGGTCTTGAAATCCAACTTGAATGCGAACCGCGCGATTGTGAATGCCGCCGTGTTGTATGTGCTGCGTTGTCTGATCGGCGAGGAAATTCCCCTCAACAGCGGCGTGCTGGAGCCGATCACGATCATTCTCCCGGAATGTCTGCTCAACCCGCCCGAGCATGCCGACCCGTCGTTGTGCCCGGCCATGGTGGGTGGCAATGTCGAAACATCGCAGCGCGTGGTTGACGTTTTGCTGGGTGCGCTGGGACTGGCCGCCGCCAGCCAGGGGACGATGAACAACCTGACGTTCGGCAACGAATCCTTCGGGTACTACGAAACGATTTGCGGCGGCAGCGGCGCGACACCGCACAGCGCTGGAGCCGACGCCGTGCATACGCACATGACCAATACTCGACTCACTGATCCCGAAGTGATTGAACGGCGATATCCTGTGCGGATTCACGAGTTTTCCATTCGCCGAGGTTCCGGCGGTGCCGGTGAACATCGTGGCGGGGATGGAATTGTCCGGCGGATTGAATTCCTGTCGGGATTGCGCGTGTCACTGCTCACTGAACGCCGCGGGCCGTACGCGCCGTTCGGCCTCCAAGGGGGGCAACCCGGCGCTCTGGGCTGCAACACACTCGAGTCTGCGATTAGCCGCGACGCGAAGTCTTCGGAGCGGAGCGCGACATCGCTCGGCGGCAAAGCCTCGCTGGAGGTTCACCCCGGCGACATCCTGACCATCGAAACCCCCGGCGGTGGCGGGTTTGGAACTCCAATTGTGTCGTCACAGCCGTTGGCTTAGCATGCAGGAGAGCAGCGGACTCTTTGACCAGGATGCGATCCATGAGCGTATTGAACCTGCTTCGATCCAATCCCGACGCGGCAAATGGCGAACGCTTGTCCCAGCGCGGCGAGCCGACGTGGGAAATTGCCCAGTATTTGCCCAAACAAGGCGAGTGGACCGAGGAAGAGTATTTCCAGATCGAAGAAACAAAGTTCGTTGAGTTGGTCGACGGCTGCCTGGAGTTTCTGCCGACGCCCACACCGTTGCATCAGTTGATTAGTGTCTTCCTCTGTAATCTTCTGTCGGCATTCGTGACGCCCAAACAGCTTGGGTATGTGTTGATCGCACCGTGTCCTATCAAGATGTGGCTTTTGAATGTCCGTGAGCCGGATGTGTATTTCGTCGAACCCTGGCGGTTACCGGATCCGAAACAAGCCCCCAATGGTGCGGATCTGGTGATGGAAATCGTGAGCGATGGTTCGGAAAATCGGAAACGGGATTTGATCGAGAAGCGCCGCGATTATGCGAAAGCCAGCATCGCGGAATACTGGATCGTTGATCCGGAACAATCAACAATCACCGTGTTGACTCTGGACGGCTCCGAATACCGTGTTCACGGGGAGTTCGCGGCCGGTCAACACGCTGATTCCGTTTTGCTGCCCGGTTTTATCGCGGATGTCGCCGCGGTGTTTGCCGCCGGGACGAATCCGGGCAGGAGTTAGGTTAGTCCCGCCGTCGCCGACGGCGGACTTTGGTTTGGCCCTCAACTTTTGACTCTGAACGCTCAAATTCATGTCGCGTATTGTCCTGGCCACGTTTGGATCATTCGGCGATATCCACCCTTACATGGCGATTGCGCTGGAATTGAAGGCGCGCGGGCATGCGCCGGTGATTGCCACGACGGATCGCTATCAAGAAAAAATCACCGCCGCCGGGATCGACTTTCATGCTGTCCGGCCCGATGCATCCCTGTTTGGCGATGAACGCGAATTGCTGGAACGGGTGATGCATTCGTCGGGCGGTTCGGAATATGTGGTGCGGGACATCATGCTGCCACACTTGCGCGAGGCGTACGCCGACACGCTGGTCGTCGCGAAAGATGCCGACCTGCTCGTGTCGCATCCGCTGTCGTACAGCGTGCCGATCATCGCAGAGCAGTTCAAGAAGCCGTGGGTGGCAACGGCGTTGCAGCCGATCATGTTTTTGTCGATTTATGATCCGCCGATTTTGCCGCAGGGGCAATTTCTCGCGCCGTTGTATTGCCGTTCGTCGTGGCTCGCCAGTTTGCTGTTCGGTTTTGGCCGGCACTGGATCATGCGCGGCTGGGATCGGCCGATTCAGGAATTGCGGCGTGAAGTCGGCTTGCCGCCGAGCCGGGGCAATCCGTTTTTCGAGGGCCAGTTTTCCCCATACGCGAATCTGGCCTTGTTCTCGAAACTGCTCGGCGGGCCGCAACGCGATTGGCCGGCGCAGACAACAGCGGCGGGCTTCGCGTTTTACGATCAACAAGAACATGGTCAAGGCATGCCCGCGGAACTGGCGACCTTTCTCGACGCCGGGCCGCCACCGATTGTGTTCACGCTGGGGACATCGGCCGTGATGGTGGCGGGCGACTTTTATCGGCAGAGCTTGGAAGCCGCGCAGTCACTGAATCGCCGGGCTGTGTTCTTGATCGGCAAAGATGAACGCAACCATTTGGGATCGCTGCCGGATGGCATGCTCGCTGCGGAGTACGCCCCGTATTCGGAACTCTTCCCGCGGGCGGCGGCAATCGTCCATCAAGGGGGAGCGGGAACCACGGGCCAGGCGATGCGGGCCGGCAAACCAACGGTCGTCGTCCCCTTCAGCCACGATCAACCCGACCATGCCATGCGTCTGAAACGCCTGGGCATCAGCGAAACCGTCCCCCGGCATGCCTGCACCTCGGCTCGGTTAGCGGTCGCATTGAAACGCGTGTTGAATGATTCTCGCTACACGGTGAACGCGGCACGCGTAGGCCAGGAAGTCCACGCGGAAGATGGCGTGAGGACGGCGTGTGATGTGCTGGACGGCGTGATCAGGTCCGGTCGGTAAAATTTTCGATACAAGCTGAAGACTGATGATCATTGTCTTCGGCTACCCGCCTCTTCGATTCGGTCATAGAATTGTGAAACTCACCTTTTGGAGATTTCTATGCCTGCAACGCGAGAAGAGTTAGACAGATTTCATGAGTTTGCCATTGAGCAAATCGAAGCGGACACGTCGCAATTAAATTTACAACAAATTCTCGCCAGATGGGTTGGTGAACAGGAAAAGGCATCGATCCAAACCGCGCTCAAGTGTGCCTTGGTAGAGATGAAAGCGGGTCTGGGACGTGACGCATGGGAAGTCTCTGAGGAACTGCGTCAGAAATTCGGAATTCCTCAGCCATGATTTATCGTGTCATCATGGTTCCTCAAGTGCGCGGGGATGTGAGTATCATCCTTGAATGGCTTACGAGGCATTCTCCTGCGGGAGCCGCGACTTGGTACGAACGTTGGCTCACTGTTCTTAAGCAGTTGCAGCAAGCTCCCGAGCAATATCCGCTCGCTCCGGAAAATGATGATGGCCGAGTGGAACTTCGCAACCTGATTTTTAAGACCCGCCGCGGTCGTGAATACCGAGTGCTATTTACCATTCAGCACGAGACGGTCGTGGTATTGCACCTTCGCGGCCCCGGTCAAGACTTGCTCGCGCCTGATGAAATCAGAGATCCAGTGGAGTAGTCGTCGTGGAATGGGTTTGAACGGTAACACTCGGCACCCACCACAACCGCACGCCCAACCCGACCGCCGTCAGGCTTTGAAAACCGACGTAGAGCCAGCCTTGCGCGATAATCGTCGCCAGTTCGCCCGGCAGAGGCAGCATGGAGCCGTCGGGTTGAGCGAGGAAGTACAGCCCGCAGTTGAGACTCGCCAACAGTGAGGCCGTCATTCCCGCCAGCCAAGCCGATTTGCGGAGCGGATGTCCCATCCACAGGCTGACAATCGCCGCACCGACGAAGCCAGCGTAGAAGCCGGCTGCATCCTTACCTCCGGGAAACTCACTTGGCCTGCTGCTCATGATAGGGTGGACAAGTAGAAGTGTGATGAAACCGCAGTAGCAGGCGAACATCGACACGGGCACGGCGAGCAGCGTCATGATCCACCCGCGCCCCAGCCAGCGAGACAACGGCATCATTACGCCGATACCGAACCACAGTCCCGGCCCGAGAAACAGGTTGAATTCTGAGATACTCAGCGATCCGGCCCAAGGCTCCGCGATGTGCATCAGCACGATCCCGGCAACCGTCAACCACCCGGTCACTGTCCCCATCACGCCGAGCAGCAATGATGCTCGAAACGCCCGCGCAAACCAGCGGGGATCATCCAGCCAAGCCGGCGGACCGCGCCGCAGCCACCAGCGGGAGGGATGAGCAAACTGCGCGAATTCGATCAGCGGAGCGGGCATAGTGCGTGGATCATACGCCGTCGTCTTAGCCCCCCGTCAATGACGGGGGGCCGATAAACCATGTGATTACCATGTTGATTGATTGTCCGGGAGCCAAGGCCCCCGGTCATTGACCGGGGGCTAAGACAAGATCAGGACGTGCGGCGGTTCATTTGCTCCACAAGGATCTGCACGATCCGCTCGGCGGCGCGGCCGTCCCACTGGTCGGGTTGCCGCGGCGCGGGTTTGGGCTTGGTCAGCACGTTATTCACAGCGGCGAGAATTTTTTGGGTGTTGGAGCCGACCAGCACGTTCGTCCCCTGCGTCATCGTCACGGGGCGTTCGGTGTTCTCCCGCAATGTGATACACGGGACGTTCAGGATCGTTGTTTCTTCCTGCACGCCGCCGGAATCGGTCAGGACCAGTTTCGCATCGGAAGTCAGTTTGAGGAAATCGAGATAGCCGAGCGGTTCGATCAGTTTCAGCTTCGGCAGCGCGGCGATCTGGTCTTCGATGCCGAACTGCGCGATGCGGTTGCGGGTGCGCGGATGGACGGGAAAAATCACCGGCATGCGGCGGGCGATATCCGCGACGGCTGTAAAGATTCGCAGGAAATCTTCCTTCACGTCGACATTGGACGGCCGATGCAACGTCAGCAGGGCATAGGAATCGGCCTGCAATTCCAGCGATTGTAGAATCGTCGACGCCGCGGCTTTCGCCCGGTTCGCCAGCAGCGTATCAATCATGACATTGCCGACCAGAAACACCTTCTCATCGGGCACACCTTCATTGCGTAAGTTTTCGATACCACTTGGTTCCGAGACGAACAGAAAGTCGGAGATCGAATCGGTGAGGACGCGGTTGATTTCTTCCGGCATCCCGCGATCGAAACTCCGCAAGCCGGCTTCGACATGAGCCACGGGAATCTGCATCTGCGCCGCGGCGAACGCGCAGGCGATGGTCGAGGTCACATCGCCGACGACGATAATCAGGTCGGGCTTTTCCTGTTGCAGCACCGGTTCAAAGGCGAGTAATACTTTCGCCATCGCCGTGGAAACCGATCCTGAACCGACTTCGAGATTCAGATCGGGCTTGGGGATTTGCAACTCGTCGAAAAAGAGCTGCGACATTTTCTCGTCGTAATGTTGCCCGGTATGGACGAGCAGCGACTCGATGCCGGGCGTCTGCCGCAGCACGCGCATCAAGGGCGCGATTTTCATGAAATTGGGACGCGCCCCGGCGACAGCGATGACTTTCATGCGATGCTTCCTCCGTGAATGCCTGTACCGTCTGGATCATAACGGCACAGTTATGGAACCGCCAAGACGGATTTGTTTTGAATTCACGTCTTAGCCCCCCGTCAATGACGGGGGGCCGATTTGCCGTGTGGCGTCGATGGTGATTGATCGTCCGTGAGCGAAGGCCCCCGGTCATTGACCGGGGGCTAAGACGAAACGAGATAAGACGAAACGATAGGAACGCTCGCTCTGGGATGGTCTCGCGGATATCGTATTTTTCGTGTCATTCGCGATTGGTCCCGCCGACGCGGTTGGCGGGCTTTGATTGTGTCAGTGAAGTCTTTGCAAGGATTCTCCCGTGGCTGCCAGTCGACGTGCCGATGTTGATGCCGCACTTGCCGAGGTCGATTTCACCAAGCACACCTATCAGGTCGAGTTCGATACCACGATGGGCCGCATCACGCTGGATCTGTATCCCGATCTTGCCTTGGGGCATGTCAAGAATCTGATCGGTCTGACGACCATCGGCTACTACGACGGCATCATCTTTCACCGCGTGATCGATGGCTTCGTCATTCAGGCTGGTTGTCCGTATGGCAACGGAACGGGCGGACCGGGATATACGATTCCCGGCGAATTCAACTCGACGCCTCATACGCCGGGTATTCTGTCGATGGCCCGCACGAACGACCCGAACTCAGCGGGATCGCAATTCTTTCTCTGCGTCGGCAACGCGAACTTTCTCGACAACCAGTACACGGTCTTTGGGAAAACCGCCGACGAGGAAAGCCTGCAAAACGTCTTGAGCATCGGCAAAGTCCCCACGCGCGACGAACGACCGAGAACCGATGTCAAAATCAAGCACGCCCGTGTCGTCGTCAAACCCAAATAGAAACTGCGAACCCGCTAGCGATCTATATGGTCGCTGGCGAGTTCGTAGTCTGAATTGGAAAATTGAGAATTATTCTCTCAATTCCAGCGCATTCTGGCGTACAGATGACAACGCGATTCCGATGAATCATCCCCTCTGGGAAGGATCGTCATGCGGATGCTCATCATCAACCCGCCGCATCCAGCGATTGGCAGCCGGATTCCGCGCGAGCAATTGCCCCCGCTCGGGTTGCTTTCCATCGGCGGCTCGTTGATCGATGCCGGGCACGATGTGCAGCTTGTCGATGGCGAATTCGGGCCAATGACCGACGCGCAACTCCTGGCGGAAGTTGCCCGCATCGAACCGGAAGCCGTAATGTTCGGCCATTCGGGGTCCACGTCGGGGCATCCGATCGTGGCTCGGTTATCGCGAGCGATCCATGCCGAGTATCCCGCGATCCGCATCCTCTACGGAGGTGTGTTTCCCACATATCACTGGCGGGAGATCCTTCAGCAGGAACCAAAGATTGAAGTCCTCCTGCTTCGTTCTTCGGCTCCCGCTTTGCGCCTCCCCCATTTCGCGATCCATTTAGAACGATGCGGAGCGGCAGACACCCCCGTTATCTTCCCCCGAAGTTTCCACCCCGCCCGCCACCTTTCTGAAAAAACTGGGATCGAATCGACGTACTCTTGACGATTCGGTAGAATCTCCAGACTTTAAGGAGAGGGTCTTGCCGGCCATGGGGGACGGTACAGCCTGCTTCTCAGGACGGATCTTTGATGACTGCTGAACGCGATCCCAGTCGAGACGTGGTGATCACCGGGTTAGGGGTATTCAGTCCGATCGGCATCGGAGCTGATGCCTTCTGGAACAGCCTCGCGGCAGGAAAGTCGGGGATTCACAAAGTGGACATGCCCGGGTTGGCCTCTCCCGACCAGGTTGGCGGCGCGATTCCGGAATTCACGGAAGAATCGGCTCGCAAGCTCTATTTGAAGGACCATCGCAAGAATCTCAAGGCCATGTGCCGGGAGATCCAACTCGGTGTCGCCTCGGCGACTCAGGCGCTGGTCGATGCGAAAATCGATCTCAAGACGATCGATCATGAGCGGCTCGGGGTGGAGTTCGGCGCCAACTTGATGCTGAGTACCCCCGAGATTCTTTCGACGGCCGTCGCCGCCTGTGCGGATCGAGCCGGGCAGAAATTCGAGTTCACCGACTGGGCGCCGCTCGGCATACCCAAAATGGAGCCTTTGTGGCTCTTGCGCTACTTGCCCAATATGCCGGCATGCCACATCAGCATTGGCTCCGAAGCCCGCGGGCCGAGCAATTCGCTCACCTTGGATGATGCCTCCGGAAACACAGTCTTAAGCGAAGCCTGCCGCATCATTGAACGCGGTGCGGCCGACATCATGATCACCGGCGTGACGGGCACGACGCTGCATCCCATCAAAACGATGCACCTCGCCCTGTTTGACGATCTCGCCCGGACACCGGCGGAACCGGAACGACGTTGCCGTCCGTTTGATTTACATCGGTCAGGACGCGTGGTCGCCGAAGGCACATGCACGCTGATTTTGGAAAGCCGGCAGCACGCGGAGGCGCGCGGCGCAAAATTGTGGGGCCGCATTCTGGGCACCGGCATGGCGACCTTCGCCAGCAGCCAGGATCAGCCGGACTACCGGCGGGCGTTGGGCGGGGCGATGAAAGCGGCCATCCGTTCCGCGAATTTGAAACCGGCGGATATCGGGCATATCAACGCTCACGGGGTTGGCCTGCAGGATGTCGATTTCGCCGAGTCGCAAGCCATTTTCGACGTCTTCGGGCCAGAAACAGGCCGGACGGTCCCGGTCACGGCGCTCAAGAGCTACTTCGGCAATTCCGGCGCGGGTTCGGGGCTACTGGAATTGGCCGGGTCCATTCTCGGTTTGAGCCACGGGGTGATTCCCTACACCATCAATTATGAAACGCCGGACCCAGCCTGTCCGCTGAATGTCGTGGCGAAAGAGCCGCGCAGCACGACAAACAAGATCGTACTCAACGTGAACGTCACGCGGATTGGCCAGGCGAGTGCGGCCATTGTGGAAGTCTTCTAAGTTAGCTGACTGAGAGAGTGCTGTTCGAGATGCCGTGTTGGTCAGTGCGCGATCTATTTGCGATGCGGACAACCGGGATAGCCCATTTTTTCTTGAGATATCGAAACGATTTGCCTCTGGCGCGCCGCTTGCTGAGATGTGTCTTTCACTATTGCTGGGTGATCCAGCAATCAAAGAAACCACTCAGTTCATTCAAGCGAAGGACAACCATCATGGTGACTCGTGCAGACGCCGAAAGTCGTGTTAATCAAGGGTTTTGGATTCACTTGGCCGTTTATGTGGTCGTTGTCGGCGGGTTGGCAGCGCTCAATATGAGCCGTAATCCTGACAAAATGTGGTTCCTGTGGGTTCTCGGCGGGTGGGGCATCGGCATCGCCGCGCATGCCTTATCGCTGTTCGTGATTCCCGGCGGCCGCGAAAAAATGGTCGAACGGACCACCGTCCGTATGAATCGCCGTGAAGAGCGTGTGACTCGACGTGAAGAACGGCACGACCAAAGCCGGCACGCTCACGGTTAATTTAGATCAAATCGGCTTCTTCTTCTCGGTCGGGTCAAACCGCACGAGAAGTTGTGACGCCCATCTTGTCTGCTGGGGGGCGACGAGGTGGGCGTTTTTTATTGCGCCAGCCGCAAATTGCGGGAGCAGGTTATATTCGCAATTCCGTCTGCACGCCGCGGACATCCATTTCAAATTCGATGTCGAGAATGGGCGGCCGACTATACAACCAGTTCACGCCATGCCAACGCCCGCCAGGTAAGCCAGCCAGAATGGGTGCGACGATCAGATCATGAATGGGGTGGACTGTATACACATCGATCTCGGTCGTCGCTGCCGGATAGATTCCCAACCCCAGCAGGCGGCTGGTCATCAGGCCGACCACGTAGTCTGCTTTCGTTTTCAAGCCAGCGGCAGAGACATCGCCCAGTGCAATGATCCCATCACGATTCAGAACCCCTTCCGGCAACTCGCCCGCCCCTGCCACCACAAATGTGGGAAGAGAATGCCCTATCGCAGGTTGAGTGAATGAAAATGCAAACACGACTGGCTCCGCGGGCGGGGCCAGTTCCGGGGCAATGTTCGTGCGCGCGACGGGGTTCACGCCATCCACAAAGAGGCTCCACTCCCGTAACACCTGGGCGTACTCCGCATTGAACTCCGCAAACCCCGCGAAGGTAAATGGCTGTGGCGAACGAAGTTCCACAGCGCATAAAGCGGAGAGTGGCCGGTTCTTGCCGATCAAAAATTTTCCGATGGCCTCCAAACCAGCCCGCCACGGCAGCGGCTGGTTCAAAGTCACATGGGCGATTTCATATCCCGCCACAGCCACCGCCCCGCAGGAATAGGGGGCAATTCCCGGCAGAAAACGATAATTTCCCGAGGGATGATCAACCAGAGGCATCAGATAAACTCCGAAACACAGGCGATAAACGGACGGCGGACAACACGCGAGATTGTGGGAATTGAGGCCGTGCATCACAAGCCAACTTGAGGAAACCCTCTGGACGAACATTACGATTCCGTTAGAATCGACAAAGCTCACCCATGATCCTGCGAAAATCCGCTCACCTTCTGTCCCGGAAGTGATGCCAGATACTTATGTCTCGTCGAGCTTTATTGTCACCGGAGACGCTGCGCTACGACGCCATCGCCGGTGTGGTGGTGTTTCTGGTCGCGTTGCCTTTATGCCTCGGCGTGGCGCTGGCGTCCAACGCGCCGGTCTCCAGCGGCATTCTATCCGGCATTCTCGGGGGCCTGCTTGTCGGGGCGGTCAGCCGTTCCCATACCAGCGTGAGCGGTCCCTCACCCGGCATGACGGCCGTGGTCGCCGCGCAAATTCTTGCGCTGGGTTCTTTCGAGGCGTTTTTGCTGGCAGTCTTCATCGCTGGTGTGATTCAGATTGTCCTGGGCGTGGCGCGGGTCGGCTTCATTGCCGAGTTCTTCCCCAGCAGCGTGATCAAAGGGCTGCTGGCGGCGATTGGCGTCATTCTCATTCTCAAACAGATACCGCACCTGGTCGGCCACGATGCCGATCCGGAAGGCGAAATGGCGTTTCGTCAGCCGGACATGGAGAACACGTTCTCCGAATTCGGTGAGATGTTGAACGATGCGCATCTGGGGACCGCGTTGATCGGTTTAAGCTGTCTGGCGATCCTCGTGTTTTGGGACCAGTTCAAGACCCTGAAAAAGTCGGTCATCCCCGCCCCGCTGGTTGTGGTCACCGTCGGCATCATGCTCAGCGAGTTTCTGCAATCCTCGGGCGGCGGCTGGGCCATTCCCGCCAGTGCCTTCGTGTCGGTTCCGGTGACAAAAAACTTCGAGGAAATGTACAGCCAGTTGTCGCGGCCCGATTTTTCTCAATGGATGAATCCCGGTGTGTACTTCGCGGCAATCATGATTGCCGCGGCCGCGTCTCTCGAAACGCTGCTCAATCTCGAAGCGGTCGACAAGATCGATCCCCGGCAACGCCGGTCGCCGCCGAGTCGCGAACTCATCGCGCAGGGGGTCGGGAATGTGGCGGCGGGCTTGATCGGGGGGATTCCGATTTCGTCGGTCATCGTCCGAAGTTCGGTGAATATCAATGCCGGAAATCGCACGAAAATGGCGGCCATCTTTCATGGTCTGCTGCTGTTGATCTGCGCGACCTTGCTGCCCACATTGCTCAATCGCATTCCGGTCTCCTGCCTGGCGGCAATTCTGCTGATGACGGGCATCAAGCTCGCCAGCCCGGCTGTCTTCAAACAGATGTGGCAACAAGGGCGGACTCAGTTTCTGCCCTTTGCCGTCACCGTCGTGGCGATTGTCTTCACCGATTTGATGGTCGGTGTACTGATTGGCCTGGCCGTCAGCATCGGTTTTATTCTGCACAGCAATCTCAGCCGGCCGATCCACTGCACCCGCGAACGGCATTTGCGCGGCGATGTGTTGCACATTGAACTGGCGAATCAGGTCAGCTTTCTCAATCGCGGCGCGCTCAAACTACGACTTGATGAACTTCCGCGTGGCGAATCGGTCTTACTCGATGCCCGGCAGACCGATTACATCGACCCCGACATTCAAGGCTTGCTGCACGACTTCACCCATACCACGGCACCTGCCCGCGAACTCAGCGTCAGTCTCGTCGGCTTTGAAGGGAAATTCGGCCTCAAAGACCAGCTCACGGATTTCGACAACTCGAATCGCGATCTCCAACGCGAGCTGACACCCGCCGATGTGCTCCAGATTCTTAAAGACGGCAACCAGCGTTTCCGACAAGGCCAGCGGTTAATTCGGGATTTCAACCGCGAAATGCAGACTTCGGCACTAGGGCAGTTCCCGATTGCCGCCGTACTCAGTTGCATCGACTCACGCTCACCGGCGGAACTGATTTTCGATCTCGGGCTGGGGGATATTTTCAGCGTGCGGATCGCGGGACATGTCGCCAAGGAAAAAGTTCTTGCCAGTCTGGAATACGCCTGCGCGGTGGCCGGGGTGAAACTGATTGTCGTGCTGGGCCACACGCGCTGCGGTGCGGTGACCGCCGCCGTCGATTTCTATCGCTCGCATCAAACGGCCGCCGAAGCGACCGGTTGCGACCATCTCGACGTGCTGGTGACGGAGATTCAGAAGTCGATTGACCCGCTCCTGGAAAGCGAATTCCAGCAGAATGGACAGACGAATCCAGCAGGCAAAGCCGCCTACGTCGATGAAGTCGCCCGGCGAAACGTCTTGCGCACCATGTCCCTGATCAACCAGGACAGCCGCAGCCTCGCACGTCTGGTCAAGGAAGAAAAGCTCGCTGTCGTCGGCGGCATGTACGATATCGTGTCCGGCGAAGTCGATTTCCTGGGCGTGGGCTAGTCATCGTCGAAGACCGGGCCTCATTCCTCAACCCTCAACTCGGCAAACCCTACTGAAATCAGACAATTGCCCGGCGTTCCTGACGAGTTTCTCTTGCGGTCGGCCTCGGATTTTCCGATGATCTAGCATTGATCAAACTTGGCTGATCGGATTCGAGGAACCGCCCCCTATGGCCGATTTTCGCTGGAGCATGACGCCCCAAGATTTTTCGCGTCGCGACCTGATGCAGCGCGTCGGTTTCGGCGGTCTGGGGCTGTCGTTGCCGGGTTTGCTGAAAGCGGAATCGCTGGTCGGTGCGAAACCGAAAGCTGATCATTTGATCGTCGTCTTTCTCGACGGCGGGCCGCCGCATCTTGATACCTGGGACATGAAGCCGGATGCCGCCGCCGAAGTGCGCGGCGAGTTTCAACCCATCGCCAGTTCGCTGCCCGGCGTGCCGGTCTGCGAGATGCTGCCGAATCTCGCGCCGCACATGCACCGCTGCGCGCTGGTCCGCTCGGTCAATCACTCGGTCAATAACGCCCATGCCGCCGCGGTCTACACCTCGCTGACCGGCCATGATCGGGGCGATGCCGTCGTGGCGATCGGCAATAATTCGGGCGACTACCCGGCGATTGGTTCGGTGATGGGCCTGGCTCGGCCCCCCGAGCAACCGATCGTGCCGTTCGTGTCGCTGCCATTCATTACGCAGGAAGGTGCTGGCGGACCCCCGCAACCGGGGTTCTTCGGCGGACTGCTGGGCAAAGCGCGCGATCCGCTGTTTGTCTTGAACGATCCGAATTCGCCCGAGTTCACGATTCCGGAACTGTCGTTGTCGGCCGATGTGAATTCCATTCGCCTGCAATCTCGCCGCGCGCTGCAAGGGCATCTCGACCAGCATCTGCCGGATCAATCGTCGCGGTCGGTCGTGGGCGTGCAAGGTTTTCAAACGGCCGCGTTTGATCTCCTCACCTCCACGGCGACGCAGGATGCATTTCGTTTGAATCAGGAATCGGATGCCGTCCGCCAGCGCTACGGCCGCAACATTTACGGACAAAGCGTGCTGCTGGCGCGCCGGTTGATCGAGGCTGGCACGCGGGTCGTTTCCATTGCCTGGGCACCGCACGCCAACGCCACCTGGGACACCCACGGCGGCAACTTCCAGCGGTGTCGAACGGAATTGCTGCCGCAACTCGATCTTGCCGTATCGGGTCTGTTTACCGATCTGGTCGAACGAAACTTGTTCGACCGCACGCTGGTTGTGGTGATGGGCGAATTCGGCCGCACGCCGAAGATCAATCCGGCGGCCGGCCGCGATCACTGGAACTTCTGCTACTCGGTGCTGCTCGCCGGCGGTGGCATTCAAGGGGGGGCATTGCACGGGGCCAGCGACAAGATCGGCGCGTTTCCCGCCGCCGATCCCTGTTCGCCGGCCGACGTGATCGCGACGATTTATCACTGCCTTGGCCTACCGACGGAATACACCTTCCGCGATGCTCTGAGCCGCCCGTTCCATCTCGTCCCGTGGGGCCACCCGCTGTACAGCATCCTGGCGTGAGTTTGGTAGTTTTGTAGGGTTTGCCGAGGCTTTGCGAGGCGAACCATCTTCACGGGACAAAAACCGGAGCCAAGCGATCAAGACGAGACCTGCTCCATCGCCAGAATGGTTCGCCTCGCAAAGCCTCGGCAAACCCTACGCAGGCAAGCAATAAATCACGGCAGTTCGACGAAGATCTCTTCGCCGACGACTGTCACCGCGAACTTCGCGGCTTGAATGTGAGCCGTCAAACAGTGGCGGCCGGTGGTGACATCGAATTGCCAGCCATGCCAGGGGCACGTCACGATGTTCTTCCGCAGCATCCCTTTGCCCAGCGGCCCGCCGGCATGCGGGCAAATGCCATCGATGGCGTAGAACTCCCCCTCGACGTGATACAACGCGACAATCCGCCCCGCGATCACCAGTTCCTTGCCGGAACCGGGGGGGACATCCGTGAGAGTAGCGGCACGATAAAGTGGCATAAGTCGTCAACGTTGATCAGTCGGGACGCATGGTCAGGAATTCCGCTATGTGATGCAACCTCAATTCTAGGGCTGCGCGCTCCCATCGGAAACCCTCATGTAGCGTTCCCCTCATCAACGAGAACATCGCCGCCCAAATCTCTTCGCTGCCTTCTCGTTCGGCGTGGCAAGCGAAAACCGTCAAAAGTGGGACACTTTGAAAACTCCAAAGTGGGGTGGCTGGGGCGCACTCACGCCTTGCTACCGAGCGCGACTCACATGGCCCCAGATTCAGGCGGAAACTGGGGCCATGCGCGTCGATGACAATGGTTAGCGCACAAGTGCCCCAGCCACCCAAGCCCATGTGATTTCAAAGTGTCTCACAACTGAACCGTTGCTGACGCGTCCGGCTCTGTGAATTTCTCTCGGCTTCACGATATCCTTGTGCAACTTGGATTATCGCATTCCCCTGGAGATTCGCATGATGCCGCGCTTCGCCGTTTTGTGTGTCGCCCTGCAGCTCGTCTCGTCCGTACTAGCCGCGGACACTGTCGATCCGAAACGGGTCGCGCAGTGGCTCGAAACGCCGGTACTCGAACCGGGGACCACGCTCCAGGAAACGCAGGCGTACTGCCGGTCGAAAGTTCGGCCGTGGGCCGAGTACAACACGGTCGCTGAGTGGGAAACGGCCGCCAGGCAGATCAGGGCCGATGTGTTGGAACATGTCGTCTTCCGGGGCGCAGCAAAAACGTGGCGCGATGCGCAGCTCGGCGTCGAACTGTTCGACACGATTCCCTGCGACGGCTACGCGATTCAAAAGTTGAGCTACGAAGCCCTGCCCGGCTTATGGATTCCCGCCCTGCTCTATGTCCCGGACAAACTCGTCGGCAAAGTCCCGGTCGCCATGCATGTCAACGGGCACGACCGCAATGGCAAAGCGGCCGATTACAAGCAACTCCGCAGCATTCATCTCGCCCGGCAAGGCGTGATTGTGTTGAACGCCGAATGGCTCGGCATGGGGCAACTTCATACGCCGAACTTCGGGCATTACAAGATGAATCAACTCGACGTCTGCGGCACCAGCGGGCTGGCCCCGTTTTACCTGGCGATGTCGCGCGGATTGGATGTCTTGCTGGCTCACAAACATGCCGATCCCGCCCGCGTCGCCGTCGCCGGGCTTTCGGGCGGCGGCTGGCAGACGATTGTCATCAGCTCGCTGGATGAGCGTGTCACGCTGGCGAATCCGGTCGCTGGGTATTCGAGCTTCCTCACCCGTGTCGGCGTCAGTGCGGACTTGGGCGATTCCGAGCAGACGCCGGTCGATTTGGGCAAGTATGCGGACTATCTGCATCTTACAGCGTTGCGTGCCCCACGGCCGACACTGCTGACGTACAACGCGAAGGACAACTGCTGCTTCGTCGCCGGGACCGCGCTGCCGCCGCTGCTGGAAGTCGCCGGGCCGTTGTACAAACTCTATGGGAAGCCCGACGCGCTGCGGTCGCACATCAACGAAGACCCGGGCGATCACAATTTCGGGTTGGACAACCGGCGTGCATACTACCGCATGCTCGCAGACCATTTCTTCGCGGATCAGCCCTTCTCAGCCGATGAAGCTGCGGAACTCGCGAAGGAAGTGAAGACGGCGGAGGAACTCAACGTCCCGCTGCCGGAAGGGAACGCGGATTTTCACACGCTGGCATTGAAGCTGGCGGAGACGTTGCCGCGAAGTGCAGAGGTGCCGAAATCGGAGCAGGAGTTCACAGTCTGGCGCACCGCCTTTGTACAAACATTGAAATCGGAGATTCTGCATTGCCCGACAGGCACGCTACGTTCTTTCGATAAAGCCCCGGAAACTGTCGACGGCGTGACCATCATCCGCCACCGCTTGCGTTTCGCGGACCATTGGACCCTGCCCGTCATCGAATTCACCCGCGCGCAACCAAAGTCCACGACCATCGTGATCGCCGACGGGGGCCGCAAGTCGGCTTCCGAATCCATCGCGAAACGTCTTGATCAGGGCGAACGAGTGATCGTCTGCGATCTGTGGTACTTCGGCGAAAGCGCGCTCGGACCGCAGGATTTTTTGTACGGCTTGCTGATGTCCACCGTGGGTGAACGCCCGCTGGGTTTACAGGTGGCTCAGGTCGCCGCGGTGACCGAATGGGCTGAGCAGAATGGCCAGCCCATCCGCCTTGAATCGTTTGGTCCGCGAACGAGCCTGATCGCCTTGTGTGCGGCGATCACCAGTGAAAAAGTTTCCGACGTTCAAACACACGATGGTCTCTCGAGCCTGAAAGACGTGCTCACGCAAAACAAAGCCGTCAACGAAGCCCCGGAGTTGTTCACGTTCGGCCTGCTCGAATTCACCGACATCCCGCAGTTGAAGGCCGCGTTCAAAAAGCCCGTGAAGTAATGATTTGGCGAGTGGGGAGCGTCAACCCCCTGAATGTGGCGTCCATCACAATTGAACTCACAACCAAGGGGCTGACGCCCTCCGCTCGGAAAGCCATGTCATTTTTCCCAGAATTTGTTTCCCATTTTTATCTCACGGGTTATGCTGAGCTTGTTCTCAGGCATCCGAATCGCGTTCCAGGAGGCCGATCATGACGACATCGAAAGCGCCCCGTTCCTCGACCGACAGCGGTTTCTTCACGCCGCTGCATCCCGTCGAATACGAAGTTCTCCGCCGCTTGCAAGAACACCCCCAGTTGAAGATCGCCTCGCTGGTGGTCCGCCGCATTCCCGACGGCGTCTGTTTGCAGGGGGTGATCGAATCCGACCCGGAGCAGATCAACCTGCAACAAGTCCTCAGCGAGATCGACGGCGTGGCCCACGTTGTGAATCAGCTGGTGCCTTGCCGTCCGCGAGCCAAGGGGTAACCGCACGGGGGAAATCAGGCCGATCCCGCCTCATTTCCTTGGTGCGCGAATTCTCCTCTAGGCACGATTCGCGCTCCCCGGTATGCTGCCACCCCCATTCCCTCATCATGTCTGATTTGGTTTTGGTGTCACCGGTCCCTTGGCAGCCGCTGGAATGAGTCCGCGGTCGCTGGTCAATTTTGAAGTCGTTCCGGCAAGAAGGCACGGAGGCCTGTATGAGCACCGGTAAATCGTCCACGTCGCAGGTCGATGTGCAGATCCGTTGGATGATCCGCCGTGACATGCCCGAAGTTCTCGACATCGAAACCCAGGCCTTTGAATTCGCCTGGACCGAAGAGGACTTTCTGTGTTGCCTCCGCCAGCGCAACTGCATCGGCATGGTCGCCGAGCGGCAGGAACGCATCGTCGGGTTCATGATCTACGAACTCCTCAAGCATCAACTCCATGTTCTGAATTTTGCCGTCGCCCCTTGGGCGCGACGCCAGGCCGTCGGCGCGCAGATGATGGACAAACTGGTCCACAAGCTGTCGCAGCAGCGCCGCCACGAGATCATTCTCGAAGTCCGCGAGTCGAATCTCAACGCCCAGCTTTTCTTCCGCCAGCAAGGTCTCGTCGCCGGTTCTGTGCTCCGTGGCTATTACGAAGACACGACCGAAGACGCCTACCAGATGCGCTACCTCATGGAGCGTCCGGAAGAGATCATTCTCCCGTTTTCGCCCCGCAACCGCATCTCCGAACTCTTCGAAGGCCGCGACAACCGGGCCGCGTGAATCTTAGTCTTAGCTCCCCGTGAGTCACGGGGGGCCGCTGGTCATTATGGCATCCACACGGAATCCCCCGGCGACTCGCCGGGGGCTAAGACGCGATGACCATTGATCCCGCTCCGCATGTTGTGCATGATAAATGCGATGCGTTCCACAACATACGATTGCCTCTGCGCCGGCATCATTGTCGCCGATTACATCTGCCGTCCGATCGCCGCCTGGCCACCGCCGGGCGAGCTGGTCCTCACGGACAATCTGGAATTCGCCATCGGCGGGTGCGCCGCGAATGTCGCTGTTGATCTGCGGAAACTGAACCTCCACGTTGGTTTATCCGGCGGTGTGGGCCAGGACGGCTTCGGCACGCTGATCGCCGAGATGCTCGGCCGCACCGGTGTCGATTGCAGCCGGCTGTCACGATCCGCAACGCTGCCAACCAGCGGCACCATGATCGTCAACGTCCAGGGGGAAGATCGGCGGTTCATTCACTGCGTGGGGGCCAACGCCGAGTACGATGCCTCCGCCATCACCGCGGACATGCTGCGTGGCACGAAAGTCCTCTACATCGGCGGCTACTGCCTGATGCAGGCCCTTACGCCTCAGCGGATTGCGAAGCTCTTTCAGCAGGCCCGCCAACTTGGCGTGATCACGGCCCTCGATGTGGTGCTGCCGGAACACGGCGACTTTTGGGAGCAGATTCGGCCCGTGCTGCCCCACACCGATTTCTTCTTTCCGAACAATGATGAAGCCGCCCGCATCACCGGCAAGACACTGCCCATCGAGCATGCCGCCCTGTTCGTGGAAGCCGGCTGCAAAACCGCCGTTGTGACCTGTGGCGGGGCGGGCACGATAGTTCGACAAGGCCAGCAAACCTGGCATGCCGGCGTGCATCAGGTGGAAGCCGTCGATCCCACCGGCACGGGCGACGCCTTCGTCGCCGGGTTCCTGTCAGGCCTCGTGCATCAAGCCTCTCTGCACGAATGCATCGCCCTGGGTGCGGCGATGGGCGCGAGTTGCGTTCGTTCCGTCGGTGCAACCACCGGCGTCTTCAACGCCACTGAACTGCGCGATTATGTCGCAGCCCACCCGCTCGCGATCACCGCGCGCTAACTCGCGCCGGTCTAACAAAGCCCGGCAATAGCATCGCCGGGACCACTCTTCGCTTTGTCACTTCCCATCCTGCTGGTGCGCCCCCTTCGCCTGCCGCTGCATCACCGACTTCTGCAAGATGTCGTGCGGTTGATTCCGTTTCGTCTTCGCCTGCTCGGCACGCTCCACAGCATCGCGACGCCGTTGATCTTCCTGCGTCGTGGTTGATTTCTTTGGCTGAGACATGACATCTTCCCTTCTCAAAGTGGAAACGTGAAATCGAATAATCTTCGTTCAGTCCCCTCGCCCCCGCCTCGGGGGAGAGGACTAGGGAGAGGAGGCGAGCAATCCTGAGGCAGCATTCTTAGATAGCAGACTGTTGCATAACGAGGGTCACGTTTCCAACGTGACAGAAACTGATCGAAACAGGCAAAAAATCGCGGAACTCACACGTTAAAAAACGTGTGCCACGAGAAATTCAACAGTCTGTTAGCCCGAATGCCATATCTGAGTTAACGCCCCCGTATAAACACAGAGAGGACGGTCCGAAGTCCGCCCTCCCTGTAGGTTTCATACATCGTGGATGCTAACCCTACACCGTGCGGCCGACTTCCATTCGATTGTGGTAGTCGGACGCGTGGTTGGCGAGAAAGACTTCGCGCACCGTGCTGTCACGCCCGTCGCCATGCACGGTCACAATGTAGCGGCCTTGTTCCAGTTCGGATTCGTAATAGGTCGCTTCATCACGCGGAATGCCCATGCCGATCAGCATGCCACCCAACCCGGCTGCCGCCGCACCCGCCGCGGCACTCGAAATGAGTGCGGCCAACGTCCCGGCCGCAATCGCGGGGCCAATCACCGGCAACGCACCGGAAAGAACCCCTAGACCCCACAAGAGGCCAACCCCAGCCCCGCCGGCGACACCCGCCGCGGCACCTTCCGCCGCGAAGTTGTCGTCATCGGTCTCTTTCCCGGCGACGGTCTCCTGGCTGCGGGCTGTGACACCAATCTGACTGTCGCGGAAACCGAGATCACGCAATTGGCGGATCGCGCGTTCCGCGTCATCACGTTCTGCAAACACGCCAATGACAGGATTCATCGTGTTCGTTGTATTCATCGTCAGTTCTCCTCTAAGTGATTGATTTCTCGTCAAACGGAAACATAATGGATGTGTTCGCAAAACATGTGCCTTTGAGTTTCATTCTTGTCAACTTTGGTTTCTCGTCGTAAAAACGGCGAACGTTGTGTCTCAGCCGGATGGAAATTGGTCGCTAACTGCCCATGACGACGCCCGGACACTCAATCTGTCCGCCTCACGATCTGTCACGGTATGTAGGGTTT
>Ga0335397_10000487_pt1 | contig 51581 bp, 49 predicted proteins | sample MAT04_FD_205740 | JGI IMG/M metagenome (GOLD analysis project Ga0335397, IMG submission 205740) | Freshwater microbial communities from Lake Fryxell liftoff mats and glacier meltwater in Antarctica - MAT-04 (spades assembly) (version 2) ...
TGCGGCTGGGTGAGACCCAAGCTCAGCCTGTCCGAACGCACCTACATCTGCGGCAGTGCCTCCTGCGGCCTTCGGGCCGACCGGGACGTCAACGCCGCAGCAAACCTCGCCGCCTGGGGCCAGGCCCAGCTTGCTGGGCTCTCCCAGGTCGGGGACCGCCACCCGGGCGGCCCGTCAGAAGAGCTTGCTCTTCATGCCTGTGGAGGGAGCAACGAGCCAGCGCCAGCGCTGGCGGGAGCTTCCGGTGAAGCAGGAACCAGCCGGCCACGCACCCGCGTGGCGTAAGCACTGGACCGCCCCGGACAGGGGCGCTCACGGCAAAGGCGAGAGCGAACCTCATCTCACCTTCATCGTAAGGGGGGACGCAGGGTGAGTGCGGGCAGGATGAGGCGGCTGGGGGTATGTCGGCCGGCTGACCCGCCGTCACCGCGACGGGCGCGAGCTGCATCTACGCGTCAGGCTCCCCAAGCGCCCGCTTGTCGAGAAGGTCGCTGCGCAGCGCCTGCTGCACGCCTTCCTTGACCGCCGTCCGCACGACAAGGAAAAGGACGTAGAAGAAGACGGCCATGAGCGACAGCGAGAGTGCGAGTGATGTCAGCGAGCCCATCGCCGCCACCCCAGTCCCGGCTCGGGCGCGGCAGCGTTCACAACGGCCGGACTCTTTGCCCCTCTCGATGACCCGAGGCGCGTGGTGCAACGAGGTCAGAAGCACCAGGGATTTCCCCCCAGCCGCCTCATCCTGCTGCCGCACTGGCCCGAGGTGAGTGCGGCAGGAAGAGGAGATGTTGTGCATGAGGGCGGGTGCTGCTCTGCCATCCGTCAGAGCAGCACTGGGCCGGCTCCTGCTGAGGATGGGGGGCAACACGTGAGCACGGCCCGAGGCTCCGAGCACACCCAGGCGGGGGTGACGCAAGCAGGGACTGTCGCAGGGATGAGCCCCCGCCTCCCAGCGTCGCAAGCGCCGAGACCATGGTGGCGCCTGGGACGAGCGTGCGTTCGTGGAGAACAAGCCAGACACCCTTCCAGGAACTGCTGTCCATCGGCCCGCGCCACGGCGGCGTGGGGACCAGTACGGGGGTGCCTCAGATCGAGTCGCGCAGTTCGATGGCAGCCTGGCCGACAGCCACCAGCTCTTGGATGTCGACCACCGGGTAGACGGTGTAGTCGAAGTAGGGAGTGAACACGGAGAGATCGCCCGCCATGGCATTGGCGTCGTCTGTCTCCACGACGGCGAATCCACCCCGGCCATCGATGCGGCCCACGTACTGCTGGATCGTTGCCGACGGCGACGGCGACCACTTCCCGAACACCGCCTGGACCCGCTTCTGCGTCTCCTCGTTGTCCCGCCCCGAGCCTCCGGGACGGCTGGTCCACTGGATGACGAACTTCATCTTTCCCCCTGCTTGCTCTGGTTGAGCGCGGGTTTTGCCATCGGTCTACGCGCAGCGCGGTCGCTGACGCGCCAGCCACGATGAACTGATGTGGCAGTCGGCGCAAGGGGCCGGCGCGGAAGACTCCGTGGACACGGGTGTGCGCATCCGCCACGTGGGGTGTGAGAGACCTTGGCGGGGCGCGCTCGATGCAGCTGGGGCCTCGCTGCTGCCGGTTCACCGAAAGTGACGCTTCGTCCGGGTCAATGTCCGTCCGCTTCGACCGTGCTCTGGGACGTCGGGATCTGCTCGACCCAGCGTCCGTAAACCCTCGTTCCGAGCTGAGCAGGACGGCCGTTCTGCTCTGGCCGCGGACCTCGGACTCGGGCCGGAGACTGCTGCCCAGCTCGTAACCATGGACTGCCCGGACGTGCTTCAGCACACCCGCCAGGACAGGCGAGCAGGCGCTCGGTGCCGTTCTGCCGACCGGGCACGGCAGGAGAGGCGGCTGGCCGGGAACGCCAGCGCTCCACCCCGTCGACATCATGTCCCCCGGCCGCCTGACCAGAGCCTGACAGGTGGACGGTCACGCACCGGCGCAGAGATGCGGACGGGTTTCCGCTGACCAAGCGGGAGCGAAACCAGCGACGGGGAGCTCAGAAGGTGATCAGCGGCTTGATGATTCCATCCTGCTTGTTCGCCATCATCTCGAAGGCCTTTTCGATGTCGTCGAAGGTGAACCGGTGCGTGGTCATGGGGGTGGGGTCGATGCGCCCGGACTGCATGAGGCGGAACAGCCGGTTCATTCGCTCGCTCCCACCTGGGCACAGGCCGGTGTGGATGGCCTTGTCGTTCATCCCGAGCCCGAATGCGTCGAGTGGCAGCTGCAGAGGGCTCGGGTTCTCACCGTGGTAACCGATGTTCGACACCCGACCGCCGGCCTTCGTGACCCGTACGCAGGCCTCGAAGGTCTGGGGGAAGCCGAAGGCCTCGATGGCGGCGTCGACACCGTGACCGCCGGTGAGGTCCATGATCTGCTCGACGGGGTCGCCCTGGGTGAAGTCGACGATCACGTCGGCGCCGAACCGCTTGGCCAGCTCCTGCCGCTCCGGTTTGGACTCGACAGCGATGATCTGGCCGGCGCCGAGGAGCTGGGCACCCATCGTGGCGCAGAGCCCGACGGGACCCTGGGCGAAAACTGCCACCGTCTCGCCGAACTGGAGATAGGCGTGCTCGGCGCCCATGAACCCGGTCGAGAGCATGTCGCAGGCGTAGACGGCCTGCTCGTCGGTCAGGTCGTCCGGGATCGGAGCGAGGTTGGCCTGCGCGGCAGGGACGATGAAGTACTCGGCCATGTTGCCGTCTACTTGGGCGGTGTACTTGTAGCCGCCCAGAGGCCCCCCGCACTGGCTGGTGAACCCGCGCTGGCAGTAGCTGCACCTGTAGCAGGGGGTGACAGCGTTGACCGCAACCCGCTGGCCCTCGGTGAAGCCGGTGACCGCCGAGCCGAGCTGGTGGATCACGCCGACGGACTCGTGGCCCAGCGTGCGGTCAGCCGGCACGGGCATGGCGCCCTTCACCGTGTGCACGTCGGAGGTGCAGATGAGCGCTGCACTCGTCCGGACCACCGCCTCTTCCGGTCCGGGTTGGGGGATGGATTTCTCGATCACTGCGGTCTTGCCGATCTCCTTGAAGACGAGGGCCCGCATCGTGCTGCTCATGGCAACTCCCGTGTCCGTCGACGACTCGTCCACACCGTAGACCCGTTACGCGCACCGGTGAAGTGTCCTCGAACACCCGTCGCTCGCGGTCCGGCGACGGCGGTGGAGGAGGCGTCGACCGTCAGTTGGCGCTGGCCGTCCACCCCGTCAGCTCGACGACGCACCGGAAACGCCAGCGCATCAGATCGGCCTACGTGGCCCTGCCGGAAGGTGGAGCGCGCATCGTCGTCGAGACCCTGATCGACGACGCCCGCCCCGAGAACACCTTCGGCCTGCTGATGTCGCTCAGATGCTCATCGAGTTCGGCGACGCCTTCGACAGCACCGGCGTCGACTACGCGAAGTGGTGCGAGGAAGTCGGCTTCTGCAGGTCGACGTCGTGCCGCTGGCCGGTGCTGCCAGCGCGGCATCGCCGACAACGAGTCCGCACGGGCGGGCTGCCTAGCCTGGCGACCACCGTCCCACGAGCGGGAGGTCGGACGGCTGCCGACGCGACGGCAGCAACGGCCGGCGTGGGCACCTCGCCCGTCCAGAAGCACCCTTCTGCGTCTCGGCTGCTGGAAGCCGCACCCAGCACGCGGCAACGACCGTCGTAGACTCCTCTACGACGGCACGAGCATCGACCTCCTCGTCTCGCTCGGCGGTGTCGGACGTGAAGCTCGCTGCGTCGATGGCGACCACGGTGATGAGGCGGTGGAGCTTGCGCCTTGCCGGCGCCTTGTCATCGCTGGATGGCCGAAGCCGAGCACGCAGGAGGCCCGCTGTCGATCGGCACGCCGGCGGGGAGCGCGGCGTGCAGAGGCGCGTTCCCTTCAGCCCCAGAAGACGTGGCTCGGGTCCCGGTCGATCTCCGTCAGTAGATCGTTGACGTGTGCGGATGGCGGCAGCCGGTTGTAGAGGTGGAACCGGAGGTGGTGATCTCGCCAGTACAACGTCCAGGTCTGGGCCGTCTTGGCGTACCGCAGCCTGGCGACAGGAAGGCTGGTCCAGTCCGGCCCGGCGTCGTCTCGCCAGGGCGGTCGGCGTTCGACGATCGTCACAGCTCTGGCCCCGACCTCGCACTCCACCCGGACCTGGTGACGGGCCGGTTCAGGGACGCGCGCAGCGCACCACCGCTGAACCCGTGCCGCGTCAAGGTCCGGTACGCCAGCGCGTACGGGCGTCGGTGCGGATCCCGCGCTGGGGCTGGCGCCGGGCGTGCCCGGCTCGCCTCGCGACGCGGTCGTCGTTGGTACGGCCACGGCGCGGGCGGTGTCGCTCAGCTCGTCGTAGGCGGCGTCAAGGCGCTGCCGCCGTCGACGGTCGGTCTCATGGTTGGCCTCCGCGGCCAGGTACCCGAGCAGCTCGTCCAGCTGCTCGTCGGTCGCGCTCAACACGACCTGCCCGTCACGGCTGCGCGCCCGGTAGATGAGGCGTTCGCAGTCGGCGTCCAGCAGCAACGACTCTCGCACGGCCGCGACCACGTCGTCGGAGACGACGATGTGCTTGGCGGTGCCCTCCCACACGAACCCGTCGCTGAGGTCATGCGGCGTGTCCTGCCAGCCGCTGATGCATCCCTCGTCCCCGCACACGGTGCACGCCCAGCCGATCGGCGCTTGACCATCCGTGCGTCGGACGAAGATGCGGCCCTGGCAGCGGCGGTGGACGGGGCGCCGTCGACACCGCAGCGCACTGATCCAGCCAGCTCCCGGCTCATCTGCCGTGGCGGCGCGGACGATGTCGCGCAGCTGCTCGGCCAGCCGCCGCGCCGGAGCCGGGGTGTCGTCGGGCAGGTCGAGGAAGTGGCGCAGATCGCTGACGAACATGCCCGGACCGTACTCAACTCCGACCGGCGCCTCAGGTGGAGGACGGGCCTGCTGCGCCGCGCTGGGACTGGCGTTCTGCTTCGGGTCATGCACGACGCGATGCGCCACGTCGACGCCCGCACCACCCTCCGCGACGGCCTGGTCCGCGCGAACTGCGACCGGCACGCCGCTCACCGCGTCGCCGCCTCTGGCCGGCATGTGCCATCGGCTGACCCAACGGGCCTTCTGGACGGGTGGACAGCGCGGGCGGGGTGTTGAGGATCGGACCGCGCGGCCGGTTCGGGTCAGGACGTCGGTGTTGCTTGCCGCATCCCGCACTGCTGTCCCGTGGGAGGGAGAAGGGGGCTTGCCACCTGCGCCCTTCACGGTCACCCTGTGTCTCGCTACGAGTGCCGGAGGTCGCCGATGACCGGATCCAGGACCATGCGCGCCGCCCGGTTCACTCGGCCAGGCGAGCCGTTGCAGGTGCTCGAGGTGCCGATTCCTCGGCCGGGACCGCAGGAGGTGCTGGTTCGGGTCCGGGCCAACGGTCTGTGCGGCTCCGACGTGCACATCGCCGTCGAGGGCGTCACCCCGACCGGCTTCAGCCCCATCACGTTGGGACACGAGCCAGCTGGAGAGGTGGCTGAGGTCGGCGAGGGCGTGACCGGCTGGACGCCAGGGGACCGGGTAGCCGTGCTGGCGCTGCAGTCGTGCGGTCGGTGCGAGCACTGCGTGCGCGGAGCGATGCAGGTCTGCAGCAGCCGGCGCATCGCGTGGTCAGCGAGACGACCACGGGACCGTAGGCCGGGAGCCCCTCGACGGTGTTGACGAAGCCGTCCTTGTTCGCGTCGTCGAACAGCCGCGGGCACGCGTTGCGGGCGTCGTCGCCGTAGTGGATGTGCTGCGCGTCCGGGCTCAGTCCGTGGGCGTCGAGCTCCGCGGGATGCCGATGGACGCCTGGGCCGCTGCCCCGGGGATCAGCGCAGGTGGCCGAGCATGCTCGCCGGGAAATGAGCCAGCGGCTCGGCACGCGCAGCCCCCTGTTCAGCGCTTCCCCTGCGATCGAGGGGGTAACGAAGCACCATGTCGCTGACACTCGGCTCCGGCCCGCTCGCCGCCGGCACACCCTCCATGACGCGGTGGAACGTGTCCTTCGACGGTGCGCCGGCGCACCGGTTGGTCTTCCAGCCCGACGAGCGCCGGCTGCGCGCGCTCGTCGGTGACCTCGTCGTGCTGGACACGACGGGTGCGCATCTCCTGCACGAATCCGCGATGTTGCCGGTGGTCTACGCGCCGCTGGAGGACTACGCCGTGGACGCGTGGGGCGACTCGCCGACCTCCACGCACTGCCCGTTCAAGGGCGACGCGTCCTACCGCACGCTGCGCCACGGTGACCGGTCCGTGGACGACCTGCTGTGGCTGTACGCAGATCCCCTCGACGCCGCGTCCTGGCTGCGCGGCTTCGGGGCGCTCGACGCGAGCAAGGTCGACGCGTGGTTCGTCGAGGAGGACCGGGTTGTGGGCCATCTGCGCGACCCCTACCACCGGGTCGACGCGCACGTGAGCTCCCGGCGCGTCGTCGTGCGGCGCGACGGCGAGATCATCGCCGCTACCGACCGGCCCGTCCTGGTGTTCGAGACAGGCATGCCCGCAAGGGTGTACGTCCCGCCGGCCGACGTACGGCCAGGTGCTATCTCCACCGGCTCCGGTAAGCGGAGCGTCTGCCCGTACAAGGGCGAGGCGACGTACTGGAACGTCGGTCCGCTCGCCGACGCCGTCTGGAGCTACGAGACCCCGCTCCCGGACGCGCTCCGCGCCCAGGCCCACCTGTGCTTCGACGACTCCGTCGACGGGCTGGAGCTCGAACTGGGCTGAGCGCGTCGGTGTGGTGCACGACGGTGAGTTCAGGTGACAGGTTCAGCCCAGCGTCGTCCACGTAGCGAACGCAAGCCGCCGTCCTGCAGCGAGTCGGTGTCGTGGACTCGGGCTGGCCGTCCTTGGGCGTGTGCGGGCCCCAGGCCCGGGCAAGGAGAGCAAGGGGCGGGTCGCCGGCTGAGAGCGAGACGCTTTCCACCACGGACAATCGACGCCAGGGAGCCACCCGCCATGCGCAGGAACCTCAGCAGGACCGCACTTCTCGCCATCCCGATGCTCGCCACGCTGCTGCTGGGCGCGGCTCCCGCATCGGCCGAGACGCCCCCCCGACCCGGGTGCGGGTACGGCGACACCAACCACGCGCACCAGGCGGCTCCCGGTCAGGACCCGTTGCGGCTGCGTCCCGGCAAGGGCACCGGCGATGAGAACCACGACCACACGGCGCCGCCCGGCCAGGCCCCGGCCGACGGCGGCGACCAGAGCGGTCCGATGCGCGGCTGCAAAGCCCCACGCCGCTGATCGCGCGCCGAACGTCGAAGCCATCCCGTCGTTGCCACACGTCCTCTGAGCCGGACTGCTGCCGTGCCGACCCTGCTCGTCATCCACCACACGCCGTCGCCGGCGCTGCAGGCGCTGCTCGAGGCGGTGCGGGAGGGGTGCGCCCACGAGGACCTCGCGGACATCGCCGTCGTCAGCCGGCCCGCGCTGTCGGCGACCGCCTCGGACCTGCTCGCCGCGGACGGCGTGGTCCTCGGGACCCCGGCCAACATGGGCTACATGAGCGGAGCGCTCAAGCACTTCTTCGACGGCGTCTACTACCCGACCCTCGAGGCACGGATCGGACTGCCGTACAGGCTCTACGTCCACGGCGGTGACGACACCACCGGCGCGGTCCGGTCGGTCGAGAAGGTCGTCACCGGACTGCGCTGGAGGCAGGTCGCGGCGACAGTGACCGTGACGGGCCCGGTCGAGCAAGGGGCGCTGGAGGCCTGCCGGGAGCTCGGCGCGACCGTGGCCGCGCACCTGCTGGGCTGAGCGCCGCAGCAGCCGTCACTTCCAGCGGTTGATGAACTCCACCGCTGCCGCGTTGACCTCGTCCGGGTGCGACGCGCTGAGGAAGTGCTGGCCGCCCTGGACGACCCGGAGCTCGGCGTGTGCTGCGCTGACAAAGCGCTGGATCTCGTCCTCGGCGTTGCGGACCGAGTAGACCGGGTCCTCGGTCCCGTGCATCCACAGGACGGGGCACCGCACGCCGTCGAGTCGTCCGTGCAGGCCGTCCCGGTCGCGCAGGTTGATCGCGCACATCCGGAGCCGCTGACGACCCGCGTCGCCGGCGTAGTTCCGCTGGTACGTCTCGTGCCAGAACGCGCGCTCCTCCGAGGAGACCTGCTCGCCCAGGCCCTCCTTGAGCGTGGCGTCGACGAGCGCCGTGGGGATCACCCAGTCCTCGCCCACGGGCGCGGCGAGGGCGTCAATGGCCGGGGTGCAGAACGCGAGGCCGTCCCAGCAGCCCAGGTCGCGACTGCGCTGGCTCTCGTCGTCCATCGACGTCCCGAGCGCGATGACGCCCTTGACGGTGTCGGGGGCCAGCATCGCCATGCGGGCAGCCACCCAGCCGCCCTGCGACGTCCCCAGGACGAACGCCTCGGGGATGCCGAGTGCCTCCAGGACCTGCAGGTCGGCGAGGGCCGAGTCCCAGTACGTGAACTGCTCGTACGACGTGCGTGTGGCGCCGTGGCCGTACAGCTCGATGGCCAGCAGGTTGGCGGTCTCGCTGAGCCCCGCATCGGCGAACTGGGGCCGGTAGAGGTCCACCGAGGTGGTGAACGAGTTGACCATCACCAGCGTCGGGAGCGAGGCGTCGTAGGGCTTGCCGAGCTGGTAGCCGATGGTCGAGCCGCCGAGGTGGGGCACGGTGATCGTCTGGACGCCGTCGCTCAAGATCTCTCCTCCGGTGGGGTGGCCACATCCTGGCCCCGGCCGGGAGGCCGGTCAACCGCACGACCAGCGACGTCGGCCGGCCCCGTCCCTGACAGGATCGGGGCATGTCGGCCGTCCCGAACCCGCTGGAGCAGCTGTCCCTGGACCAGCTCCGGCAGCGCACGAGCATGAAGTGGCGCACCCATCCCGCCGACGTGCTGCCCCTGTGGGTGGCCGAGATGGACGTGCCGCTCGCCCCGCCGGTGCACGCCGCCCTGACCGAGGCCCTCGCACTCGGCGACACCGGCTACCCGGTCGGGACGACGTACGCCGAAGCGTTCGCTGGTTTCGCGTCCGAGCGGTGGGGCTGGGACGGCGTCGCGGTCGAGCGGACCGCGATCGTGCCGGACGTGATGCGCGGCATCGTCGAGGTGCTCCAGCTGGTCACCGCCCCGGGCGACACCGTCGTCGTGAACTGCCCGGTCTACCCGCCGTTCTACGCCTTCCTCGACTCGATCGGACGACGGGTACGCGAGGCGCCGCTGACCCGCGACGGCCGCCTGGACCTCGCTGCCCTCGAGGGGGCCTTCGCCGAGCCGGCAGACGGGTCCAGGCCCACGACGTACCTGCTGTGCAGCCCGCACAACCCGACCGGCACGGTCCACGGGCTCGCGGAGCTCACGGCGGTCGCCGCCCTGGCCCGGCAGCACGGCGTGCGGGTCGTCGCCGACGAGATCCACGCGCCGCTGGTCCTTCCCGGCGCGCAGTTCGTGCCGTACCTCACCGTGCCCGGCGCCGAGGACGGCTTCAGCCTGGTGTCAGCGAGCAAGGGGTGGAACCTGGCCGGGTTCAAGGCAGCGCTGCTCGTCGCGGGTCCCGAGGCGGCCGACGACCTCGCCCGGCTCCCCGAGGTGGTGAGCCATGGGCCCAGCCACGTCGCGATCATCGCCCATGCCGCGGCCCTGCGCAGCGGCGGCACGTGGCTCGACGCGCTGCTCACCGGGCTCCACGACAACCGTCGTCTGCTCGGGGAACTGCTCGACGAGCACCTGCCGGGGGTCTCGTGGACGCCGCCGGAGGCGACCTACCTGGCCTGGTTGGGATGCGGTGGTCTTGCCCTGGACGGCGTCTGCGACGAGGGCGTCGGCGCGCGCGGGCTGGTCACCTCGACCGCCGGACCAGCAGGGGTCTTCCTCGAGCGCGGGCGGGTCGCGCTGAGCGCCGGCGCCGCCTTCGGCACCGGGGGCGCCGGGCACGTGCGGCTGAACTTCGCCACGTCCCAGGAGGTCCTCACCCAGGCTGTACGACGGATGGGTGCGGTGGCGTCCAGGTAGCCCCCCGGCCCGCTGCAGTCGGCGAGGTGGTCGTACGCGGCGTGGCTGGCATCGCACGAACGTCCGCACGTGAAGCAGATCGAGCGGACGGTCGCCGCCAGTACCCGGCTGAGGCGGTGCGATTCCTGGCGTTCCGAACATTCGGCGGCCCGCCGGTACCCCAGGTGGACGGCGTGCCCGCGGGCACCGCTAGACCTTGCGGCTTGAGGGCCACAGCCCTGCAAGGCCGTCGCGGGGCCTAGGCTTCGGTGGTGGACATCGACGACGTCGAGGCCGGCCTGGCCGCCCGTGAGGCTGAGCTGGCCGAGCGAGAGCGCCAGGCCGCCGCCGGCCCGGCGGACCCGGACGTGCTGGCGGTGTTGGCGAAGGAGCGGGATGCGCTGGCCGACGCCCGCGAGGCCGCCGCGGGCGCCCGCGACACGGCGGCGCTGGCCCGGCGCGAGCGGGCCGCCGACCGGGACGTGGAGGCGTCCGAGCGGGACCGGCGCAGCCGGACAGCGCACGACGACGGCGACCCCGGATTTCGAGACAGGTTCCTGTCGGGCCGTGACGTGGACGCGTCGGCCGGCGATCGCGCCGATGCTCTGCACGATGAGAGATCCGCCCGTCAGGATCGCCAGCGTTCCTTCGAGGACCGCCACCGGGCTTCCGACGACCGCCAGCGCGCTTCCGACGACCGCGACGCAGCCGACCGGGCTGCACACGGAGCAGCCGCCACCGCCGTCGAGGAGGCAGCCGGTCTGCGCGCGGAGATGGAGTGCCGGACCCTCATCGGCCAGGCCCAGGGCCTGCTCATGGCGGAGCACGACATCACCGCCGACCAGGCGCTCGAGCTGCTCATCAAGAAGGCGCAGAGCAGCAACGTCAAGCTCGGGGACATCGCCGCCCGGCTCGTCGAGCAGCGCGCGGCCAGCTGACGCGAGCCGGAGGCAGCTCGTCACGGTCGGATGAGTCGAGAGAGGTCCGTTGTCTGCATCCGAGCGCTCACACATGGCAGGCTCGATCGGCAGGGGTCTCGCAGTCGTTTTGGCCCCATCCCTCTCACCTTGCTGGCGGACTCACCGCCAGCTGACCTCCCCTTGACGACCCTGCCTGCTCACAGTGCAGTCATGACGACCTCGTACTTCACGGCGTCCAGCGTCGACGGCTTCATCGCTGACCCAGAGCACTCGCTGTCCTGGTTGCTCTCTCGCGACATCGACCGGCGCGGGCCGATGGGCTACGAGCGGTTCGTCGAGGAGTCAGTCGGTGCGCTGGCCATGGGCTCGACGACCTAGCGCTGGATCGTCGACCACGAGCTGGGCGGGGACCCGTCCCGCGCGTGGCCGTACGACCAGCCGACGTGGGGTTCTCCACGCAGCCGTCGGTGTGGGGCGACGTGCGCGTCGTCGACGGCCCGGTCGGGCCCCCGCACGTGGACATGGTGGTGGCCGCCGGTGGCCGTGGCGTGTGGGTCGTGGGGGGAGGGGAGCTCGCCGGGCAGTTCGCCGACGCCGGGCTGCTGGACGAGCTGTGGGTGCAGTACGCCCCGGTGACCCTCGGCGCCGGGTCACCGCTGCTCCCGCGCCACGTCGAGCTGCAGCTCGAGGACGTCGTGCGCAACGGCGACTTCGCCTGCGCGCGCTACACCGTGCTGCGGTAGCCGGCGGCAGGCCACCTGCACGACACAGCTATGGTCCGCGGGCGACGGACCGTCGTGCCCGTGCCGGCCACGTACGTCCCTGGCCTGCCCGACCCGAAGGACCCTCGTGGACCTGCGTCCTGCCGTTCCCCTGCTCGCGACGACGCTCTTGGCGCCGCTGCTCCTGCTCGCCGGCTCGGTCTCCGCGGCCCCCGTGCCGGACGAGCCCGGGACCAAGCGCCTGTCCGGGGCCGACCGCTACGTCACCGCCGCGGCGATCGTGCAGGACTCCTTCCCGGCGGGTCCTGTCCCGGTTGTCTTCATCGCCACGGGGGAGGCGTTCGCCGATGCGCTCGCGGGCGGCCCGGCCGCCGATGTCCTCGGCGGGCCCGTGCTGCCGGTGGCCAGGACCGGCATCCCGTCGCCGGTCCGCAGCGAGCTGTTGCGCCTCAAGCCCGCGCGGATCGTCATCCTCGGCGGCGTCGGCGCGGTCAGCGACGCCATCGCCACCGAGCTCCAGGGCTTCACGAACGGCGCCGTCACCCGGCTGGCGGGGGCGAACCGGTACGACACTGCGGCTCGCGTCGCGACGACCGCCTTCACCGCGCCGGTGCCGCAGGTCCTGGTCGCCACCGGCGCAGGGTTCGCCGACGCGCTCGCCGGCGGGGCCGTGGGCGCCAAGACCAACAGCCCCGTCCTGCTCGTCTCCCGAGACGGCCTCCCTGCCGAGACCGCGACGGCCCTGCGCCAGCTGCAGCCGCGCAACATCGCGGTGCTGGGTGGGACCTCCGCGGTGTCCGACGCGGTCCTCGTCCAGCTCCGGAGCTTCACCGAGGGCGGGGTCACCCGGCTCTCGGGGGACTCCCGCTACGCGACCGCGGCCCGGATCGCGCAGGTCTTCTGGCCGGAGACGGCGGACGTCGCCTACCTGGCGACCGGCGCGAACTTCCCCGACGCCCTGGCAGGAGTCCCTGCGGCAGGTCTGGACCAGGCCCCGCTCCTCCTGGTGGAGCGAGGCTGCATGCCCGCGGCGACGAAGCTCGAGCTCGACCGGCTCCAGCCCACCACGGTCGTCGTGCTCGGTGGGACGTCCACGGTCAGCGATGCCGCGGCGAGCGGCCTCGCCTGCGTTGCACCGACTCCGCCGCCGGCCCCGCCGGCCCCGCCGACGCAGCCGGCGAACCCGGGCGATGACAGGAACTGCAGCGACTTCGCCACCCAGCGGGAGGCGCAGGCGTACTTCGACACCTACTACCCGTACTTCGGCGACGTCTCCCGGCTCGACGCCGACGGCAACCTGCGGGCCTGCGAGTCGCTGCCGTAGTCCCGTCGGCAGCGCTCGTGCCTAGGCTCGCCCCCATGGACGGACGAGTGCTGGGTCGGACAGGTCGCACGGTGTCGGTGGTCGGCCTCGGCTGCTGGCAGCTGGGGGCCGACTGGGGCGAGGTCAGCGAGGACGACGCACTCGCGGTGCTGCACGCCGCGGTCGACGCCGGCGTGACGCTGCTCGACACCGCCGACGTCTACGGCGACGGGCGCAGCGAGCAGCTCATCGGCCGGTTTCTGCGCGAGCGCCCGGACGCCGGGGTGACGGTCGCGACCAAGGTCGGCCGCCGGGCCGACCCGCACGTGCCGGCGGCGTTCACCCTGCAGGCCCTTCGTGGGTGGACCGACCGCAGCCGCAAGAACCTCGGCGTCGACCGGCTCGACCTGGTGCAGCTGCACTGCCCGCCGACCCCGGTCTACGACGACGACCGCGTGTTCGACGCGCTGGACGTGCTCGTCGCCGAGGGCGCGATCGCGGCCTACGGCGTCTCGGTCGAGACGGTCGCCGAGGCCCAGCGGGCGATCGAGCGCCCGGCCCTGTCGACGTTGCAGGTCATCGTGAACGTCTTCCGGCGCAAGCCGCTCGAGCAGGTCCTGCCCGCCGCCGCCGCCGCGGGTGTCGGGGTCCTGGCGCGGGTCCCGTTGGCCAGCGGCCTGCTGTCCGGGCGCTACGACGAGAGCACGACCTTCGCCGCTGACGACCACCGCACCTACAACCGCGACGGCTCGGCCTTCGACGTGGGGGAGACCTTCAGCGGCGTGCCGTTCGACGTGGGCGTGCGGGCGGCCCGCGAGGTAGCGGCGCTGACCCCGAAGGGCGCGACGACGGCGCAGCTCGCGCTGCGCTGGCTCCTGGATCAGCCGGAGATCACCACGGTCATCCCCGGGGCGCGCAACGCCGAGCAGGTCAGGGGCAACGCCGCCGCCGCCGACGCGCAGCCGCTCACCGCCGAGGTGCAGGAGTCGCTGCGACGGATCTACGACGACAGGGTGCGCCCGCACGTCCACGATCGCTGGTGACGCCGGCGTGGCCGCGCCCTACCGGGTGTCGACCCAGTCGAGCGTGCGCTGCACCGCCTTCTTCCAGCCGGCGTAACCGGTCTCGCGCTGGTCCTCGCTCCACGTCGGGGTCCAGCGCTGGTCCTCGTTCCAGTTGGTCGCCAGCTCGTCGGTGTCCCTCCAGAACCCGACGGCCAGTCCGGCGGCGTACGCGGCGCCGAGCGCGGTCGTCTCCGGGACCACGGGCCGGCTGACCGAGACGCCGAGGATGTCGGCCTGCATCTGCATGCACAGCTGGTTGGCCGTGACGCCGCCGTCGACCTTGAGCACGTCGAGGTCGACCCCCGAGTCCTTGGCCATCGCCTCGACGACGTCCCGGCTCTGGTAGCAGATGGCCTCCAGCGTGGCCCGGGCGATGTGGGCGTTGTTGTTGAACCGGGACAGCCCGACGATGGCGCCGCGGGCGTCGGAACGCCAGTAGGGCGCGAACAGCCCGGAGAAGGCCGGCACGAAGTAGATCCCGCCGCTGTCCGGGACCTGGCGGGCGAGCGACTCGCTCTGCGCGGCGCCGCTGATGATGCCGAGCTGGTCGCGCAGCCACTGGACCGCCGACCCGGTGACCGCGATGGAGCCCTCCAGCGCGTAGACCGGCCGGTCGTCGCCGAACTGGTAGGCGACGGTCGTGAGGAGGCCGCTCTTGCTGCGCACCAGCTCGTTGCCGGTGTTGAGGAGCATGAAGTTGCCGGTCCCGTAGGTGTTCTTGGCCTCGCCGACGTTGAAGCAGACCTGGCCGACCGTCGCGGCCTGCTGGTCGCCGAGGATGCCGGTGAGCGGCACCTCGCCCCCCAGCGGACCCTGTGCCAGCGTGGTCCCGTAGCCCTCGGGGTCCGAGGAGGGACGGATCTCCGGCATCATCGACCGGGGGATGTCGAAGAACGACAGCAGCTCGTCGTCCCAGTCGAGCGTCTCGAGGTCCATCAGCATCGTCCGGCTGGCGTTGGTCACGTCCGTGACGTGGGAGCCGCCGTCCACGCCGCCGGTCAGGTTCCAGACCAGCCAGCTGTCGGTGGTGCCGAAGACGGCGTCGCCGCGCTCGGCCGCGGCGCGGACGCCGTCGACGTTCTCGAGGACCCACTGCACCTTGCCGGCCGAGAAGTACGTCGCCGGAGGCAGCCCCGCCTTCCTGCGGATGATGTCACCGCGGCCGTCTCGGTCCAGCGCCGAGGCGATCCGGTCGGTGCGGGTGTCCTGCCAGACGATGGCGTTGTAGAACGGCCGACCCGTCCGCCGGTCCCACACCACCGTCGTCTCGCGCTGGTTGGTGATGCCGCAGGCCGCGAGGTCGGAGGCGGTCAGCCCGTGGGCGTTGAGGGTGCTCTGGATGACGGTCTGCGCGCGCTCCCAGATCTCCACGGGGTTGTGCTCCACCCAGCCGGCCTGGGGCAGGATCTGCTCGTGCTCGAGCTGGTACTTCCCGCGCTCGTTGCCGGCGTGGTCGAAGAGCATGAAGCGCGTGCTGGTCGTGCCCTGGTCGACGGCACCGACGAAGTCAGCCATGAGCGGGGGTCCTCTCGTTCGGATCAGCGGTGGCGACTGTCGCACTGTGCGCGAGGCCGCGGCTCTCGAACCCCCTCGCGGGCGGCTGGAGACGGCGCGAGAAGGTGGGGCATGACGATCCGGGAGCCCGACTGCTGGTTGACCGACATGGACGGCGTGCTGGTCCACGAGGGGCGGGCGCTGCCGGGGGCGGCGGGGTTCCTGCAGCGCCTGGTCGAGCGGGAGCGACGGTTCCTGGTGCTGACGAACAACTCGACCTACACCCCACGAGACCTCGCCGCCCGGCTGGAGCGCTGGGGTCTGCACGTGCCGGAGGAGGCGATCTGGACGTCCGCGCTCGCCACGGCCGCCTTCCTGCACGACCAGGCACCCGGTGGTTCGGCGTACGTCGTGGGCGAGGCCGGGCTGACGACGGCGCTGCACGAGGTGGGCTACACGCTCACCGACACCGCACCGGACTACGTGGTGCTGGGGGAGACGCGGACCTACTCCTTCGAGGCGATCACGCGGGCGATCCGCCTCATCGACGGCGGCGCGCGCTTCATCGCGACCAACCCGGACGCGACAGGACCCTCACCCGAGGGCCCGCTTCCGGCCACCGGCGCGGTCGCGGCGATGGTGACCCGGGCGACGGGCGCCGCGCCGTACTTCGTCGGCAAGCCCAACCCGATGATGTTCCGCAGCGCGATGAACCGGATCCACGCGCACTCCGAGTCCACCGTCATGGTCGGTGACCGCATGGACACCGACGTCGTGGCGGGCATGGAGGCGGGGCTGCAGACGATCCTGGTCCTGACCGGGTCGACCCGGGCGTCGGACGTCGGTCGGTTTCCCTACCGGCCCACGGTGGTGCTGGACTCGATCTCCGACGTCGTCGAGCTGGTCTGACCGGTCCGGCTCAGGCCATCTCGGGCACCTCGCAGTCGTCGACGGCGCCCCCGCGTAGGGCAGGATGGCCCGGCCACGGCGGTGGGTCGGGCAGGACAGCGGCGCAGCCGCGGAGGAGGTCGTGCAGGTGAACAAGCTGAGCCTGGTGGCGGTGGCGCGGGAGCAGCTGGCGAAGGCCGGGACCTCGACGAGCGGACGGGCCGCAGAAACCGTGTACGGCGGGCACGAGCGCCTGCTGAGGCAGACCGTGATCGCGCTGGTGTCGGGGCGTTCACTGGCCGAGCACGAGAACCCGGGGGAGGCGACCGTTCACGTGCTGTCGGGCCGCGTGCGGCTCATGTCGTCCACCACCACGTGGGAGGGCCGGGCTGGGGACCTGCTCCACGTCCCGCAGGAGCGGCACAGCCTCGAGGCGGTCGAGGACTCGGCGGTCCTGCTGACCGTCGTCAAGATCCCCTAGCGGGAGATCTGGGACGCGGCCGGGCGGGCTGAGCAGGGCCCACGCCCAGCCCAGAAGTTCACACAAGGAATCCGCCACGTAGCGCGACGGCCCGTGAGCCCGTGCAAGGACAGGCGAGCAGCGGGTGAACGGGTGGGTGCATCCTGAAGCGCAGCCGGGCGGGCCGCGGGGGCGATCCCGGCACGAGCGCAGGGAGCGGCATGGACGAGCGCGAGGGCGGCACCGAGGCGCACGGCCACCACCGGGACGTGACGGGCGGGTGGCTGCGGCCAGCCGTCTTCGGGGTGATGGACGGCCTGGTCTCGAACTTCGCCCTCATCGCGGGGGTCGCCGGAGGAGGCGTGAGCGACCGGACGGTCGTCCTGGCGGGACTTGCCGGCCTCGTCTCGGGCGCGCTGTCGATGGCAACGGGGGAGTACACGTCGGTGGCGTCCCAGACCGAGCTGACGATGTCCGAGATCGACGTGGAGAAGCGGGAGATCGTCGGGCGTCCTCGCAGCGAGCAGGCCGAGCTGGCCCTCCTCTACCGCCGGCGCGGGCTCGACGCCGACCTCGCCGAGGAGGTGGCACGCCAGCTCTCGCAGCGGCCGGACGTCTGGAAGGTCCACGTCCGCGAGGAGCTGGGCGTCGACCCGGACAGCCTCCCCTCGCCGTGGACGGCGGCCAGCTCCTCGTTCGTCGCCTTCGCCTTCGGCGCGACCGTCCCGCTGCTCCCGTACGTCCTGGGGTTCGGGTCGCTGCTCATCGCGCTCGTGGCAACGGCGATGGCCCTGTTCGGCGCCGGCATGCTGGTCGGCCGGCTCACGGTGCGGTCGCCCGTCTACACCGGCACCCGGCAGCTGCTGCTCGGCATGCTCGCGGGCGCGGCGACGTTCGTGATCGGATCGCTGGTGGGCAGCGGCGTGGCGTAGGCGCGGCGAGTGTGGAGACCCGTGACCGCGTGATCGACGTGCAGCGCCCTGGCTAGGCTGACCGGGTGACGACGCCGGAGAGCCGAGCCGCGACGGCAGCCGCGATCGGTGCCTTGACGGACTTCCTCATCGAGGTCGAGGCCGGCTCGCCGCGCCCTGTCGGGGCCTACCTCCAGCAGCTGGTCGACGAGGACGGTGTCGGGGTGCTGGCCCAGGGCTACTACGGGCTGCTCAACCTGTCAGCGCTCCTGCTGCCCATGGCCGCGGCAGGCGAGGGCCTGTCGTCGCAGGACCTGCTGCGCCAGATCGCCCTGCTCGTCGCCCGCGACCAGGATGATGGCTGACCACCCCGCCGCCCGACGACGACAGGAGGTCCAGCCGGTGCTGGACACCATGCTCGACGCCCTCCGCCCGCTCGACGCCGCCGCCGTGGCGAGCGCCCGGCAGCACCAGGACCGGCTGACCAAGCCCCGCGGGGCGCTCGGCGAGCTCGAGGCCGTCTCGATCCAGCTGGCCGGGCTGGCGGGCATCGACCCGCCGCCGCTGCCGGAGCCGGCGGCGGTCGCCGTGTTCGCCGCCGACCACGGCGTCCACGCCCAGGGCGTGACGCCCTGGCCGCAGGACGTCACCGGCCAGATGGTGGCCAACTTCCTGGCGGGCGGCGCGGTCGTCAACGCGCTGGCGGCGCAGACCGGCGCCGAGGTCGTGGTCGTCGACGTCGGCGTGGCCCAGCAGCTCGAGGTGGTCCCGGGGTTGCTGTCGCGCAAGGTCCGCGGCGGCACGGCTGACATGACCGTCGAGCCGGCCATGACCCGGGAGCAGGCCGTCGCCGCGATCGAGGTCGGGATCGAGGTGGCCCGCGACCTGGTCGCCGCCGGCAACCGGTGCCTGCTCACCGGCGACATGGGCATCGCCAACACGACGGCCTCGGCGGCGCTGATCGCCGCGATGCTGCAGCTCGACCCGGCCGAGGTCACCGGCCGGGGCACGGGCGTCGACGACGCGACGCTGGCGGTCAAGGTCGACGTCGTCCGCCGTGCGCTCGCCCTCCACACCCCCGACCCGGCCGACCCGATCGGGGTCCTCGCCGCGGTCGGAGGGCTCGAGCACGCCGCCTTGGTCGGCTTCGTCCTGGGTGCGGGCGCCCTCCGGGTGCCGGTCGTCCTGGACGGCGTGATCGCGGGTTCCGCCGCCCTGGTGGCCGCCGCGCTGCACCCCCAGGCCCTGGTGGCGTGTCTGGCCGGGCACCGCTCCACCGAGCCGGGCCACGCCCACGTGCTGGCCGCGCTCGGGCTGCGGCCGCTGATCGACCTGGACCTGCGTCTCGGCGAGGGCTCGGGGGCGGTGCTGGCGCTGCCGCTGGTGCAGGCCGCCGCGCGCGTCCTGCGCGATGTGGCGACCTTCGACAGCGCAGGCGTCTCCGACAAGGGCTGAGCCGACCTGACCCCCCGGAGGAGTTGCGCGAGGATGGGGAGGTGACCCTGCTGCTCCTGTCCACGGCCGACACCGACCTGCTCGCCGCCCGCTCGATCCCCGAGCCGGCGCTGGACCTCCGCCTGGCCAACCCCTCGCGCGTCGACGACCCGCTGCCGCTGCTCGACGGCGTGCGGCTGGTCGTCGTCCGGTTGCTCGGGGGCCGGCGCGCCTGGGAGGGCCTGGACGCGCTGAGGACGGCGTGCGTCGAGCGCCGGATCCCGTTGGTCGCCGTCGGCGGCGAGGGTGCGGTCGACGCCGAGCTGGCCGACCTGTCCACCGTCCCGGCTGGGGTCGTCGCCGACGCCGCGGCCTACCTGCGCGAGGGCGGCACGGACAACCTGGCCTCCCTCGTCGCGTTCCTGTCCGACACCGTCCTGCTCACCGGCGTCGGGTTCGCCGCGCCGACAGCACTTCCCGCGTACGGCCTGCACGGCCCACGGAAGGCCGACCCGTCCCGGCCGACGGTCGGGGTGGTGTTCTACCGCGCTCACGAGCTGTCGGGGAACACCTCGTTCGTCGAGGTGCTCTGCGACGCGCTCGAGACCGCGGGCGCCAACGCCCGCCCGGTCTACGTCGGCTCGCTGCGGCCGGACGGCGAGGGCCGCCTGCCGGTGGTCGACGAGCTGCTGACCGACGTCGACGCGCTGGTGGTCACCGTCCTGGCCAGCGGCGGGTCCAACGCCAGCGACGCCGAGGGCTGGGACGCCACCGCGCTCGCCCGGCTGGACGTGCCTGTCCTGCAGGCGCTCTGCCTCACCAGCAGCCGCGCCGACTGGGACACCTCCGACGCCGGCGCCGCGCCGATCGACGCGGCCATGCAGGTCGCCATCCCGGAGTTCGACGGCCGCCTGATCGGCGTCCCGTTCTCCTTCAAGGAGACCGGCGCGGACGGTGTCCCGGCCTACGTCGCAGACCCGGAGCGGGCCGCGCGCGTCGCCGGGATCGCGGTCTCCCACGCCCGGCTCAGGACCGTGCCGAACGCCGACAAGCGCGTCGCGGTGGTGCTGTCGTCCTACCCGACCAAGCACTCCCGGGTCGGCAACGCCGTCGGCCTCGACACGCCCGCCAGCGCGGTCTTCCTGCTCACGGCGATGCGCGAGGCGGGCTACGACGTCGGCGACTTCCCCGAGGACGGCGACACCCTCGTGCACACCCTGATCGCGGCGGGCGGCCACGACGTGGAGTGGCTGACCGAGGACCAGCTGTCGTCGGCCGTGGCCCGGGTGCCGCTCGCCGACTACCAGGCGTGGTTCGCGACCCTGCCCGCTCCTTTGCAGCAGTCGATGCTCGAGCACTGGGGCGCGCCGCCCGGGAGCCTCTACGTCGACGGCGGCGACATCGTGCTCGCGGCTCTGCGCTACGGCAACGTCGTGCTGGCGATCCAGCCCCCGCGCGGGTTCGGCGAGAACCCCATCGCGATCTACCACGACCCCGACCTGCCGCCGTCGCACCACTACCTCGCCGCCTACCGCTGGCTGGCGTCACCCGACGGCTTCGGCGCCGACGTGGTCATCCACCTCGGCAAGCACGGCACGCTCGAGTGGCTGCCGGGCAAGGGCCTGGGGTTGTCGGCGGGGTGCGCCCCCGACGCGGTGCTCGGCGACCTGCCGCTGTTCTACCCGTTCATCGTCAACGACCCCGGCGAGGGGACGCAGGCCAAGCGGCGTGCCCACGCCACCGTCGTGGACCACCTGGTGCCGCCGATGGCGCGGGCCGAGTCCTACGACGAGATGGCCCAGCTGGAGCAGCTGCTCGACGAGTACGCCCAGGTGCAGGCGATGGATCCGGCGAAGCTGCCGACGATCCGGACGCAGATCTGGGAGCTGGTGGAGGCAGCGCAGCTGCACCACGACCTGCACGTGTCGCAGTCCCCGAGCGACGAGGAGTTCGACGAGTTCATCCTGCACGTCGACGGCTACCTCTGCGAGGTCAAGGACGTCCTGATCCGCGACGGGCTGCACGTCCTCGGCCAGGCGCCGGTCGAGCTGCCGCGGGTCGACCTGGTGCTCGGCATCCTGCGGGCCCAGCAGACCTGGGGCGGCGACGCCGGCTCGCTGCCGGGCCTGCGCCGGGCCCTCGGCGCGGCGTACGACCTGACCGAGGACGACCGTGTCCAGGCCGACCGGCTCGAGGACATGGCGCGCGCGTTGGTGCTCGCCATCGACGCCGCTGGCTGGGCCGCGGACGCCGTCGACGAGGTCGTCGCGTCGCTGCACGACCGGCCGCTGCCCGAGGTGTCCCGGGTGCTGCGGTTCGCCTGCGACGAGGTGGTCCCGCGGCTGGCGCGGACCACCGACGAGCTCGACAACCTGCTGCACGGCCTGTCCGGCGGCTTCGTCCCGGCGGGCCCGTCCGGCTCGCCGACCCGTGGCCTGGTCGGGGTGCTGCCGACCGGCCGCAACTTCTACTCGGTCGACCCCAAGGCGATCCCGTCCCGCAACGCCTGGACCGTCGGCGTCGCGCTGGGCGACTCGCTGCTGTCGCGCTACCTGGCCGACCACGGCGAGTACCCCGCATCGGTGGGCCTGGTCGTCTGGGGCACCTCGGCGATGCGCACCGCCGGCGACGACATCGCAGAGGTGCTGTGGCTGCTGGGGGTCCGGCCCGTCTGGGACCAGGCCTCGCGCCGGGTGACCGGGCTCGAGGTCGTGCCGCTGGAGGAGCTCGGGCGTCCCCGCGTCGACGTCACGCTGCGCATCAGCGGCTTCTTCCGGGACGCCTTCCCACACGTGGTCGAGATGCTCGACGAGGCGGTGCGCATGGTCGCGGACCTCGACGAGACCGCGGAGCAGAACTTCCTGCGGGCGCACGTGCAGGCCGACCTGGCCCTCGGGACGGACGAGCGGCGCGCGACCGCCCGCATCTTCGGCAGCAAGCCCGGGGCGTACGGCGCAGGGCTGCTGCCGCTCATCGACTCGCGCGACTGGAAGACCGACGCCGACCTCGCCGAGGTCTACGCCGTCTGGGGCGGCTACGCGTACGGCAAGGACCTCCCGGGCGTCCCTGCCCGGCGCGACATGGAGCGGGTCTACACGCGGATGCGCGTCGCGGCCAAGAACCAGGACACCCGCGAGCACGACATCGTCGACAGCGACGACTACTTCCAGTACCACGGCGGGATGGTCGCGGCCGTCCGCGCACTGACGGGGGAGTCGCCCGAGGCCTACGTCGGCGACAGCGCGGTGCCCGACACGGTGAAGACGCGGACGCTGCAGGAGGAGACGCACCGGGTCTTCCGTGCCCGCGTGGTCAACCCCAAGTGGATCGCGGCGATGCAGCGGCACGGCTACAAGGGCGCCTTCGAGCTGGCCGCGACCGTGGACTACCTGTTCGGCTACGACGCCACGGCCGGGGTCGTCGACGACTGGATGTACGAGAAGCTCGCCAGCGCCTACGTGTTCGACCAGACCAACCGGGCGTTCATGCAGAAGAGCAACCCGTGGGCGCTGCGCGGGATCAGCGAGCGGCTGCTCGAGGCCGCTGACCGCGGGCTGTGGGCGGAGCCGGAGCAGGCGACGCTCGAGGGGTTGAAGCGGACCTACCTCGAGCTCGAGGGCGACCTCGAGGGGGAGTAGGGACGCGTCGCGACAAAGCCGAATCCCCAGGAGCCCACTCCTGTGGATCTCGCTTTGTCGGCTGGCCCGCCCGACGCTTCGTCGGCTGGCCCGCCCCACGCCCCGGTCGCCCAGACGGCCGGCCGCACCGCCCGCACCTAGAGTCGGGCCATGCCTGCTGCCCCTCGACCCGGGCGCCGTCCTCCTAGCGCACCCGCCTGGCCGGCCGCGGCGGGGCTCGCCGTGGGCCTGGCCGCCGACGCCCTGCTCGGCGACCCACGGCGGGGTCACCCGGTCGCCGGCTTCGGCACGGTGGCGGCGGCCGTCGAGCGGCACGTCCACCGCGACTCCCGGCTCACCGGCGCCGCCTACGCCGCCGGGCTGACCGGGGCCACGGCCCTGCTCGGTGTCGCCGCCTCCCGCCTGAGCCCGCAGCCCGCGTCGAGGGTCGCCGCGATGGCGCTGGCGACCTGGGCCGTCGTCGGGGGGACGAGCCTGCGCCGCGAGGCCTCGGCGATGTCACGGCTGCTGGGGGACGGTGACCTCGACGGCGCACGGGACCGGCTCAGCCACCTGTGCGGTCGCGACCCCTCCCAGCTCGACGCGGCCGGCCTGGCCCGTGCCACGGTGGAGTCCGTCGCGGAGAACACCTCCGACGCCGTCGTCGGCCCGCTTGTGTGGGGGGCGCTGCTCGGTGTGCCCGGCCTGGTGGGCTACCGCGCCGTCAACACGCTCGACGCGATGGTGGGCCACCGGTCGCCGCGTCATGCCCGGTTCGGCTGGGCCGCCGCGCGCGCCGACGACCTCGCGAACCTGCTCCCGTCGCGACTGTCCGCCGGGCTCGCCGCAGGGTGCGCGCCGCTGGTCGGTGGCCGGCCCCGGTCGGCGCTGCGGGCCTGGCGCCGGGACGGCCACAAGCACCCCAGCCCCAACGCCGGACCGGTCGAGGCCGCGTTCGCGGGAGCGCTCGGCCGCACCCTGGGGGGTCGCCTGTCGTACGCCGGGCGGGTCGAGGACCGGCCGCTTCTCGGAGACGGCCCCGCCCCGGAGGTCGCCGACATCGCCCGCGCCGCCCGGTTGTCCGCGGCGGTGTCGGTCGGCGCCGGTGTGCTGGCAGTGGGCACCCGCCTGCTCCTGGACCGGGCCCGCCGATGACCGCCGGAGCGCTGCTCGTCGCGGGCACCACGTCCGACGCGGGCAAGTCGGTCCTGACCGCCGGGCTGTGCCGCTGGCTGGCCCGGCAGGGCGTCAAGGTCGCGCCGTTCAAGGCCCAGAACATGTCGCTCAACTCGGCTGTCACCCTCGACGGCGCCGAGATCGGCCGTGCCCAGGCCATGCAGGCGGCGGCCGCGAGGATCGAGCCGGAGGCGGCGATGAACCCGGTGCTGCTCAAGCCCGGCAGCGACCAGACCTCGCAGGTCGTGGTGCTCGGCAAGCCGTGGGCCGACGTCTCGGCCGTGTCCTACCGCCGGCACAAGGCCGAGCTGCTCGACATCTCGCTCGCGTGCCTGGCCGACCTGCGTCGCCGCTACGACGTGGTCGTCTGCGAGGGCGCCGGCTCACCTGCCGAGATCAACCTGCGGGCCACCGACATCGCCAACATGGGGCTGGCGCGCGCGGCCGACCTGCCGGTGCTCGTCGTCGGGGACATCAATCCGGGAGGCGTGTTCGCCGCGCTGTTCGGCACTCTCGCGCTGCTGTCGCCCGAGGACCAGGCGCTGGTGTGCGGATTCGTCGTCAACAAGTTCCGCGGCGACGTGCGGCTGCTCGAGCCAGGGCTGGCCATGCTGCAGCAGCTGACCGGGCGCCCGACGCTCGGTGTCCTGCCCTGGACCGAGGGGCTCGAGCTCGACGTCGAGGACTCGCTCGGGCTGTCGGTGCCGGTCGCGCCGAAGCCGCCGCTGGGCCGCGACGTGCTGCGCGTGTCCGTCGTACGCCTGCCGCGGCTGTCGAACTGGACCGACATCGACGCGCTGCGCAGCGAACCCGGGGTCCTCGTCCGCTTCACGACGACGGCGGAGGAGCTCGCCGACGCCGACCTGGTCGTGGTGCCGGGCACCCGGGCGACGGTCGCGGACCTGGCGTGGCTGCGCGCCCGGGGCCTGGACGAGGTGCTCCGGAGGCGCGCCGCCGAGGGAAGGGCGGTGCTGGGGATCTGCGGCGGCTACCAGCTGCTCGGCCGCACCATCGTCGACGACGTCGAGTCCCGGCAGGGGTCGGTCGAGGGACTGGGACTGCTGCCGGTCCGGACCGTCTTCGGCGTCGAGAAGGTCCTCGGGCGGCCGACCGGTGCCTACGGCGAGCACCCCGTCACGACGGCGTACGAGATCCACCACGGCGTCATCACGCTCGAGGCGGGGGAGCACCTGTTCAGCCCGGGGGAGGGGTGTCGTGCCGGCGCGGTGCTCGGCACCGTCTGGCACGGCGCCCTGGAGAGCGACGGCGTACGACGGGCGCTGCTGAGCGAGGTCGGCGCCGGCGCGGGCCGGCACTGGGTGGCCGGCACGGTCGGCTTCGAGGACGTCAGGCAGGCCCGGCTCGACGCCCTCGGTGACCTCGTGGCCGACCACCTGGACACCGCCGCGGTGCTCGCGCTGCTCGAGGGCGGCGCCCCTCCCGGTCTGCGGTTCGTCCCGCCGGGCGCCCCGGCCTGACGACGGCGGGAGGGGGGCGACGCACGACGTCGTGGCGGGTCGCGCCGCACGGCTGAGCGGTCTGACCGCCTGCGGGGCTAGGGTGACGGCCAAGCGACGTCCAGAGGGAAGCCGGTGCGAATCCGGCGCGGTCCCGCCACTGTCACCCGGTCCGCCGGGGGAGCCAGATACCTCTGCCGTCGAACCGACCACCCGGGGCGCGGACCTCGAGGAAGGCTTCGCCATGCGTGACAGGTCGTGAGCGCCCCCCTCTACCCCTTCTCCGCCGTCGTCGGGCTCGACGACCTGCGCCTGGCCCTGGTCGTGAACGCCGTCTCCCCGGCGGTCGGCGGGGTCCTGGTGCGCGGGGAGAAGGGGACGGCCAAGTCGACCGTCGTCCGTGCGCTTGCCGCCCTGCTGCCCGCCGTCGACGTCGTGACGGGCTGCCGCTTCTCCTGCGCCCCCGCCGACCCCGACCCCGGCTGCGTCGACGGCCCGCACACCGTCCGCACCGCCGGCCAGCCCCGGCCCGCCCGCCTGGTCGAGCTCCCCGTCGGCGCCTCCGAGGACCGCCTCGTCGGATCGCTGGACCTCGAGAAGGCCCTGACCACCGGCGTCTCGGCGTACGAGCCCGGTCTGCTCGCGGCGGCGCACCGCGGGGTGCTCTACGTCGACGAGGTCAACCTGCTCCACGACCACCTGGTCGACCTGCTGCTGGACGCGGCGGCCCTTGGCACGTCGTACGTCGAGCGCGAGGGCGTCTCGGTCCGGCACGCTGCCCGGTTCCTGCTCGTCGGCACGATGAACCCCGAGGAGGGCGAGCTGCGCCCGCAGCTGCTCGACCGGTTCGGCCTGACCGTCGAGGTCGCGGCGACCCGCGACCCGGTCGAGCGGGCCGACGTCGTGCGTCGGCGCCTGGCCTACGAGGCCGACCCGGCGGGCTTCGCCGCGCAGTACGCCGCGGCCGACGCCGAGCTCGCCGACCAGATCGCGGCGGCCCGGTCCCGGCTGCCCCGGGTCGTGCTGTCCGACCAGGCCCTGCGCGAGGTCACGACCGTGTGCGCGGCCTTCGACGTCGACGGCCTGCGCGCCGACCTGGTGACCGCCAAGGCCGCGATGGCGCTGGCCGCGTGGGCAGGCCGCGACGCGGTCAGCACCGACGACGTGCGCACCGCCGCGCGGCTCGCCCTGCCGCACCGCCGCCGCCGCACGCCCTTCGAGGCCCCCGGCCTGGACCAGCAGCAGCTCGACGACGCGCTGGACTCCGCGCAGCCCGAGCCGCCCCAGCCCGAGGGCGATGGTCCCTCCGGGGGCGGTTCGCCGCCGCCTGCCCCGACCGAGGCGACCGACGGACTGGCCGGTCCGGTCGAGGACGGCGAGGGAGCTGAGGACCAGCCGGTCGCGCCGGCCGCCGCTTCGCGTGACGCACCCCCCGCCGCCGCCGGGCCGACCTTCGACCCGGTCGCCCTGTCGGTGCCCGGAGTCAACCGGCGCGCCGGGGCGGCCGGTCGCCGGTCACGGACCCAGGGGGGCAGTGGGCGCCTCACCGGCGCCCGGCTGCCCGAGGGGCGACTCCAGTCGCTGCACCTCACCGCCACGCTGCGCGCCGCGGCGCCCCACCAGCAGCAGCGCGGTCGCACCGGCGCCGGCGTCGTCGTCCGCCAGGGCGACCTGCGTGAGGCGGTCCGCGAGGGCCGCGAGGGCAACCTCGTGCTGTTCGTCGTCGACGCCTCCGGCTCGATGGCCGCGCGCCAGCGGATGAGCGCGGTCAAGGGCGCGGTGCTGTCCCTGCTGACCGACGCCTACCAGCGCCGCGACAAGGTGGCCCTCATCAGCCTCCGCGGCGAAGCAGCCGATCTCGCGCTCCCACCGACCAGCAGCGTCGAGGCGGCCGTCGTGCGCCTCTCCGACCTCCCGACCGGCGGTCGGACGCCGATCTCGGCCGGGCTGCTCCGCGCCGCGGAGCTGCTCCGCGTCGAGGGGGTGCGCGACCGGGCCCGCCGGGCGCTGGTCGTCGTCGTGACCGACGGCCGCCACACCAGTGGCCCGGACCCCGAGCTGGCCGCCGCGCACCTGCTCCGCACGGGCGCGGCCTGCGTCGTCGTCGACTGCGAGAGCGGTCCGGTCCGGCTCGGACTGGCGGCCCGGCTCGGCGAGCAGCTCGGCGGCGTTGCGCTGCGGCTCGACGAGCTGTCGGCCGATGCCCTGACCCGCGTCGTGAAGGCGGCCTGACCGTGCCCCAGGGACAGCCTGACTCGGTGCCCGACGACGGTCTCACCACGCGCCAGCGCCGCAACCGGGCGCTGCTGGTCGTGCACACCGGCGGGATGAAGGGCAAGTCGACGGCCGCGTTCGGGCTCGCGCTGCGCGCCTGGAACCAGGGGTGGTCGATCGGGGTCTTCCAGTTCGTCAAGAGCGCCAAGTGGAAGGTCGGCGAGGAGCACGCCCTGCGCACGCTGGGCGCCAGCGGCGAGGGCGGTCCGGTCGCCTGGCACAAGATGGGCGAGGGCTGGTCGTGGACCCGCAAGCAGGGGACCGACGACGACCACGCAGCCAACGCGCGCGAGGGCTGGGAGCAGGTCAAGCGCGACCTGGCCGCCGAGACCCACCGCTTCTACGTCCTGGACGAGTTCACCTACCCGATGACGTGGGGCTGGGTCGACGTGGAGGAGGTGGTCGCCGTCCTGCGCGACCGGCCGGGGAACCAGCACGTCGTCATCACCGGCCGAGACGCCCACCCGGCACTGGTCGAGGCCGCCGACCTCGTCATGGAGACCACGAAGGTCAAGCACCCGATGGACGCCGGGCAGAAGGGCCAGCGGGGGATCGAGTGGTGAGCGTCCCCCGCCTGGTCATCGCCGCGCCGTCGTCCGGCGCCGGCAAGACCACCGTGGCCACCGGTCTCATGGCCGCCCTGCGTGCGCGCGGCCTGCAGGTGTCGCCGCACAAGGTGGGGCCCGACTACATCGACCCCGGCTACCACGCGCTCGCGACCGGCCGTCCGGGCCGCAACCTCGACCCGGTCCTCGTAGGTGAGGAGCGGATCGCCCCGCTGCTCCTGCACGCCGCCGCCGGCTGCGACATCGCGGTCATCGAGGGCGTGATGGGGCTGTACGACGGGCGCGGCTCCACGTCCGAGGGCTCGACCGCCCACGTCGCACGGCTGCTCGACGCCCCCGTGGTGCTGGTGGTCGACGCCTCCTCGCAGTCCCGGTCGGTCGCGGCGCTGGTGCACGGCTTCGCGACCTACGACAGCCGGGTCCGGCTGGCCGGGGTCGTGCTCAACCGGGTCGCGAGCGACCGGCACGAGCAGCTGCTTCGCGAGGCGCTCGAGGGCCAGACGCGCGTGCTCGGCGTGCTCCGCCGCGACGCCGGGGTCGTGACCCCGAGCCGCCACCTGGGGCTCGTGCCGGTCGCCGAGCGCGCCCCCGAGGCGCTGGCGACGGTCGACCGGCTGGCTGCGGTCGTCGCGCGCGGCTGCGACCTCGACGGGCTCCTCGAGGTCGCCGGCACCGCAGGCGCTCTCGCGGCCGAGCCCTGGGACCCGGGCACCAGCTCGGCCACCCTGCGGCCGGTCGTGGCCGTCGCCGGCGGCCCGGCCTTCACCTTCTCCTACGCCGAGACCTCCGAGCTGCTCACCGCCGCGGGGGCCGAGGTCGTCGTGGTCGACCCCCTGCGCGACGAGGCGCTGCCACCCGAGACGCGCGGGCTCGTCGTCGGCGGAGGCTTCCCCGAGGTCTACGCCGGCCAGCTGTCGGCGAACGTGCCGCTGCGCGCGAGCGTCGCCCGGCTGGCCCGGTCGGGGGCGCCGGTGGCGGCCGAGTGCGCTGGTCTGCTCTACCTCTGCGAGGACCTCGACGGCCTGCCGATGTGCGGGGTCCTGCCGGCGAGCGGGCGGATGACCGACCGGCTCGTCCTGGGCTACCGCACGGCCGTGCACGCTTCGCCCGGCTGGGCGGGTGAGGGCGAGGTGACCGGTCACGAGTTCCACCGCACGGTCGTGGCCCCGCGCGCCGGCGACCGGCCCGCCTGGCGGCTGCACGACGCCCCCGAGGGCTGGGTGCAGGACGGCGTCCACGCGTCCTACGTGCACACGCACTGGGCCGGCAGGCCCGGCACCGCCGAGCGGTTCGTCGCCGCCGCACACAGGGAGCAGGTGCCCGCATGAGGCTGATCGGCGTGGGAGTGGGGCCGGGCGACCCGGAGCTGGTGACCGTCAAGGGCGTGCGCGTGCTGTGCGAGGCCGACCTGGTCGTCGTGCCGGTCATGGACCCGGTCGAGCAGGGCAGGGCCGAGGCGACCGTCCGGGCCCACGTCGACCACGACCGGATCACCCGGCTGGTCTTCGCGCTCGACGACCGCGGCGGGGCCACCTCCGAGCGCCTGTCGGCGTGGGAGGCGGCCGCCGACGCCGTGGCCGAGCAGCTGCGCACGCACGGGGGCACGGTCGCGTTCGCGACGATCGGCGACCCGAACGTCTACAGCACCTTCACCTACCTCGCCGACGCGGTCCTGGAGCGCGTGCCGGGCGTCGAGGTGCAGACCGTCCCCGGGATCACCGCGATGCAGGACCTTGCGTCGCGGTCCGGGACCGTGCTGTGCGAGGGCACCGAGTCGCTCGCGCTGCTGCCGCTGACCGCGGGCGTCGAGGTGCTCGAGCAGGCGCTGACCCACTTCGACGCGGTCGTCGCCTACAAGGGCGGACGCCACATGCCCGCGGTCCTGGAGGTGCTCGCGCGGCACGACCGGCTCGACGGTGCGGTCTACGGCGCCGCCCTCGGGCTGCCGGACGAGCAGGTCGGTCCGGCCGGTGACGCACCGGCCGACGCGCCGTACCTCTCGACGGTCCTGGTGCCCGCCCGCCGCACGACGCGTGGAGGCAAGCTGTGAGCACGGGTCGTGTGAGCTTCGTCGGCGCCGGTCCCGGAGCGGCCGACCTCATCACCGTGCGCGGCGCGCGCCGCATCGCCGAGGCCGACATCGTCATCTGGGCGGCGTCCCTCGTGCACGAGGACGTGCTGCAGCACGCGCGTGCGGACGCCGTCGTCGTCAACTCGGCCGAGCACTCGATGGAGGGGATCACGCACCTCTACGAACGGGCCGCCCGTGAGGGGCTGCTCGTCGCCCGGATCCACTCCGGCGACCCGGCGCTGTGGGGCGGGACCCAGGAGCAGCACGAGCTGTGCACCCGGCTGGGGCTCGAGACCGAGGTGATCCCCGGGGTCAGCAGCTTCACGGCGGTCGCCGCGCTCGTACAGCGCGAGCTGACGATCCCCGAGATCGCGCAGTCGATCGTGCTCACCCGGCTGGAGGGCGGCAAGACGCCCATGCCACCGCTCGAGACGGTGCGCGGGTTCGCCGCGCACGGGACCACGATGGCGCTGTTCCTGTCCGCCGCCCGCACCAGGCAGCTGCAGGACGAGCTGCTGGCCGCCGGCACCTACGACCAGGACACGCCCTGCGTCGTGGCCTACGCCGCGACCTGGCCGGACGAGCTGGTCTTCGAGTGCCGGCTCGGCGACCTGGCGGACGAGGTGCGCAAGCACAAGCTCTACAAGCACACCATGGTGCTGGTCGGTCCGGCGCTCGCCTCGGGCGGCACCCGTTCGCACCTCTACGACCCGGGGCACTTCCACGAGCACCGCAAGGTCGAGGACCTCGGCCGGCGCGCCGAGCTCAAGGCGCGCGACCGTGCGCTCAAGGCCGCCGGCGCGTGACCGAGCCCGAGCTGCGGGAGCCCGACCTCCCCCGAACGGCGAAGGTGCGCACCGGCGCCCTGCGCACCGGGTGGACGACGGGCACCTGCAGCGCGGCCGCGGCCAAGGCGGCGACCGCGGCGCTGGTGACCCAGCAGGTGCAGTCGACGGTGGAGGTCGTGCTGCCCGGCGAGCTGCAGGTCTCGTTCCCGGTCGAGCGGTGCGACGTCACCCCTGACCGTGCCGAGGCGGTCGTCGTCAAGGACGCCGGCGACGACCCGGACGTCACGCACGGCGCGCACCTGACCGCGGCCGTCCGCTGGGCAGAGGCGGCCGGCCTCCACCTCGAGGGCGGTGTCGGAGTCGGCGTCGTCACCAAGCCCGGCCTCGGGCTCGAGGTGGGTGGACCGGCCATCAACCCCGTGCCCCGCCAGATGATCGAGGAGAACGTCGGCGCGGTCGTCGACCTCGAGCAGCGCGGGGTGCGCGTCACCATCAGCGTGCCCGACGGCGAGCTGCGGGCGCGCAAGACGACCAACGCCCGGCTCGGGATCCTCGGCGGCATCAGCATCCTCGGCACCACAGGCGTCGTCCGGCCGTTCTCGACCGAGTCCTGGCGGGCGTCGGTCGTCCAGGCCGTGTCGGTCATGGCCGCACAGGGCGAGCCGACCCTGGTGCTCGCCACCGGAGGGCGCACGGAGAAGGCCGCGATCCGGATGCTGCCGGACCTGCCCGAGGTGTGCTTCGTCGAGGTCGGCGACTTCACCGGCGCCGCACTGCGCAAGGCCGTGGACGAGGGGCTGACCGACGTCGTGTTCGTCGGCATGGCCGGCAAGCTCACCAAGCTCGCGAGCGGCGTCCTGATGACGCACTACACCAGGAGCAGGGTCGACACCGCGGTCCTGGTCGAGATCACCGGCGAGCTCACCGAAGACGCCGCGCTGATCGACGGCGTCGCGTCGGCCAACACCGCCCGGCACGCCTATGAGCAGTGGGAGGCCGCGGGGGTGCTGCGCCCGGCCGGTGATGTGCTGTGCCGCCGGGTGGCCGAGGTGCTCCACCGCTTCAGCGGCCTCACGGCCCGGGTCGCGCTGGTCGACCCGGCCGGCACCCGGGTCGTCGCCGCGACCGAGGCCGCGTGGGTCCGCGCGTGATCACCGTCGTCGGGCTGGACGGATCGCCGCTGCCCGAGCTCGCCCGGAGCCGGCTCGCGGCGGCCTCCCTCGTCATGGGCGGGAGGCGACACCTGGCCGAGGTCGAGGTCCCGCCCGGGCTGCCGACCGTCGCGCTGCGCGACGACCCGGCCGAGGCGCTGCGCCGCGTGCTCGATGCCGACGGCGACGTGGTCGTGCTGGCCTCCGGCGACCCTGGGCTGTTCGGTGTCCTGCGGCTGCTGCGCGAGCGCCTGCCCGCCGAGGCCGTCGAGGTGCTGCCCGCCGTGTCGAGCGTCGCCCTGGCCTTCGGTCGCGCGGGCCTGCCCTGGGACGACGCGGTCGTGGTGTCCGCCCACGGTCGCGACCTGCGCCCGGCGCTGGCCGCCTGCCGGGCGCACCCGAAGGTCGCGGTGCTGACGGCGAGGGGAGCCGGCCCGGCCGAGATCGCCGCCGCCCTGGTGGGCTCGGGTCGTCGGCTGTTCGTCGGTGAGCGCCTCGGCCTGCCGGATGAGCGCACCACCTGGACCTCGCCGGAGGACGCCGGCGACGACTGGGACGACCTCAACGTGGTCCTGGTCGTCGACGGTGCGCGGTCGGTCTCGGCGGGCAAGGGCTGGCTGGCCGGGCGTGTGCAGCCGACGTCCTGGGCGCTGCCCGACGAGGCCTTCGCGCACCGCGACGGGATGCTCACCAAGGCCGAGGTGCGGGCCGTCGCGCTGGCCCGGCTCGGACCGCGGCTCGGCGACCTGGTGTGGGACGTCGGCGCCGGCAGCGGCGCGGTCGGGATCGAGTGCGCCCGCCTCGGGGCCGCCGTCATCGCGGTGGAGAAGGGCGACACGTCGTACGTCGTCGCGAACGCGAAGGCCTTCGACGTCGACGTGCAGGTGGTCAGCGGTACGGCTCCTGCCGCGCTGCAGGGACTCCCGGACCCGGATGTCGTCTTCGTCGGCGGTGGTGGCCAGGACGTCGCGCAGATCGTGGGGGGCTGCGTCGCGCGGGGACCCCGCACGGTCGTCGTCGCCCTCGCCGCGCTCGACCGGCTCGCCGCCGTCCGGTCTGCGCTCGCGCCGTACGACGTGGACGGCGTGCTGCTGCAGGCCAACCGGCTGCGCGAGCTGGCCGGTGCCACGGCGCTGGCCGCCACCAACCCCGTCCTGCTCCTCTGGGGGAACCGCCCGTGATCGGCCTGGTCACCACCACCGCCGCCGGCCGGGTCGCCGCGCGCCGGCTGGGCGCCGCCCTGCCGGACACCCGGTCGTACGACATCCGCGAGATCGCCTCGGCCTGGCAGCAGTGCGACCAGCTGGTCTGCTTCCTGGCGACCGGCGCGACCGTGCGCCTGCTGGCACCGCTGCTGCGCGACAAGGCCACCGACCCCGGGGTCGTCGTGGTCGACGAGGGTGCGCGCTTCGCCGTCGCGCTGCTCGGTGGCCACGGCGGCGGCGCCAACGCGCTGGCCGAGCGGGTGGGCGAGGCGCTCGGCGCCGCACCCGTCGTCACGACCGCCACCGACGCCGTCGGCCTGCCCGGCCTCGACACCCTCGGCTGGCCGGTCGAGGGCGCGGTCGCCGCCGTGAGCCGAGCGATGCTCGACGGGACACCGGTGCGCCTCGCGGCCGACGCGGCGTGGCCGCTGCCGCCGCTGCGGGTGGGGGAGACCGGGGACCACGTCCTGGCCGTGACCGACCGGCTCGTCGAGCCCGACCCTCGCGCCGCGGTTCTGCGGCCGCCGTCGCTGGTCCTCGGGATCGGCTCCTCCTCGGGAGTGGCCGCGGAGGAGGTCCTCGCCCTGGTCGACTCCTCGCTCGAGGCCGCCGGCCTCTCAGCGCTGTCGGTCGGCGCGGTCGCCACCGCCGACGCCAAGGCCGAGGAGCCCGGCATCGTCGAGGCATGCCGCCGGCGCGGTTGGAGCCTTGTGTCGTACGCCTCTGCGGTGCTCGCGGCCGTCGACGTTCCGAACCCCAGCGACGCCCCCGCCCGGGCGATCGGGACGCCGAGCGTCGCAGAGGCGGCGGCCCTGCTTGCCGGTGACGGTGGCGAGCTCGTCGTGGAGAAGCAGAAGTCGGCCAGGGCCACCGTCGCGGTGGTGCGACGGCGTCCGCGCGGCCGGCTCGCCCTGGTCGGTCTCGGACCGGGCGCGCGCGACCTGCTGACCCCCCGCGCCGAGGCCGAGCTGCGCCGCGCCGCCGTGTGGGTCGGCCTCGACCAGTACGTCGACCAGGTCCGCGATCTCGCCCGCCCCGGCACGCGGATGCTCGTCACCGGGCTCGGCAAGGAGGAGGAGCGCGCGCACAGCGCTGTCGCCGAGGCCGAGAAGGGCCACGCTGTCGCCCTTCTGGGGTCAGGCGACGCGGGTGTCTACGCCATGGCGAGCCCCGCGCTCGAGGTGGCCGGTGAGGACATCGACGTCGTCGGCGTCCCCGGGGTGACCGCCGCGCTCGCCGCGAGCAGCCTGCTCGGTGCCCCCCTCGGCCACGACCACGCCAGCATCAGCCTGTCGGACCTGCACACCCCCTGGCCCGCGATCGAGGCGCGGATCGCGGCCGTCGCCGAGGCCGACCTGGTGGTCACCTTCTACAACCCGCGCAGCCGAGGTCGCGACTGGCAGCTGCCGAAGGCGGTCGCGATGCTGCTCGAGCACCGGCCGGCCGGCACGCCGGTGGGCATCGTCACCGACGCGTCCCGGCCCCGCGAGCACGTCGTGCTCACCACGCTGGGCGAGCTCGACCCGACGCAGGTCACGATGTTCGCGTGCGTCGTCGTCGGGTCGTCCCAGAGCGTGGTCGTGGCCGGCCGGATGGTCACCCCGCGCGGCTACCGGTGGCAGGCGACATGACGTACGTCATGACCGACGCCTGCACCGCCTGCGGGGCGTGCCTGCTGACCTGCCCCGAGCACGCCATCGTCGTCGGGCTGCCGCTGCGGGTGCGAGAGGATCGCTGCACCTCGTGCGGCGAGTGCGTCGAGGTCTGCCCCGCCGACGCCGTCGTCCAGGTCCCGGGGTGGGTGGTGGGGTCGTGAGGGCCGGCACCGTGGCGCTGGTCGGCGCGGGCCCCGGGGACCCCGGGCTGCTCACGCTGCGCGGCGCCGAGCTGCTGGCGCAGGCCGACGTCGTGCTCGTCGACCGGCTGGTCGACCCCGAGGTCCTGCGGCACTGCCGGCCGGACGTCGAGGTCGTCGACGTCGGCAAGACCAGCTGGACCGGGACGGCGCCGCGGCAGGAGGAGATCAACGCTCAGCTGGTCGAGCACGCGCTCGCCGGACGCCGCGTGGTCCGCCTCAAGGGCGGCGACCCGTTCGTCTTCGGCCGCGGGTCGGAGGAGGCGCAGGCGCTGGTCGAGCAGGGCATCGCCTTCCAGGTCGTCCCGGGGATCTCCTCCGCGCTCGCCGCACCCGCCTACGCCGGCATCCCGGTGACGGCACGTGGCTACACCCAGGACGTCTGCGTCGTGACCGGGCACCTGGACCCCGACGACCCGGCGAGCCGGGTGCGCTGGCAGGCGCTGGCGCAGGGCTCCGGCACGCTGGTCGTGCTGATGGGCCACGACAGGCTCCCGCTGCTGACCGCCTCGCTGATCCGCTGGGGCCGTGCTGCCGCGACGCCGGCCGCCGCGATCCAGCAGGGCACGACGCGGGACCAGCGCGTCGTCGTCAGCACCCTCGAGCACCTCGCCGCGGACGTCACGGCCGCGGGGCTGCGGGCCCCGGTCGCGACGGTCATCGGCGAGGTCGTCCAGCTCCGGGAGACCCTCAGGTGGTTCGACCGGTGACCCGCGCGTCCGTGCACCCCATCGAGCAGCAGTCCTTCGCGATCCTGCGCCGCCGGGTCGACCTGTCGCGCCTGCCACCGCTGACGCGGGCCGTCGTCGAGCGGGTCGTGCACTCCAGCGCCGACCTGTCCTACGTCGACGACCTGGTCACCGATGAGGCCTCCCTGAGGCGGGGGCGCGCCGCGCTGGCTGCTGGTGCGCGCGTGGTCGCTGACGTGCAGATGGTCGCCGCCGGGATCACCAGCGTCGATGCGCTGTGCCGGGTCCGCGAGGCGGTGGCGGTCGACGGCCTGACCCGCAGCGCCGTCGCGGTCCGGATGGCCTTCGAGCAGGTGGGGCCCGGCGCCGTGTGGGTCGTCGGCTGCGCGCCGACCGCGCTGTTCGAGCTGGTCGACCTCGGCGTCGACCCGGCCCTGGTGATCGGCCTCCCGGTCGGCTTCGTCGGTGCCGCCGAGTCGAAGGCGGCCCTGCGCGCGAGCGGCCTGCCGGCCGTGTCCAACGTCAGTGAGAAGGGCGGCTCCGCTGTCGCCGCTGCCGCGCTCAACGCGCTCCTCTACGCACCGCTGCCCACCACCCTGCCGGACGCCGACGAGACGGAATCCCTGTGAGACCAGCCCTGCTCATCATCGGTCACGGCACCAAGAGCCAGGCCGGCTGCCAGGAGTTCGCCGCCCTCGTGGAGCGCACGCAGCTGCGGGCGCCGTACGCCGACGTCGCGGGCGGCTTCCTTGAGCTCGCGCCCCCGCCGATCCAGGACGCCGTGCGCCGCCTGGTCGACGCCGGGCACACGAGGATCGACGTGGTGCCCCTGGTGCTGGTCGCCGCCGGCCACAGCAAGGGCGACATCCCGGCCGCGCTCGAGCGCGAGCGGCTCCGGCACCCGGGACTGGAGTTCAGGTACGGCCGACCCCTCGGTCCCCACCCCGATCTGCTCGCCGTCGCCGAGGCGCACCTGGAGGCCCTCGTCCCGCGGGAGCAGTGGGGCCAGACCGCGGTGGTGCTGGTCGGCCGAGGCGCCACCGACCCGGACGCGAACGCCGAGGTCGCCAAGACGGCCCGGCTGCTGCAGGAGGGCCGGGGCATCGGCACGGTGGAGACCGCCTTCATCTCGCTCGCGCAGCCCTCGGTGCCGCAGGGGCTCGACCGGGCCGTCGCCCTGGGCTACCGCCGGGTCGTGGTGCTCCCGTGGTTCCTGTTCGCCGGGGTCCTCCCGGACCGGATCGTCGAGCAGGCCGGTGCGTGGGCCTCGGAGCACCGAGCCGTGGAGGTGCTGCAGGCGGGGCTGATCGGTCCCGGTGACGCCCTGGCTGGCGTCGTCCTCGAGCGGTGGGCCGAGATCGACGGCGGTGACCTGCGGATGAACTGCGACACGTGCGCCTACCGCGTCGCGCTGCCCGGCTTCGAGGACAAGGTCGGGGCCGCGCAGACCCCGCACGACCACCCCGACGACCCGGCGCACCCGCACGACCACGGCCATGCGCACGACCACGGCCACTGACATGACCTACGACCTGCGCCACCACGGCGACGTCGAGGCGACGCCGGGCCTTGTGGACCTCGCGGTGAACGTACGCCACGCCGCGCCGCCGGACTGGCTCAGAGGTCGACTCCTGCGCGGGTTCGACAAGCTCGGCGCCTACCCGGACCAGCGGGCCGCGCTGTCGGCCGTGGCCCGGCGCCACGACCGTCCTGAGGACGAGGTCCTGCTGACCGCCGGGGGCGCTGAGGCCTTCGTCCTGCTCGCCCGGGCGCTGCGGCCGCGGCACGCGGTGTGCGTGCACCCCGGGTTCACCGAGCCCGAGGCGGCGCTGCTCGCCGCCGGGCACGAGGTCGACCGGCTGGTGCTCGCGCCGCCCTACGTCCTGGACCTGGCCGACGTGCCCGATGAGGCCGACCTGGTCGTGATCGGGAACCCCACGAACCCGACGGGGGTCGTGCACGAGGGGCTCGAGGGGCTCTGCCGCCCGGGTCGCGTCGTCGTCGTCGACGAGGCGTTCGCGGACTCGGTGCCGGGCGAGCCGCACTCGCTGACCTCCCGCAGCGACCTGCCCGGGCTGGTGGTCGTCCGCAGCCTCACCAAGACCTGGGGCCTGGCCGGTCTGCGCGTCGGCTACCTGCTGGCACCCGCGGAGCTGCTGGCCCGGCTCCGCGACGCCCAACAGCTCTGGGCGGTGTCGACGCTGGGTCTGATCGCCCTCGAGACCTGCCTGGGGCGCGGGCCGGTCGCGAGCGCGGCCAAGGAAGCAGCGGCGTTGGACCAGGAGCGGCGGCGGCTCGAGACCGCCCTCACCGCGCTCGGCGTCGAGGTCAGCCCCGGCTCCCGCGCGCCGTACCTGCTGTGCCGTGTCCCGGGCCGTCCGGACCTGCGGGAGAGCCTGCGGGGCAGGGGGATCGCTGTGCGTCGTGGCGATACCTTCCCGGGCCTGACCGCGGAGCACTGGCGCACCGCGGTCCGCGGTCCGCAGGAGACCGACCGGCTGGTGGCCGCGGTGGCCGGGCTGCTGGGCTGACCGCACCACGTACCGGAGCAGCTCGGACGGTCCTGTGCAGCGCGTTGGACCTGTGCTCGTCGCCGCTCAGACCAGGCGGACCTTCTCCTCGCCCACCGCGACGACGTCGCCCTTCTTCAGCTGCCGCCCGCGCCGGGTCTCGAGCCGTCCGCCGACCGTCACGACCCCCTCGGCGAGCAGCGGGCGCACGTCGGAGCCGGCGTCGACCAGCCCGGCCAGCTTGAGCAGCTGACCCAGCCTGATGCCGTCGTCCCGGACCTCCACCTCGCGCATGGGGGACATGCTCCCCTGTCTCCGATACGGTCTGCGCAACCCCCCTCCGTCGGGGAAGTCCGGTGAGAGCCCGGTGCAGGTGCGCTACTGACGTCTCCCGTTCACGCCAGGCCAGGGAGCGAGCCAGATCACCGACGGGAGCGGGCCGACTCGATCCCCACCTCCGCCCACGAGGGAGAGCCGGTTCCATGCTCGACGACGTCTTCAGCGCGCTCCCGCTCGCGCTGGCCGGCACCAGCTTCGCGCTCGGCGCTCGGCACGGTCTCGACTGGGACCACATCGCGGCCATCACCGACCTCAACGCCCCCCGCAAGGGCGACGAGGCCCGTCCCGTCCGCCACGGTCGACGGGGACTCGGACTGTCGTTCTGGTACTGCATCGGGCACGGGCTCGTCCTCGCCGTCTTCGGTGCCCTGGTCCTGCTGCTCGGCCTCGGCCTGCCCGCGGGGATGGATGTGGCCTTCGAGTACGTCGTGGGGCTCACGCTGGTGACCCTGGGCGGCGTTGTGCTCTACCAGCTCGGCCGCTACCGCAGCGACTACCGCTACACCGGGCGGATCAGCCTCGTGGTGGGGGCGCTGCGCCGGGGCTGGGCCCGGGCGCGCCGACGGGAGGTGCCCGTGGACACCCTGGACGTCGACCGCCGGGGGGCCTTCCTCGTCGGCCTGCTGCACGGCACGGGTGCCGAGACGCCGACCCAGGTCGTGCTGTTCGCCAGCGCGGGTGCGGCCGGCTCCACAGGAGCGGCGGTCCTGATCCTCGGGGCCTTCATCGCCGGGCTCGTGGTCGCCGACCTCGGCATCGCCGCAGCCTGGCTGACCGGTGTCCTGACCACCCGGCGGGCGCCGTCGCTCCAGCTCGGGCTGGGCGTGGTCACCGGCGTCGCCTCCCTGACGCTCGGCCTGCTGATCCTCATCGGCTACAGCGGCATCGTGCCGCCCCTGGTCACGGAGTAGCAGCCGGCTCGTTGGACAGAGCGGGATCCCCAGGACCCTGGTCCTGGGGATCCCGCTTCGTCGGCAGGTGGCCGAGCAGCGATGTATCTCGGGCGACAGTGCTTGGTGCGCCCGGGTTCCGGCTGTTCGCAGGGGGAACGATCCAGGCGTCCCCTTCCGTGGACCGTGACCCCCCCAGGGACGGCCGACACCCCGAGGTCCCGCGTGCTCCTGCACCACCACAGCCGTGACGGTGTCGACGTCCTGACCGTGTCCGGGCAGGTCGAGCCGCAGGAGGTCGGGACGTTCGTCCAGGCCGTCGAGGCGGCCTACGCCGGGCGACCCCGGGGCGTCGTCCTTGACCTGCGGGACGCCACGGCGCTGGCGGTGGAGGCGGTCGAGGCCCTGCGGACGTTCGCCGCCGGGGCCCGGCCGTGGCCGTGGACCTCGCTCGGGCTGACCGCGCCGGTCGTGCCGCACCTGCTGGACCCCGAGGGGCTGCCCCTGCACCCTGATTGCGAGGAGGCGCTGCGGCACGTCGACGACCGCTCGACCGCGCCGCGCGAGCGCATCGTCGTCACGCACGACGAGCTCGGCCCGGCCCAGGCCCGAGCCGCGGTCGCGGAGGCGGCGGGACGGCTCGGGGTGCAGGCCGTCGGCGAGGACCTGGCGCTGATCGTCAGCGAGATGGTGACCAACGCGGTGCGCTACGCCGAGGCGCCGGTCGCCCTCGAGATCGAGGCCGACGGGACGACCGTGCTCGTGGCCGTCGCCGACGGGAGCTCCGCCCTGCCGTTGCCCCGGCCGCACGACGAGCAGGCCGAGGGCGGTCGCGGGCTGCTCCTGATCGAGATGCTGTCGCGGGAGCACGGCGTCCGGCCCGAGATCCTCGGCAAGACCGTCTGGGCGGCGCTGCCTCTGCGGGCGTCGCGCGGCTAGCCGTCCTGCCTAGGGTGGCCGGGTGCCCGCCCTTCGCGTCGTTGCTCCCGCCCACCTGCTCGACCTGCACGGCCTGCGCGCCGAGCTGAAGGCACCCGGACCGTTCTCGCCGGCGGCGCTCGACGACGCCGCGCAGGCCGCGGCCGCCCCCCGGCTGCCCGAGCTGGACCGCACCGACCTGCCGATGCTCACCATCGACCCGCCGGGCAGCCGCGACCTCGACCAGGCACTGCACCTCGAGCGGGGCGACGATGGTGGCTTCCGGGTCTGGTACGCCATCGCCGACGTCGCGGCCTTCGTCACCCCCGGCGGCGCCCTGGACCTGGAGCTCACCGCCCGCGGGGTCACGCTCTACGCCCCGGACGAGCGCGTGCCGCTGCACCCGCCGATCCTCGGCGAGGACGCCGCCAGCCTGCTCCCGGACGTGGTCCGGCCCGCGCAGCTGTGGCGGCTGGACCTCGACGCCACCGGGGAGCTGGTCGGGACCGGGCTGGAGCGGGCCCTGGTGCGCTCCCGCCTCCGGCTCGACTACGCGACCGTCCAGGCGTCCCTGGACGACGGGACCGCCGAGCCGGTGCTGCAGCTGCTGCGCGAGATCGGCCGGCTGCGGGGGGACCGGGCCCGCGACCGCGGCGCGGTCGACCTCCCCACCCCCGAGCAGGAGGTCGTCCTGGATGGCGACGGCCGGCCGCACCTGGAGCTGCGGGCACCGCTGCCCTGCGAGGGGTGGAACGCCCAGATCAGCCTGCTCACCGGCATGGCCGCCGCCGGGCTGATGCTCGCCGCCCAGGTCGGGCTGCTGCGGACCCTGCCGCCCGCCGACCCCGAGGCCGTGCAGGCGCTGCGCCGCAGCGCCAGGGCGCTCGGCGTCGATTGGCCGGAGGGCGCGTCGTACGGCGACGTCGTCTCGGCGCTCGACCCGACGGTGCCTGCCCACGCCGCGCTGCTGACCCTCGCGACCCGGCTCCTGCGGGGGGCCGGCTACACCGCCTTCGACGGCGCCCCGCCGGAGCAGGCCCAGCACAGCGCCGTGGCGGCGGCGTACGCCCACGTGACGGCGCCCCTGCGGCGGCTGGCCGACCGGCACGTCGGCGAGGTGTGCTGGCCGCGGCGGGCAGGACGCCGGTGCCTGAGTGGGCGCGCGCGGCCCTGCCGGGGCTGCCGGAGGTCATGGCCGGTGCGACCCGCCGCGCCAGTGCGCTGGAGCGCGCGGTCGTCGACGCCGCGGAGGCCGTCGTGCTGGCTCCGCACGTGGGGGAGCGCTTCCAGTCGGTCGTGGTCGAGAGCGGGGGCAAGGGCGGGACGGTCCAGCTGCGCGAGCCGGCCGTCCGGGCCCGCTGCGACGGGGCCGACCTGCCGCTGGGGGAGACGATCGAGGTGGAGCTCACCACCGCCGACCCCGCGACCCGAGAGGTCCGTTTCCGCGCCGTCTGAGCCCCCGCCCGCCACCCCAGCCAGCTGCCGCCTCCGGGTGATCCACCGCAGCATCGCCGTCCTCAGCAGCAGTCCTCGTCGCTGAGGGCGGTCATCCTGCGGTGGATCACCGGGTGGGGTGTCAGGGTGGGTGGGGTGCCGACGGGCTGGCTGGGCGGGCTCCTGCCAGGATGGGCGACATGACCACCACCGACGCTGCCCCTGCCCCCGAGTCCGCCGACCCCGCGACCGTGGTGATCGCCGTCCTGGGCGGCACCGGCGAGCAGGGGCGCGGCCTGGCCCGTCGCCTGGCGATGGCCGGCCACCCGGTCGTGCTCGGCTCGCGTGACGCCGGCCGGGCGCAGGCGGCCGCCGAGGGCCTGCCGGGCGAGGTGACCGGCACCGACAACGCCGTCGCCGCGCGCGCCGGTGACGTCGTGATCGTCGCCGTCCCGTGGGACGGCCACCGCGCGCTGCTGGCGTCGCTCGCCGGCGACCTGGCGGGCAAGGTGGTCGTCGACTGCGTCAACCCGCTGGGCTTCGACAAGCAGGGGGCGTACGCGCTGGCCGTCGAGGAGGGCAGCGCGGCCCAGCAGGCGCAAGCGGTCCTGCCCGACAGCCGGGTCGTCGGCGCGTTCCACCACGTCAGCGCCGTCCTGCTGCTCGACGAGACCGTCGAGACCGTCGAGACCGACGTGCTCGTGCTCGGCGACGACAGGGAGGCCACCGACCTGGTCCAGGCACTGGTCGGACGGATCGCCGGGATGCGCGGGATCTACGCCGGGCGGTTGCGCAACGCCCACCAGGTCGAGGCCATGACGGCCAACCTCATCTCGGTCAACCGCCGCTACAAGGCCCACGCCGGTCTGCGTGTCACGGACGTCTGACGACACGGGCTTCCCCGTCGAGCTGCCCGCGCGCGCCGACCGGGTCGTCTCGCTCGTCCCGTCGCTCACCGAGGCCGTCGAGGTCACGGCCCCCGGTCTGCTGGTGGGTGTCACCGACTGGTGCACCCACCCGGCGGGGTTGACGGCCGCGCGCATCGGGGGGACCAAGAACCCCCGCGTGCCGGACGTGCTCGACCTCGGGCCGGACCTCGTGATCGCGAACGCCGAGGAGAACCGCGCCGTCGAGATCGGTGCGCTGCGGGACGCGGGCGTGCCGGTCTGGGTCACCTCGCCCGAGACGGTGCCCCAGGCGCTGCGGTCGCTGGACCGGGTGCTGGCCGCCTGCGGCCTGGAGCGGCCGGCGTGGCTGGACCAGGCCGACGCCCTGTGGGCCGATCCCTGGCAGGGACCTCGTCGCCGCGCGGTGGTGCCGATCTGGCGGCGGCCCTGGATGGCGGTCGGTCGCGACACCTTCACCGGCGACGTCCTGGCCCGGCTCGGCGTCGACAACGTGCTGGCCGGGTCGGCCGACCGATACCCGAAGGTCCGGCTGGACGAGCTGCCGCAGCACGACCTGGTCGTGCTGCCGGACGAGCCCTACCTGTTCACCACCGAGGACGGGCCCGAGTCCTTCGACGCGCCAGCGGCTCTGGTGAGCGGCCGGCACCTCACGTGGTACGGCCCGTCGCTGGTCGAGGCGCGGGCGCTGCTCGTGGAGCAGCTCGCGGTCACGCCGTAGGGCGCAGCCACTCCGCGAGCCGCCGGAAGCCCTCGTCCAGGCCGACCGGCGGGTCGTAGCCGAGGTCGCGCCGCGCGGCTGAGATGTCGAACCAGTGGGCCGTCGCGAGCTGTCGGGCCAGGAAGCGCGTCATCGGCGGGTCGTCCTGCCGCCGCAACGCGCCCCAGACGACCTCCGCAACCGCGCCGGCCGCAAGGGCCACCCGCAGCGGTACCGTCCCGACGTCCGGGCTGAGCCCCCCGGCGACCAGGATCGCGCCCACGACGTCACGGACCGGCCGGGGGTCACCGGAGCTGATGAAGTACGCCCGTCCCGAGCACTCGGCTCCGGGCGCCAGCCGGTCGACGGCGCACAGGTGGGCGGCAACCGCGTCGTCGACGTACGTCGTGTCGATGACCGCGGAGCCGTCGCCGACGTAGCGCAGCCGGCCCTTGCGGGCACGGTCCAGGATGCGGGGGACCAGCTGGGTGTCGCCAGGGCCCCAGACCAGGTGCGGTCGCAGCGCGACCGTGGCGAGGTCGTCGTCGGCCGCGGCCAGGACGAGCCGCTCCGCGACAGCCTTGGTCTGCGGGTAGGGGGAGGAGAAGTGCGTGGCGTACGGCAGCGACTCGTCACCGCCGGTGATGTCGCCGCCGGCGTGCACGACGCTCGGGGTGCTGGTGTGCACCAGCCGGCGCACGCCCTGCACCCGGCAGGCCTCCAGGACGCGGCGGGTCGCCTGGACGTTGCTGCGCTCGTAGTCCGCAGCGGCGCCCCAGATCCCGGCCTTGGCGGCGACGTGCACCACGACGTCGCAGCCCTCGACCGCGCCGAGCGCCGCGCCTGGTTCGGCGAGGTCACCGCGCAGCGTCTGGACCCCCAGCTCGCGCAGCTGCGGGTAGTCGCCGCGGGCGATGCTGACGACCTCGTCGCCGCGGGCCAGCAGGCCGCGCACGACCGCTCCGCCGAGGAAGCCGCCCCCGCCGGTCACCAGCACCCTCACGGCTGGCCCGCGGCCCACGCACCGAGCGCCGGTCGGTCGATCTTGGAGTTGTGGCGGATGTCGACCGGGAACGTCGGCGGGTAGAGCACGCGCGTGATCGGCCGGGTCCGGGGGTCGGCCGCGCCGAGGGCGAGCAGCTCGGCCGTGAGGGCGGGGGAGGAGGTCGCTCCCTGCTCGAGCTCGACGCACAGGACCGGCGTGCTGCTGCCGCGCGGGCCGGTGCCGACCAGGGCGCTGCGGCGCACGGCGGGATGGAGGTTGAAGACCTCCTCGCACGGCACGCTGTGCATCGGGCCGTCGGCGGTGTGCACCACGTGGGCCTTGCGGCCGGCGAACCACAGCCGGCCCTGGTCGTCCCAGCTGGCGAGGTCGCCCATGCGGTGAGCCGGCGCGCCGTCCCACTGCAGCTTGGCGGCCGCGGTCGCCTCGGGTCGCTCGGCGTAGGAAGGGCTGACGACGGCGCCGCGCACGACGACCTCACCGATCTCTCCCGGACCGACCCGCAGGCCCGGCGTCAGCTCGGTGATCGGGTCGTCGGTGACCCGGATCAGGGCGACGTCGACGCCGGGGACGGGCCGCCCGACGCAGATCCCGGTCTCGGGCAGGCTGAGCAGCTCGTCGCTGCCGATGGTGGCGACGGGCAGCGCCTCAGTGGCGCCGTAGGGCGTGTGCACCTGGGCGCCCTGGGCCAGCATGGCCAGCGTCCGGCGCTGGACCCGGCGCGGGACGGGCGCCCCCGCCGAGATCACGCAGCGCAGCGTCGGCATGCGGCCGCCGGCCCTGCTGACCGTGTCGAGCAGCGCGGGGGAGCCGAACATCACGGTGGCGCCGAAGCGCTGGGCGGCTCCCACGACGCGGGCCGGCACGACGTCGGCCGGTCGGGTGGCGTCCATGCGGGGGACCACGGTGGTCATGCCGAGCACCGGGCCGAACAGCGCGAACGGCGGGAACGTCGCCAGGCTGACGTCATCTGGGCCCAGCCCGTAGAGCTCCCCGACGAGCGCGGCTTGCGCGAGCAGCTGCCGCTCGCCGTGCTCGACGCCCTTGGGCGGGCCGGTGCTGCCGCTGGTGAACAGGATCGCCGCCGGCGCGCCGTCCGGCCGCTCGGTCGGGACGAACGGAAGCCGCTGCCGACCGGTCCGCTCGACCCGCCGCAGCGTCGTGCCGCCGAGCGGCGGACCGTGGCCGGCCGTCACCAGGACGTGCGCGGACGGGGCCCAGCCGAGCAGGCGCCGGGCCAGGTGGGCCTTGGCGATGCCGAGGAAGGCCTCCGGGGCGGCCTCGGCCAGGCAGGCCTTGACGTTGTCCCGGCCGATCCCCGGGTCGACGAGCACGGGGACGGCCCGCAGCCGCAGGAGGGCGAAGGCCAGGGCGAAGAAGTCGGCTGTCGCGGGGACCAGCAGGGCGGCGCGCATCCCCGGACTCAGCCCGGCGGCCTGCAGGCCGGCGGCGACGGCGTCGACGCGCCGGTCGAGCTCGGCGTAGGTCGTGGTGCTGAAGCCGCGGCCGAACGGAAGGGCGAGCGCGACGCGGTCGGGGTGCTCGCGAGCCCGTTCGGCGAGCAGCCCGTCGAGCGTCGCGCTCACGCCGGTGCGAGGAAGCGGGTCGCCAGCGGGACGATCCGGTCCGCGGCGTCCTCGAGCACGTAGTGGCCGGCGTCGGCGTAGCGGTGGACCTCAGCCTCGGGCAGCAGCGTGAGCAGGTGTTCCAGCACCGTCTCGTCGAAGACGGGGTCCTTCATCCCCCAGCACACCGTGGTCGGCACCGCGCGCAGCAGGTGCAGGCGCTGCTCGGTGCGGGCGAGCACGGCGTACGCCGGGTCACTGGGCGAGAGCGGGATGTCACGGACGAACTGGGACACCGACACGCGGTGCTCGGGGCTGTCGTACGGCGCCAGCAGCCCGGCCCGAGCCTCCGCCGGCAGCCAGCGCTGCCCTGAGCCCATGACCAGGGCACAGCGGCTGAAGGCGTTGAGGCGGCGGACGGCGAGGTCGCCCACGAGGGGCAGGCGCGCCGCCCGCAGGGTCCACGGCATGGACTTGCCGGGCGGCAGGGGGAAGGCGCCGGTGTTGAGCACGACGAGCTTGTCGAGCCGGTCGACGTTGTCGACCGCCCACGCCAGCGCGATGGCCCCGCCCCAGTCGTGCACGACCAACGACAGCGGCTCGGTCAGGCTGAGCCCGTCGATGAAGGCGGCGAGGTCGTCGACCCGTCGCTGCAGGGTGTGGGGGTAGTCGGCGGCCGCGGGCTTGTCCGATCGGCCCATCCCGATGTGGTCCGGCGCGATCGCCCGCAGCCCCAGCGGTGGAAGCGCCGTCAGCAGCGATCGGTAGTAGAACGACCACGTCGGGTTGCCGTGCACGAGCAGGACGGGCGGCCCGGAACCCTCGTCGACGTAGGCCATCTCGTGACCACCGATCGTGGTCCTGCGGCTCGTGAAGGGGAAGCCCGCGAGCGCCGTCGTCACCAGAGGATCTCGGAGGCGGCCGCGTTGATGCCGCTGCCGACGCCCATGAGCATGACCCGGTCGCCGGGCGTGACGGTCCCGGCCTCGACGGCCTTCGACAGGACCGTCGGCACACCGGCGGGGCCGATGTTGCCGAAGTTCGGGTAGATCAGCGGGAAGCGGTCGATGTCCAGCCCGAGGGTGTCGCAGACCGCCCGGGTGTGGACCTTGCTGACCTGGTGGATGACGTAGGTGTCGATCGCGGCGGGGTCCCAGGAGAAGGCCGACACGGCCTCCTTCCAGGTGTGCCCGGCGATCTCGAGACCGGCCAGGAGCAGGCCCTTGGTGTCGGTCCTCATCTCGTGCACGTGACCGGTGCAGAGGTTGGCGTGCGCGGTGGCGGCGCGGCTGAGGCCACCGAGGAAGCGGTGACCCTGGTCGGTGGAGTCGGCGCGCGACAGCACCATCGCGACCGACCCGGAGCCCAGGGTCAAGGTGGCGAACTGCTCGCGGAACATCTGCTCGTCGCAGGCGTCAGAGGCCAGGCGCTCGATGGTGGAGTCGAGCGTGAACTTGCTGGTCTCGCCGTCGACGACGAGTCCGTGGTCGATCTCGCCGTTCTCGATCATCGAGGCCACGACGTTCATGCCGTTGACGAAGCCGAGGCAGGCATTGCCGATGTCGAAGTTGCTCGCCTCGGTCGGGAGCTCCATGCGGCCGTGCACCAGGCTCGCCGTGGAGGGCTCCAGGAAGTCGCGGCACACCGACGTGTTGACCAGGATCCCGATGTCGGACCGGTCGACGCCGCTGTCGGCCAGGGCCGCCTCGCCGGCGCGCGCGGCCACCTCGCTCGGCATGACGCCGTCACCGAAGACCCGTCGCTCGACGATGCCGGACAGGCTCTCGAGCAGTCCGGGCTCGACGCCGAGGCGCTCGAGGGTGCGGGCCAGCCGCGACTCGATCTCGCTCGAGGTCACCACATCGGGTGCATCCACGTGCGCAAGTCCGCTGATGACGACCTGCTCATACCGCTGTGCTGCTCTCATCGTGCCTGTCTCCCCATCCTGCGGGTCGTGATGCACGCGTCGATGCGGCGCGTGCCGTCTCCGGGCCGGTCGCCCGCTGTCGCGCGCGCTGCCCGGAACCCTACGGTGCGGGCCCGGCGCGGACGCATGGACGCTGATCGGTCCTCCTGCCCCGGTCACGGCGGGTCATCCCACCCGGGCTTCGGCGGGGCCGGCACGGGGCAGTCACCGCGTGTCATCGTCCCGTGGAGGTGCATCCCAGTGGAACTGCAGAGCGTGCTCCTGGAGGTCTCCGGCCTGCTCGCCCTGGCCGTCCTGCTGGGACTGGTGGCCCGGCGGGTGCGGCTGCCGCTCACCGTGGTCCTCGTGGTGGTCGGCCTGCTGGCGTCTGCGGCCGACGTCGTCCCGGGGGTGGGACGCCTCGAAGGGGAGGCGTTCGAGGAGGTGGTGGTCTTCACCTTCCTGCCCGTCCTGGTCTTCGCCGCAGCCCTCGGCATCGATGTGCGGGCCTTCGCCAAGGACGTGGGGGCCGTCCTCGCGCTGGCCGTCGTCGCGTTCGCGCTGTCGGCCGTGCTCGTCGGGCTCACCCTGCACGCGGTCCTCGGCACCGCGCTGGTCGTCGCCTTCCTGTTCGGGGTCCTGATCTCCGCGACGGACCCGGTCGCCGTGGTGGCGATCTTCCGCGATCTGGGGGTGCCACGACGGCTGCTGACCCTCGTCGAGGGCGAGAGCCTGCTCAACGACGGCGTGGCGATCGTCCTCTACGCGATCCTGCTGCAGTCGGCGACGGGGGGCTCGATCAGCCTCGGCGCCGGGGTGGTCGACTTCGTCGCGGTCTTCGTCGGCGGGGCGCTGGTGGGGGCGGTGCTCGGACTGGCTGCCGCGGCTGTCCTGCCGTGGCTGGACAGGTTGGCGGCGGTGGCCCTGTCCCTCGCGCTGGCGTACGGCAGCTTCGTCCTGGCGGACGAGGTGCTCGGCTTCTCGGGTGTCGTGGCCACCGCCGTCGCCGGGATGGTGCTGGCCGGGCTCGGTCCGAGTCGCGGCTCCGCCGAGGTCCGGGAGGCGTGGGACCAGACCTGGGAGTCGCTCGACTACGTCGCGAACGCCCTGCTCTTCCTGCTCATCGGGCTGGCGGTCGACCCGGCCGCGCTGCTGCGCGAGGCGGGCCCGATCCTGCTCGCCGCCGTCGCCGTCCTGCTCGCCCGCGCCGTGGCGGTGCTGCCCGTGGTCTGGCTCCTGGAGCGGGTGGCCCGCATCCCCCGCTTCGGGTGGCGCAACGAGGCGGTCCTGGTCTGGGGAGGCCTGCGCGGCGGTGTCGCGCTGGCCCTGGCCCTGGCCCTCCCGGAAGACCTGCCCGAGCGGGAGCTGCTGGTGGCGCTGACCGGGGGCGTCGTGCTCGTGACCCTGCTGCTCAACGCCACGACCATCGGCTGGCTGGTGCGCCGGCTCGGACTGGACGATCCCACCGCCGCGGACCGGTTCCTGGCCGCGGTGGCGACGCTGTCCGGTGTCGAGGTGGCCCGTCGGCGCGTCGCGGACCTGGGACTGACGGGCGCGCAGGCGGTGGTCGATCGCCTGGACGCGGTGGAGCAGGACGCCCTCGGGCAGGTGCGCCAGCTGGAGCTCGACGCCGACGACGAGACCCGCATCGTGCTCGGGCGCGGGCTGCACCTGGAGCGCACGACCTACCAGGAGCTCAGCGACGAGGGGTTGCTGCCACCCACCGTGACCCGCACGCTGCTCGCCGAGGTCGACGACGAGGTGGACGAGCTGGCGCTACGGCCCGTCGGTCACGAGTCGGGAGCCGGGCGGCGGGAGCGCGTCACCCCGGAGCGGCTCAGCCGACGCCTGGTGGCCTGGCTCCCCGCGCCGGCAGGGGAGGACGCCGAGGAGCTCGCCTACGCCGAGGCGTCAGCGCGACGGCTCGCGGCACGGCGCACCGACGAGGCCCTCGAGCTGTTCGACCGGCTCCCCGGGATCCACCCGGAGACGGTCGGCCGGGCACGCGAGGCCTTCCGGTCGCGGGAGCGCAAGGCCCTGGGACAGCTCGACGAGCTCGACGGGCGCTCCGCCTCGGACCAGCAGGAGCTGCACGACCGCCAGGCGCGGCTCCTGGCCGACGCCGCGGTGGACGGCCAGGTGGCTGAGCTGGTCAGGACCGGCCTGCTGCCGCAGCGGCTGCAGGAGACGCCGACCCGACCGTGACGCCGCGCAGACGTCCGTGGCGGGCCCTCAGTGGAAGCTGTGCTCCGGGCCGGGGAAGCGTCCTTCGCGGACGTCGTCGGCGTAGGCCCGGGTGGCCTCGGAGAGGACCCCGCGCAGGTCGGCGTACTGCTTGACGAACGTGAGGGGGGCCCCGGGCGTCAGCCCGGCCATGTCGGTCCAGACGAGCACCTGGGCGTCACAGCCGCCGCCCGCGCCGATGCCGATGGTCGGGATGTCGAGCTCCTTGGTGACCCGCTCGCCGAGGTCGGCCGGGACCGCCTCCAGGACGACCGCGAACGCGCCGGCCTCCTGGAGCGCCAGCGCATCGGCGATCAGCGCATCGGCGGCCTCGCCCCGGCCCTGCACCCGCAGGCCCATCACCAGCTCGGACTGCGGGGTGAGGCCGACGTGGCCGACGACCGGCGCGCCGGCCGAGACGAGCAGCTCCACGGCCGGGACGACCCGGCGGCCGCCCTCGAGCTTGACCGCCTGCGCGCCGCCTTCCTTGAGGAAGCGCACCGCCGTGCCCAGGGCCTGCTCGGGCGAGCCCTGGTAGGAGCCGAACGGCAGGTCGGCGACGACCATCGGCCGGGTCGTCGAGCGGGCGACGGCCCGCACCATCGGCAGCAGCTCGTCGACCGTGACCGGGACGGTGGAGGAGTAGCCGAGGACGTTGTTGCCGGCGGAGTCCCCGACCAGCAGCACGGGGATGCCGGCCTGCTCGAAGATGCCGGCGCTGAGCATGTCGTACGACGTGAGCATCGCCCAGCGCTCGCCGCGGTCCTTCGCGGACTGCAGGTCGCGGGGGCTGACGCGACGGTTGGTCACCCCGCCGTAGAGCGTGGGCAGCTGGTCGCGCCGGTGCTGGTCGGTCATGAGGTGCCTCCAGGCGGGACTCGAGGCCAGCCCCCTCGGGTGGGAGCAGCGGTCCCCGGTCTGCTCCCAGGGTGTCATCCCCGGTCGCTCCCGTCAGCGTGGTCCACGTCACGCTCGTGCCGTTGCTGAACGGTTGCGTCTCACAAGTCCTGGTCGTACCGTCACCGCACTAAGGACTCGCGTCCGAATAACCTAGGATCTGACGAGATTTGATCTTAGCCTTGTGTTATGGCAGAGCTCGTAGGGTCGGCGGAGTCGTTCGCGCAGGGGTTCGTGGATGCGGTCGCCGAGGTGGCGGTG